>Ga0137368_10001886_pt1 | contig 22452 bp, 21 predicted proteins | sample SagtaG_13_FD_104917 | JGI IMG/M metagenome (GOLD analysis project Ga0137368, IMG submission 104917) | Vadose zone soil microbial communities from Sagehorn Ranch, Mendocino, California, USA - Sage1_L_100_16 metaG | ecosystem: Environmental > Terrestrial > Soil > Vadose zone | place: USA...
GATTTTACGCGGAATCCCCGACGAGCGCCCAACGGAAAACAGGCGTGCGGGCCCTTTTTCAGGGAACGACTTCGAACGGGGCGAGCTGGTGCGCCTCGAGAGCGCCGGCTTTCGCCTGAATTTTCAGCACATACGTGCTTCGCGCCAGGCTCGAGAGCGGCAGAGCGATTCGCGTTTTGCCGCCCGCCAGCGGGGGCACCGGCAGGCTGACCAGCACCTTGCCTGCCTGATTCAAGAGCTCGGCCGTCATGTCGACCGGCGTCGAGGCCGCGCAGTACGCCTCGACCTCGACGAGGACTCGCTCGTTGGTGCGCAGACGTCTCGAGGCCGCCGGCGTCGGTGTCGGGTCGGACTCGAGCGCCCGCAACTCGAACGGCGTGCGCGCGCGTAGAAAGCGCGGCGTTGCCAACGCAAGCTCGGTGGCGAGCGATGGCACCTGGACGCGTTCGCGCCATTGATCGACGACCGAGCCGGCTGCGTCCTTGACCGTAAAGCGCAGCGTGTGCGCGCCGGGCGTGGTATCGAGCGTCGCAATGGTCGTCAGATCGGGGCCGCGCTTGGCCGCAATCGTCTGCGGGTCGCCGGCAGGCTTCCCGTCCTCGCCAAGCAGCTCCACGTCGACGCGGTCGGGGTTGAGGTTGCCGTACCTGTTCGTGGGATCCCACGTGATCAGCAGACGAGTCGATCCAGTGGCCCGGGCGCGCGCGGCGCCGATCCACACGTCGAAGTCGCGATCGCCGACCGGTCGAATCAAATCCGACAGAGCAACCGTCACTTCGACGGGCGGCTGCTCTCTGAGCTTCGGCGTCATCTCCTCGACCGAGGGAGCCCAGTAACCCTGCCGGGCCGTCACGTGCAGGCCCTTGCGCTTCGTCCGAACGCTGATCTTGTGAAACTTGCCGTCGTTCGGATCGGATCGGGTTGGGGCGTACGCCACCAGGTAATACGCGCTCGCATCGTCAATCACATGGGAGAGCGCGTTACTCGGATCGTTGGTATTCAAGATTGCGCGGCCGCCCGTCGTGTCTGCGAGCATTCGCAGCACGAAGTCACCTCCGAACCCAACCGAGCCGAGCGGCCGCGGATCGAGCACGTGGATCGTCACGTTGCCGCGGTTTGCATTTCGCAGGACGTCCTGGAGCCGCGCGAAGTTCGGGTTCGCCGCCGACATGCCGGTTGGAGGACCCTCGCTGACGAACAGCACGGATTTGCGTCCTTCGCGCAGACCTCCGAGATGCGTGACGATGGCGTTCAGTGCATCGAGAGTGACCCCGGCGCGGACTTCACTGAGATTGCGGGCGCTCATTTGCGCCTCTTCCGCGGCGCTTTTAATTGGAAACGTCTGACCGCGGCGTCCCTCGAAGCTGTGCATCCGCTCGAGGAGCTCTTCCCGGTTCCGCGTGAACTTGACGTGCGTGAGGGGAGTCAGCGGCTCCATGATCGCGATGAGATCGAAGGGCCCGAGCGATTTCACGAATTCTTCGAGGGCCTTCCGCAGCGGGATTGTGATTTGCGGCGCCTTGTCGACGTGGTAGTCGTCCAGAAAAATGACGAACAGGCGGACATCCTCTCGCGCTGCTTCAGTGCGACCGTGCTCGAGCGATCGAATATCGATTGATTCCTTGCGGTCCGGCGGCACCTGGCCGTTTAGCCGGATGAACTGCACGGCCTCGACCTTTTGCGGAACTCCGTCTTCCTCTACTTCGAAATCGGCGGCCTGCAGGTCTTCAACGGGCTTGTCCTCGCGGCCGGTGACCGACACATCGACTCTGACGAGCTCGACTTTGGCCTTGAACGTCGGTTGTTGCGGCGGAGCAGGATCCTGCGCGCGCAGGAAACGCACCGCGCAGAGAACGAGCAGGACGACGAAAGGGGCAAGAAGACGGCGCCGGTCGATCGAATTCCAGTGGCTCAAGAGTTCAGTCTATCGCCCCTCGGCGCTTGGCGCAGGGCTGCGGGGGACTTTTCGAGTAGGCGCTCCGCGTGGGGTGCGGTGGGCCTTTCGACAGGCGCGGCGCGGGGCCTGCGGTGGGCCTTGGCAGGCGCTTCGCGTGGGGTGCGGTCGGACTTCGCTAGGCGCTTCGCGTGGGGCTGTGGTGGGGTTTCATGGCGCCGTGTCAGGCGGGACTGAAGTCCCGCCCTCGTCGCCGCGCGGTGTCACTATCGCGAAGCGATGAACCTTCTGCGGTCACCACAACCCGACCTGTCCGCGAACCGAGTCGATGAGACGCGCGGGACTGAATCCGATTCCGCGTTGGAACACCGTGTCCACGCTGCGAATGTCGCTGATCCGCGATGACGGGTCGCCATTGACCACGATCAAATCCGCCTGCTTGCCTCGCGCAATCGATCCGATGCGCGAATCGCGGCCAAGGTACCGCGCGCCGTTCAGCGTGCTGATCGAAATCGCTTCCAGCGGCGAGAAGCCGGCATCGACGAGAAGTTCGACCTGCCGTTGATTCGAAAACCCCGGGATGACCCCACCGGATCCCGTTGGATCGGTGCCGGCGATCAGCACGCCGCCCGCGCGAGCGAATGCACGCTCGAGCGCCATCGCTTTGGGAAAGAGCTTCACGTAAATCGAGTCGGTTGACTTGTCGACCCGGGCATGCGTCTGCTCGAATTGCTGCTTCAACTGCGGCGTCAACACGTCCAGGCCTGGCGGCAGAGGCCGGCCGGGTGTGAATGTTTCGAACACGGTGAGGGTCGACGTGAGAGCGATGTGTTTGTCGACCAGCTTCTTCACGAGCGAGGTGAACGGGGCGGCGTGTTCATCGAGCGCAACAAGCGTCTCCTGTCCGCGGCGTTGTCCCGGACAGACATCCGGCTGTTTGTCACCGACGAAATCGGTTGCGGCAAGAAAACCGTGCTCGAGGTTGTCGATGCCGAGATCCGCCGCTTCGCCGTACGTCACTGAGCACAGGTGTCCTGTCACTTTCATGCGGCGCTTGTGCGCTTCGTCGATGGCGGCGGCGAGCGCCGCGCGTGAGATCTGCATGTACGCCTTGACAGACGTGGCGCCGGCCTCTGCCCAGTACGCGACATGTTTTCTCGCCTCGTCCGCGTTGTTGATCGTTTGCATCTGGACGAACGTGTTCGGACCGTTCACGTACGGTGCCGTGGCGTCAATCGCAGGGCCGGGCTTTGCGCCACGCTCGATGAGCCGCTTCAGATTCAGATCCATGAAGCCGTTCACGTTGCCGCCCGTCCTCATCGTGGTCACACCGCCGGCGAGGTACAAGCGAGTGAAGCTCTCGCCAAGCTGACCGTACACACCGGGTCCCGTCGGATAGTAGAGATGCTCGTGCACCATCACGAGGCCGGGGAGCACGGTTTTACCGGAGAGATCGATCGTGGCAGCGCCCGCCGGCACGCTGACGCGCGCGGTGTCGCCCACGTCTGCAATGTCGCCGTCTCGAATGATCAGGGTTTGCCGCTCGCCCGCCGGTGCGCCCGTGCCGTCGATGACGCGTGCATTGGTGAGGGCGATAAGCGGCGCGTCGACGGTCACGTAGGCTTTGACCGCATCGCTCAACGGCGGCCGCTGCGCAGAGATCGCGGCGCAGAGGAGAAGCCAAACGATTGCAAGGAAGCGCTGTCGTTTCATCATCACCTCCTGCCGCGCGATCTCGAGAACACGCCGTCAGGCGATATTCAGCAGACCCGTGTAGATGGCCATCCCGACCACGGCGTCGACGCTGAGAGCATCGAGCGCCTCGATTTCCTCGCGCGTTGTGATTCCACCGGCGGCAGTGACGCGGCGGTTTGTCGCCTCGCGCACTGCCCGGATCGCATCCATATCCGTGCCCTGCATCAAACCTTCCTTGTCCACGTGCGTGTAGAGGAACTCGCCGACGTATGGATCGAGCGCCTGGACCGCCTCAACGGCGCCGATCGGCAGCGTCGTCTTCCAGCCGTGAATGACAACCCTGCCGCCGCGCGAATCGACGGCGGCGATCACACGCTCGACGCCGACGGTCTCCGCCAATGCGCGGGCAAAATCGAGCTTCAGCAGCGGCGGTCCGTCCGCACTTCTGCCGCCGCGCGCATCGAAGAACGCCGAGCCGACAATGACAGCGTGTGCGCCCGCTTCGATCAAATCCTGCGCGCGGCCGACCGATCGAATGCCGCCGCCGACGCGACAGGGAAGTTGTGCCGCGACACGCCGGACGATGTCGTCGTTGTGACCGAGGCTCATGGCGGCGTCGAGGTCGATCAACTGCACTTTCGGAAACGAGGAGAATCGCGCAATCCACCCGTCCAGATCGTTCGACGTGAGGGCGAGCGTCTCGCCTTGGACGAGTTGAACGACTTTGCCGTCTTTGAGATCAATCGATGGAATCAGCACCGTCCCCAGATTCTATCTGCGACCATCTGCGGCTATCTGCGGCCATCTGCGACTATCCGCGGCTACAGGCGGATAGGAACACCGCGCGCGGCGAGAAACCGCTTCAGATCGCGCACGCCCTTCTCGTTGAAATGAAAGATGGAGGCCGCGAGGGCGGCGTCCGCACGTCCAGCGGTGAAGACCTCTTCAAAATGTTCGAAGGCGCCTGCGCCGCCTGACGCGATGACGGGAATGCCGACCGCGTCCGACACTGCGGCGGTGAGCTCGCAATCGAAGCCCGCCTTGGTGCCGTCGCGATCGATTGAGGTCAGGAGGATCTCGCCGGCCCCGCGATCCGTCGCTTCGCGTGCCCATTCGACGGCATCTCTCCCCGTTTCGGTCTGGCCGCTGCGGCTGAACACGGCAAATCGAGCGTCGGCGCGCTTGGCATCGATGGCGACGATCACCGCCTGGCTGCCGTATCGCTTCGCGAGCGTCGTGACGAGCCCCGGATGTTCGAGCGCCGCCGTGTTCAGGCTGACTTTGTCCGCGCCCGCTTCAACAGCCGCCGCGGCGTCTTCTTCGCTGCGAATGCCGCCTCCGACCGACAGCGGCAGAAAAATCTGATTCGCAACGGCGCTGATCGTCCGTGCGCGCGCGCGGCGAGCTTCGAGCGTGGCGGTGACGTCGAGAATCACGATCTCGTCGATGCCTTCGCGGTTGTAGCGCGCAGCAAGGCCGGCGGGATCACCCGCGTCGCGCAGATCCTCGAAATTTACCCCCTTGACCACCTTGCCGTCGCGAACGTCAAGGCAGGCGATGATGCGTTTGGAGAGCATGAACCCCAAGCCAGTTCCGCAAAATCTTCAACCCCACTTCGGCCGACTTCTCTGGATGAAACTGCACGGCAGCAACGTTATCGCGCTCGACGATGGCGGAAAACGCCTGGCCGTGGTTGGCCACGGCGACTGTTGCATCGACAACGGGTGCGGCATAAGAGTGCGTAAAGTAGACCTGCGCTCCGTCCGGAATGTCAGCGGTCAACGGGGACTCGTGGATAAGAGAGAGGCTGTTCCATCCGACGTGCGGCACCTTGGGCGCGACGAGCTTCACGCACGTGCCGGGAAAGACTCCGAGGCCTCGTGCGTCCGGAGCCTCGCTGCTACCGTCGAACAACCACTGAAGACCAAGACAAATCCCGAGCACCGGGACACCTTCGCGAAGCCGCGCACGAATGGTCTCGCGCCAGTGTCCGTCGAGGGCGCAGGTCGCATCGAAGTGGCCGACGCCCGGCACGATGATCGCGCTGACGGATGACAAGTCTGCGGGCGCGGCTGGTGTCTGGAGCTCGGCCCCGAGCGCCGCAAATGCCTTTCGAACCGACGTCAGGTTGCCGGCACCGTAATCGAGGAGCGCGATCACAGCAGCTCCTTCGTGCTCGGCAGCATTCTGGCCAGCCGGCGATCCTTTGCACACGCGACTCGAAGCGCGCGCGCGAACGCCTTGAAGCACGCTTCAATCTTGTGATGGTTGGATCGCCCATAGAGCACCTTGACGTGCACGTTGGCGCGCGCCGCCGTCGCAAAGCCCTCGAAGAAGTCGTGAACGAGCTCGGCCTGGAGATCGCCGACCATCCGGACCGTGACGCGAGTGTCGACAACGGCGTGCGGTCGTCCGCTCAAATCGATCGCGACGACAGCCAGGGTTTCATCCATCGGCATCACGAAGTAACCGGCGCGGTTGATGCCCCGCCGGCTGCCGAGCGCGCGCGACACCGCTTCGCCAAACGCAATGCCGACGTCCTCGACTGTGTGATGCTGGTCGACATCGAGGTCACCCTCGGCGCGGATTTTCAAGTTGAGGCCGCCGTGGCGTGCGACGAGATCGAGCATGTGATCGAGAAACCGAATGCCCGATTGATTTTCGAAGCGGCCTCTCCCATCCAAGTCGAGCTGCACGCGCACGCGCGTTTCCCGCGTCCGCCGATCGATCACCGCGCGCCGCACAACGCCTCCAGCTCGGACGCCGCCGTCCGCGTGTGCTCGACGACCCCGGTCGTGATGCGAAAGCAGTTGGGCGTCGTCGGATCTCTCGAACGATCGCGAACCAGCACGCCGCGTCCGATGAGGCCGGCGACGAGAGCATCCTTGCGCGACCCGCCGTCCACGAGCACGAAATTGGCTTTGCTCTTCCAGTAGCGCAGCCCCGTCCGGTCGAGCGCCTCGTAGAGAATCTGCTTCGATTCGGCCACCTGCGCCAGGTACCACGGCGTAAAGTCGCGATCGGTGAGCGCCGCGCGCAGCGCGGCCACCGCGACGACGTTCAGATTGAAAAGCGGCATGACGAAACGAATCGGCTCGAGGAGCGCCGGCTGAGCGATCATCACCCCGATACGCATCCCTGCCAGGCCGTGCGCTTTTGAAAATGTGCGTCCGACGATCACGTTGGGATGCGTCAGTCCTTCTTCAAGAAAGTTGTCGCCCATGAAATCGTGGTACGCCTCGTCCAGAAACACGAGGGCGTGTCCGGCTTCGCGCACCACGGCGCGAATGGCTCCTTTCGGAACCGGCTGGCCGGTGGGGTTGTTTGGGTTGTTGATGAAGACGATCCGCGTGTTGGGCGTGATCGCGCGGAGCATGCCGTCCACGGGAAACGCGAAGTCGCGGCCGGGCGGCACGGCCACGACACGCGCGCCGAGTGCCTTCGCGGACGTTACGTACGTCTCGAACGCGGGCGTCGCAACGATCACCTCGCATTGTCCGGCCGGCGCGACAACCGATGCGCCGGCCTCGACCAGCGCCTCGGGCGCGCGTCCGCCCAGATATCCAATGGCGGCGAGAAGCACGCCTTCGTCGAGCCCGTTGGTGAGCACGAGCCATTCAGGATCGACGCGGATGAAGGCTGCCGTTTCGATGACAGCGGCGCGGTAATCAGGATAGGTGGCCAGCGCCGGCCCGTCGAACGCTCGAACCGCCTCCACGACCTTCTGCGAACAGCCACCCGTGTTTTCGTTCAGGTGCAGCCGCAGTCCGGTGCCCAGATCGGGAATGCCTTGAATGCGCGTCATGCCAGCCGCATCTCGATCGAACGTGCGTGGTTGGTGAGACCCTCGACGCGCGCGAGGGCGGTGATCGTCGGCGCGAGGCGCGCGAGGCCATGCCGCGTGACGCGCTGAACCGACATCAGCCGGACGAAATCCGCGGCTGACAAGCCGCCGCGAAACCGCGCGGCTCCGGCTGTGGGCAGCACATGGTTCGATCCAATCGCGTAGTCTCCCGCGACTTGCGCCGTCCACCGGCCCACGAACAGCGCTCCGGCTGTCTTGATTCGGGCCGCCATCACTTCGTTGTCGACGACCACGTGTTCTGACGCCGCCTCGTTCGCGAGTGCCGCCGCTTCGCGCGCGTTTGCGCACACGATGATGCCGCCGTGCCGGAGCAGAGAGGCTCGGGCAGGACCGTCGTCCGGCGCCAGACGCTCCACGGCGTCTCGAACATCGGCGGCGAGGCGGCTGTTCGTCGTAATCATCGTCGCACGCGCGTCCGGATCGTGTTCGGCCTGTGCAATCAAGTCGGCTGCGAGCCATTGCGCGGGACCGCTGTCGGTGATGAGCAGGATCTCCGTCGGCCCGGCGTAAAAATCAATGCCGCAGTCGCCGCTCACGAGGGCTTTCGCGGCCGCCACCCACTTGTTTCCCGGACCGACGATTTTGTCGACGCGCGGCACGCTCCGGGTGCCGTACGCCATCGCCGCAATCCCGTGGGCGCCGCCAACCTGAAAGAGTCGATCGACACCGGCTTCGATTGCTGCCGCGATCACCGCGGGGTGCGGACGAGGGCAGATGGCAATCACTTCGCCGACGCCGGCGACTCGCGCGGGCACGGCAGCCATCAGCAGCGACGAGGGGAGCGGATACAGCCCTCCCGGCACATAACAGCCGACGCGATCGAGCGGCACAACGCGCTCTTCGATGGTGACGCCGGCGGTGACCGTCAGCCGGAAGCCGCGCGGCACTTGCGCGCGCGCCACTCGACGAATGTGCTGCGCGGCGCGACGAATGGCGGTCCGTACCGTTCGGCCGACCGTCCGCGCCTGCGGCTCCCACTCCTCGCGCGGAATCTCGAGCGGACCCACCAGCCCATCGAGTTCGTGCGCGTAACGGCGCAGCGCGCGATCGCCATCCGTTCGGACCGCCGCCACGATCCTGGCCACCCGCTGTTCGGCGGCGCTGTCGCGTATGCGCGTACTGGAGAGCAGCTTCGCCACCGCCTTGCGATCAGTGGACTTGACGATTCTGATCATGACAGCGCCACATCACATCGAACATCGCCACATCGCGACATCACCTCGCACATCACCACAGCACACCTTTCAGATCACGATCTTATTCAGCGGGTACTCGACAATCCCTTGCCCGCCGGCCGCTTTGAGCTTTGGGATCAAGTCGCGCACGGTCCGTTCCTCGATGATCGTGTTCACCGCCACCCAATCGGAATCGCTGAGCGACGACACGGTCGGCCGCTGCAGCGCCGGCAGCTGCGCGAGGATGTTGTCCAGGTGTTCGCGGCGCACGTTCAGCATCAGGCCGACCCGCCCCTGCGCCTCGATGGCGGCCTTCAGCAGCAGCGCGATGTTGTCGATCTTCACTCGCTTCCACGCGTCGCTGGCCGCCGTGGCGTTCGCGATGAGCTGCGTGTTCGACTCCATGATCGTCTCGAGAATGCGCAGCCGGTTGGCGCGCAGCGTCGATCCGGTCTCGGTGGCTTCGACGATGGCGTCAGCCAGTACCGGTGGCTTGACCTCGGTGGCCCCCCACGAAAACTCCACGTCGATCGGAATGCCGCGTTGATCGAAATAGTGCTGTGTCACGCGAACAAGCTCGGTCGCGATGCGCTTGCCGGCAAGGTCTCGGGCCGTCCGGAACGGTGAATCGTCTGGAGCGGCGAGCACCCAACGCACCTTGCCGAAGCTTTGCTTCGCATAGACGAGATCCGCAATCGGCACGATGGCGTTTTCTTCGGGATGTCCGATCTGATGCTCGGCAATCCAATCCTGTCCCGTCAGGCCGGCATCGAGGACACCGTCGCCGACATAGCGCGCCATTTCCTGCGCGCGGATCAGCATGCATTCGATTTCCGGATCGTCGATCGAGGGAAAGTACGATCGCGTGCTGACGAGGATGTTGAACCCGGCGCGCTCGAAGAGCTGCACCGTGGCGGCTTCCAGCGAGCCTTTGGGAATCCCAAGTCGAAGTTTCATTGGCGTTCGGAGAAACACGATCGCGCGCCCGTGTGACACACGTTGCCGTCGCCTTCGCAGTCGACCTTCACCAGCACCGTGTCGTCGTCACAATCGACGAGGATCTGCCGGACCTTCAGCCGATTGCCCGATGTCTCACCTTTGGTCCAGAGTGTGTTGCGCGTGCGGCTGAAGAAGGTGACATAACCGGTCTCCTGCGTCATCTCCCACGCGCGTTCGTTCATGAAGCCGACCATCAACACTTCGTTGGTGGTCGCATCCTGCACCACGGCGGGCATGAGGCCGCCAAGTTTTGTGAAGTCCATTTCGTGTTTTCGTGTCCTTCGCGTTTTCGCCCTGTTTCGTGCTTTCGTGAAAAACAAAAAGCCCGCCGTGTCAGGCGGGCTTCTGTGCGTTTCCGAATGTCTGTGCCGTGACTACACGCGCACCGCCAGCCCCGCGTTCGATGAACGGTGGTGATGATGGGGATGCGCGTCGTGACTGAACAACATCGACATCTCTCAGCTTACTGCGTGCTTCCCTTGACCGCAACCACCTTGCGGGGCAGCTTCTCTGGCCAATTCGCGGCATACCATGCGAAGACGGCGGTGACCGTCGCCTGCTGCACCAGATCGTCGCGCTGCACGCGATCGACGAAATCCATGTTGGAGTGGTGCGTGCGCGAATTGTACTCGAGACGCTCCTGAATGAATTGGAAGCCGGGAAGGCCGGCGTTTTCGAATGAAGAGTGATCGGTGGACGTCACCGTGCGCGGGCCGACGAGATCGACGCCCAGGTCCTTCACTGACTCCATCCACTGGCGGAAGAGCGCCATGGCGCCGAAGTTACCCTGACCCCAGATGCCGCGGATTCGGCCGGTGCCGTTATCGAGGTTGAAGTACGCGGCAAGCTTCGCATGTTCGGGCTTGACGGGGCCATCGAGCGCGTTGCCGAAGTGGTGAGCGACATAGGCCCGCGATCCAAGTATTCCCTGCTCTTCTCCGGCCCACAACGCGACGCGAATGGTTCGCCGCGGACGGAGACCGAGCCGCTTGATGACGCGCGCGGCTTCCATCATGGCGCTCGCTCCGGTGGCGTTGTCCGTCGCGCCCGTTGCAAACGCGTGCGAGTCGAAGTGCGCGCCGAGGATGACCACTTCGTCAGCGAGATCGGTTCCCGGAAGGTCGGCGATTGTGTTGATGCCGTTCGGTGTGCCGGCCGCCTCCGGGTAAAAGGTCGTCTGGATGTTCAACTCCACATTGACCGGAAGACCTTTCTCCAAGACGCGAACCATCCGGTTGTAGTGTTCCACCGCGATTGTCGCGGACGGGACCCCCGGAGCGACTTTCGGATCGCGGCTGCCGCCGTTTCCCGGGAAGATGGTGCCGCCGTCGACGCGTTGCGTCTGCCAGGAGAGATCGCTGCCGCCCGCTGACATATCGCTGTCGGAACCGCGTTCGAGGAGCGCGACGACTCCTTCGGTGACATAGAACTGCGTCAGCTTTTCGGCAAAGTCGCGGCCTGCCGGCGGCCGTGTGGCCGGAAGAATCGGTGTGGTCTCGGCTTCAGCAATGTCGCGTTCGTTCATGTGCAGAACGACGCGGTCCTGGAGCAGGCGCACGCGCCGCGCCGGTTGCGGAAGAACGATCTTGCCGCGCAGCTTGCCGGCGTACTTCGCGAAATCGGCTTCCGAATCGAGATCGACGCGGACGACCTCGGCCGTCACCGGTCCCTTGGTCGACGGCGAGTACTCGCGCGGATAGCCGATGATCGGCTGAATCTGCGGCTCGACGAGATGCGCCGAGAAGCGTTCGACCCTCCAGCCCTGACCGAGAGGGAAGCGCTCCTGATGGACATTAGAGAGCCCCCATTCCTTGAAGCGCTTCATCGCCCACTCGCTTGCCTGCTGCAGTTGAGGAGTGCCCGACAGTCGCGGGCCGTACACGTCGCTCATCCAGCTGACGTGATCCATGACCTGCGAGTTCGTCAAGGCTTCGTCCTTGATCCGGGCGACGGCGCCGAGGTCGATGGGCGACTGCGCGTGCGCAAGGGCGGTGACAAGTGTGATCAACGCAACGACGGGTGGGCGTTTCTTCATGGCTCCCTTTGATTCTCTAGCGGGCCGACGTGGTCGTCGTCGCCGACGGCCTCTTGTACTTCTCGAACCAGTATCTCGTATAGAGCTGCGTCCGAATGAAGTTGGACGGCCGCGACGTCGTGCCGTGCCACTCTTCGTTGAAGCGAATCATCGCGGTCGGCACCTTGCGCATCTTGAGCGCGCTGTAAAACTGCTCGGTCTGCGGCATGGGCGTTCGCAAATCCAGCACACCGGTCATGAGCATCGTAGGCGTCTTGACATTGCCCACGTAGGTCAGCGGCGAGCGGCGGATATGCTCGCTCGCGTCTTCCCACGGCAGCTTCTCGAAGTTGTAATACCAGTTTGCGCTGTCGGTGATGCCCACGAAGCTTGCCCAGTCAATCACGGGGCAATTCGCCGATGCGGCGGCAAACCGATCGGTATGCCCAACGGTCCATGCCGTCAACACGCCGCCACCGCTGCAGCCCGTGACGAACAGATTCTTGTCGTCGATGAAGCCTTTCTTGATCACCTCGTCGACGCCCGCCATCAGGTCGTCGAAGTCCTTGCTCGGATACGCGCGCATGATCATGTTGCCAAACGCGCTGCCGTAGCCGGTGCTGCCACGCGGATTGGTGTACAGAATCACGTAGCCGTTGGCGGCGTGCTCCTGCCAGCCGAAGTTGAAACCGACACCGTACATGCTGTGCGGTCCGCCGTGGATGTGAAGCTGCAGCGGGTACTTCTTCGTCGGGTCGAAATCGGGCGGCGTGATGTACCAGCCCTGAATCTTCTGCCCGTCGACTGACGTGTATTGGATTTCCTTGACCTCGCCGAGCTTCTTGCCCGCCAGGATGTCGTCGTTGACCGCGGTCAACTGCTTCAGCTGCTGCGGTGCGTTGATGTCGAAGATGACGACGTCGGGCGGTTTCTGAAAGGAGGTGAGGACACCGACGGCTTTCCCTTTCGCCATGCTCGACGTCGTGAGCATCTGGGTGCCGCGCGTGACGGTCTGCACTTCATCGCCACGAGTGCCGGCGAGCGGCAGGAAATAGAGGTTTTGCGAGCCTTGATCCTGCGCGGTGAAATACACACCGCTGCCGTCGTCTTTCCACGTGACGTTCTGCGGAGATCGATCCCAGGTACCGGAGACGAGACGAGGGTTGCTGCCGTCGATGTTCATGACGTACAGCTTGTTGTCCTGCCAGGTCTCCTTCGACCAGTCGTTGCCCGTGTATGCGATGCGCTTGCCGTCGAGTGAGACCTGAGAATTTCCGTTTGGACCCTTCCGATGTGTGAGTTGCGAAATCGCGCCGGTGTCGACGTTCACCGCATAGATTTCCGACTCGCGCCATTGGTAATCGGCATCCTCGATGCGCAGCGAAACAAACAGAATCTGTTTGCCGTCCGGCGTCCACTCCACGCCGTTGTGGTTCCAGTTGCCGTTCGTGAGCTGCCGCGGCGTGCCCCCTGTGGCCGGCACCACAAACACATGGCGATACGCGTCGTCATCGAACCCGATCGTGTCCTGCCGGTAGTCGAGGCGTTCGACGATACGCGGCGTGTCGACCCATTTCGCGCCCTCGGGCGCGCGGGGCATTTTGATGGGCCACGAGTTCTTCTGCTCCACGTTCATCGTGAACCCGATGCGGGTGCCATCCGGAGACCACGCCAGCGCCGTCGGCGACTTCTCGACGTGCGTGATCTGAGAAATCGCGCCTTCGGCGTCCATGTAGCGAACGAAGATTTGCGTGCCGCGCGGCTCGCCCTGCGCGGTGTAGGCGATCCGATCGCCAGTCGGCGACCAGCGGGCGCTGCTGCCGCGAACGAGAAAGCGATTTTTGGAACCGTCCGCGTTCATGATCCAGAGGGCCGATTCGCGGCGATCGTTCTGCTTGTCGACGAACTGGCGCGTGTAGATGATTTGCGAACCGTCCGGCGAGATCTGCGGATCGGAAACGGTCTCGTATTCGAGATACAGATCGAGCGTCAATCGATCGGACGGCGCCGCCGGAGCCGGCGACTGGGCGGCGAGAGCGGCGGCGCAAAGACACGCCAGCGCAAATGAACAGAGCATGCGCTTCATCGGGACCTCCTCGTTCGTCGAGCGGCAATTCTACTCCCGTCCCCGGCCGATCATCACTTCGGTCGATTTGATGATGGCAATCGCGTCGTCTCCCTTCCGGAGCTTCAGTTCCCGCGCGGCGTCGCGCGTGATAATCGCGGTCAGTATTTCATTCGCAATGCGAAGCCGGACCTGCGCGAGCAGGCCGTCGACGCGCACCTCATCAACAATGCCGCGGAGTTGATTTCTGCCGCTCAGCGCGACCAATACGCCGGAAACGCTTCGCGTGCGTTTCCGCGATCGACCGGGCGCGCCCCCGTGTGCCGTCAACAATCGCTCGACCTCGTCTTCCGAAATTCGATGATGACCGCCCTCAGTGCGGACGGTGCGGACGGAGCCTCGATAGATCCATTGCTTGAGCGTGGAGTAGGTGACGCCGAGGGCGGCCGCGGCGGCGCGAACCGTTAACAGTTTGGCCATGATTCGCCTCGAGCCGTTTTGAAAAGCGGCTGAAATCATACTAAATTGTGAGGATGCTCTGGAAGCCGGCGGGCCTGACGGCCCGCCACTACGTACCGGGGAGCCTGTCGGGGGGGCTGAAGGTCCGATATTTCTGGATTGCCATCTGCGTCGCGTGTAGTGGCGCGGCTGCCGGGTCGTCGGGCGCGCCGACACCCCCGGCGCTCCGGAGTGGCGGGCCTTCAGGCCCGCCGATTGCCCGGCCGTTGCGCGCGCCGGCGCAACGATCGCGCGCGATCACCGTGTCAGTTGCCTCGAGCCTCACCGACGTATTGGCCGATCTCGGCCACCGATACGAAGCATCGACTGGCGTGCACGTACGCGTCAATGCCGGTGCGTCGAGCTCGCTCGCCCGGCAGATCGTGGAAGGCGCACCGGTGGATCTGTTCATCAGCGCGGACCAGGCCCAGATGGACGTCGTCGCAAAGGCGGGGCGCCTGGTGTCCGGATCGAGGACCTCATTGCTATCGAATCGGCTGGTCATCGTCGTGCCTCGAGCGTCCACGATGCGATGCCAGGAAGTGGAGGTCACTGGTCCCGCTGATTTGGCAAACCCCGCCGTTCGACGCATTGCGATGGGGCAGCCGGAGAGCGTGCCGGCGGGCGTTTACGGGCGACACTGGCTTCAGAATCTCGGACTGTGGAATAGCGTGCAACCGAAGGTCGTGCCGTTGCCGACCGTTCGTGCCGCGCTGGCAGCGGTTGTGGAAGGCCGCGCCGACGCCGCCATCGTGTATGCGACCGACGCGCGAACCAGCGGCGGTGTCGTCGTCGTGCACGAAGCCCAGGGTCGCGACGTGCCGCTCATCACCTATCCTGCCGCCGTTGTCGCAGGCGCTCGAGAAGCCGACGCCGCTCAGTTTCTGACGTACCTTCAGTCGGACGAGGCGCGTGGCGTGTTTACCGCTGCAGGATTCAGCGTTCGCGACGTCAGTCGCCGCTGATTTCCGATTCGCGTGCGCCGATGTCGCCCGACGTTCTCAGCATCGCCGGATTTACCGCATTGATGGCGGCATCAGCGACCGTCGTGGCGCTGCCACCGGGCGTGGCGCTGGGCTGGATTCTGGCTCGGCGCGTGTTTCCCGCGCGATCGCTCGTCGAAACGCTGGTGTCACTGCCACTCGTGTTGCCGCCAGTAGCCACCGGGCTGCTGCTTCTGTGGTTCTTCGGGCGACGCAGCGTTGTCGGGCGTGCGCTCGATCGGGCGGGAATTGAAATCGTTTTCACCTGGAAGGCCGTCGTGATCGCGATGGCCGTCATGAGTCTTCCCATCATCGTCTTGACGGCTCGTGCGGGTTTCGAGCAGTTGAATCCGCGGTTCGAGCAGATGGCGTCGAGCTTGGGCGCGCGTCCGCTCCGAATCTTTTTCACCATCACGTTGCCGCTTGCCGGCCGCAGCGTCATCGCAGCGGCGCTGCTCGGCTTTGCGCGATCGCTTGGCGAGTTTGGCGCGACGATCATCGTTGCCGGAGGCATTCCCGGCGCGACGCAGACGCTCTCGACGGCGATCTTCAACTTCGCCGAGCTCGGCCGCGACCGGGACGCCATGCAGTTCATCTTCGTGGCGGCGACGCTCGCGTTTGCCGCGATGCTCGCGTCCAATCTGCTCGTGCGCCGACGCCACGCGTGATTGACCTCCTCTTCGAGATCACGGCGACGCAGGGCGAGTTTTCCCTGGATGTCGGCGAACGTTCACGCGTCGAAGTGCTCGGGCTTTTTGGCCCGTCCGGGGCCGGCAAGACGACGATCCTCGAGTTGATTGCGGGACTCAGAACCCCGACCGGCGGCGCGATCGCGATTGCTCATCGTCCGCTCTTCGATTCGGCGCGAGGCATCAATCTGCCGCCGCGCCGGCGCCGCATCGGTTACGTCCCTCAGGATGTGTTGCTCTTCCCCCATTTGGATGTGCGAGGAAATCTGCTGTATGGCGTGCCATCGGCTGCGGGCCAGGGTGTTACCAGCTTGGCTAAAGCCCCGCCACTACATGGCGTCGCGGCGATGCTGGAGATCGAAGCGTTGCTCGATCGACGCGTACACAACCTTTCAGGGGGCGAGCGCCAGCGCGTCGCCATCGGACGCGCGCTGATGACGGCGCCGATGCTTCTCCTCCTCGACGAGCCCCTGGCGGCGGTCGATCGTGCGCGCCGCGAGCGCATCCTTCCCTACCTGCTGCGGATTCGGCGCGAACTGCATGTGCCGCTGATCTATGTCACGCATGATGCGAGCGAGCTTGCCGAAATCGCAGACCGCGTGCTCGTCGTTGGCGAAGGACGCGTAGTCGGGGCGGGCCCGCCCGCGGAGGTCTTACACACGCACTGATTCGATAAAGGCGGCGGAGGCGCCGACCCAGCGCAGTCCCTTGTTGTGATCGACGCCCATCATTTGGCCTCGTCCCATGCGAATCAGCGCAAGCACGGGACGCAGTCGATCCGTCCAGATGTACATCAATCGAATTTCCGCTTGCGTCAGGCCATGAGGCGTGTCGATGACGGGCTCGAACGAGATGCGCTCCTGAAGGATGTAGCGATCGCGCTCGCTCGGCGGGATCACTTGCAACTGTTCACCGCTCGGCGCGAACACGATGCCGCCGCCGGCAAACGAAAAGAGCGGCTTCAACACGAGCTGCGCGCGATCGAGCGGCAGCGCGTCGACTTCGTGCAGGAACCACGTGCGCGGAACGGCCGGATGTCTCAGCCTGGGTATCGAGAATTTGCTGATTCGGAAGTACCACGCGGGATGGCCGGCCCACTCTACGTCGAGATCGTCGCGATAATCGAAAGGCAGAGCAATCGCTTTTCGTTCGAGCTCGTCCGGGATCACACGGTTGTAGATGCGCCGGATGCGAGTCAGCAGCCCGTCACGCCGATAGCAGAGCGTCTGCCCATCGCGTACCACCTCGCCGACATCGATTGCACGAACACCCCACAAACGTTCTGTCATCACGAAGTCGGGACGCGTTTTCTGCCGCTCCGGATCGATCTCCATGAGCACAACTTCTGAGGGGTCGTGACTGCCGACGATTGCGTCGCGCGCAATCTGCAAATACTCCTTTCGCGAAAGACCATCGAGATGGCTCTGGAGAGTTGCGGGGAGCTCGAAGACGCTTGCGTACGCATCCGCCAGCACGGGCTGGAACGCATACAGCGAGGGAAACGCCTGCAGCTCAACGAGCTTCGGCTCAATCGTTCCCTCGTCGCTCCGCGTGAGTCCGAAATCGACTTGCACGAAGATCGGCCGCTCGCCCTGATTCGGACCCTGGTAGCGATCCGGCACCGCGCGCTGAGCCGCTGAAGCAGCGTCGCCGCTCAATGCCTGGATGGTGAGCTCCTCGCCTGCGGACGATAGCCGCCGCATCAACGATGCGGGAAAAAAGCACGGTGTTTCAGAGATCGGAAACGCCACCGGTCCGGTACTCGCTTCGAGCTCGGCGAGCATCCGTTCATAGCGCTCTTCCGTCCAGGAGGCGTTGAAGGAAGCGCGAAGCGACGCGATCATGAACCTTCGATTAGAAATCTTCCATCGTGCATAATCTGTCGCCCGTCGACCCAGATGTCGAACCGAGTTCCGACGACGTCGATGTGCGTCGAGGAGTACCACTCGGCGCCCGTATGCGCCCCGTACGGGTTACCGAACGCGATGTGAATCCCTGGAAACTTCTCGTCCTGAAGGATGTTTCCGATGACACGGGAGAGCTCGATGTTGGTGCCTATCGCGAATTCGCCGACACGATCGGAGTTTTCGTCCGTATGCGTATAGCGCCAGAACGCGTCTTCGAGCTCCTTGTCGTCCGCATGCGCGTCAGTCAGCCGGTTGTCCTTGATGCGAATGGTGAGCGGCGTGTCCGCGAGGCTCCCGAAACGTTCGCAGAGATAGTCTCCAACGACCCCATCGATCACAAATGTACCGTTCATGTCGCCGGGCGTCGTGAAGATCTCGCCGCCTGGCAGATTGCCCCATTTCTCGGGACTGATGAGACCACTTGTCTTCACCCATCGATATCGTGCGTCGAGCGTGCCGATGAAATCGCTGCCGGCAGGTGTCGTAGCGCGAATCTCGCGCGCGGCGCGGACGATCTCCAGCACGCGTACGCTCAACCGGTCGACGCGTTGAAAATCCGCGCGCATGCCTTCGCGCATGATCTGCCGCGTGATGTTCACCATGTGGGCATGGCGCATATGACGCCGATTGACGATATCGGTGAGCTCCATCCGCGATTTGAGCTCGTTCGGCTGCACGTGCACGGCGAGAATGCTGACGTCGCTCAGCTCCATGTCTGCGGCAATGGGCGCAGGCAGCGCGGTCAGCGGACGGGGCGCGATGTCCTCGAGAACGAAGGCCGTGTGCCTCGCGCCGACATCCTCAATTTCGCGAATCAGGCCGGCGGCGATTTCCTCACACGCTCGGTCCGTGACGAGTGTCACGCGTTCCTGCGGCTGGACGGCGAGGCACACGCGAATGGCGTTGCGCGCGCCGGGGCTGAGCTCGCGATCGAACGTTGTCGACATCAATTGAGTCCCGCCTGTGTTTCGCTGACCATATACCGCATGACCTCTTTCAGATCGTTCGTCTTATCGAACACCTGAAGCTGTCTGTCGGCGCCCGTTCCCTCTCTCAGAATGGTCCGGACGTATTCAACCTCTTTTCGGGAGTCCAACTCGTCGAGCACGTCATCCACGAATTCGAGGTATTCGAGAATGAGCTCTCGACAGGGCAGCTCCTGCTCGCGGCCGAAATCAATCAGCATGCCTTCGATGCCGTAGCGTGACGCGCGCCACTTGTTCTCCATGATCAGGGCGCGGCTGTACATGCGAAACCCCTGGTTTCGGGAATGCAGCTTGTAGAGCTTGGCCAATGTGGCCTGAATCAGCGCCGCGAGAGCGAGCGTTTCATCCACGCGCATCGGCAGGTCGCAGATACGGACTTCGAGGGTCGCAAAAAACGGATGCGGCCGAATGTCCCACCAAATCCGCTTCGCGTTGTCGATGGAGTTGGTCTTGATCAGCAGCTTGACGAAGGCGTCGAAGTCTGCCCAGCTCGCGAAGGTGTCGGGGATGTTCGTGCGCGGAAATTTATCGAACACTTTCGTGCGGTACGACTTGAGACCCGTCTTCATGCCGAGCCAGAACGGCGAGTTCGCGGAGAGCGCGAGCAGATGCGGCAGGAAATAGCGCATCTGATTCATCAGATGAATGGCTGTCTCGCGATCCTCGATGCCGACATGAACATGCAGCCCGAAAATCAGGTTCGAGCGCGCGACGAGCTGCATGTCTTCGACGACCTGAAGGTATCGCTCGTCCGGATAGATGTCCTGCTCGCGCCAGTCGGCAAACGGGTGCGTCGCCCCCGCGGCGAGGAGGAGGCCGTGCTCGGAGGCGAGTTTGATCGTCTCGCGACGCAAATTGACAACATCCTCACGCGCTGCGCGGATGTTTCGACAAATGCCGGTGCCCACCTCGATGACGGCCTGATGCATCTCGGCCTTCACCTTTTCGTTCAGCCGGCGTTTTCCCTGTTCGATGATTTCCGTGCCGATGTGCGAGCGCAGATCGAACGTCTCGGGATTGATGGTCTGATACTCCTCCTCGATGCCGAGGCTGAAGGACGGTTTAGTCACGGTGGTTCGTTCGCGGATGTTCCGTCACGCCGGTTCCTTCGCGGTGGTGCACGGGAGATCCGTCACGACCGTTCAGAAAGGAATCGATCCCAGCGATAGCGGACTGGCTCGCGTTCCTCGGTGGCTTTCTTGACTGCGAGCGCCGCGACGGCGTCAACGATCCAATCGAAGTTCGCCTGACCGACGGAGTGCAGGTCAGCGTCGGGCGCAGGGTTCAGGAAGTCGATGGCATACGGAATGCCGTCTTCGACCGCGAACTGGACGGTGTTCAGGTCGTAGCCGAGCGCATGGCAGAGCGTTCGCGCATCGAGCTCGACGCGATCGAGCAGCGCGCGATCGTAGGCCGGCGGATTCTGCACGTAGCGCTCGTGGAAAGGCACCCTCGGGTTGTAGGGCATGACGTGCACGTGGTCCTGTCCGACGACATAACAGCGGAAGTACTCTTCGAAGTTGACCGCTGCCTGCAGCGTCATGCAGAGCGTGCGCGTCTGGTCGTATGCCTTGAAAAACTCCTCCCGCGAGCTGACCTTATGGACATCGCGCCAGCCGCCGCCATCGAACGGCTTCAAATACGCCGGGAAGCCGACGTACTGGAACGCCGCGTCCCAGTCGAGCGGATATTGCATGTTGCGCATGGAGCGATCGGTCGTTCCAGGCGGATGTTCCTTGTGCGGCAGGATCACCGTCCGCGGGATTGCCACGCCGAGCTTCGTGGCGAGGGCGTAATTGAAGAACTTGTCGTCCGCGCTCCACCAGAACGGATTGTTGATGATGTATGCGCCGTCAAGCGCCGCGTTTTTGAGCCATGCCCGGTAAAACGGAATGTCGTGTGAGATTCGATCGACGATCACGGAGTATTTGCACGGCTCCGCCATCCGGACGATGCCGATTTCGACGAACTCCGCCTGGACGCCTGGTGTCCGCATGCTGTTGATGCGTTCCACCAGCGCGCCCGGGAAGGTGTTCTCCATGCCGAACAGCACGCCGATGTATTTCATACCGATCTCAGAGAAGGTATCAGGTTTCGAATGGACCGGCAGCGTCCTGGGCGGCGCCCGCTACGGCAGATACGCAGCAGCCATCGGCCGCCAATCGGGCCAGTCGTGCTTCGAGCCGGAGCCCCACACGTGCAGGCTGTGCGGAATCCCTTTGCTATGAAGAAGATGTGAGAACGATTCGTTGGCGCCACGGCAGATGTCATGCTCGCCCGTCACGAGCAGCCATTTATTGCGGCGCATCCGATCGAGATAGTACGCGTCGCTGAGGTTCGGCAGAAAGTGCAGCGGATTCAGCAGGTAGCAGTCGTGATCGTAGTAGCCATCGAGAAACTGCGTGATGTCGAACGCACCGCCCATCGTGATGCACGAGGTGAAGGTGTGCGGCTGCCGGAGCGCCAGGCCCATCGCGTGATAGGCGCCGAAACTGCAGCCCGTCACACCAATCGTTCCGTGATGATTCAGTTGATGCACGAGCGGCACGACATCGGTCATCAGGTAGCGTTCATATTGGAGGTGCCGCGTCACGCGATCCCGCGGATGCGCCTGTCTGTTGTACCAGCTCTCGCCATCGACCGACGATACGCAAAAGAGCTGCAGTCCCCCGTGCTCGAGTTTGTCACCGACCGCCGCAACCATGCCGCGGTCCTCATATTCGAAGAACGAACCCATCGAGGAGGGAAACACCAGCAGCGGAGGACCCGCGTGGCCGAAGACGAGCAACTCCATGTCGCGATTGAGCGCCTGCGAGTACCACCGGTGGTACTGACGATTCATGTGCGGCAACTATACTAAGGTCCGTCGCGCCACATCTCTCTCGATGTCATCTCCCACGGCGCTGCCGACGCTCCGAAAACACCAGGCCTTTCAGAGCTCGCATCTCGAACACGATCGTGATGTCGTGGTCTTTCTGCCGCCAGGCTATGACGCCGAGCAGAGGTTTCCCGTTCTCTACATGCACGATGGTCAGAATCTATTCGAGCCCGACAAGGCATTTGTCAAAGGTGAGCATTGGCGCGTTGGCGAGACGATAACGGAGCTGGTCGAGGCGGGTACCATCGAGCCACTCATCGTCGTCGGCATCTACAACACAGGTCTTCAGCGGATTAACGAATACACGCCCACTCATGATCGTCGTGGTGGAGGACTTGCCGGCGCGTACGGCCGCTTCATTGTCGAGGAGCTGAAGCCGTTCATCGATACGACGTATCGCACCCTCACGTCTACCGCGGCGACGGGACTGGGAGGCTCATCGCTCGGCGGTCTCGCTTCTCTCTATCTCGGCCTCACGCATCCGCTCACCTTCGGCAAGATTGCCGCGCTGTCTCCGTCAGTCTGGTGGGATCGGCGCGCGATTCTGCGCGACGTGCGCCGATTTGCCTCGGGACACGCAACCGAGACGGCCCACGTGCCGCGTCCACGCATCTGGCTCGACATGGGCACCCGTGAGAGCAGCGGCGCGGGCAGCTCGCGACGTGTGATAGACGATGCACGGCTGCTCAAGGTCGGTCTTGTGAAGGCCGGGTGGATAGAAGACGTGGATCTCCATTACGAGGAAGTCGAAGGCGCGACGCATAGTGAACGCGCGTGGGGTGATCGTTTCGGCCGCGTGCTCGA
>Ga0137368_10001888_pt1 | contig 22438 bp, 17 predicted proteins | sample SagtaG_13_FD_104917 | JGI IMG/M metagenome (GOLD analysis project Ga0137368, IMG submission 104917) | Vadose zone soil microbial communities from Sagehorn Ranch, Mendocino, California, USA - Sage1_L_100_16 metaG | ecosystem: Environmental > Terrestrial > Soil > Vadose zone | place: USA...
ACGGACGCGTGTCCTGCGCAGGCGGATCTCTCGCCGCGCGCAGCTGGTGCGGCAGCGGACACGCGAGAAGAACCAGGTGCACGCGATCCTGATCCGCAATCTGAAGGGACGCTCGCCGGCCGCCGACCTCTTCGGTGTCGCCGGTCGGCGTTGGCTGGCCGCCCAGCAACTGCCCGTGAGCGCGGGGCTCCGCACGCCGTCGAGGCGCTACGCGAGCTCCCGCGCAGTACCGCTGGGCGCATCCGGCTTGCCCGCCTTCGCGTAGTCGATCACTTCCCACGCTTCCAGGCGGCGCGCAGCAGCGACTGCGGAGCGAAGAAGAAGCGCAGCCGTTAGTGAGAAGTTGCCGGCAGCAATGACACCGACGCGTCGCTTGCGCGCGAGCACATCGATTTCCTCGTAGTCCGCCGCTGACAAACCGCTCGAGCCAACAACGACGTTAACGCTCCGCTCGAGCGCCGCAAGAACATTTCCTCGGACAACAGCGGCATGCGTGAAATCGACCAGCACATCCGTACTGACAGCATCAAGCGCCTCCGCGACCGAGGAGTAGCTGTCAGGATCCGAGCGCGAGACGCCTGCCACGAGTTCCAAGTCGCTCGCCGCCTCGACCGCAGCGGCCACAGGGCGACCCGTCCAGCCCGTAACGCCGGCCACGCAAACGCGAATCAAGATCGCTGCTTGCCGCAGGGGTGCGCCAGAACTCCTCGCCGACCGGCAGTCACACGTCGGCTCGCCCATCAGCACAGAAACCGAGGACGCCAGCGCGTGGGACACACGGGCCGAGGATAGTGGCGAGAACGCTCGTCTGCGCGAGCGTCCTGTCGCTCGACTACCGCGCGAGAACAGGTGCGAACGCACACAAAAAGCGTGTCCCGAACCGTGTCCCCGAATAGCCAATTTCAACCTCACCCAACCAGCGCAACTTCGCGTTGACTGACCTAACCTGACCTAACTTCGCCTCGTAACCTGGTATTTGCAAGTCGGAGGTCACGGGTTCGATCCCCGTACGCTCCACTTCGGAAGAAGCGGCAAACGCAGGACGATCGCGATGAAGGATTCGGGGTCGCGGACGAATATGTCCCGAACCGTGTCCCACGAGGGCGGGCCGTTTGTGGCGGGACGAGGACTTCTACGGGGCGCGAACGTTGTCTCACTGGGCGAACTGACGGGCAAATATGGCCGGCCGATTTTCTTCAGGATCGTGCGCTTCTCCCTTCAGTTCGTTGCGGCAGCCGAGACACTTCGAGCTATGCGTCGTGATGCGCGGACTGGCGCTTGCGCGCGTCCCGCCATGGAGGGCGGCGCAGGTCGACCTTAGAGGCCTTGAGGAACCCTATGTCTTCGGGGCTCAACTCTTCGTCGTAAGGCTGCGTGTAGATCCGGATGTCTGCACGCATGGACGTGCGGAGGAGCGAAAGCTGGTCGATCGATGCCTGACCTCGCGCGGCATCGCCGTCGCGAACAGCCTGTTCGACGAGCGATTCGGGCACAAGTTCCTCAGTCGGACATATCAGGTTCTTCTTCGCCTGCAAGTAAATGTTCCGCGTCTCCTCGGTGAGCAGCATCCCGTTCCCGCCGTCGTAGTACCAGTCGGTGAGTTGGTCGTAGAGCTGGGACCGCTCGGCCCGCGTCAGGGGCACGCGGCGCATCGGCGACGCGGTCTTCGTTTGCGCCCAAAGTGCTGCGTAGGCAGCAAACCGCTTCTCGGCGACGTTGGCTTCCACCTCCGTGCGTGTCTTGAGGCGGAGGGCGTTCCCGAAGTACAGCCCTGCAAGAGTCAGCACGGCGGTGACTGCGATGCCTATCCACTCCGTCATCTCGCCGAAATCTTGAAGCAGGCGACCCGAAGAATCAACGCGACCGCGAAGGCGTTTGTGGTTGCAACGTCCCTTCCTCGACCCTCCCGAGGCGCGCCTTCCGGGCCAAGTCCGCGCGAAAGGGGGTATGACCTACTCATCCGTGATAAGCCCAACCAGACTTGCCGAACCACGTGTTCTGCGGCTCCCGCCTAGTAGCGGCAGTGCGCCCTTCCTCTCACGGCTCTCCAATGCTGTGGTCTGACCCGTCTGTGCGATCGTGAACGGTTTGAGGGCTACCGCAACCGCGCCGCTCTCAAGTAGGCGAGTCAGGCCAGTCGAGCCAAACGCGTCGATGAGGCCAGGCAGTTCCGTCAGCCGCACTGACTCGATGGTGTACCGATCAAATAGAAGGAGACCCCTGATCGACCTAATCTGACTTAACCTGACGGTGGATCCTGGTATTTGCAAGTCGGAGGTCACGGGTTCGATCCCCGTACGCTCCACTTTCGTGGACGTTGCGCAAATCGTGGGCGTGCTTCGCACCTCCCGCGGAAGTGGCCCATCGCCCTGGCTGACCTCCAGCGGTCCGAGCACCTGATACTCCATCGGCGTCAGAGCATTGGAACCTTTGTTGTGGAAGAGGACGCTCCAGACTCCGTTTCGGCCGTTCGCCCCCCTTCGTAGCCGCGCCCGAACTCGGCGTCGCCCTCGAACGGCGCGAGGATGCGCTCGTAGCGCTTCCGGTCTCTGCGGACAAACTCACCACGCTACGGGACGTGACCTCGCGCGGGTCGCCGAGGCTCGTGCGGTGCCCCTCCGTGTCCCCTACCCGACGAGCGCGATCGCCGCTCGCCAATCGCCGTCCCTGCACTCCCGCGTAGGGCGCTCCTGTCGTGGCTGGGTACCAGCCCGCTGTCGACCACTGAAGCCCATCGAGGCGCTTCGCTTGCCATCAGAATGGGCGCCGACATGGACTCCGGTCCGGACAGGAGGACCCTGGCCGTACTTCCTCTGGGTATCCCTTCTTTGCGCCCAGGCTGCCCTTTGGCCGGTCCTTGCCATCGCTATCGCGGCATCGCTGCGCGTGTTGTGGCCGTTCGGCGAGGGCAGCTGGGCTCGATTCGCCTTTGCCACCTGCTCGATCGCTGTCGCGTGGGGTCTCGTCAGTGTTGCCAGCGTGCTCGCCCGCACGTCCAGCTACGAGGTTCCATTCCCACACGTGGGAGCGAAGCTAACGGTGTTTGTGGGCGTTGGCGGGGCGGTCGCGATTTCCGCGTTGCTAGGAATGGTTCTCGTCCACGCAGGGCTCACCCAGCTGGCGCGTAACGTGAGCAGCGAGCCCGCTGCCGGTAGATGCATCAGCGACCTTCTCTTGCTCCGCGAGCATCTCCAGCGCCTGCTCGCAATCGAGGGCGCGATCATCGGAGCTGCCGTCCTCGCCTATGCGGCTCTACGGAATGCCGTCCTCGCCGATTCACCCGAGCAGCGGTTTCCGCGCGAGCTGGTGCTTATCTACGGAGGGGCCTTCTCGATCGCTCTTGGCCTTGTCTGGGCGCCGATCTACGCACTCATGGTCGCGGTCGGTTCAAGGCTTTGCGATTCGACTGTCGGAGAGCGTCGAGCGGACGAGTCGTGGGCAGATTGGCATCACCGGCGTATGAGCTTCCAGGACGCAATCGGTCTCAACACGAGCGCGACTGCTAGCTTCCGATCGGCGCTCGCGATCCTCACCCGGTTGGGGAGCGCACTCCTGGGCCTTCTTTTCAACACTGACTGAAACACGACGGTCGATGCCAACCAGCAGAGTGTCCCAACGAACGAAGAACGCCGGTTGTCCTTCGGCCCAGGAGCTGGCCGGCCGCAGCGAGGAACGCAGTCAGTTCATCTAACCGTGGACGCGACATCTGGCGGCGACGCACAGCCAGCCCGAGGCGGAGCATCACGATCTCGAGCTCATTCAACTCACGCGAGCGCAAACGCAGACGAAGAGTCGAGCTCGTGCTCGACGAGCGTCGCCCGCGCTTTAGGCGCTGTCCATGTCCCGGGGCGCGCCTTCGTCCGAACCGTCGAAGGCGAGCGACCTACCGGCGGATTTCGACGGTCCGCCGACTGAATGCGGCTCGGTTCCCGATGATTGTTTCGGCGAGCAGGTCACCGATACGACGGAGCAGGCGTCGGCCGACCTGCGTGGCGCGAAGAGTGATGACACGTAAGCGTCCGAGCAGGATATGGAAGCGGCCTCGGGCAAGGACGAGCTCGTGTACTGGGGGTTTCGGGGGGAGAGGATCGATGCGGCGGAAGATGACGGAGCCAATGCATTGGGCGCGCGCGGTTTTCGGACATCTGATTTTCTCGAGGAGGCTGTCGTGGCCGAGAATCACGGGACGGTCTGCAATGCCGACGCGCATCAGGCGCTCCGGTCGCGACCGCCTCTACAAGGGAGAGATCGGCGTCGCGTTGCTCGCGGCGGAGCTCGAGCAGCCGGAACAGGCACGCATGCCTCTCTTCGAGGCCGAGGAGCTCAGAGTCGGCGTTTGAAGTACGGCGTGCCGAGCAGCGCCGGCGCATCGCGCCGATCGACTCGCTGGATCGGCTCGGAGCCCGAAAACTCGTACTGCGTTTTCGTCACAAGCCCGCGTACCCGGATACTCGACCGCTCGAGGTATTCGAGCACGACGACGTCGGCGCCAGCGGACGGCACAGATGTGACCGGCGGTTCGCGCGGCGCTGCGCCGGCAGGAGAAACTCGCTGTTCACCGAGAGCGTCGTGCGACGAGCTCTTAAGCGCCGCTCGCTTCTCGCCACAGCACCCGATCGCGTTCACCCCCCTGCACACTGCGTTCGATGACGAGGGCCTCGCTTCCTCGGGCTTCGAGAAGGCAGGCCGCCCCGGAGAGCGCGAGCCAGGTCGGGACGAGCTCGCGAGGCTCGCGCGTGACGAAGAGGCTGGCCGGGGCGGCGACCCACACGCTCAGGCACTGGAAGCAGTCGAGCAACCGGCCCGCCGCGCCCGGCCCCACCCGTCCGCGCAGCCGAACGACGGCGTCGGCCGGGCCGTCCTCGCTCGCCAGCAGGTGGGCCACCCGCCAGGTCGCGAGGGCAGCCACGGCAAAGCGGATTCCAGGGCCGGCCTTGCTCAGCGGATCGGTCTCAGGATGGCGGCGTCGGAGGAACAAGATCGTTGCAGATGCAGATCGGCCAGATGTCTGAGTCCTCGTGCCTGCCGCCGGAGAGGCTCGGGCAGATCGACGTGTCCCACACACTCATGCTGAAGTAGTACGCACAGCAGGTCTGGCGCTTGAGCGGGAAGTTGGCGGGCGTTCCCGGAGGGGCGCAGATCTCGTCGAGCTGTCTCGCGTCGAACACCGTCAGCATGCCTGGGGCCTTCGGCCCGACAGGCGGTGGCGGCGGCGTCGCCGTCGCGCACCTCCCCGCGGGGCCGGGCTCGCCCACGCGTGACGTGCCCACGATCGTCGGGCTGCTCGGGCCGGGAACAGGCAGCGCGATCGAAGGGCCGCCTTGCCTCGTCATCCCGACGCTGAAGCCCCCGAAGTTGTCGCTCGGGTTGCTGAAGTCGCCCTCGAGGATGTACTCGTCATACGCGATCCCGAGGACCCCGAGCGGCCACTCGGTCGTGCAGTCGCCGGCATTCGGCAGTTCGCTCAGGTTCAGCGTCGCGCAGGGCGGCAGCACGTCCGGCGGCTTGTCGGAGAAGATGGTCGCGACACCGTCGAGCTCGCCGTAGATCGCCTTGTTGTCGGCCCAGATCCATTGAGTGTCGTGGTACATGCCGGCGAGGGTGTCCTCCACGCTCAGGCGGAGCGTGAACTTGCCCGAGCTGCAGTTCACGCCGGGGAGCGGCTGTGCCGTCCAGAGGGGCGGTGACTGAGGGTCGATCGGGAATGCCTGCGGGAAGCCGGGCCTCGTCTCCCACCACCGCGGCCAGAGCTCGCACCACTCCAAGGGAACGTTGGGCGGACACGAGCCGCCGAACAACTCGGCGATGCACGACTCCTGGAGCAGCCAGGAGCTGGTCAGGTCGAAGTGGCCTTTCTGGGTCGCCTTCTTCTGGCAGGGCGTCGTGTAGTCGACCTGCCAGAACTCGGTCCACGGGCCGGGATCTGCGGGTGCGAGGAATCCCTCGGCGTACGAGAGCGTGTAGCGCTTGATCTCCCTGCCCGTGCATTTTCCGACCCAGGCGTGACCCCAGACCTGCAGCGCGGTGCCGAACGAGCGAATCGTGCCACCGGTCTCGAGCTCGGAGGCCGGATTAAGCGGCCCGGGAATCGTCGGGACGCCCTCGACGCTCGTGATGAATACACGCTGCCGGAAGATCTCGAAGTCGACCGTGCAACAGCGCATTTGGCCGCCGGTGCCGAAGACACAGACGCGAACGGTCACGTTGTCGTCGACTGGCGCCGTGCCGGTGCTCACGTAGCCCAGCGTTCCGTTCACGATGCCGCACGCGCCCTGAGGCGCCCCGCCCGGATAGACAATGCCGAGCGAGCTGTAGGCGCTGTCGGGTGCACTCGCCGGTTTCCACTCGATCTCATAGCGGTCGCAAAACGCGCCTGTCGCCGTTCCGACGATCTCGACGCCGAGGACGCTCGGGCCCGGGAAGTACTGCTCCTCCGCGCAGGCGTTCTCGGCCGGCTTGGTGATTTCGCAATGAAGCGGCCGGAAGCAACGGCGCAGGCAGAGGCGGTAGCGCTTGAGGCACCCGACGACGTCCCTCAACGTGTGCGCGTGCGCGAGGCAGCACCCGAAGCGGATCGCGCACAGGCACCAACACCGACAGAACCAGAACGTCGGATCGTTACGGTGCTCCTCGAACGCTTTCCGACCGAGCAGCGCCGGCGCGATGTCGGCCGTCAACAGCCGCTCGAAGACAGCGGACGATTCCTCCTCGCCCTCGTTGCAGTCGATCCTCGCCTGGATGATGTCCTCCGGAATGCCGAGCGGAAAATCGACGGTCGCGAGCTGGTCCGTCAGATACGGCCTGAACGCTTGCGAGAGCGCGCGAACGAGGGTGGTGAAGTCCTCCCGGTCCTCGGGGCTGGGCGGATCTCCGACCGGCGCGTCCAGCTCGCGGCGGACACAACGCCAGTACCGGTAGAGGTAATAGCTGAACGCCCGAAACGTCCACGGTCGGCGGCAGACGAGCCAGCCGAAGATGACGCAGCAGCGGATGTGCCGCAGGCACCATCGCCATTGCTCGACCGAGCCGAGGTGCTCGCGCCCTTCGACCGGCAGCAGCCGCTGGGCAACGTCCTCGGTGAAGAACCGGTCGAAGATGCGAGTCGCGAGCTGGAACTCGTCCTCACACGTCGGCGGGTGCTCCCGCACCTCTTGCTGCAACCGATCCGCGTCGCGCGCTCGCTCCAGCTCATCCGCCAGCACGGGCTCGTAGGCGGCGAGCAGCTCTTTCAGCGCAAATTGGAAGTCCTCGTCCTCCAGCCCCTCCTCATCGTCAGGCTCCTGCTCAGCGCCTGTTGGCTCTTCGTCGCTCGGTCCGGTTCGTTGTCGTGCCATGGCAGGCTCCTCCTCGCGACGGCTCTCTCACCGCGCAATGTGGCATCGCCGCGTCACGGCATCGTCACCCCAGCGTCACCCGGCGAAGACGAGGCCCACCGAATTCCAGGCGTCGCGGCCGGCGACGAACGCGCGCAGCCACTCCTGACCCTTTCCGACAAGTGTGACAGCGGTCGGCCTCGCATTCAAAGGGCCAGCTGGCGTGAGCGAACCAGTGGAACGGTCGCGCGAGTTCGTTGCTGCGGAGCGGCCAACCGTCCCGCGGGACGGTAAGCGAAAACTGTTCGATCGTACCCACGAACCCTGGTTCCACGACCCGGCCTCGCGCCGCACGCCGCCCGCCGCGACCCGTGCCGGTCAGCCGGCGTTGACCGCGACGTACGCTTGTCTGGGCAGTGGCAAGTGTTAGGTCGATCCACTTTGTAATCGAGGGGCCTTTCGCGAAAATGCAACTCGCCTCTCGCAGGCGCGCGCAGGGTCTACGGGGCAGTGAGAGACGCGCGCTGGCGTGGAGATTCGGCGGCGGGAGTGTGTATCTGCCGCCAGAGGGACACATGTGTCGGGTCATTGCCGGTTGCTGCAGCGGCATTTTGATGCGGGCCATTGAGGCATCCCCTGCCATGCCGCAGATCACTTGTGACAACTATCGCGAAGCCACGTTACGCCTTTCGCGCGCGCACGCGTCGGCGTTCGCCGAGGATGGTCTGGATACGCCGCGAACGGCGAGCGAGCGCGTCTATGGCGATCTGCTCGCCGAGTTGGCGAAGCGTGACCCGCATGAGGTGAGGACGCGCGTTGTTGTGGACGTGGATCGCGGGCACGTCGGCGAGGGCATCAATGGTGTCTATCTCGCGAAAGCGCTCGCGCACAACCATTCACAGGAGGCGCTGCGCGACCTCTGGCTGAACCACGGCGACATCCAGCAGCTGCTGCGAGGGCCCAAGCGACTGCCGGCGGCGCTGAAGGTGCCGGTGCTGCTCGCCCAGGCGGTCAAGAAGCCGCTTCTGAAAGGCGACGCGATCGCGCGGTGGATGTACCAGGCGCTACGCGACATGGACGGCGCCCGGTCCGAACCGGCCGAACTCGAGACGCTGCTGCCCCGGCGCGACCTTACTGCTGGAGGTCAACCCACAGCGCGGCACGCGCCACGGCATCCCCGGCGTACGCCACCTCCCAAGCCAGGAAGAGCTCCTCGGCGCGCGCACACAGTGTTGCGCTGACCGTTCGATGCTCCTCGACGAGGCGAGCCACCAGCGCGAGAACATCGTTTGGCGCCGCCTCCTTGAGATCCTCGGGCCATCGATCAGCGATCTCGCGGACGCGCTGCGCGTAGTCGAGGCGTCTTGTCGCGACCGGAAGATCGAGGTAGTCGGGGACACGATTGACGATCTCCTGGCAGGCATGTGCTGCGAGTCGCATCCACACCTCGTCCCGGCGCTGACGAAGCTCCCGCGCAGCTGCGCGGAAGGGGTCGCCTAGCACACGCGAGAGTCCGTCGAAGGCGCTCGGCGATCCGAACCTGCCGCTCCGTCAGTTCAACCGCGATGCGTTCCGGCTCGAGTTCGCCCACGCGCCTGGTTTCGCCACGGACCTCGCCTCTCGGTGAATTTGGCCCGCCTCGGCGGCCACTTAACGGGCGCCTCGCGCCCAGTGGCTAGGCGGCGCGGTCAGATCGTGACGTCAAGCGCACCGGGGACCACGAGCAAGTGGTTTGCGCAACGTTCGGTTTTGCCCACTCGAAGAAGCAACAAACTCGGGGCCGATCACGGTCGAGGCTTCGGGTTGCCGGCGAATATGTCCCGGACGGTGTCCCGCGGCGGAGCCCCGGTCGACATCGCACAACCGCACCCGCACGTGTTTGAGGTCTTAGTCCCCGAGGGCGACGTGGAGGCGAGTCGTTGCGCTGCGCTTCCCCTGGGCCGCGCGCAGAACGTAAGTCCCTGGCGGGACACGGGCGACGAAGCGTGTCGCGAACGACCCGTTCACGCGGGCGCGGCCGCGGGCCACAATGGTGCCGGCAAGCGAGATCTTCACGACCGGACAGGACGCACGCCCGCAGAAGCCGCGACCTTGGGCGAGCGCCTTCGCCCCAGTCCGGACAGGATTCGGAGTGACGTAGACCCGCGCCCGAGCGACGGTCGCACTGACGGACGCGGGCGCCAGCGCGACGGCGAGAAGGGCGAGGCCTACGACTCTGTTCACGACTCGTGGTTGATGTGCCGTAGCACCTGTGTCTGGGCGCGCAACTGGTCGTCGGTCGCGCTCGAGTCCAGTCTGACGGTTTCGGCAGCGGCCATCGCTGCCGAGAACGCAGTGTCGGGCACACCGTCGCCGTTCGTATCGACCGGGTCGCCCCAGTCGACCGAGCCGTTGGCGAAGTTGAGCCAGGCCGCGAGCAGCTCGCGATCGAGCTGCTTCACCGGTGGCTCCACGGTCCCCTGCGGCTGGAGCACATGCTCCGCGGCGCTGAAGGTCGATGCGTCCACGACTTCGTCGAAGACGTTGCTCACGTAGGCAACGATCTTCAGGTAGCAGGCGAGTACCGAAGTCGCGTAGGCCTTCGGCCATGGCGGAGTTGTGCGGTACTGGTTCTTCCAGAACGCAAAACCGTATCGCTCGACGGCGTTACCCGTAATCAGGACGACGACCGAGTCAGGCGCGGCGATGCCGCCGTCGTCGTCGAAGGAGCCAAATGTCGTTGTGTACAGGCAGGCGTTGGCGAACGTGTGCGTGTGGATGTCCGTGACGTCGCGGGGGTTGACGGTCGGGCTCGGGAACGGGTCGGGCAGGGGCGGGTTGTTGAGGTATGTCGTGACGGTGTTGGGCGTTCCGTCGCCCCACTGCCACGTGAGAGTGAGATCGTCGCTGCCGGGATCGGTCGAGCGCCCTTTGAACGTCAGCGGCTGGCCGGCGTGCGCAAGGATCGTCGCCTTTCCGTTGATGATCGTCGCCGCCGATTTGTCGATTGTGGCCGTGGGAGCAACGTTCGTGATCGTCAGCGTGATCGTCACGCAGACGTCGTTGTCGTCGTTCCCGCAGACCTGCGCGACGAAGGTTCCATTGTCGCCGTAGTCGTGCGAGACCGAGAACGTCAGCGTTGCGTCGGGGCGAATGTTCTCGAGTGTGCCGGAGATCGGCTGCACAGGCGTTCCGTCTCCCCAATCGATCCGCGCAGTGAGCGGATCGAGCCAGCCCGGATCGGTCACCGTGCCCGAGACGGTCAGGAGCGAGTGCTCCGGCTTCGGCGAATCGGATGACACGATCACGGTCGGCGGAACGTCGGCGACATTCACGATCGCCGTGGCGACGTCCGTCGCACCGTCCGGGTCAGTGACCTTCAGCCGCACGGTGTAGCTGCCTTCCTCGCCTACCCGGTCAAAGTTCGGTTTTGGTCCCGTCGCGTCATTGAAGACGCCGTCATTGTCGAAGTCCCATGCGTAGGTGAGCGCGCCGCCGTCCGGATCGAACGACGCGGAGCCGTCGAGCATGACGTCCGTGCCCTCGACGGTCGAGTACGGCCCACCGGCGTTCGCGACCGGCGCGACGAACTTGATCGCCCACAACCCGCGGCCGTAAGACGACGCATATTCGAGATTGTGGTCTTCGTCGAAGAAGAAGCTCGTGACCTCGGGGACTCGGTTCAACGTGCCGTTCAAGCGGAACCAGTCAACGCCGCCGTTGACGGAGACAAGGATGCCCGAGAGCTCGGTGCCGACGAAGATCCGGTTGCCGTTCTCGGGGTCGATCCCGATCGTCCAGGCCTCGCTACCGTTGCCGTTCCGCCAGCGGAACTCGCCGCTGTTCGTGACAAGGCTCGTCACCTCGGGATCGGATTGCCAGGTGCTACCGCCGTCGGCGGAGAACTTCATCGTCTGTGTCGAGTCGTCGGCAGCCCAGAGCTTGTTTGGATCACTCGGGTCGACAGCCCACACGAGCGGGCAGTACCACGTGCCGCCCGCGCCGCAGTAGCTGCCGATGTTGCCGAGCCGCGCCACGATCGAGCCGCTCGCGTCGGAGAGCGTCGCCGAACCAGTGAGCGGGCCTGTGATCTTCTTCAAACGGAAGGTCGGGCCGCCAATGTCCACGCCGAAGTAGAACGTCGGCGCGTTCGCCGGGCCGGCGGCCTGGATCGGGGAGGCGAAGTTCTGGGTGAACGACGGGCCGAGCACACCCCAGACGCCAATCTTGGGGCAGCCGTCGTTGACCGTTCCGTCACCGTCGTCATCGCTTGCGTTGAGACACTGGGCGCCGGTTTCCGGGTCGGGATTGCCGTCGCCGTCCGCGTCCGGGCCGGCCGCTGGGCACGCATCGTTGGCGACGCCGTCGCCGTCGTCGTCGGTCGCATTGGTGCACTCGCTTCCTTGCTCGTTGCTGATGAGGTGCGAGCACCCGTCGTTGACCTTCCCATCGCCGTCGTTGTCGGCCGCGTTGTGGCACTGCGTACCGGTCTCGGGAGCGCCGTCGGCGGGACAGCCGTCGTTGACGGCGCCGTCGGCGTCGTCGTCCGTTGCATTCGTACATTGCGATCCCGTTTCGGGCTGCATGACGTAGGCCTGCCACGTCGCCGGGTTCTGGTTGTTGTTCGAGATCTGCACGTACCGCTGGTTGCCGAAGCGGACCGGGCTACCGGCGTTTCCGGGTGGGTTCGGCCAGTTGAAGCGACTGCGGCCGACAAAGCCACGTTCTGAAAACTCGTTTCCGCAGCCCGAACAGTTCACGTACACCATCTGGATGGCTCCGAGACCGCCGGGCGGGACGCGATGGTCTGTCTGGCCGTAGAAGCCCTCACAACAGAACGGCAGCGTCCACGGCGTCGTGCCGTTGTCGAGCGTGAAGAACCAGTTGTTGTCCTGCGTCCCGAAGTAGATGTCGGTGTCCGTCGGGCCGGATCCGCGCACGGTGCCCCAGACGTTGTAGATCTGGAGATCCAGGCGGCCTGGATTGGAGTCGGCCCAGGTGGCGCCACAATCCGTGGTCCTGCCGACGCCGCCGTCACTCGAATAGTAGATCGGGCAACCTGCTGACGACGTCGGGTCGAAGGCGAGGTCCGCCGGGTCGACGTGCGAGCCGTTCGGGAAGAACTCCATCTGCGGGCAGCCGTCGTTCACCGCGCCGTCGCCGTCGTCGTCGGCGGCGTTCTTGCACTGACTCGGGACCGCACCGGCGTTCTCGGCGTTCGGGCCAACGGTCGGGCAGCCTTCGTTGACGATCCCGTCGCCGTCGTCGTCGACTGAGTTCGCGCACTGCGCAGCCGCCTCGGCGGTGGTCGGGCAGTCGAGCGCAGACGTCCCGTTCGCGGTGCAGTGCTGCCGATAGAGGCCGAAGCCGTTTCCCCAGTGAAGGTCGTAGTGGTTTGCGTGGCCGTCGAGCGCCGGGTGGGTGAGGACGAAACCGTCGCGGTTGTTCGCGAACGGCCCGGTGATCTCTGTCCAGGTCGCACCGGAGTCGTCGGACTCCCAGAGTCGAACGCCGTATGCGTTGTTGCAGCTTGCAGGTGCCGCGGGGCAATTGCGATTCGTGACGAAGACCACGCTCGGGTCACCGGGTGCGGTGTAGATCCCGCAGCGTCCGGCGTTGGAGACCGGATAGCCGGTCGAACCCGCGGTCCAAATCGGGCTCGCGGAGCCGGATACGGTTGTCGTGTACACGCCGCCGGGCCCGCACGAATACGCCTTGACTGTGTCGAGGCCGGTGCGCACCGCGACGACGTTGAAGGCTCCGCCCCCCACGAGTGCGCTCGACCAGGAGGCGCCCGAATCGTTGGAGTAGGCGACGCCGCAGTCCGTCGCGACGAACATCTTCTGGTGCACGTCCGAGCCCGCGACGGTACCGATACCCCAACTGTTCGGCTGGGTGGTGCACGAGAACGAAACGGATGCCCGAGCCCAGTTCGAGCCCCCGTCGGTCGAGCGCCACACTCCCGACTGGGCGGTCACTCGGCCGTCGTAGAGCGTCGTCGCGACCACGATGTTGGCGTTGCCCGGGTCGTAGCGCACATCCTCCATCCGGAACTGCGGGAAGGAATCAATGTGCGTCCATGTTGCGCCGCTGTTCGTCGTGCGGTCGAGACCGCCACCCTCGGCCGTCGCAATCGCGACCGCCGTGCCGCCGGGCGCGACGTCGACGGCAGTCGAACGGCCACCGAACTGCAGCGCTGGACTGAAGACGTAAGGACTGACACCAGCGGTCGCACCGGCGACGGGCGCCAAAAGCGCAACAGCCGCGGTAAGCGCGATCCCTCTCCACAGCCTGCGGCACATATGGGGCAACTCCCCTCGCCGCAGGGTCGACGCACAGAAGCAGAACACATCCTTTGTCTGTGATCAATCGCTCGGTTGAGGGAATGGGCAGCACGTGATGAAAGGGTCTCGGTCAAGCCCGACGGGCCTCGTCGTCCTCGTTGTGATGCTGATCTCGATCATCGTCGGGCCGACTCGCTGAGTGTCAGCGGCAGACCGGTCGCGTGCGCGAACGTACTCTCCGAAGGTGGCATGCGTCCTGGGCTGACCAACGCGGCCACGGCAACATTCCAGACCGGGGCGAGACGGACGACATCGACCGGAAGTCTGACGACGACCTTCGCTTCTGAACTGCGCCGGGTGTGGGACGCACACCAAAACGTGTCCCGAACCGTGTCCCCGAATAACCGATTTCAACCGCACCCAACCAGCGCAACTTCGCCTTGACCGACCTAATCTGACCTAACTGTCCTCGGCTCGGATCCTGGTATTTGCAAGTCGGAGGTCACGGGTTCGATCCCCGTACGCTCCATCGAGAAGAAGCAGCAAAGACGTCGACTCGACGCCGAGAGTCCGGGTGCGCCGACGACTGTGTCCCGGAATGTGTCCCAGACGAGGCGGCGACCGTTCGCGCGCGGTACGGTCTCACTCGTCCAGGCGCCGCGCACGCGCACGTCGATGTTGCGCGCAGTGTCGCCGGCGGAAGACGTCGCGCGTCCGGTTGTTCGCGAGATGACGGTCCGCCAGCGCCCAGCACGGGACGGGCAGGCGTTACGCAAACCGGCGATTGCCTTGACGAGCTACGAGCGGCGGGCTCTCACGTCGAACGTGCACCGAGGAAGCTTCGCACCAGGTCGGCGGCCAGCTCGCCGCCGACGATCTCCGAGCCGAGGCACAGGACGCGATGTGTCCTTCACTCGTGCGCTTTGCGCCGGGGGCTGCGCGTCAGTCCGGTAAACGTGACATACCTGTCTCGTAAAACACTAGTGCTGTTTTCAGCACTGACAGCGACGGTCAGCCGTTCGAAGCATAGGAAGGCGAGACCACGCGTTCGACGTCGTATACGCAGCGACGGCGTGGCACCGGTCGATCCAGTGATCGGATATCGCAAGGCACACCAGCTGTGGGCCTTTCTCGATCAGCAGACGCGCCATACGCGCGAGCAGTTCACCGGGATCAACGGGCTTGACGAAGTAGTCGTACGCACCGAGTAGGAAGCCGCCCGCGCGATCGTAGGACTCGGTCCTCACCCCCGAGACGAAAACAATCGGCATCTGCTCGCCGAAACGCTCTCGCAGCTTCTGCAAGACGACATAGCCGCTCTCTCGAGCAGCGCGTTGCAAGCCCTCGCCAAGCGTCCGTGTTCTCATGCCGGAGTAGTTACACATGCGGCACGCAGAAAACGACGGCGAACGCAGCAAGTGCCGACTGCAATCGGAGGCGTGCAGGCATACCCCTCGATTGGTGCAGGAACCTTTCGACGGTGAGGCCTCTCGCGGGAGTCGCCAGCTGGAGCGAAGCGCTGGAGCCGTTCCGCGCGCCTCGCTCAACCCTGCGCGCGTACTCCACGTTTCTGGGCGAAGCCTGCGCGCTCGTGTTCTCTGATCACCCGCTCGTAGAGGGCGGCGACCTGGGCGGCGATCGCCGCCCAGCCGAAGCGTTGGCGGGCGTCTGTCGCGGCCTCCTGGCCGCGGCGGTATCTCTCATCGGGTCGGGTGACGACATCGATCAGCGCCTGCTCGAGCGCCCGCCGATCGTCGGGCGCGACCAGCCAGCCGCTTTCACCGTCGCGCACGAGTTCCGCCGGTCCGTGTGAATCGCAGGCGATCACGGGCAGTCCGCAGGCCATTGCCTCGACGAGTGCGAGCCCGAACGCCTCGGCAACCGAGGGGAGGACGAGCACGTCGGCGGCGTTCAGCGCCTGGGGTAGCTCGTCGTGCGGGCGCCAGCCAGCGAGGAAGACTTGCTCGGCGCCGAGCCGCCGGATCGTGGCGAGCGGATGCTCGCCCTCCCACTCACCCGGGTGGCCGCCGACGAGCACGAGCGGGCAGGCGCGCCCCAGACGTGCCTGGGCGCGGGCGTGGGCGTCGATCAGGAGCGGCAGCCGCTTGACGGCGGTGAAGCGGCCGAGGTAGAGCAAGACGGGCTCCGAGGAGAACGCCGCAAGGTCATCGTCCCGGTAGGAGACGCTTCCGGGCCGAGCAAGCTCGTCCCAGCCTTGTGGGTCCTCGACCAGCCAGCGCCGCCAGAAGGCGCGCCGCGCCTCGCCGAGAAGCGGCTGCTGCCTGAAGCGCTCCAGCTCGACACCGCTTGGCAAACCGTGCAGCCGCGACCGCTCGAGCCCAAGCAGCGTCGCGACCTCGGGCTCGGCGCCCGGCGGCACGATCAACCGCGCGCAGGTGCCCCCCCAACGCCGCAGTCGTTCCTCCCAGATGCGTGGATAGCGCCACCCGGAGTATTGCCCGGTCGCGAGCGTCCGCAATAACGCGAGCTCAGTGCCGTGAAGCTGGCCGACGATCGGCAGCGACGGGAACGCGCGTACGGCAGCCTCGTGCGTCGGCGTCAGATGGTGCAGGTGCAGCAGGTCCGCCTGGCCGGCGCCGGCGCGAGCGAGCGCGTCGGTCCAGGCCGTCACCAGCCGCTCATACGCGTCACCCGCGACCGTCGCGAAGATCCGGTCGGGACCGGCCTGCCGATCCTCGTAGGAGGGCTGGAAGGGAACCGGCGCGGTGAGCGGGTCGGCGAAGCGCAGCGCGCGCGAGTAGTCGACCGTCACAACCTCGGTCCCGGCGTAGAACGTCGGCGCGTGCGTCGACTCGCCCGGCCTGTCGAGCGAGCCGGCCGCGAGGGTAATCCGCCAGCCGCGTGTGGCCAGTGACTCGGCGAGCGCGCGCGCGACCTGCGCCGAGCCGCCCCGTGGAAAGAAAAACAGCGCCGAGCAGACGTGGCGCGGTGCCCCAAGCGCTGTCGGCGATACCCCCGCAACCGCTAGTTTTGACCCGTCTTCGCCCGCCACGCTCACCTACCCATCCTTCCCGAACCTGAAGGTGAGACGGCGCGGCAGGAGCAGACGCGGAGTGTGCAGCTTCACACTGCCGTCGCGGCGTCGGCCGCGTCGGCGGTCGTGCCTAGGGCGCGGCGCTCGATCCGCCTGCCGTTGTCTGGATTGAGCGCAGCGCGCAGCTCGGATGGATCGTCCCACGGCTGTTTCGTTCCGCCGGCCTCCTGGATCGCCTCGTGCCCCTTACCGAGCACAAGGATGGTGTCCCCAGGGTGGGCGAGGCGCGCGGCAAGCTGGATCGCTCGGCCGCGGTCGAGCTCGATTTGCACGCAGTGACGTCGAGCAGGCGGGACACCGCAGAGCATCGCGGCCACGATCGCCTGCGGGTTTTCCGAACGCGGGTTGTCGGCGGTGAAGATCGCAAGGTCGGCGGCCGTGAGCGCGGCGCCGATCGGCGACCGCTTCTGCTGGTCGCGGTCGCCGCCGCAGCCGGCGACGACGATCAGCCTCCCTTCGGGTCGCAGGTTGCGCGCGGTCGCGAGCGCGAGTCGCACGGCCTCCGGTGTGTGGGCGTAGTCGACGAACCCGAGCACGGGATCGGAGACGACGCGCTGCATCCTGCCGCGCGCGCCGCGTAGGCTCGGAACGGCCGCGAGGACTCGTTCGGGGGATGCGCCGAGGAGCGTGGCGGCGGTGATCGCAGCGGCGAGGTTGCTGGCGTTATGCTCGCCGACAAGGCTGGTATGCAGGCGGTGCGGCCCGACCCGCACGTCCATGCCGTACTGGTCGCCGCGCTCCACCGACCAAGGTAAAAGTGCGTCCGTCCCCGAGCCGTAGAAGGCGACGCGCGCCCGGGTTGTTCTGATCATGAAGTGGCCGCGTTCGTCGTCGGCGTTCGTCAGCGCGAAGGCGTCCGGCGGCAGGTCGGCGAGGAAGCGCTGCTTGACTCGCGCGTACTCGTCCATCGTGCCGTGGTAGTCGAGATGATCATGGCCGAGCGTGGTGAAGATCGCGCCGTCGAAGTCGACCGCGGCGATCCGGCGTTGGTCGATCGCGTGCGAGGTCACCTCCATGAAGCAGTAACGGCAACCGGACCCGACCATCGCGGCCAGCAGGCGCTGGAGCTCGACCGCATCAGGCGTCGTGTACGCGTTCGGTCGGTAGTCACCGTCAACGAGGATGCCGGTGGTGGCTATCAGCCCGCTGGGGTGGCCGAGCGCGGTGAACAGTTCGTGCAGCAGGGTGGCGACGGTGGTCTTGCCGTTCGTGCCGGTGACGCCGACGACGACCAGCGCGGCCGATGGGCGACCGTTGATCCGTGCCGCAAGGTCGGCGAGCGCGTCGGCGGAATCGTCGACGCGGAGGTAGGGGACGCCGCGGTCACACAGGAGCGCCGCGACCTCGCTCGGCAGTTCCTTCGCGCCGACGACGGCGGCGCATCCCGCTCGTACGGCGTCGGCCACGAACGCGTGTCCATCGAATCTCGCGCCGGTACGGGCTACGAAGAGCGCGCCAGGGCCGGCGTCCCGTGAGGCGGCGACGACGCGGTCGATCCGGATGTCGCCCTGGGCGGCCGGAACCGCCTCGATCAACTCGGCCAGTCTCAATTCTTGATCTACGGCGCGGGCACCTCGGCGGGTCCAACAGGACTCGCAGCGGCGGCTCGCACGTATTGGGGTCGTGACCGCTCCTGCGATCGAGCCTCGCTCACGCCCTGCGGCTATTCCCGGCAGTTTGCTCGCTACGGCACTCGCCGACATGAGCGCCGACTTCGACGAGTTGCTGTTCCTCTGTCGCAGCGCCACGGCAAAGCTGGATGAGGCCAACGTCGAGCTTCGTGCGGCGTCGCTGCACGAGCCGACGCGCGAGTTGCTGATCGGGCGGCTCGCGTCCTCAGGCCAGCGTTACCGCGGGGTGATTGAGCGACTGCGCTGGCTACAGGAGCGTGCGCAGCGCGAGGCGCCGTCGCGGAAGCTCCTTGGCCAACTGGCTGCGGAGAAGGCGTCGCTCGCGGATCTTGTGCGCGTCGAGCAGGCGCTGCTGGCGGCGCTGATCGGCGCCGCCGACTGGCAGTCGCCCTCGTTCCTTCACTCGCTCGCGCCCGCGGCCGGCAGCCAGGGAGGCCGGATCCGGGCGCACTGGAACGACTACAAACGCGACCGCCACCTGGACGGCGACGCCTACGAGCGCCGCTACCTGGAGACGATGGTCGACGGGCCGGCCGGGCTGGGGGCGCTGCTGACGAGCTGCGGGATGGCGGCGTTCACGACCGTCCTCTCGTTCTTGTCGTTGGAGGGGAAGCTGGCCGGCCCGGTGATCGCCGCTGCGGGCCTGTACCACGAGAGCCGGCTGCTGCTCGAGCGGGCGTTGCCCGGCCGCGTCCGCTTCGTCCACGAGCGCGAAACATCGGCCTTGCTGCGAGCGATCGAGGAGCTGTGCCCTAGCGCTGTCTTCGTCGATTCGCTCTCGAACACGAAGTGGATGCCCGTTCCCGAGCTCGCGCCGCTGATCGAGCGACTTGGCGGCAGCGACACCTACCTGGTCATCGACAACACTTGCCTGTCGGTCTGTTGCCAGCCGTTCGCGCTCGCGGATGAGTCGGTGCGGCTGATCGTGTTCGAGAGCCTGCTCAAATACGCCCAGCTCGGGCTCGATCGGGCGAACGCGGGCGTAATCGTCGCCCGCGCCGACGACGCCGAACGTCTCTCGGGCTACCGCGAGCACCTGGGCACGAACGTGGCCGACGTCGCCGTCCACGCCTTGCCCCGGCCCGACCGACGCGTGCTCGAACGCCGGCTGGCGCGCCTGCAGCGCAACGCGCTGATCCTTGCCGAGCGTCTGAGCGAACATTCGCCAGTTTCTGTCGAGATCGTCTATCCCGGACGCGGCGGCTGCCTTTCGATCGTCTTCAACGAAGACAACGGTCGGCTCGACCGCGAACACGCGCTCCTCGAAGCCGCAGTTAGGGAGGCCGCCAGCCGCGGCGTCGCGTTGATCGGCGGCTCGAGCTTCGGCTTCGACACCAGCCGCATCTACCTGACCGCCGCAGCCGCGGAGTGCGGCGAGCCGTTCGTCCGCGTCGCCGCGGGCACCGAACACCGCCTCGTCGTCGAGACGCTCGCCGAGGCGCTCGCGGCCGCCGTCGACATGGTGACGCGATGATCCCGATCCGCCTGGGCGAGATCGAGTCGGCGACGCTCGTGCGCGGCGATCCCGAGCTCGCGATCACGAGCATCGTCGCCGACTCGCGGCTCGCCCGACCGGGTGCGCTCTTCGTCTGCCTCCGCGGCAGCCGGAGCGACGGGCACGACTTCGTCGCCGACGCCGCAGCTCGCGGCGCGGCCGCCACGCTCTGCTCGCGGAACACCGAGAACCGGGCTGACGGGCTTGCCCTCTACGAGGCCGATGAGCCGTTGGCCGCGCTCGCGGGCATTGCACGGCTCGTGCGGCGGCGGTCGCGAGCACGGGTGCTCGGCGTCGCCGGTTCCGCCGGGAAGACGTCGACCAAGGACGTCCTTCGGGCGCTGCTCGCCGCGCAGGTGCCGACGGTGGCGAGCCCGGCGAGCTACAACAACGAGCTCGGCGTGCCGCTCACGCTGTCGCTGCTCGAGCCGGAAACGGCCGTCTGCGTCTGCGAGCTCGGCACCGGCGCTCCAGGTGAGCTCGCCGCGCTCTGCCAGATCGCCGAGCCGGAGCTCGGCCTGATCACGGCGATCGGTGCCGAGCACCTCGAGTTCTTCGGCACCGTCGAGGCGGTCGCCGGCGAGGAAGCGGCGCTGATCGCCGCGCTGCCGCGGGGCGCCCCACTCGTCTTTCCCGCGAACACGGAGCTGCTCGATCCCTACCGGCGCAACGACCTCGACGAATGGATCTTCGGGCTCGATCCGGTCGCAGACGTCCACCCGCTCGCCTGGCGGCCAGGCACGGAGGCAACCGAGGCCGTCTTCTCGGTCCGCGGCACGCGCGTCGCGATCACGACCGGACTTCGCCTTCTTCACCACCGGCTGACGGTGGCCGCCGCCGTCGCCGCCTACGCGGCGCTCGGCCTGCCGCTCGACCGGATCGGCGAGGGCGCTCCAGCGATCGAGCTCTCGCCGTGGCGCGGCCAGGAGCATCCGCTCCCGGACGGCCGCCTGCTGATCAACGACGTGTACAACGCGAACCCGCTCTCGATGGCGGCCGCGCTCGAGGCGCTCGCCGCCCGCCGCAACGGCGGCCGCGCTGTTGCTGTGCTCGGCGCGATGGCCGAACTCGGCCCGGACGCACCGCGCTGGCACGCGAACGCCGGCAGGCACGCCGCCCGGCTCGGACTCGACCTGCTCGTCGCTGTCGGGCCGGGCGCACGCGCCTACCTCGACGGCGCCGCCGGCCAGATCGAGTGCTGCTGGCTCGCCAACACCGCCGCCGCCGCACATGCGCTCGAAACGCTCCTGCGCCCGCGCGACGTCGTCCTGCTCAAAGCCTCCCGCACCGCCGGGCTCGAGCGGCTCGCCCAGGCGCTCGAGCGATGAAGCGCCCAGGCAACACCCCGATCGCGCGGATCGCGCTCACGATCCACGGGCGAACACGCACGGTGCACCTCAAGCTCGAAGGCGCCAACCCCTGCGGCTCGCTGAAGGACCGCACCGCTGCGAGCCTCGTCGACGACCTCGAACAGCGCGGCCTGCTCCGCCGCGGCTCGACGCTCGTCGAATCGACCTCCGGCAACCTCGGCGTCGCGCTCGCCTCGATCGCCCGCCGTCGCGGCTACCCCTTCCTCGCCGTCGTCGACCCGAAGACGACCCCCGAGAACCTCGCCCGACTACGCCGCCTCGGCGCCCGCATCGAACTCGTCGAAACGCCCGACGAGGCCGGCGGCTACCTGCTTTCCCGGCTACAGCGCGTCCACGAACTCTGCGCCTCCTCGGACGCGTTCGTTTGGCCGGACCAGTACAGCAACCCAGCCAACCCGCGCGCCCACGAACACGGAACCGCACCCGAACTGCTCGAGCAGCTGCACGGCCAGCTCGACGCGATCTTCGTGCCCGTCTCGACCGGCGGCACCCTTGCCGGTATCGCCCGCTTCCTCCGCCGCGAGAGCGCAGCCACGCGCATCGTCGCCGTGGACGCGCTCGGCTCTGTCGCGCTCGGCGGCCGCGCCGGACCGCGCCTGCTCACCGGCATCGGCTCCAGCCGCCGCTCCTCGTTCGCCTCGACCGACCTGTACGACGAGCGCGTGCTCGTCGGCGACGCCGAGGCGTTCGCCTTCTGCCGCGCCCTCGCCGCCCAGACCAGCATCCGTGTCGGTGGCTCGAGCGGCGCCACCCTCGCCGCCTGCGCGCGCGTGCTCGCCGACGCCGACCTCGAGCGCGTCGTCTGTCTGTGCGCCGATCGGGGCGAGAACTACGCGAGCACGATCTACGACGACGGCTGGCTCACGCGTCACGGCATCGACCCGGCCGCCCTCGAGCCCGACGACGTTGAAGCGATCGCGCCCGCCCGCCGCCGGCTCGCCGTCACGGTCTGACCGTGCCGCACGACCCGCTCCTCTACCTCTCTGCGTGCGACGTCGCGGGCGCGCTCGAATCGGTCGATGTCGTCGCAGCGGTCACCGCGGCCCTGACCGCGCACGGCAACCGCGAGACGATCCTGCCGGCAGAGGCGTACCTCAGGTGGGAGCACGCGGGCGAGACCCTGCGCAGCCTGAGCATGCCCGGACTCGTCGACGGCTGCGCAGGCGTCAAGATCATCAACGCCAACCCCGAGGCTGTCCGACTTTCTGTGTGTCAGGGCAGTCGGTCTCCGAAGTGGATTTTGAATGAAAGCAGTGCTGCGCTCCAGTTGTAGGCGGTCCTCCAGTTCTTCTGTGCGTTGATGATCGAGAG
>Ga0137368_10001890_pt1 | contig 22432 bp, 19 predicted proteins | sample SagtaG_13_FD_104917 | JGI IMG/M metagenome (GOLD analysis project Ga0137368, IMG submission 104917) | Vadose zone soil microbial communities from Sagehorn Ranch, Mendocino, California, USA - Sage1_L_100_16 metaG | ecosystem: Environmental > Terrestrial > Soil > Vadose zone | place: USA...
CTGGGAGTTCAAGCTGAAGCCGGGCATCAAGTACGCGCCGCCGATCACCGCCACGGTGACCTCCGGCGACATCGTTCGGGCCCTCGAACGTGAGGCCTGCACGGAGTGTGCCGCCGGCGGGTACTCGTTCTACTTCTCGGTGATCAAGGGGTTCGACGACTACGCGAGCGGCAAGGAGAAGACCATCACCGGCCTGACCACGCCCGACGACAACACGCTCGACGTCGAGCTGACGCAGCCCGCCGGTGACCTGCCGTTCCGGTTCGCCATGCCGGCGACCGCCCCCATCCCGCCGTCGCCTGCCGGTGACGCCCTGCTGGGCGTGGCCGACGGCCACGACAAGGACTACGGACGGTTCCTCGTGGCGACCGGCCCCTACATTTTCCAGGGGGCCGACGGGATCGACTTCACACAGCCGGCCGACAAGCAGAAGCCGGCTCCCGGCTACGTGCCCGGGAAGTCGATCACCTTCGTGCGCAACACCAACTGGGACCCGACCACCGACGACCTGCGCCTCGCGAACGTGGACGAGATCGACATCCAGATCACGTCCGCGTCCTCCGAGGACCTGGCCGCGAAGGTGGACTCTGGAGAGATCGACGAGGTCTTCGACGGTATCCCGCCGACGGACCAGCTCCAGAAGTACGAGACGGACCCGAACCTGAAGGACCAGGTCCAGATCAACCCGTCCGACGCCGTCCGGTACATCTCGATGAACCTGGCGGAGCCGCCGTTCGACGACGTCCACATCCGCAAGGCTGTGAACTTCGCGATCGACAAGGACGGCCTCAGGAAGCTGCGTGGCGGTCCCGCCTTCGGTGAGATCGCGGGCCACGTGATCGTGGACTCGCTGGAAGGTGACGCCCTCAAGACGTACGACCCGTACCAGACGGCGAACGGCAAGGGCGACACCACCAAGGCCAAGGACGAGATCAAGCAGTCGAAGTACGACTCGAACGGGGACGGCGTCTGCGACGCACCGGAGTGCAAGAACGTGCTCACGGTGATCGACCAGGGCGACCCCTACCCGCAGCAGACCAAGCTGATCGCGCAGAACCTGGCGCCGCTCGGCATCACGCTGGACATCAAGTCCTTCGAGCGGACCACCATGTACGCCAAGTGCAACGACCCGACGGCGCACGTGGCGTTCTGCCCGAGCCCAGCGTGGGGCAAGGACTACGCCGACGCCTTCACCTTCGGGCCGCCGCTGTTCGGATCGGACAGCATCGGTCCCGACGCGTGCTGCAACTACGCGCTGGTGGGCGCCGACAGCAAGACGCTGGCGAAGGACGGTTACAAGGTCACCAGCGTTCCCTCGGTGGACGACGCGATGAACAAGTGCACCGCGGAGACAGGTGACGCCCGAGTGGCCTGCTGGGCCGACGTCGACAAGACGCTCATGGAGGAAGTGGTGCCATGGGTGCCGTACCTGTTCGACAACAACGTCGACGTGTTCAGCTCCAGGATCGTGAACTACCAGTTCGACCAGTTCGCGGGCCTGATGGCACTCGACCAGATCGCCGTCCAGGGCTAGTCCCGGGAGGCGAGGCAGTACCGAAAGGGGGAGGGGGGCTCGGCGACGAGCCCCCCTCCCGCACCAATATCGCGACGTAGTAAGGTACCGGTGACCGATGATCAGGTATCTGATCCGCCGAGTCCTGTTCCTGATCCTTGTTCTCTGGATCGTCTCCGGCCTGACCTTCCTGATCTTCGTGAAGCTGCCTCCGGGCGATCCCGCGCGGCGGGCGGCGGGACGAACCTCGACTCCCCAGACCATCCACGCGGCTCGCATCGCCCTCGGCCTGGACAAGCCGGTGTACGTCCAGTACCTGCGCTTCGCCAAGGGCCTCATCCCGTGGCCGGGGTTCTTCCTGAACAAGCAGGTCTACTACTCCTGGTCGGACTTCGTGCCGATCTCGGAGAACATCTACTCGAAGCTTCCCGTCGACATCACGCTCACGCTCGGTGCGGCTGTGGTGTGGCTCCTCATGGGACTGCCCATCGGGGTCGTGTCCGCCATTCGAAGGCGTTCCATCTTCGACCGGTCGGGCATGATCTTCGCCCTGCTCGGCGTGTCGTTGCCCGTGTTCTGGCTGGCCTACGTGTTCCTGTACGTCTTCTGGTTCAAGTTGCACTTAGTTCCCGGAAGCGGGATCCCGCAGGGCATGTCGGTCCTGCGGGCGGCCTTCCATGGCAGCTTCATCCTGCCGTGGGTGGTGCTCTCGCTCGCGTTCGCCGCGTTCTACGCCCGGATGACGAGGGCCAACCTCATCGAGACGATGTCGGAGGACTACATCCGCACGGCCCGGGCCAAAGGCCTGTCGGAGCGCCGGGTCATCTTCAAGCACGGCCTGCGCTCGGCCCTGACGCCCATCGTCACGATGTTCGGCATGGATGTCGGCGTCCTTCTCGGCGGCGCGGTCATCACCGAGACGGTGTTCAACCTGGACGGCATCGCCCGCTACGCGATCCAGTCCATCCGGAGGAACGACTTCCCGGCCGTCATGGGCGTTACGGTGTTCGCCTCGTTCTTCATCGTGGTGGCGAACCTGCTCGTGGACGTCGTCTACGCGTTCCTGGACCCACGTGTGAGGTACAGTTGAGTGACGCCCATCCGGGCGCCACTTGTCTGGTAGGGGGGCCGGGTGGCTGAGCCGCTTCTCGAAGTCAAGGATCTGAAGGTCCACTTCCCCACCGAAGACGGCCTGGTCAAGGCAGTCGACGGCGTCTCGTTCGCAGTCTCCCCCGGCGAGACGCTCGGCGTGGTGGGGGAGTCGGGCTCCGGCAAGAGCGTCACGTTCCTGACCGTCCTCGGCCTCATCAACCGCAAGAGCGCAAAGGTGTCGGGCCAGGTGCTGTTCCGGGGCCAGGACCTCCTGAAGCTGCCGGTCGACGAGTTGCGCAACGTCCGGGGCAGCAAGATCAGCATGATCTTCCAGGACCCCATGACCTCGCTGCACCCCTATTACAAGGTGGGCAACCAGATCGGGGAGGCCATCCGGGCCCACCAGAGGGTCTCGAAGAAGGAGGCCTTCTCGCAGGCGGTCGAGATGCTCCGCCGGGTGGGGATCCCCCGCCCGCAGGAGCGGGCCTCGCAGTATCCGCACGAATTCTCGGGGGGCATGCGCCAGCGGGCCATGATCGCCATGGCCCTCTCGCTGAACCCGGACCTCCTCATCGCGGACGAGCCCACCACGGCGCTCGACGTCACGGTCCAGGCCCAGATCCTCGACCTTATCGACCGGCTGAAGCAGGAGTTCGACGCCGCCGTGGTCATCATCACCCACGACCTCGGCGTGGTCGCCGAGCACTGCGACGACATCATGGTCATGTACGCGGGCAAGCCGGCGGAGTACGGGGACCGCCGCGACATCTACTACGCTGCCCACCACCCCTACACGTGGGGCCTGCTCCAGTCGATCGCCCGTCTGGACCAGGAGCAGCAGGAACGGCTCCAGCCCATCAAGGGCCTGCCGCCGTCGCTGATCTTCGTGCCGCCGGGGTGTCCGTTCCATCCCCGGTGCCCCTACGTGATGGACGTGTGCAAGGTCGAGGTCCCGCAGCTGCTCCCGGCGAACGGCCACCACGCGTCGGCGTGCCACCTGACCCTCGAGGAGAAGGATCGGATCTTCAAGGAGGAGGTCATGGCCCGCAGATGAGCGTGCAGGTGACCGAGCGCGTCGAGCCCGCCCCCGGGGCCAAGGGAACCCCCCTCATCAAGCTGACCGGGGTGAAGAAGTACTTCCCGATCACCCGGGGCATCATCATCCAGCACAAGATCGGCCAAGTGCACGCGGTCGACGGCGTGGACCTGGAGGTCTACAAGGGCCAGACCGTCGGCCTGGTGGGGGAGACGGGGTGCGGCAAGTCGACCCTGGCCCGCGTGATCATGCGCCTGTATCCCGCCACCGAAGGACAGATCCAGTTCGAGGGTCAGGACATCACGCACGCGAAGGGCCGCGACCTTCGCGACCTCCGCCGCAACATGCAGATGATCTTCCAGGACCCCTACGCCTCGCTGAACCCGCGCAAGACGGTGGGGTCGATCATCGGAGAGCCGTTCCGCCTGCACAAGACCGTGGAGGGCGGCAAGATCAAGAGCGAGGTCCAGCAGCTCATGGAGCTGGTGGGCCTCAACCCCGAGCACTACAACCGGTTCCCGCACGAGTTCTCCGGTGGCCAGCGCCAGCGCATCGGCGTGGCCCGAGCCCTGGCCCTGCGGCCGAAGCTGATCGTGTGCGACGAGCCGGTGTCGGCGCTCGACGTGTCGATCCAGGCGCAGATCCTGAACCTGCTGGAGGACCTCCAGGAGGAGTTCGGGCTCACCTACCTGTTCATCGCGCACGATCTGTCCGTGGTCCGCCACGTGTCCGACCAGGTCGCGGTGATGTACCTGGGCAAGATCGTCGAGATAGCGCCGGGCGCCTCGCTGTACCGCAACCCCAAGCACCCGTACACGGGGGCGCTGCTGTCGGCGGTGCCGATCCCGGACCCGGACATCGCGGCGCAGAAGAAGCGGATCATCCTGGAGGGCGACGTGCCCTCGCCGATCGACCCCCCGTCCGGGTGCCGGTTCCATCCACGGTGCCCCCGGGCCCAGTTCCCGACCTGCAAGGAGATAGAGCCGCCGCTCGAGCCCTTCCACGAAGGGCAGTTCGCAGCCTGCCACTTCCCGCTGGAGGACCGAGCCCTCGCGGGCACGGCCCTCCCCGCCTAGACGGTAGGCTTAGAGGCAAGAAGCAAGAGGAGAACTTCCGTGCTGAACCTGTTCATCCTGATCGTCGACGTCGTCTCGGCGCTGTTCCTGGTGGTCTTCATCCTGCTGCACTCCGGGAAGGGAGGCGGGCTCTCGGACATGTTCGGGGGCGGCGCCGGCCTGGGTGGTGGGACGGCCGTGGAGAAGCGGCTCGACAAGATCACGGTGGTCACCGCGATCCTGTTCGGCGTCTCGACGTTCGTCCTGGCGTACCGTTCGTCGACGGGCCACTTCTAGCCCCGGCTGGGCCTCTCGCCCGCCCGAGACCACCTGTGGCCGGGGCTTGCCCCCGGCGCGTGACCACCTGTGGGCCGGGGCTTGCCCCCGGCGCGAGACCACCTGTGGGCCGGGGCTTGCCCCCGGCGCGAGACCACCTGTGGGCCGGGGCTTGCCCCCGGCCGTCCGTATAATCGACACACCTCGTCGGAGTGGCGGAATCAGGTAGACGCGCTAGGTTGAGGGCCTAGTGGGCGCATAGCCCGTGGGGGTTCAAATCCCCCCTCCGACACCAACATTCGACAAGGTCTCGGCCTTGGTCTTCGGCAGGTCCTCCCGCAGACCCACCTCGCCGAGCAGGACGTTCAAGCGCGGTGCCCGTGAGACCTTGACCTCGAGGTGGTCAGGGAAGAACACGATCGCCTCGACAAGCTCCTCGACCACCAGTCGCTTCTCCCGCTCGTCCATGTCGCCCCAGGCGTCGTCGATGCCGAGCTCGCTCAGCTCGCGGTCGACGTCCTCGAAGACCTCGATGACGTCGCTGTGGTGCCGGGACTCCTGCTGCTCTTCCTGTTCTTAGGCCCGAACGACCTGCAGCTGTTTCGTGATCCGGGCCTCCTCGTCGGCGAAGGCTTCCTGGCTGATGCCGCCGGCGTAATAGAGGTCAAGGCGCTTCCGCCGTTGGTCCACGAGCTCGGCAAGCGATCGTTGCGTCGACGGTCGCTTCATCTCGGGCCGTTCCCAAGCTTTCTCGAGATAGGAACGAACCGCATCCTTGAAGGCTTCGTCCCTGCCGAAGGCGTCGGTCGAGTCAGCGGCTCAGCAGAAGTGAACCGCCTGGCCTTGATGAGGATCTGCCAGATCATTCCTCGGCCGCCATGTGCCGGACATCCCTCAGTGCTGATTGCGGGGTCTGCCAGAAGGTTTGCGATCCTCGAGCCGGTGGCGGCAACCAGTCCTCTGTCAATCGTGAAGCCTTGCGTTGACTTGATCGCTGGACGCTAGGGCTCATCTCGGCCACGATCCATGAGGTGCGGGTCATCACCTGGAACATGGGCAAGGCAGATCGGTCGCGTCGTTTCGTGAAGACCCACGACCTGGCTTGGCGCTTCCTCCTCGGACTGAACCCGGATCTGGCCTTCTTGCAGGAGACGCTCCCTCCCGATTGGGTTCACAGCGAAGGGAGAGTCGTGCGAGACCCGTTCGAGAAGTGGGGGTCGGTCGTCTTCAGTCCTACGCTACCGATCGAGCCGTTCGCACTGCCCGAGGGCAGTCCACTCCACGCGCTTCCGAACTACCTTGCCTTCGCCGAGGTTCTGTTGTCCGACGGTTCGCAGGCGCTCGTGGCCAGCATCCACGCCCCTCCACGCTGAGCCGAGGGCGACGTTCTGGGCGGCCGCGACCCAGCGAAGCTCAGGCGCTCCGTCGAGGGACCGAGGTTCAACGACGCGATCTTCGCCGGGCTCGTTCCTCTCGTCGGGGGCCGCCGATTCATCCTCGCCGGCGATTGGAACACCGCTCGTCACCAGCGCACCGAGCGCGATAGCAGGGCGGGCGCGGAGTTCTTCGCACGGGTGCGTGAGGCCGGTTGGCACGACTGCGTCTGGAGCAAGCACAAGCGCGAGGTTCGTACATGGTTCGGGCCGGGATCGCTTCAGCAGGACGACTACGTGTTCTGCGACCCGTCGCTGGACGAGTCGGTAGGCGAGGTCTGGGTGGAGGAGGGCGCTGCCACCGAAAGACACCTGAGCGACCATGCACCGTTGATCGTGGACTTCAAGCTCGCACCCCGCCACGGGTCGTGATTCCTGCTGGACCACTCTGATCCCGGCCAGTCATGCGGTGAGTTGCGTCGATCAAGCACGCATGCCAGCGTCCTCGCCCGCGATCGCCCGAACGACAGCGTCGGCCCAGAGCCAAACACGGTGCTCCCGGCGAGCACGCGACGAATTGAGTCTCAGGCAATCGGGGACCTTGAACTTTCCGTTCAGGGCCTTGTTGCCTACGTGGGGAACCTCGATGATGCTCTTGCCTGACTCCCGCAGGGCTGGGGCAAGCACTTTGGCCTTGTTGCCGCACAAGACGACAAGGCCACAGCCCTCGAGTTCTCGAAGGACCCGCCGGACATTGGAGGGGGCTCGAATCTCTGTGTCGGGTGCCTCGGAAGTGTGGTGACCGAGTGCGATGGCCGTCGGCGTTGAAATTGCGTTGGTGATTCGGTAGTCGTACCGATGAGATGAAGGGAAGATCGTTGGCAGGCTGCCATGGAGATGACTCAACGCCAGCTCCAGGTTTGTGCCGGTCTCGCCGGCGACCGGTTTCCCATCAAGCATCTCCCTTTCTCCCGGTGCGCTGAAGACGAAGGCAAGGGGGATGCGGCCTCTGCAGAGGTGCGGAGAGAATGACACCGTTAGGATGGCTGGGTGAGATGTTCCACGGCGCGTCCCACGTCGTTGCCCAAGTCCCGCTTGCCGTCGCATCCGGGGGCGACACACCGGAACCACCATCCTCGGGGGGAACGATCCAGGACCATTGGTGCCTGACACTCGGGGCAGGGCTCCTTGCGTCGGGACTTCTCGACCCAGGAGTAGAGGTCGTGATTGTTCAGGAGCCTGATGCCGAGCGCTTCAGCTTCGGACCGCGCCTGCTCGCCGAAGTCGGAGAGGGTGACGAAGATCCCTGCGTCTCCCTGGACACCTTCCCGCATCAGCGTGCCACCCAACTTCCGGATCTCGTCGACGCCCACGAGTTGAGCTCTCCAGCGCTTGCACTGGACGAGCTTGCGCGTCCCGTTGGACGTGAGCTCGAGGTCAACGTTGCCGTCCGGACCGTCTTGACGTCCGGTCTCTCGAACCTTCCATCCTTCCCGCCGGAAGAGTTCGCCAACGAGCCACTCGAACTCCTCCGCGGTGAGGAGACGAAGGTTGGACGTCCATTCGATCAGGTGGCGCCGGTCTCGGGCTTGACTCTGGACGGTGAGCCACCCGAGAGCGAGAAGCCCGGCGAACATCGTTCCGAGCACGTTCGCCTCGACGAGGGCGACCACCGACCAGTGGAGTGCGAGGGGCAGCGCCAAGCCGGGTCCCGCGTAGATCAGGAATGCCAGAGCCGTCACCGTGGGCCCGGAGACGCGGGTCACGACAGCCGTGATGGCCCGGTCCAGAAGATCCTCTGACTCCGCCATCACTCAGATCCAGGTGGGCTGCTAGGTCGACTTCACCGTGGTCATCGGAATCCAGAGGTAGGAGCCTTAGCCGATCTCCACCGCCGCCGATATGGACATGCCGCGCCAGACGACTATGCCTCGTGCGTGCCCAGTCAGCGCCGATGCTTTCGGCCCCGTCGACGGCCTTCACGGGGCCGCTGGGACTTGCGTCTTGCAGCGAGCTCCTCCGAGGGGCGCGCGCTGAGATCCTGGAAGGAAATGATCCTTAGGTGCTTACCAAGCGTCTCCACCACGGGAAAGTGGGCTGCCATGAGATCGTTGCTTGTAACGATCTCTCCCAAGACTTGCCATTCCTTGGGCTCACCCGGCAAACTCAACTCCGCCACTACCCGGTGGAGATTCGTTCTCAGAAACGACAATCTCTCCTCATGGTGATGAGCTGCAGAGTCTGGCCCCTCGAGGAGCTTCGTGATTTCGTTGCTCAACTCGAAGGGGGTCCGAGCAAACTCGAAGTCCTTCACCTCGACTGCCTTTAGAACCTTCGTTGTCCGATGGATGACGAGCACGTCGATGTCACCGATAGCATCCCCGTTGGGACGAGCGAGTTTCAGTTTTCCCAGCCGCTGAACATTCTCGCGAACGTCTTCGAAACCGCGACTCCGGTAGAAGGAAGCGACCTCGTGGGCAAAATCATCGTTGGCAGAGCGACGGGTCGCGGTCACGTACTTGCGCATGCGATCGGACTGTGTCTTGAGCCTGGCCGAGAGAATCTGGTCGATGAGGTAGCGGCCGGCCCGGAAGACGGAACGCGGTCCCCAGATGACTTCCAAGTCGCCATCCAACCGAGTCCGGAGTAGGAGCGGTCGGCGAGCAGCGGAGCGATCTCGGGAGAAGCGCCATGGATAGCTGTCCACGGCATTCGTTGCTGGCGGGAACTGATCAAGCGGTCCGATCGTCAAGAGGCTGACGGCGGTGCCCGCCTTTTCAAGGGTCCAGCCTAAACTTTCAGCGAGATGCCCGAGAAGCGTCTCAAACGGTCGGGTGACCACCTGTCGACGCTCGCCTCGAGCGAGGTCAATGAGTTCTCCCGAGAGATGAGACATCTCCGTGGCCGTTACGCCGAATTCCGCCTCGAACGCCTCGTTCAGTTCACGCGGATCGAATGGCTCACCCTCATCGGCGGGGCGAGCCCAGTGTCTGGCGAAGGCACGACGGGCCTCGCCGAGAGAGCGGCCCGCTAGGAGGCTGATGTAGGCGTTCAGGGCCTCGTGGTACGGCTCCCCCCGACTAACTCCGAGTCTTCCGGACGGAAGCACGGACAGCTCAGCGGACGAGAGACCGTACCGGATGGCATCACTCAGATACCCGAACTCGACGATCTGCCGGGCGAGGGCGAGCAAGCGGTCGTACAGCCCAACCGACAGAGTGCAAGTGCCGCTGGACGGGATCGCCGTGGCACATTCGATGATGAAGCGACCCCCGATAGCCGTGGACGTGAGATCTTGACTCGAGCTCGTCGCTCGGCGAACGGCTGAGGAGTTTTCACCGAAGCAAGCCACCTGAGACGGGACGAGAAGCTGGTTACGAGCTTCGACGAACGCGATGGCCTCCTGCTCGGCAGTAAGCTGTTCAAGGAAGCCGTCGGGATCGATCTCTGACACCACGTCTGAAAGCCGCTTGAACAGTTCGCCGACGACAGCGTTCAAGACGTTCGTTCTGTCAGCTTCGGGGATGGGTCCCTCCGGAAGGCCCAGGCTTTCACGCGCGATGACTCCGATCTCGTCCAAGAGCTGCTCGACATCCGCGGCGGGTACCAGCCGGGGGGCGGCCGTGTAGCCGAGCGTCAGGAGGAGATCGTCCTCCGTGCCGAACACCTGGAACATCTTCATCGGGCCCGAGGGGAGAGCAGTGGTGACGCGCTGGCGAGTCCCATGCTCATCTCGGCCTACCAAACGGTGCACGGCCTCTACGACAGTTCCCGCAATGAGGCGCTCGGCGTCGTTTCCAGGACCTCTCATCCTCGAGGCCGAACCGTCCAGCAGTGTCAGTTCCACCCGGTTCTCGCCTCGAACTGCCTCGCACTTGAGCCACTTCGATGCGGGCTCGAGGTCGGCCCCAGTTCCATTGGTATCGGCCGACTGCGACATGAATCGGACCGTGACGATGAGCATGGAGTGTTCGGTCAGCAGAGTGGTCAGCGGCGAGATGAGCATGTCGCGACATCTCCAGAGCCAGAAGGCGATCGCTTCAGCGAGATCCTCGCTGGGCTCGGTCTCATCGGCCGATTCCGGTGCCGGCACGACCCAACAGGGCGCGGTGATCTCGACGAGGTGCAGGCTTCGGAGGGCCGGGTCATCCGGGCGATACACCGATGAGTCGTCATCGGCTGGCCACCGCGAGACCTGCGCGACACGGTCTCCCTCGGGCAGCACTACGGCGTGCTGGTCCAGCCGGCGCCGCTCGTTCGCCCGCAACTCACCGCCGCTTCCCACCTGAATCGAGACCATGGTGGGGCGGCCCTCGTCGCTCAGATAGAAGCCGTTACCGTTTTCCCGATAGATGGCGTACTCGTCGAGCTTGGAGAATGACACCACGCGCGAGTTGTCATGAAGACGTTCCGAGGCTACTCCGAACTTCCACAGTCCGAGAGGGTCGGGGGCCTCGATGCCGGTCATGACATCGAGATCGTCTATAGAAGGGACAAGAAGCGCTGATCGATCATCGGTGGCCGAATCCGTGAAGCCAATGAAGAAGCTTCGGCCCAGAGCAGCGCTGCAGGCGATGTGCAAGACGAAGGCGTCGGATAGATCATTGCGGATCGCTGCTCTCACAATCTCGAATCGTTCGTGTAATTCGTCTTGGATGTGGAGGAACTCTGCATCGCCGAAGGCCCTTCCCGCGTCGTAGTTCTCCAACGGGTCGACCACGCTCACCACATGGGCAAACTTGTCGGTGTCGAACCGGTAGAAAGACTCGCTGACGAGGCGCGGCGTGCTAAGGCCCGGTGGAGCGGTGATTGGCTTCCACCGGACCCGCTCGAGGTATCGGCGCATCGTCCGCTGCATCGACTCGTGCAAAGCGGTGACAAGTTGCTCGTCCAGGCCGTCCTCCACCGCGCGGGCAAGGGCGCGAACCGTGATGGAGGCCGATAGTCCGCTTGGCAGGGCGACCACAGTGGCACCGTCGCTGAGTTCGACGAGGGGATAGAGGTAGATCCGATCGTCCGTCGGCGTCTCATGGTCATGATCGACCAGATCCATCATGGTGGGAGTGGTGAGAGGACCGACACCTTCTACCGAGGGCCCGAGCAAACTCGAGAGTTCCTCTTGCGAGAATGAAACGGCCCTGCACAGACGATCCAGCTCCTGAGCCGTCGGGATCGAGAGCTTGGTCCGAGGTGAGTGAGCGGGAGGATCCCAGCGCCCGAGGCCTGCTCGGTCACAGATGGCGTCGGAGAGCTTCAAGAGAACGGTGGCATCGAGGAAGACTGCGCGTTTGTAAGCACCATGCGTCTCACTGGGGAGGCTCCGAACCGCCTCAAGCACAAGCTGACAGCCGGCGTGCGCTCCGGAGATGCCGCCCAACACAACTCGGTAGCTCCCCCCGTAGAAGGTGATCGCCGCGGTGAAGGACTCCTCAAAGGGGTCTTCCCCGGCGACCAGCTGAGCCGTCGCAATGGGCGGAGTCGTGAGCAGATGCCGGAGCCGCCCGGGGGAAACGGTCTCCTGGTCATCCGTGGGCTCAGTGGCCAAGATCGCCTCGAGGAGGCGCTCGAACCTGGCCCACTTCGTCGCATTCGCTGGTACCAGCTGCAGTGCGGCTGCCGTTCGGAGGAGATGATCTCGCTCGCGGCCCAACGTCGGAGCGAGGTCATGCAGGGTGGTCGGGGTCGAGGGTCGTCGAGTCGGGGTCACGGCACCCGTACCTGGCCAGGGAATCGCTCGATGCGCTGGAGGTACGGAACGAGGATTTCGGCGACTTCACCCACCTGCCACCGACCACGCCAGGCCTCAAAGAAGCAGTCGCGAGTGCGGAGGACGGCACGCACCTTGGCCTCGCCGCTCGCCACTGGAAGGAAAGGTAAGTCCCCCGCGAGCTCCCTCGCGGATCGGTCTCCTTGTGGGCTTCGCGCCAGGGTATGCAGACAGGCCCGAGCCAGGACCGCTTCGGGCGGGCACACCTCCGCGAGACTCTCCCAGGTCGGCTGCTCTGGGATCCGCCTCTCGAACCGCTCCCGCGCCGCCCGGTAGGTTGTGAGCACGGCGGCCGCGGTCTCGAGCAAGGCAGTCCCGAGTGATCTCGCCGAGGAGGTGATCCTCTCCTTGGTCTGCGGTGATGCCCGACGAACGACTATCGCGAATCCGAGGGCGAACGGGATGAGCGCCCACCATCCGAACCTAGCTTCGATCCGTTTGAGGCCGGACACAGCGCTCTGCCCCATCAATCCGGCCACGTTGAGCCCAAACTGCAGCATCTGGCCGAGCTCCCCAGCGTCACCACCGGCTCGGAGTACCTCCAGCCAGGTCTCGTGCTCGTCGACGTCGATGTCGGGGCCGTAGACAGCCCGCAAGGCGGCTCGGTCGTTCGAGAGGAAGAAGGCTTGGAGCACGAGGGCGAGTCTCGCCGAGGGCACATCGTCGGCGTCGGCGACGGACAGGGACGCGATGCGGGCCGCCTCCTCCGGGCTGAGCAATTGCTCCAGCCCCTCGGTCGGCACCACCCGGATGAGCGGCATGTACTCCGTGAACCACCGACGGAGGAATATCGAGCGTGGGACGCCGGCGGCGTCCGCCCACTGCAGCCCGTGCTCGGCCACCTCGTCGATGACGTGCGGCGCGGCATACAGGCGAACGACTCCCGCGTTGGCTGCGGTCACGAGGATCGTCTGGCGCTCGTGGCGGCAGCCGTACAGGACTGTGTCGCGCAGTCGGTTCGTGTCGAGCACGATCGGGGGAGGCCGGAGAAGGAAGGTGTTCGGGAAGACGCCCTCGGGGGAAGGAAGCTTGATCGGATGCATAGAGCTCGCCATGTGAATCTGGCGGAGGCCGACCTCGAGAGCAGTCCATCGATCGGGCCTGGAGGAGGCGTCGTCACTGATCCGCCGGTATCGATATGGATAGGTGCCATCCTCGTTCATCGCCGGAGCTCTCCAAGACTCGGCGGCCGGGCAGCCAAAGCCCGGACGCAGTGCCCAATCACGGTGGCCGCGTAGGTCACGCTGAACTGCTCATTCATCCTTGCGAACGCCTGGCTCAAAACGCCAGGTCGCGTTCATCGTAGATCTGCACTTGTGCAGGCCGAAGCTCCTCATCCCTCACGTAGGTGACCAGCCGCCACCTCGCTGCACGCGGTGAGAGCTGGAGCCTCCGGGCTGCGATCGCGTAGACAGGGCGGGGCGCCCGAAATGAAGGGTCCGAGGCGATCTCGTTGGCTGTGTTCCGGTCCCGTCGGCTCGGCCGTGGCGTCCCCCTGGGATGGGTGTGCCAGTCACCGACGTAGGCAATCTTGCGCCCCGACTCCGCGTAGATCCGTGCCCCGTTGTCGGCTTGCCAAGTTCCGTCCGGCTCGAAATACGTGAAGCCGTGCTTGGCACCCGGACCGGGACCGAGGACCCGGTGGACGACGAACTCATCGCCCTCGGACCAGCCCAGAAGCGCGCCACCCGTCTCCCGAAGGCGCCAGCGCCGGGCCTCCGCGAAGAGCTCGTTCAGAGCCTTGCGCTCGAACCAGCAGATTGGCACAGCGGGCAGTCCGGATTGGGGACCAGGCGCTCGGTGATGAACCTGGTGGCGGAGTCGTTGGAAAGGTCGTAACGGAAGTTCATGGCGACATGGTCCCAGTCTGCGTCGGGATATGGCGCGTTGGCGAGGACGGTTTGCACCGCCAGCCGGCTCGCGACCGCCGTCGCCTCCGAGGCGTCGAAGCCGGCTCCTGGGACGGTTGGATGGCTGCATCCTTGCGCTACGACCATCTCGTCAGGCCCGGCGATCGCCCGAGCGAGCTCTCCTTCTGCGTGGGCTCGGGCGAAGCACACGAAGCACGAGGTCTTGCCGGGAACGATCCGAAGGACCTCGGCTCCCCAGAACCCGTTGGTGAGCCAGGCCGAGACGAAGGGCACGTTGTGCTCGGCCGCCACCCTCGCCGCCAACCGCTGGATCTGATGGCTCCCGGTCGACTCCATCACGACATCGGCACTCTCGATCACCCTGGAGAGGCGGTCGAAACTGCCTTCGCCCTCCCATCTGGTCTGGCCGAGGTAGATGTCGTGGCCCCGCACGTCGCAGAACGGGTTCGCTCGGCGGACCGCGATCCCGACTCCGGCCGTTTTTGCCAAGCCGCTGTAGTCCACGCTCAGGACGTGCCGCACGGTGTTCCCGGCGTCGAACCGGTCATGGTCGACGAGGTCGAGCCCGCCCACACCGGCGCGCCCCAGGTGCACGGCGATCTCCCCGCCCAGGGTGCCCAGACCGACGAGGACGGCCCGCTTCCCGGCGAGGCCGCTGAGCTCGGGGATCCGCCGCGCCCGTTCCTCGGGTGACACCACCTGGTGATGAACCAGGATGGACTCACCCGTCCTGAGCATGGCGGCGAACAGCCAGGCGTCCCGGAATTCACCGACACCTGGGCCCTCCTCCTGGAAGAGGAGGCCGACCACCTGTACATCCGGTGCCTTGACATACCTGCTCCCGGCGAGCTTCTTCGGGACGGTGGGCTGGAGCAGACCGGGATGGTTCCTCCGCAGCCAGGACACCAGTTCATCCGCGTCCCCTGCCGGTGGCGGAGCATCGATCCTCTTCCACCGTCCCTGGACGGTCCTGCCCAGCGGGAGCGCCCCGAGCACCGCGGCGTGGCCGACCGTCCCGTCCACGCCCTCGACAAGGAACCGGAAGCTGCCCTCGTCGAACAATCGGAGGCGCACCGCCCCCCGATCGCCGGGCGGCGAGACGAGATTTCCCGGCATGAGCACGACCGGGCCGAGCGCGTAGTCGTAGTACGCGGTGAACGGCTCCGGCATGGGCGCTTCTCCAGCCTGGACCGCCTGGGGGCCCGACTCCGTATCCGCGAGCAGGGCCACCAGGCGTTCGGCGATGAGATCGGCGGCGCCCCATGACCCGGCGGGCCAGTCGTCGAAGGGACGCTCCAGCAGGCAGAAGTTGCCTCCGAATGCGTGCTGGTGGCGGTCCAGGAGGCCGGGCGGCCCGAAGACGGTCGGCGGGAGTTCCGGCGTCTCCGCCGGATAGGCCACCTCAACCGGGACCTCCCCGCCCCGGAACGGCACGGTGGTCCGCACCACGAACTGCCCGCGGGCCTTCGCCGCGTCGTCGATCTCGGCGGGGAGCCCGCGGGCCCGGAAGCGCTCGAGCTCCCAGGCCGCGAGCTCGGGCCACCGCTCGAACCAGGGGGAGGAGTCGGACACGCCCTAGCCGTGCCTGCGCGGTTTGCCGTGATCCGGCGGCTGCTCTGGCCCCGGCTTCGGCGATGGCGGTCCCGGCCGGTCGCCCGGATCGGGAGGCCCGTGAGGGTCGCGCCCCGGATCGGCCGGTGGGCCCTTCGGGTCGTTCTCGTGAGTCCGTTCCACCTGTACCCCCTTTCGTGTCACTACCCCGTGCTTCCATGAGTACCTCCGACGGGAGCCGGTTCTTTCCGAACCTCGGGGGCCGGATGTTCGGATCCAGGCCCCGCCGGACGGAGGAAGGGACTGGATGGAGAGCATGGTCGAGGAAGCCGAGCTCGGCCGCCTGCGAGGGCGGATGGTGAGGAGGGCGCGGAGGCTCGGGGTGCCCGCAGACGAGATCGAGGATGTGGTACAGGAGGCGCTCCTGAAGGCGATTCGGGAGCGAGAGCGACCGGGCGCTCCCGGCCTCGAGGTGCGTGCCTTCACGGCCCTACGCGACAAGCGGGCGGAATTCGCCCGGGCCAGGGCCAGGCGGCTCCGCCTGGGAAGCCCGATCGTGGCGGAGCGTCTCTCACTCGAGGGCGAGCTTGAGGCGCCTGGCTCGGGCACTGAGCTGATCGAGCTGTGGGAGCTGGTTCGGGAGATTGCCGGCGAAGACGCCGTCGTTTTCGCGCTCCTGAAGTCCCTCGGCGCCACCGAGGAGGACGTCGCCCGGATCATGCAGTGGCCCCGATCCAGGGCGGCCGCGTCCAGGGTCCAGCTCAGTCGAAAGAAGCCCCTGATCTTGCAGGCCATGGCAGAAGGCCTCGAGGAGGAGGAGTCGAAGTGGTAGCTCAACCGTCATCGACGCGCACGCTCAGCCGCACGGGCTCGGCCCGAAGCGGTGCTTCCCTGTGGGCAATGCTCGATGCACTGGAGGATGTCCCCGCCGCCATCGAGATGGAGCCGCAACTGGCACGGGTCCGGGACCGGATGGCGGGCCGCCTAGAGGCGCTTGGCCTCGATGCGGTCACGCTGGAGGCCGCGCTCAAGTCGATTACTCCAGACGATGTCGAAGCGGCCCTGTCGCTGCGACGATCGTCCCCTTTTCTAGATCGTCGTGGTCCGACGTGGCCGGAGACCTGAGCGAGTTGAGGAGAGAGGGGGTCGCCGCGACGACGCCGTGGGTACCGCTACCGGGCGATGCCTACTGGGAGACCCGTTCCGTGATCCGGCGGTGGGCGGATGGGTCCTGGACGTCTTATGAGATTCGCGACGCTGAGACGCACGAGTTCTTCGCCGCTGAGAGCTATCCGACTGAAGGCGTGCCGACGGTGGAGGATCTCCGTCGCAGATTCGGGGCGATCATGGGAGACGAAGCCGCGAAACAGCTCCTCACCTTCCATGGCCTGCTCACCGAAAAAGACGAGCTCCCGCAGACGGAACGACCTGCAGAAGGCGTAACACCGATTCCGGTTGGTCCCATCGACGCTTTTGGCCGTGCCCTGTGGAAGTGCGACGATTGCGGCGAGTCGTTGTCCCCTGAGCTACTTAGGCAGGGGAGCGAAGCTCTCGCGAAGGCCGCCGTCGCCCACGCCGAGAGCTGCCCGGCGAAGGGGAACGGCGGCACCACGTTTTTCTAGATGCGGTGCTCGCCTCAGGAGGCGACGCGGGTAAGACGCATGGACGGATGGGTGTGCGCGCGCTGTACGGACGAGCGTCGGCCTGGTCACAGATTTGGTCACACTTGTGATCGTTCGCCAGTGTTCGGGACCGTTCGCCCCGTCGGAGAAAAGCCCTCTGACCTGCGCGGCGAACGATAGTGAACGACGACGTACACGTCAGTGCTGCATTGAGGGCCTAGTGGGCGCATAGCCCGTGGGGGTTCAAATCCCCCCTCCGACACCGCGTCTGACCAGCATGTTTCCTGGGACGCAGAGACCTCCGGGACTTCCTCACCGGCCGGCCAGCGCCCGCGACTTCCTCATCTCAATGATCCGGAAGGACTCCCTGAACCGCTCGGCGGCGGCAGGCGGGGTGTGTTGGCCACGTAGACGGTGACTCTCCGCCGCTTCGCCATTGAGGCCGCATCCTGGAGTGGGCTCGGTGACGTCTGCCCGTTGTCTGCCCGTCGAGTTTCGTCGAGCCGAACTGGATCGGACCACTCCGCGAGCCCGGCATGCCTCGCGCCCGGCCGTCGCGGCCCCGATCGTTGACACGGTGAACGGTTGTGCGAGGGCGGATTCCGCTCCGTCGACGAGGACGAGGGACCGTCAGGGAGTGCGAAACGTAGTCGTCCCCGCGTGAGGCTTCGCGTCAGGCGATCCCCCACCACGTCAGGGCCGCGACGATGAGGAACATGATCGGGCCGGGGTGGAAGAACAGCTTCCCCGGTCGCTGCAGGATGAGCGCGACGGCGAGCGCCAGGTACGCGGTGAAGGAGCTCGCGGCGACGAGGCCGATGCCCCGGCATGCGTCGCCCGCGCCCAGCGCCCCGCAGGCCTCCAGGGCCGAGCCGAAGGCGACGAAGGTCAGGGTCACGATGTGCCACGTGCCCCGGATCATCGCTTTGGTGGCGGCATGACCTCCGAAGGGCGTGGACGGCAGAGGGCCGGCGAAGAGCTTGCGGAGGACGAGCCGCTCTCCGGCGCCGCCGTGGACCGCCGCACCGACCAGGCCGAGAGCTCCGGCCACCAGGAAGGGAAGGTTCATCCCCCGGCCTCCGCCAGCCGAGCGATGCCCCGCAACAGGTCGCGGCGGATCCATCCACTGAAGACGTTGATGAGCGCCCAGTACAGGGCGAACCGTCCCCGTGCGGCGACGTCGGAGCACCGGACCCGCGTCTCCGTGACCAGGTTCGTCGACCCGTCGGGCCGCGGCTCGAACCGGAGGGCCACCGCGCCCTTGGCCCATCCCGGTCTCGTGAATGCCCGGAAGGCCCGCACGTCCGCCGGCGCCTCCATGTTGGCCTGCTCGCGGATGGCCCAGAACCGGCCGGTGGTCCCGGCCACGATCTCCTCACCCGGCCGCTCCGCCAGGACGGCGAAGCCCGTGCCGGTGAGCGCCTCGCGAACAGGCCCGCGGGGGATCCGCAGGCCCCGGATCCGGATCAGCAGGCGCACGGACATCGACGAATCGCGATCGAGCCGGTAGCGCTCCGTGGCGCGGGCCACTTCTGCGGGCGAGGCCGCGACGCGCCGCGTGTGCCGGCTGCCGAAGTCGAACTCAGGCAGGACGTCGTCGATGAGCGTCCCGGGCATCGGTCGTCACCTTCTTCCCACCGCACGGATGGGGATGGCCTGGAAGGGCTCCGGCGTGATCGGCTCTCCGCGCGCGAAGGCCTCGATGCCGGCGTCGACCGCCGCCGCGAACGTCCGGAGCGCCTCGAGCCGGGTTTCCATGAAGCTGCGCTCGCCCTCCGTCCCGCTTGCAGCCGGGTCGTCGCTTCGAGCAGCGCGCGCCGTCTCGTCGCACGTGGCGATGACCTGGCGGATGTTCCAGCGAAACCGCCGCTCCATGATCTCCTGCATCACCCGCCAGAAGTCGGCGGCCGACTCGTAGTGGTCCTTCCGGGAGTTGGGCACCGCGACGCGGCGCACGAGATGCCACTCCACCAGGCCCCGGATGTTGGTGGAGATGTTGCTCTTGGACTGCTGGAGGGCCTGGGCAATCTCGTCGAGGGAGAGGGGTTCGTCCCGGAGGTACAGGACGGCGAAGATGCGCCCCTGGAGTTGCGAGAGGACGCCCGAGGTGGCGGAGGCCGCACCCATCCCGTCCACGAAGATGGCCCTGGCCCGGTCGAGCGTGCCATCGTCGACTGTCATTCTCTATGTTTAGAATATTCTGAACGTTCTTGTCAAACGCCACGGCCAGTGGCACCCCAAATTGTCGGCCGCGCGGGGGATGAGAGGCGGGCGGCTCCGACCGGGGCCGGCAGATCAGGCGAGGGCTAGGTCCGGAGCGCGAAGGCTCGGGTGTTGCGAGCCTGGGCCTGGAGCCCGAATCGCTCGAACGTAGCGGCGGCCTCTTCAACCAGCAAAGCGTCTTCACGAACGATCCCGACTGCTCGCTTCGCGAACGCTGTCAGCACGGAGTCCGTTTCCAGGAACTCGGCCGCGTCTTTCTCGACGCGCTCCACATCACCCAGCGCGGCCAGGGCGTCGAGGTGAGTCGCCACCGCGGCCGGGAAGTACCAGATGCCACGTCGCGTGATGAAGGATGCCGATGCCGAGACCAGCCGGCTCACAGCTGCGAGGTCGTCGCGGTGGAGCGCCAACCTGATCCGGGGCGTGTCCATGATCCAGCCGAAACCCTCCATGCGGAGCTCGTCCGCCTCGCGCTCGAGCGCCTCGGCCGCGGGCTCGTCGCCGAGCGCCGCGTGGGCGGCCGCGCACACGAGCAGGGTCCGGGGCCCGCGGACACACGGTGTCGCCAGGTTCTCCGCGACGGCCGTCCGAGTGCGGGGGACGAGCGCTCGGATCGCCTCCCACTCTCCCAGCACTTCCAGGAACTCGATCTCCATGGCCACGGCGTGGAGTCGGTGATGCGGGAAGAGCCTCTTGCTGAGCTCGTCGTGATCTTCGATCACCCGGCGGGCTTCCGGAAGGAGCCCGCACAGGGTGAACAGCGCGGCCACGGACTCGCGCAACCTGGTGCTGGTGTTGGGGTCGCTGATCCCTCGCTCCAGGTCGAAGGCGCGCGCCGCGGATAGAAGGGCATCCCGGTACCGTCCGGCGGCGAACTCCCTGAGCCATCTCACCTCGCAGGCGTCGATCTGGAGCGCCGGGTCGCCGAGGCGCTCGGTCAGCTCCTCGGCCTCCTCCACGGCCCACGCCGGCCGATCCTCCTGCCAGTAGCAGAGGGCGACGAGCGCCTGGGCTCGGGCGGGAGTTCCCCGTTCGGCCAGCTCGAGGGCACGATCGATCCATCCCTGCACCAGGTCGCGGTCCGGGAAGCGCGTCCACATGCCGGCCCGCCCGCTCGTCTCGAAGGCGAGCTCGGCGTAGAGCTCCCCGAGCATCCGCGGCTCCTCACAGCGGTCGATGGCCCGTTGCATCGCGTCCCACAGCCCGATGCCGTCGTACCGAAGGGCCGCGGCGCGACCGAGGAAGCGCCACAGCTCGACCTCCTCGGCCCGCTCCGGATGAAGGTCGATGGCCTGACGAAACAGGGCAGCAGCGTCGTCCAGCTCGTACCGGCTCATCGCCAGCTCGCCTGCCCTGCGCAGCCACCTGATCGCCTGCCGGCGCAGGTCCTCCAGCCGTCCCTGGTCGTGGCCCCACGCTAGGTCGGCGACCTCCGGGCCGACCGCCGCCGCGTAGTGGTGGGCCAGGATCGGCGCCACCTCGTCGCGGACCCCGATCCCTCGCAGGATCCATTCGGCGAAATCGGCATGCCAGCGCGCCCGCTTGGCCTTCGGGATGCTCTCGTAGGCCACGTCCCGGGTGATGGCGTGCTTGAAGGCGTACTCGCGTTCGCCCTCCAGGGAGGACGCAGCGCGTCGGCGGATGAAGTCCCGGTCCTCGAGGATCCGGAGGTCGGGCTGCTCCTCCACGAGGGCATAGACCGGGCCGGTCCAGAAGATCCGCCCCACGAGGGCTGCGGCTTGGAGCGCGGCCTTCTCCGACGGCCCCAGCAGATCGATCCTCGCGGCGACGACGGCCTGCACGGTGTCGGGGATCTCGATGTCGGCCGGGAGATCGGCCACGGTCCAACCGCCGTCGTCGTGCTCGATGAGCCCTCGATCGAGGAGGCTCTCCAGCATCTCCTCGATGAACAGCGGGTTCCCCTCGGCCCGATCGACCAGCCGGGTCCGTGCCGCGTCGGGAACGGCGGTGCCGAGCACCGAATCGATGAGCTCTTCAGCCGAGGCCGCAGAGAGCGGCTCGAGCCAGATCGTCTCCGCCTGGTATCGCCCCGTTCCCCAACCGGCCCGAGCATCGAGGAAGTCGGGGCGGGCGGTGCCCAGGAGGAGCAGCGGCCCGTCGACCTCCCGGGCGAGCTGCTCGATCAGGTCCAACAGGGGCGGCTCCCCCCAATGGAGGTCCTCGATCAGGGCCACCACCGGGCGCTCCGCGACGAGCGAGTCGAGGAACGCGACCCATGCGTCGTGGTGCCGGTCCCGGGCCGCGAGCGGATGAAGGTCGCCCGCGGTGTCCAGGCCGAGCGTGAGGCCGAGGATCTCTCGGTCGCCGAGCCGCCGCCGGACATCGGAGGGCGGGTCGCTCTCCAGGATGCCGAGGTGCTCTCGCAGCATCTCCCCGAGGGGCCAGTAGGTGATGCCGCGGCCGTAGGGGAGGCAGCGCCCCGTACGGCGAAGGGGCTCGGGATGCTCGTCCGCCAGCCGGCCCCAGAGCTCTCGTACCAGCCTGGTCTTACCGACTCCTGCGTCGCCCACGATGGTGACGAGCTTCGGGCGTCCCTCCTTGGCTGTGCCGCGGTACTCGGCCAGCAGCTGTTCGAACTCCTCGTCCCGTCCGACGAAGGCTCTGCGGAGCCCCTGGATCCCGCGCGGGCGCATCAACGACAGCGATCGGACGAGCCGCCGGCACTGCACCCCTCCGGGCTTGCCCTTTGCTTCGACCGTCATGGGGTCATCGAACTCGAACGCACCGCGGGACGCAGCGACCGTGCGCTCGCCCGCGAGGATCTCTCCCGGGCCGGCGGCCTGCTCGAGGCGGGCGGCGACGTTCACCGCGTCGCCCGTGACGAACGAGCTCCCTTCCCGAGGGCGGCCGACCATGACGTCGCCGGTGTTCACGCCGACCCTCAGGACGAGGCGGCCGCCGAACAGCGTCTCGAGCTGCCGGCGCATGGACAGCGCGGCATGCAGGGCGCGCTCGGCATGGTCCTCGTATGCGGCGGGCGCGCCGAAGGCCGCCATGACCGCGTCCCCGGCGAACTTCTCGACCGTGCCTCC
>Ga0137368_10001895_pt1 | contig 22387 bp, 19 predicted proteins | sample SagtaG_13_FD_104917 | JGI IMG/M metagenome (GOLD analysis project Ga0137368, IMG submission 104917) | Vadose zone soil microbial communities from Sagehorn Ranch, Mendocino, California, USA - Sage1_L_100_16 metaG | ecosystem: Environmental > Terrestrial > Soil > Vadose zone | place: USA...
CTCGTCCCGGCGCTGGCCCAGGATGAGGTCTTTCGGAAGCGTTTCATCCGCGAATCGCAGCTGGCCGCTGCCCTGGAACACCCCAACATCATCCCGATCTACGACGCCGGTGAAGTGGACGACCTCCTGTACATCTCCATGCGCTACGTCGAGGGCCCGGACCTCAGCGTCGTGCTTCGTCGGGAAGGGACCTTGAACACGGAAGACACCCTCTCGATCATGGACCAGGTTGCTTCCGCCCTCGACACTGCGCACGGGGAGGGGCTGGTGCACCGGGACGTCAAGCCGGCGAACGTCCTGATAGACGATCGCTCGACCCTGGGGCGACGCGTGTTTCTCACCGATTGCGGCATCACGAAGAGCCTGCGCCGGGAGGGCGACTCGCTGACCCGGGCGGGCCAGTTGATCGGGACGATCGACTACATGGCTCCTGAACAGATCACAGCGCAGCCGGTGGATGGACGCACGGACGTCTACTCGCTCGGCTGCATCGTGTACCGGTGCCTGACGGGACAGGTGCCGTTCTCGCGCGACAACGAAGTCGCGGTGATGTACGCGCACCTCCAGGACCGGCCACCGGCCATCACGTCACTGCGCCCCGAGCTTCCCGACGCCGTCGACAAGGTGGTCCGAAAGGCCATGGCCAAGTCGAAGGACGCCCGCTTCCCCACGTGCTCCGAGTTCATCGAAGCCCTCCGTCCGCAACTCGCGACCACAGCGACCCGGCCACCAAAGCGGTTCGGCAGCCGCCAGCCCACCGGGCCCGCGGCCCAACCTGTGGGCGCGCCACCCGCGACCGCCACGGCCATGAAACCACGCCGTGGCCGGAGGTGGACGTGGTGGTCAGCGGCGGCGCTGACGGTTGTGGGAATCCTGATCGCCGTTATCTCGCTCGGCCCCGGAGCAGGAGTTCAATCGTCGCTCACAACCCAGGGAAACACGTCCAGCCCTCCCTCACACCCCTCAGAGGGGACCGCCAGTCCACCGACGCCCATCGCGCTGACCTGGCATTCGGTCCCCTCCCACATGGCTTTCGAAGGCGGAGGGGACCAAACCATCAACCGGGTCATCGCGAGCTCTGTGGGCGTCCTGGGGGTCGGGTACACAACGGTGGCGGGCGAATGGAACGCCGCCGTCTGGAGGGGCGTGAGTGACGGCTCGAACTGGAGTCTGGAGGAGATCGATGGCGGCGGCGGACCTGGAAACCAGGGAATGGCATCTGTGGCGGAGGGCGAGTCTGGGTTTGTCGCCGTTGGGTCGGACGATGCCTCCGGGAACTTCGACGCTGCGGCGTGGACCTCGCCGGACGGGGCGAGCTGGACGCGAGTTTCACCCGAGTCACCGTCCACGTTCGGTGGCCCCGAGGACCAGCAGATGCGTCGTGTGGTGAGCGGGGGTCCGGGATTCGTCGCCGTCGGGTACAACGGCGATGCGGCTGAGGTGTGGACGTCAAACGGAACGACGTGGACGAAGTTGAACAACGACGCCTTCTTTGAACCGGGACACGTGGAAGAGATGTGGAGCGTCTACCCTCTCGGCCCAACGCTTGTCGCGGTGGGATCGGATGAGTTCAATGGGGATATCGACGCGGCGGTGTGGATCTCGACGAACAAGGGACTCAACTGGTACCGGGTATCGCGCACATACCTGGAGAAGCCAGGAGATCAACAGATGACGACGGTCATCGCAGGAAGCCCAAGTCTGGTGGCCGTGGGCTACGACTCGCAATCCAGTGACAAGGACGCGGCCGTGTGGACATCGACGGACGGCAAGAGGTGGACGCAAGTGAGGGACGTGGACAGCCTTGGCGGTCCCGGTGAGCAGGTAATGAAGGGCGTGACCACAGTGGATCGGAACCTGGTGGCCGTGGGATGGGACCGCTCCGGGGACAGCATCGACGGCGCCGTCTGGACATCACTCGACGGTAAGTCCTGGACCAAGTTCACCCCACCGGCTCTGGGCGGGCCCAACGTGCAGCAGATCAAGAGCGTCGCGGCGTTGGGGGAACGTCTCATCGCGGTGGGCCGGGACCGGAGCGCCAATCGCGACGAGGACGCCGCCGTGTGGGTGGCCGACGTATCGCAGATCTAGCCAACTACACGCCGAGGTCGTAGGGCTGGCCGGGGTCCATGTCCAGGCCGTTCATGACCTGCCACAGCGCCGCGAGGGCCTTGGCCGCGTTGCGCCGCGCGAACGGCGGGAGCTCGTCGGCCCGGTCGCGCAGCACGGCCTCCAGCTTCCGATAGGCCTCCACGACCTCCGCCTCGGCCTCGTTCAGCGTCACACCCATCGCGTTCTCCATCACTGCCTCCGCTCCCCTTCGCCACCGATGACGATCCGCTCGTCCAGCACCCGCTTGGCCTTCAGCTCGAAGCGGGGCAGCGACTCGTTCTCGGCCCGTTTCACCCCGAACCTGAGCCCCTCGTGGGTCTCGGCCAGCTCCTTCCGGATCTGCGAGAGCAGCGCGTCGGCGTCCGCGCTCTGGTCGGGGATCTCCACCAGCACCTCGATCTCGTCGCGGATGCCGTCCGCCGTGTACAGGTGGATCTGGAACTCGTCGATCTCGGGATGCTCGCGGACGATGGCCTCGACCGCCCGCGGGTACACGTTCGTCCCCCGGACCAGCTTCATGTCATCGACCCGCCCGCGGATCCCGCCCTCGTAGATGTCGAACGTCCGGCCGCAGGAACACGTCGATCCGGGGACCCGGACCACGAAGTCGCGGGTCCGGTACCGGATCACCGGGATGAACCCCCGGCCGAACGATGTGACCACCCGCTCGCCCATCTCGCCGTGTGGGACGGGTCGGTCGGTGGCGGGATCGACGACCTCCTCGATGTAGTGGTCCTCGATGATGTGGGTGCCGCCGGGCTGGTCCGAGCACTCGAAGATCATGATGGTGCCGAGCTCGGTCATCCCGGCGGTGTCGCCGGCTTTCGCGCCCCATTGCTCCTCGATGAGCCGCTTCGTGGCGGGGATCGACCCGGCCGGCTCGCCCGAGAGGATGACCCGTTGCACTGCGCTCGACGCGAGGTCGATGCCGAGCGAGCGGGCCTCCTGCGCCATGCGCAACGCGTACGTCGGAGTCGAGGCGACCACCGTCGCACCCATCTCGACGATCTGCTTCACCCGCTGGTCGGTGGTCATGGCCCCCCCGGGGAGGGTGAGGCAGCCGAGCTTCTCGCACGCGTAGTGCAGGCCCCAGAACCCGATGAACGTGGAGTACCCGAAGGCCACGAACACCGTGTCGGAGGGCCGGACCCCGAACCCCCACAGCCCGTAGCACCACATCTCGGCGATCCACTCCCAGTCCTTCAAGGAATCGAGGACGCGGATCGGCGTGCGCCCGGTGGTGCCGGAGGTCATGTGGTAGCGGACGGCCCGCTCCGGCGCCGCCGCCAGGATCGGGCCGAACGGCGGCTGCTCGAGTTGCGCAGCCATCCACTCGTCGCGGGTGAGGAACGGTGCGCGGCGAAGGTCGTCAAGTGAGTTGATCGAATCCGCTGTGACCCCCGCCTCGCGCAGCCGATTGGCCTGCCACGGCACCTGTGCGTCCGCCCACTCGACCAGCCGCTTCAGCTTTCGGACCTGCAACGCGTCGAGCTGGTCGCGCGGCAGCGTCTCGTGGCGCGGGTTCCAGTACGGAGAGTCGTTCATCCCGGCCCCTTTCCGCGACATCCGGGTCCCGAATCGATTCGTGCGCGGGGCCATCGTAGCGAGTGGCGTTCGAGGCGTGGTATACGCCTGCCGTGCCCTTCGCCCTGGCCCCCGAGCACCAGCGCTTGGCGGACCACGCACGTCGCGTGGCGGACCAAGCACTGCGCTTGGTGGCCCAAGCGGGCCAGCCGGGGCGGGTGAACAGGCCACTCGTACGAGCGCTCGCGGAGCACGGCCTGCTGCCCCGCCTGTTCCCGGAACGGGCCGGGGGCACGGCCGGGGGCGAGGTGTCCGCCATGGACCTGTGCGTGCTCCGGGAGTCGCTGGCCCGCGAGTCGACCGAGGCCGAGACGGCGCTCGCACTCCAGGGCCTGGGCGCCTATCCGATCGTCCAGTCGGGATCGGACGAACTGGTCCGGCGATGGATCCCCAAGGTGGCCGGGGGCGAGGCCGTGGCGGCCTTCGCGCTCACCGAGCCCGAGCACGGGTCCGACGCGGGCGCCCTGGAGCTGGCCGCCGAGCGCGACGCCGACGGGTTCCGCCTCTCCGGAGTGAAGGCGTGGATCTCGAACGCGCCGGACGCCGACGTCTACACCGTGTTCGCCCGCACGACCCCGGACGCCGGGGCCCGAGGCGTCACGGCGTTCGTCGTGCCGGGCGACGCTCATGGGCTGTCGGGGAAGCCGACCGAGCTGCTCGCGCCCCACGCCGTCGGCACGCTCGAGTTCGACGGGGTCCGGGTCCCGCCCTCCGACGTGCTGGGGGAGATCGACGGCGGCTTCCGCGTCGCCATGCGAACGCTGGACCTGTTCCGGCCGAGCGTGGGCGCCTTCGCGGTGGGCATGGCCCAGGCGGCCCTCGACGCCGCCGTCGCCCACGCGGCCGAACGCGAGTCCTTCGGGAAACCGCTTCGCGAGCACCAGGCCGTCTCGCATCTCCTGGCCGAGATGGCGACGCGGACCCAGGCTGCCCGGCTGCTGGTGTACGCGGCGGCGTCGGCCCACGACGCCGGCCAGCGGGTGACCATGGCCTCGGCCATGGCGAAGCTGTTCGCCACCGAGACCGCGCAGTGGGTGGTGGACTCCGCCATCCAGGTCCACGGGGCCCGGGCGCTCGAGCGCGGTCACCTCCTCGAGCACCTGTACCGCGATGTCCGGGCCCCTCGCATCTACGAGGGCACGTCCGAGATCCAGCGGGAGATCATCGCCCGAGAGCTGTATCGCTGATCGTTGGCCCGAGCAGAGGGAACCGCGCGGCCACTCGCGGTGTAGAACCCACGCGAAGGAACAAACAGGTGCACGTGGACGATCGGTGCACTGAGTGGAGGGCCGTCCACTGGAGGAAGCCGAACTCGTCGAGTGGGCACGGCATGGTGACGTCGGCGCGTACGAGGAACTCGTTCGCCGGTACCAGCATGTTGCCGTCCGGACCGCCTACCTGGTCATGGGTGGGGCGGCGGAGGCGGAGGACGCGGTGCAGGAGGCGTTCGTGAAGGCCTACTACGCGCTTCCCCGGTTCCGGGGGGACGCCCCGTTTCGGCCGTGGCTGCTGACCATCGTGGCGAATGAGGCCCGGAACCGGCGCAAGTCGGCCGCCCGGAGGGCCCGCCTGGCGCTGCGGGCCGGACAGGACCGCCCCTCGGGGGATGCGGCCCCATCCCCCGAGGTGGCGGCGCTGGAGGAGGAGGAGCGAGCGATTCTGGTCGAGGCGGTGAACCGGCTGCGGGAGCAGGACCGCATGGTCATCGGCTACCGCTACTTCCTGGGGCTGTCGGAGCGCGAGACAGCCTCGGCCCTCGGCGTGCCGGCCGGGACCGTGAAGTCCCGGCTGGCCCGGGCCCTCCGGCGGCTCCGCGCGGCCCTGGAGACGACCTCCGGCGGCACGCTGGCCGGGGCCGGGGAAGGAGGCCTCGGTGGCTGACCGGCTCCGAGCGTTCACCGACGAGCAGCTCGAGCGGGCCCTCGCCGACGTCGGCGCTCATCTGGCCTATCCCGACCTCGACGTGGCCGCGGTCGTGGTCCGCAGGCTCACCGCGCAGCCCGTCGCCCAACGCATCGCGCGCCAGCCCGCGAGGCCGGGCATCCTCGAACGGCTCCTCCCCAGACGCCCACTGCGACGCGCCGTCGCGCTGGCGGTGGCCCTGCTGGTGCTGGTGGCGACCGCAGCGGTGGCGGGCCGGCTGGGGCTGCCCGGCCTGCGGATCATCTTCCAGCCCCATGCCACGCTTCCGTCGCCGCCGCCCGTCGGCACGCACCTGTTCCTCGGCCACCGGATCACGCTGGCCGAGGCGCGGGACCAGGTCTCCTTCAGGGTTGTCGTGCCCCACGGCGAGGGGCTCGGCCCGGCGGAGGTGTATGTGAGCGTCGTCCCCTCGGGCGGGCGCGTCTCCCTGGTGTATCGGGCCCGACCCGGACTTCCCGCGGGCAGGTTCACCGGCGCGGGGGTCCTCATCACCGAGTTCCGCGGATCGATCGACCCCCTGTTCGTGAAGAAGCTGGTCGCGACGGGAACGAACGTCGAGTTCGTCGAGGTGCGAGCGGAACCCGCGTACTGGTTCTCCGGCGCGCCGCACGAGCTGACCTACGTCGACGAGCACGGCCGTCCGTTCCCGGACAGCCAGCGGCTCGCCGGGAACACGCTGGTGTGGGTGGACGGCGACCTGACCCTGCGGCTGGAATGCCGGTGCTCGGAGGGGCGCGCCCTGCGGATCGCATCCTCCGTTCGCTGACCACGCCACGCCGTCGACGAAACGTGCGACCCCGCAGCGAACGGATCGTCGGCCGTGGTTGTACGAGGGGTGGACATCAGCGGGGACGGCCGGAGAAAGGAGCGGGGCATGCGAGCGAGGATCATGGCGGCGACGGTGGTGGGCCTCGTGGTGCTCAGCATGACCACGACCGCGTGGGGCAAGGGTGGCGGGTTCGCGGGTGGTTCCATCAACGGGCCCAACCTGCCCTCGGGCGGCATCACGATCGGCGGCGGTGGACCCCAGGCCGAGGAGCTGTCCCGGCTGGGGCTGTTCGAGCAGACCAAGGACCGTCCGCCCATGACGGTGGGCATCTCGCGGGCCGAGCTCGGACCGAAGTACACGATCCTGTACCGGATGACCGACCTCCCCGGCGGGGTGGAGGGGCTCCGCCAGGACCTGTACCCGTACGCGGAGGACGCGCACGTCTGGACGTACACCCCGCCCGGACAGCGGCTGGCTCTTGGCGAACCCATCGCCGCGGGGTGGTGGGTGACGTCATCGAGCATGCTGGACGTCCTGGTGCGCCTGGGCCTCCCCGCACCACCGGCGGCTGCCGCTCCTGCGGCCTCGGCGAACCCGGCCCCGACGCCGGCCGCACCGGCCCGGGTGGCGGTGTCGACGCAGCCGATCCACTCCCCGGCGACGTGGCCGTGGGTGCTCGGAGCGGCCATGACGGTTGCCCTGGTGTTCGGACTGCTGGCCAGGTCGCGCTCTCGCCGCGCCGCCGGAGTAGTCTGACCCAGACTAGTTTGCGGAAGCCGTGGTGCCGGAGGCTCACCCCTCCGGCACCACCGCCACGCAGACCAGCTCGATCTGCGCCTGGGGGTCGAACAGGCCCCGGACCTCGAACAGCGACACCGCGGGGTAGTGGCGGCCGAAGTGACGGCGCCACGCCGCCCCGATCTCGCGCAGCCCCTGCCGGTACTCCTGCGCGCCGGTCACGAAGATCTGCACGGCGACCAGGTGCTCCGGCCGGGCGCCGGCGGCATCGAGCGCGGCCACCACGTTCGCCGCCGCACGATCGAATTGTTCCAGCAGGGAGTCACCGGCGAGCGCGCCGTCGGGCCCGTGCCCGGTCTGACCGCCGAGGTACACCGTCCGGCCAGCGGCGGGGACCACGACGTGGGAGAAGCCACTGGGGGCGGGCAGCGACGACGGATTGAGCAGCCGGTGGGGGCCCTCGCCCTCGCCCTCGCCCTCACCCCCGACCTCGGTCACCGGCCGGTCCACCGGGGCGGTCGCTTCTCCTTGTAGGCGGCAAAGGACTCCGCGAGGTCGGCGCTTCGCATCAGCAGCGCCTGTGCTGCGGCCTCGAGCTCGATGGCGCTCGACAGGTCCACGTCCTGCTCCCGCGACAGCAGCAGCTTGGTCGTGGCGTACGCCGCGGTGGGCCCCTCGGCCAGCCGCCGGGCCAGCGCGGCCGTCTCCTGTCCGAGCCGCGCGTCGTCCACCACGGCCGTGGCCAGCCCCACGTCGAGCGCGCCCTCCGAGTCCAGGGCGTCGCCGAACAGCAGCAGCTCGGTGGCCCGACCCAGGCCCACCAGGCGGGGCAGCAGGTACGCCGCGCCCATGTCCGCCCCGGCCAGGCCCACCTTCGTGAACAGGAAGGCGAAGGAGGCCGAGCGGGCCAGCACCCGGAGATCGGCCGCGAGCGCGATGACGGCGCCCGCTCCGGCTGCGACGCCGTTCACCGACGCGATGATCGGCACGGGGCACTCGCGCATCGCCTTCACGACGGATCCGGTCATCCGCGTGAACTCCATCGTCTCGTGGGTGTCCCGTTCCAGCAGGGCGCCGATGATCTCGTCGACGTCCCCGCCCGAACAGAAGCCCCGGCCCTCTCCCGTGATCACCAGGACCCGGGCATCGCCCCGGTGGGGCAGCTCGGCCAGCAGGTCCCGCAGGTCCGCGTACGCGTCCAGGGTGAGCGCGTTGAGCCGTTCCGGTCGGTTCAGCGTGACGGTGGCGACGCCGTCCTCCAGCGCGAAGTCGAAGTGCTGCCAGTCCGACGTGAACCCGGCGGAGGCGCGAAAAGGGCTCACTCGAAGGCCCGGAGCCCGGTGACGGCCTCGCCGAGCACGAGCATGTGGATCTCGGAGGTCCCCTCGTAGGTCAGCACCGACTCGAGGTTGTTCATGTGCCGGATCACCGGATACTCGAGGGTGATCCCGTTCGCGCCGAGGATCGTGCGGGCTTCGCGGGCGATGGCCAGGGCCTCTCGCACGTTGTTGAGCTTCCCCAAGCTGACCTGCTCCGGCCGAAGCGCCCCGGCGTCCTTCATCCGGCCCAGGTGCAGCGCGAGCAGCTGCCCCTTCGACAGCTCCACGAGCATGTTCGCGAGCTTCTGTTGCGTCAGCTGGAACGATCCGATCGGCTTGCCGAACTGCTCGCGGGTCTTGGCGTACTCCAGCGCCGCCTGATAGCAGGCGCGGGCCGCGCCCATGACGCCCCACACGATCCCGTAGCGGGCCTCGCTCAGGCACGACAGAGGGCCCTTCATCCCCACCACGCCCGGCAGGACGGCGTCGGCGGGAAGGCGGACGTCGTCCATCACCAGCTCGGAGGTCACGGACGCCCGCAGGGACATCTTCCTGGTGACGTCCTTCGTGGAGAACCCCGGCGAGTCGGTGGGGACGATGAACCCGCGCACGCCCTCGTCCGTGCGGGCCCACACGATTGCCACGTGCGCGATCCCACCGTTGGTGATCCACATCTTCGTTCCCGACAGGATCCAGTCGGCGCCGTCGCGCTTCGCCCACGTGCGCATGGACGCCGGGTCGGAGCCCGAGTCCGGCTCGGTGAGGCCGAAGCAGCCGATGGCCTCGCCCCCGGCCATCCGGGGCAGCCACTGCTGCTTCTGTTCCTCCGAGCCGTACCTCCAGATGGGGAACATGGCCAGCGAGCCCTGCACCGAGATGAAGCTGCGGAAGCCGGAGTCGCCGGCTTCGAGCTCGAGGCACGCCAGCCCGTATTGCACGGCGCTGGCTCCGGGGCAGCCATACCCCTCGAGGTGCATCCCGAGGAGCCCGAGCGGCCCGACCTCCCGGGCCACCTCCAGCGGGAACTCGGCGCGCTCGAACCAATCGTCGATGCCGGGCAGCACACGGTCGCGGACGAAGGCCCGGACCGTGTCCCGGACCGCGCGTTCCTCGTCCGAGAGCTGGGCGTCGAGGTCCAGGAAGTCCATCGGGTCGAGGTCGCGACCGGCCATTGTCTCCGTAGCGTACCCGCAGGGCGATCGGCGCAGAAAACCTTGCCCCCGCTGTCGAGATCCGGCCGGAGCGTTCGTCGGTAAGGTGAGCGGCGCCACCGGGGCGCCCGGCGGGAGGAGGCGACGAGCATGAAGTACGCGCTGCTGATCTACGGCGAGGAGAGCGCGTGGCAGGGAATGCCGGAGGACGAGCTGAAGGCCGTCTACCAGCAATACGAGGACTTCGGGAAGTGGCTGGCCGAGCAGGGTTGGGTCCGGGGCGGCGAGGAGCTCGCGGCCACCTCTTCGGCGACGACGGTCCGGCTCGAGAACGGGCGGCCGGTCACGACCGACGGGCCGTACGCGGAGACCAAGGAGCAGCTGGGCGGGTTCTACCTGATCGAGTGCGAAAACCTCGACCAGGCCATCGAGGCCGCCTCGCGGGTGCCGGGGATCGACCGCGGCGCCATCGAGGTGCGGCCCATCGTCGACCACGGGTAGGGCGGGGCTCGTCCCGCCCCGGGCCGGGCACGAGGCCCGGCCCACACGACTCGAGGAGAATGGAGCGCGAGATGGCGAAGTACATGCTTGTCATCTGGACGAACGGCGAGGCCTGGGCGCAGATGTCCCAGGAGGAGCAGCAGGGCCTGTTCGCCGAGTACTTCCAGTACACGCAGTGGCTCATCGACCAGGGCTGGTTCCTCTCCGGCGACCCGCTGAAGCCGGAGGCGAAGACGGTCCGCGTCCGGGACGGGCAGACCCAGGTCACCGACGGGCCGTACGCCGAGACGAAGGAGTTCCTGGGCGGCTACTACGAGCTGGAGTGCACCGAGGAGCAGGCGATGGAGGCGGCCGCGAAGCTCCCGGACGCCCGGTACGGTGCCATCGAGGTGCACGAGGTCATGCCCGTGGAGGCCCCACCGGGAATGGAGCTTCCCTCGTAGCCGGCCGACCCGACGTCAGGGCCCTGGAGCTGGCCACGAACCCGGCCGAGCGCCGCTTCCTGGAACGTCGCCTGGCGGAGGCAGGCTGCTCGGTCCGCTGAGCCCCGGTCCCCCCTAGCTCGCCGCGCTCACGTCCACGAGGGACGCCGGCACGCCAGCGGCCGGCCGCGGGACCTTCTTGCCGGCCGCGAGCGAGTCGAAGTGGAGTACGAGCAGCTTCGCGTGGAACTCCCCGTCGGACCGCTTCGTGACGCAGGAGCCGCGGTCGGTCGACGTGGCCGCCGCGCCGCTGAAGGTCGCCACGCCCTCCGAGTACGGCTTCCCGACCGCGGCCTTGAGCCGGGCCGTCGCCTTCGTGTCTCCGAACGTGGCCGAGAACGGATGCTTGGATGGCTTCACGGTGATCTGGAGGGAATGGCTGACCGTCGCGGGCGCGGTCCGCTGGGGATCCTCCGTGTAGACGATCCCGAGGGTGTCTCGCGCCGCCGTCTGGCTCAGCGTGACCCTGAACGACGGTGTCTCCGTGGTGGTCACGCTCAGGGTCTGCGGGCACGTGGTGGCCGCGCGGGCCGTCGCGGGCATGACCATGGCGACGGCCGCGGACGGAGAGGCGGTCGGTGACCCGGACGGGGACGGAGACACGGAGGAAGATGGAGACGGAGACGGCCGCGGAGACGGCGGCGGCCCCGGGCATGGCGTCGTGATCGTCGTCCTCGTGAGGACGCCCCTCAGGTCCGCCGTGACTGTTCGCTTGGGACCCCGATTCGACAGGGTCCCGAAGTAGTCCGTGCCGTCCGCGTCGGGATGGAACGTGACCGTGCCCGTGAAGGACCCCTGGCGGACCAGGCGCGAGCCGGACACCGATCCGTCGGGGCACTTCAGGGTCGTCTCGACGGCCTTTCGACTCGGCGAGAACCCCACGCTGATCTTGCCGAACGAGCCCATCGCGCCCTTGGTCTGGAACGTCGCCTCGGAGAGCTTCGACGACATCGTGAACACGGCCGAGGTCGTCGAGAACGCGTACTCGTGGACCTGGGAGACGTCGGCGCTTCGCAGGAGCTGGAGCTCGAGATCGACCGTCCCCGCGTCGCCCTGGGCGGCTTCGGAGCCCGCGCTCTCGGCGGCCACCTGGGTCAGCGCGTGCACCTGGAGCCGGTAGGGAAGCCCGCTCACCGGGGACGACATGGTCAGCTCCAGCTGCGCGGTCGCTCGCTGGGCGTCGGCGTGCCCGGCCAGCGAGAGACCGAGCGCCACCACCACGGGAACGAGCAGCACGGCCCCCGCCCGGATCGTCCGGTTCCTGACTGGATGCGAAGCTTGTGGCATGACGTCACCTTCCGTCGGATCGGTCGTCATGCATACGCGGAACGGGCCCGAAAGGCAAGGTCGCCGCGGTCGGTCTGAGCTCTACCCCGGTACCGGCACCGGAGGGACGTGGGCCAGGCCGTCGGTGAGGGCATCCTCCGACAGCTCGAACTCCGGGAGCCGCCCGTTCAGGTAGTCGTCGTAGGCCTGCATGTCGAAGTGGCCGTGCCCGCACAGGTTGAACAGGATGACCTTCTCCTGTCCGGCCTCGCGGGCCTCGACGGCCTCGTCGATCACCTGCCTGATGGCGTGCGCCGGCTCCGGGGCCGGGACGATGCCCTGGGCCCGGGCGAACTGCACCGCGGCGTCGAAGATCTGGTTCTGCGTGAAGGCCTTCGCCTCCATGTGCCCCTCCCGGACCAGCAGCGACAGCGACGGGGCGTCCCCGTGATACCGCAGGCCGCCCGCGTGCACCGGCGCCGGGATGAACGTGTGGCCGAGTGTGTACATGGGGAACAGGGGCGTGGTCTCCCCTGTGTCAGCGAAGTCGTAGGCGAACTTCCCCCTGGTCAGGGTGGGGCACGCGGCGGGCTCGCAGGCCACGAACCGGGCATTCAAGTTCCCGGCCAGGCGGTCGGCCATGAACGGGTACGAGAACCCGGCGTAGTTCGACCCGCCTCCCACGCACCCGATGATCACGTCCGGCTGCTCGCCGGCCATCTCGATCTGCTTCTTCGCCTCCAGCCCGATGACGGTCTGGTGCAGCAGCACGTGGTTCAGCACGCTGCCGAGGGTGTAGTTCGTGGTGGGGTCCTGGGCCGCCACCTCGCTGGCCTCGCTGATGGCGATCCCGAGCGATCCCGTGGAGTTGGGGTCCCCCTCCAGGATCTTCTTCCCCGACTCGGTGGTCGAGGAGGGCGACGGCCGCACCTCCGCCCCGAACGTCTCCATGAAGATCCGTCGGTACGGCTTCTGGTCGAACGACGCCCGCACCATGAACACCAGGCAGTCCAGGCCGAAGAACTGGCAGGCCATCGACAGGGCCGAGCCCCATTGGCCGGCGCCCGTCTCGGTGGTCAGGCGCTTGATGCCCGCTTCCTTGTTGTAGTAGGCCTGCGCGACGGCGGTGTTCGGCTTGTGGGAGCCGGCCGGCGAGCCGCCCTCGTACTTGAAGTAGATGCGGGCGGGGGTCTGGAGCGCCTGCTCCAGGCGCCGGGCCCGGTACATCGGCGACGGACGCCACAGGCGGTAGATGTCGATCACCGGCCCCGGGATGTCGATCCACCGGTCCGTCGAGACCTCCTGCATGATCAGCGACTCGGGGAACAGCGGCGCCAGGAGGTCCGGCGTGACGGGCTCCCCCGTTCCCGGATGCAGCGGCGGAAGGGGTGGAACCGGCAGGTCGGGCATGATGTTGTACCAGGCCGTCGGGATGTCGTCGGGCGCCAGGTTGAACACGATCCGGTCGCTCACCACCCACCTCCTGAGTGCGGTCCCCTACCACGCCGACTATCCGCCGCACCACGCGCCGCGGTCAAACGCGGGCAGGGCTGTGTGGGCGGCGCGCCCGGGAGTTCGCAACCCGGACAGGAGGGTCCTTCGACACGTACGCTCCAGTGGAAACCGGTCGTGCCCAGCGGGGCTGACACGGCTGACCCTGCCAGGAGAGGGGCATATGACAGTCTCAGAAGCAACTGCCCGTCGGCTTCTGATGGACTCGGCAGGGTACTGTGCCAACCCGGAGTGCCGGGCCAGCCTCTACGAAGAGTTCCAGGACGGGAGAGTGGCAACCGTCTATGACCTTGCCCACATCATTGCGAGGAGCCGGCAGGGCCCACGTGGGGAGGAGCCCCTAGGTGAGGACGAGCGCGACGCTTATCGCAACCTCATCCTCCTGTGTCCTCGCTGTCACCGCCTGGTTGACGGCAACCCCGCCGAGTATCCGGTCCATATGTTGGGAGAATGGAAGCGCCAGCATAGAGCTCTCAGCCGCAAGCTCTTTGCTGGTGTTGCTGGAACGCGGGCTGAGCTGCGGACTATGTTGGGTCCACTCCTCGCCGAGAACCGAGCTATCCACGAAGCCTACGGTCCTGAGTCGGGTTACCCCGCGGACTTGCAAGATGAGTCTGCTCGGATGTGGCATCAACAGGTCATGGCGACAATTATTCCCAACAACCGCCAGATCTACGCGACTCTATCCTCAAACGAGCATCTCCTATCTGATTCAGAGAAACGCACGCTCCGACTCTTCTATAGCCATATGATCGGCCTGGAGTTCAACTACCTGTCCGGGGACAAGAACCCTGCGGTTCCTCGGTTCCCGCCCGAAATGGAAGACTTACTGAAAGGGACCTTAGGTGGCTAGGAAGCGATCCGGAGACGAGGGGTTGCATCGGAGCAACATAGACTGGTTTACCAAGGCTACCGAGCAGAAACCCACGGTATTGTCCGTTGAGCACTTGGGCGGCCGCATCTTCAAGGTTGTCAGGGACAGAGACGACCTAACGGTGTACCTGGCGAACATCTACATCCTGGGGGAGGCTGATGCGGAAGAGATCCTTTCAGCCAATCCGGGCCTTGACGCCATCGTGAACGTGAATTCCTACAATAGCTACACGAACGCGGCCAAGGAGCTTGCTAGATCCCGAGGGATCGCCCTCTTTCGAGCTGCCGAGTTCATGGGAGCCGTCTATCGCTATGGTCGAGACTTCATGGAGTACTCGCCTCCTAAGACTGATTGATTCAAAGGAGGCCAGCGGGGAGTTGCCGAGCCTTAGAGAGACCAGTATCTACCTAATTGGCTCTGGACGGACGAGAAACGACCCAGCCGACCTAGACCTCGTGATTGTCTACGATCCAACCCAAGTGTCATCAAGGTATGCTTTGTTTCTTCGAAATGAACTCGCCACGACCGTAGAGGGAACGTTTGGCTTGTCCGTTGACATCTGTCTACTCTCGACTTCGGAGGCGGACCAGTCCCAGTTCCTCGAAGAAGAGAGAGCGGTGTTGATTCGTTAGACCTACCGTTTGGTCTGTCTTCGGGCTGGTGCCTTCCGTTGACTTCGGCTCCGAACTGCCACTGGTTTGTTACCCACGTCGGCTGTTCAAGGGAGGAAGCTCTCCGAGGGCCCTCTCGTAGCGGGCCATTAGTTCCCTCTCTAGCCAGGTTGCCTCCGCCTGAATCTGGGTAACGAACCAGCCGATCTCGAACGCTTCGTAGCCGGACATCATCTCCCACGCATCCCAGATCGGGGAGCGGCCTTGCCAGAGCCTGGACCGCACGTAGCCGGCCAGGCGCCCTCGAAGACCTCGTCTCCCTGTTGCACGGCCGACGTACAGGATGTCAGAGAAACCCAGCCACCGGCCGATGGGCTCAAGCGCCCGAACTAGGTACACGCCGGGGCGTGCCGGTATCCGGGCGAGGAGCCACGGATAGTATCCGGAATCATCGAGCAGAGTCCCTCCGAACGTGTAACTGCTGGCGCAAGGGAACTGGGGATGGTTGAAGGGATACCACCCATCAAGTCCTTCCCCGCGCAGGTCTTGGCTATCCATAATCTCGCCCCTCTTACTTCGGGTCGGCACAAGGGTCAACACCCAAACGACGTGGACAGTTCGCGCCGCGCCCTCACGCCCCACTGACGCACGGTGACGCATACCAGGCCACCAACCACACCCACGCCACGAGAATGGGCGCCCGCGAGGGTATCCGGGAGACAAGGCGGAAGGGCCAGACGCCTGCGACAGCCAGCGGGCACCCGCAGCACCAAGCGGGCACGACACGCAAACGAGGGCCAACGCGGCCGGCGCACCCATCCCATCAAGCGCGGGCGTTGCCGCTCAAGAGGCTCGAACTGGTCGCCGATCGCTCTTACGGGACGGACAACGACGTGGCGACGAAAGCTGAACGGCTGGCCGATTCGCGGCCGGAGCTCGCGCGGCTCCAGGCCCTGGCCGGTGTGGCCGGGGCTGCCGCCCACGGCGGTGGGCTCGACGGAGTGCTCACGGCCATCGTGGAGGGCGTCCGGGAGGCGTTCGGCCTCGAGGTCGTGCTGAACCTGTACGAACCGGCCCGCGACCGGTACGTGGTCCGTGCCGTCGTCGGCAGCGGCGAGCACGAGCTCATGGGGTCGTCCACCCTGCGCGACGCATTCGACGAGCTGCTCCTGTCCGGCGACGAGATCGTTCCCGACGTCGTGTTCATCCCGCACGAGCGGGAGGTCGACCTGGGGCGCCTCGGTGCCGTGCACACCCCCGACCACGGGTGGGGCGGCCCGGGCTTCTGGCACCCGCTGGACATGTGCTTCGTCCGGATGCGCACCTCGCGGGGGGAGGTCCTCGCCATCCTCTCCGTCGACTCCGACGTCGACGGCCGCATTCCGGACGATGAGAGCTTCGAGCTGCTGCGCGTGTTCGCCATGGTCGGTGCCAACGCGATCGAGAACATGCTGCTGATCCGGGAGATCGCAGGCCTCGACGAGGAACGGGAGAAGCGCCTGCTCCGCCTGGAGCTGGAGGAGGAGGTCACCCTGCGCCGGTCGCTGCTGGAGGTCGGGGGCCGGCTCGGCGTGGCGTCCGCCTCGGACTCGAGCGACATCTTCCCTCTCGTGGCGGAGCGCCTCGCGTTCGTCGTCCCCATCAAGTCGCTGACGATCTGGATGGTGGACCACGACGCCCAGCTCATCCGGCCGCTGTACCACTCGGATCCGGGCCCGGTGGCCGACGCGGTGATGGCGTACGAGTTCCCCTTTGGCCTCGGCGCGACCGGCCTTGCGGTTCAGGAAGGACACAGCGTCATCGCCAACGAGGACGAGAACGGCGTCCGGCTCGCGGCCATCATCCCGGGCACGCCGGACACGCCCGAGCACGTCCTGGGCGTTCCGGTCATGGTCGAGGAGCGGGTCACCGTGGCCCTCACCCTTCGCCGGCTGGCCACCGAGCCGCCCTTCCTCCCGGAGGATGCCCATCGAGCCGAGCTGTTCGGCCGCCACGTCGCGTCGGCGTTCGTGCTGCGGGAGCTGGCGGAGAGTCGCCGGCTGCTGCACCAGCAGGTGGAGAAGCTCGAGGAGCTGAACCGGCTGAAGGACGAGTTCGTGGCGGGCGTGTCGCACGAGCTGCGGACCCCGCTCACCGCGATCATCGGCAACGTGGTCACGGTGGCCCGCCGCGGCGACATGCTCCCCGCGGAGGACCGCCGCCAGCTCCTGGAGGGCGCGGAGCGCCAGGCCAAACGGCTGGCCGAGCTGCTGGAAAACCTGCTCGCGGAATCGCGGCTGGCCGGCGACGACCCCGTGATGGTCCTCGTGCCGGTCGACGTGGGCCCGTTCCTGGAGGAGGTCGCGGACACGCTGCGCTTCCGGGCCCCCACGCGGCTGGTGCAGACCGCCTGCGAGCGCACCCTGGCCCTGGTCACCGACCGCACCCTGCTGTACCGGATCCTGTTCAACCTCGGCGACAACGCGCTGAAGTACTCGGACGGCCCGGTGCGCCTCGCGGCGCGGCCCGACGGCGGAGGCATCAGGATCGACGTCCAGGACAACGGCATCGGCATCCCCCGGGAGCATCTGGCGAGGGTGTTCGAGCAGTTCCACCAGCTCCCCACGCCGGACGGCCGGCACATGGAAGGCGTCGGCCTGGGATTGCACCTGTGCGCGCGCGTCGCCGAGACGCTCGGCGGCCGCATCGACGTGGACAGCGAGATCGGCCGCGGCTCCACGTTCTCGGTGTGGCTCCCGAAGGACGGCCCGACTCGGGATCCCTGAGGGGTGCCCCGGAGGAGGTTCCGCAAGCCCGCGCCAAAGCCAGCAGGGGCTGGGGCGCCTACGTCTCCCGCCTCCTCCGGGAGGCCGACTGGAGGCGCTGATCATGGACCCTGCGCTCCCGCCCGACGCGGCAGAGAACCTCGACTGTGCCGCGACCCGGCCGGCTGCCCCACCCATCCCATCCTCCGCATCGAGACGGCGATCGATCCGCTGGTGGAGCAGGGTGCGAACCTGCGAGCTCGTGGACGGCGTGGCCCTCGCCATGGAGTGCGCGGTGCCGCGACGGATACTCGGGTTCAAGAGCATCCTGGCCTACCCAACAGGCCTGGCGGTCCAGGCGGCGTCACCGAGCAGGTGGCCGAGCGATCGCTGCTAGCGCTCGACCGGCGCACCCTCCGCTACTCGGACCCTCCCGCCACGACCGGTGGGGCCGCGGTCTCTGGCGCGGCCCGCTCGTGCTGACGCTTCACCGACTCGGAGATGAACCAGATGGCCAGCCCGACTCCCGCCGAGATGATCGTGATGACCCCCAGCCAGACCTGCCACTGGACCGTCGTGAATCCCGGCGGGTACCAGGGACTGAGGAACGTCAACGCAACAGCCAACAAGGACGAGCCGACGCCGAGCACGCCGCACAGCTTCAACGAACCGTTGGGGATCCGTCGCACCGCCTCGTATCGCTCGGGGAACCACTTCTTCACGAAGAAGATGTCGGCGAACAGGAGCACCATCGACGTCCCCCAGATCACATTCGCGGAAGCGAGCAGCGCGAAGTAGGGGGTGTTGGGGTCCAGGTTTCCACCGGCGCCGAACACGAACCAGATCACGATCACGGGGACGGACGCGATGATGGTCTGGAGAAGGATGGCGTTGGCCGGCACCTTGTTCTTGCTGACCTGACCAAACCGGTGAGGAAGCCGCTTCTCCAGCCCCGAGACGAATAGCAGACGGGCGAACGTGTAGTTGTAGATGGCCGTGTTCGACACGAAGAACCAGATCAGGATGAGCCCGACCGCATCGCCGAGCCAGCCGGCGAAGGCATTGCCGACCGTGGGGATGGCGTCGTTGACCCCGTTCAGGTCTCCCTTGGGGATGACGACCATCGTCGACCACGTGGTCGCCAGGTAGGCCACCATGACGATGAGGCTGCCCCACAACAGGTATTTCCGGATCGAGCCCTCGCTCTTGACCTCAACGCCCATGTTGAGGGGGACCTCGATACCGAGCAGCGCGAGGAAGGCAAACGCGAACACGGTCACATTCGAGAGCGAGATCGGGTTCCAGTTCTCGGAGGTCAAGGCGAAGGAGTTCTGCGCGGGGTTGCCCCGGAACAACCAAACCAGCCCGGCGATGCTCATCACGAACAGGGCCCCGGCGTAGAAGAAGAACTGGAAGTTCACATAGTTCTGCGACACGCGTTGACGCAAGACCGCCACGGCGCACGAGAACCACAGCACGGCCAGGATGAGCAGACCCTGCTGCCAGGTCTCGCTGAATGCACCCGACCAGATGCCCTGGGCCAGCGACACCACCAGGATGGGCGCGAACACCATGGCCAGAGGTCCGGGCCACCACGCCACGAACCCTGCGAAGAACCCCCAGAAGGGACCGAGGGCCTTGTGGGTCCACACATAGATCGAACCCTCCTGCGGGAACATCCGCCCGAGGTGCGCGGTCACGAAGGCGCCCGGGATCAGGAAGGTTGCATACGCCAGGAGGAGGTAGATGAATGCCCGTGGACCGGCGAACTGGAAGCCGGCCGAGTTGACGATGAACAGCACGATCCCGACGAAGATGACGACCAGGTCGAACGACGTCAGCGTCCGCGCGAGGAGTACCGGGGCGACCTCCTCCGAGACCATGGCCCGCTCGTCGCGTACTGCCATACCCCACCCCTTTCAGCCGAGGGACGAAGCCGCCGACGAGTCCAGGGGGAGCCGTCGCCCCTACCTGACCGAAGCTGTGCGAAATGTAGCCACCCCCCGCCCGGCTGTAAAGCCGAGCTATCATCGCGGCGGGCCCGCGCTGGCGCGGGGCGAGCGCCCACAGGGCCCGGTGAGGGAGGCGGACGTGACGACAGAACTACTGGTCGTGGGGGGCGAGCGCCAGCGTGCCGCCGAGAGTGGCACGTTGAACGTGATCGAGCCGGGGACCGGAGCCCCCATGGCCGAGGTCGCCGAGGCCGGTCCCGAGGATGCCCGGCGTGCCGTCGACGTGGCGCTTCGGGCCTTCGAGGAGGGGCCGTGGCCGCGGACGTCCGCCACCGAACGGGGCCGCGTGCTGCTGCGGGCCTCCGTCCTGGTCCGGGAGCGGTTGGAAGACCTGGCGCAGGTGGAGGCTCGGAACGTCGGCAAGCCCATCGGCGACGCCCGGGACGAGATCGGCATCGTGGCCGACACGCTCGAGTACTGGGGCGGCGCCGCGAACAAGATCTTGGGCGAGACCGTCCCGGTCCAGGACCCCGGGCTCGACGTGACGCTGCGCGAACCCGTCGGGGTGTGCGCGCTCATCACGCCGTGGAACTTCCCGCTGGTCATCGCGACGTGGAAGATCGCGCCAGCGCTCGCGTGCGGGAACACGATCATCGTGAAGCCCGCGTCCTACACGCCGCTGTCGGCACTGCGGCTGGCGGACATCCTGCTGGAGGCGGGCCTGCCCGGCGAGGCCATGTCGGTGCTGCCCGGGCCCGGTTCGTCCGTGGGCAACGCGCTGGTCGGCGATCCCCGCGTGTCCAAGGTGGGCTTCACCGGGTCCACGGAGGTCGGCTCGAAGATCATGGCCATGGCCGCGCGGAACATCACGCGGGTGTCCCTGGAGCTGGGCGGCAAGTCGGCGAACGTGGTGTTCGCCGACGCGGACATGGACCAGGCCGTGGAGCGCTCGGTGTGGGCGGTGTTCGGGAACACCGGCCAGGACTGCTGCGCGCGCTCGCGGGTGTTCGTGGAACGCCCCGCGTACGACGGTTTCGTCGAGGCCATGGCCGGGCGAACGCACCAGCTCAGGGTGGGCCCGCCGCTCGACGAGGAGACCGACCTCGGCCCGATGATCTCCGCCGGTCAGCGCCAGACGTCCCTCGACTACCTGGAGATCGGCCAGAAGGAGGGGGCGCGCCTGGTCACGGGCGGTGAGATCCCCGTGGTGGCTGGGGGCGAGAACGGGTTCTACATGCGTCCGGCGGTGCTGGCCGATGCGAGCAACGACATGCGAGTGGCGCGAGAGGAGATCTTCGGACCGGTGGTGTGCGTGATCCCGTTCGACACGGAGGAGGAAGCCATCCGCCTCGCCAACGACACGCAGTACGGGCTCTCAGGGTCCATCTGGACGCGCGACATCGGCCGAGCGATCCGGGTGTCGAAGGGCATCCGCACCGGCGTCATCAGCGTGAACTCATCGCACAGCGTCCACACCGAGGCGCCGTTCGGCGGCTACAAGCAGAGCGGCATCGGCCGCGAGATGGGCATGCACGCCGTCAACCTCTACACCGAGGTGAAGAACATCTTCTTCTCCCAGGGCTGAGTCGCTCGCAGTCCCATAGGTGATTTCACCGATGCGCGATCGCGCGCCGGTTCGAATCATGGGCCGACCAACAGGCGTGGGAGGTTCGGCCATGGCGAAAGGTAGCTCTCGCAGCAGCTCCGACAGCGACGCGAAGACCGTCGCACCGGGAATCACGGAAGCGCTCCGGGACATCCACGTGACGACGAGGGAGGACGACGATCCAAAGGACGACGTCCAGGCCACCCAGCAGGCGGCGCAGGACGCCGAGGCCGAGCAGCAGGCGGCCGCGGCCATCGACACGCAGAGCCTGATCGAGCAAGGCCTGCCGGACGACCTCGCGTCGCAGAGCGGCACCGACCCCGCAGCGGGGACTGGGCTGGACACGGCGTCGCTCGGCTCGCTCGGCGACCGCCTCGGGAACGCGGGCCAGCTCCAGCGCCTGGCGGACCAGCTGTCCTCGACGGACGCGCCCACCGGCGATCAAGCGCCGAGCGGCCACGACACCTCGATGTTCGCCGAGGACCGTGGCGGCGGGCGCCCGTTCGTGGAGGGCACGACCGCACCCGGAGCGGCAGTGGCCGTGAAGAGCGCTGATGGAACCGAGGTGGACAAGGTTGTCGCAGGCGACAAGAGTCAGACGCGAGACGGTGTGACCGGAATCCCTTTCCTCGGGGGAAGGATCGACGACGCGCTCACAAGTGCCGGGCATTCGGCCGGAACCCATGCCGGGGCGATCAATCAGGCCGCCAATTCGGACCCAACGACCAACCAGAGCGGTTCCGGGTCGCAGTCCGGCTCGCAGCCCGGCGGCTCGCAGCCGGGCGGCACGGATTCGGGGTCGAACCCGCCGAGTACCGGAGGCGAGAGCGATGACGGCGCGGGCGTCTTCGACGAGTTCGACAACAACGACGGAAGCCACACCACGATCTACAACAGCGGCGACATCGTCACGACCTATGAGGATGGGACGGTCGAGCACGTGTATCCGGACGGCACGACCGAGACGGACCAGCCGGACGGGACGCTGGTCACGAAGAACCCGGACGGGTCGACCGAGACCATCCACCCCGACGGCACCATCGACACCACCGACCCCACGCCACCCCCTCCCCCCGACGACTCGGACACCTCGGGCTCGGACACCTCGGGCTCGGAGACGTCGGGCTCGGACACGTCGGGTGGAGGGACGTCCGGGAGCGACACGTCGGGTGGCGGCACATCCGGCAGCGGGGGGGACACGTCCGGCTCGGGCACCCAGACCTCCGCGCAGATGGGAACGGAC
>Ga0137368_10001902_pt1 | contig 22320 bp, 21 predicted proteins | sample SagtaG_13_FD_104917 | JGI IMG/M metagenome (GOLD analysis project Ga0137368, IMG submission 104917) | Vadose zone soil microbial communities from Sagehorn Ranch, Mendocino, California, USA - Sage1_L_100_16 metaG | ecosystem: Environmental > Terrestrial > Soil > Vadose zone | place: USA...
CTGATCGCATCCGGCGCTGACGCGCCCGCGCGGCAGCCCGATCGGAGGACAAGCCCATGCACTACACCGTGATCGGCGTCTGGCAGGACGCCAAACCCGTCGTCACCGGCGTCGTTGCCGGCCGCCACGAGGTCTACGGCGGCGACGAGGAGACCTTCACCGACGGTCTGTGGTTCGTCCACGTCACCGCCACAGACGTCGCCGAGGCCGAGCAACTGGCCAAGACCGAGGCGGTCGACAACGCCATCTGACCACCCCACCTCCGCATGCGACCGACGGTCCCCATCGGGGACAGCGGCGTACCGGCCGCACGCCAGTCCACGTCATCCCGCCGGAACCGGCCACGCCCGAACCCCGCACCCAGTGGGCGGGCGCGCCTACCGGTTCCCCCGGGTGGCTGTGACCCGTACCCCGGAAGGAATTCGATGACCTTCACCAATCGACCCACCGTACGCATCAACAGCATCACCGACCTGCTCGCCCTGATTCCGTACCTGCTGGGCTTCCATCCCGTCTCCAGCCTGGTCCTGATGGCCATCGACGACGACGGCCGCATCCTCATCGCCGGCCGGCTGGACCTGCCCACCCCGGGCGAGCCGCCGGGGCCGCTGCACACCGCCCTGGACAAGGCCGCCGCGAAGATCAACACGCACGGCGGCGCCGGCGTCGTCCTCGCCGGGTACGGCCCCGCCGAGCAGGTCGAGCTGGCGGTCACCGCCGCTACCGGCGCGCTGCACAGCGTCGGCATCCCGATCCGCGCGGCGCTGCGCGTGGCCGAGGGCCGCTTCTGGCGGCTGGACTGTGACGATCCGGTGGGCTGCCCGCCGCAGGGGACCCCGTTCGACCCGGCCGACAGCCCGGTCACCGCGGCCGCCGTCTACGCCGGGCTGATCGCCCTGCCCGACCGCGACGCCCTCGCGGCCACCCTGGCCCCGGTCACCGGCCCGGCCCGCGACCGCATGGTCGCCGCCACCGCCGCGGCCTGCGCGTTCTTCACGCAGCTGCTCGACGCCGCCGCCCCCGAAGCTGGTAACCACCCCGACGCGGTGCTGGACACCCGGCTGGGCCGCGGCCTGCAGGCCGCGGCGCGTACCTACCTCACCCAGGCGCAGCACCGCTACCGGGCCCGGCAGCCGGTCGACGACGAGCACGCCGCCACGCTGACCGTCCTGCTGGAGCTGCCCTCGCTGCGCGAGTTCGCCGCCCGGCGGACCACCGGCGAGGCGTGGCAGATCCAGATGTGGACCGACCTGGTCCGCCGCGCCGAGCCGGAGTTCACCGCCGCGCCGGCCACGCTGCTCACGCTGTGCGCACTGCAAGCGGGCAACGGCGCCCTCGCCGACATCGCGGTACACCGGGCGCTGGACGTCGACCCCGACCACCGGCTCGCGCAGCTGCTCGCGCAGGCGATCGCCGCCGGCATCGACCCGGACACCATCACCGCACTGCTGGCCGGCTAACCGCACCAGCCCTGCTCCACCGCCACCCGCCCGCGGGGACCGCACACGGTGCACCCGGCCGCCGGCGGTGGGTGCCCCAGCCCCTGTGCGGTTCCCCGCGGGCACCCGGGACCACAACCCTTGCGAGGAAGGAATCCGCATCGTGTCCAGCACCATCACCGACGCGTTGCGCGAGATGCGCACCCTGCGCGGCACCCACGCGGGCCGGCTGCGCGGCATCCCCGTACGCCACACCGCCCACACCCGTCCCGACCAGTGGCTGGCCTCGACCCCGCAGCCGTGGCGTGACCGGCTCCTGACCGCCATCGCCGCCCGCCACACCGGCACCCTCACCCCGGACAGCCCCGAATACCTGGTCCTGTCCGACGCCGTCGTGGTCGTGGTACTCACCGCGGCGGCCCGCGTGGTGCTGCCCGACTACCCGCTGTCGACCAACCAGACCAAACACCAGACCCTCACCGCCCAGGCCCTGGCCGACCTGCCCCGGCACACGCTGCGCGAGCTGGCCAACCGGCGCGCCGCCGCCGAGGGCCGCGACCAGGACCCGGCCGCCGAATACCAGCCGCACCCGGCCGGGGCGCTACGCGTGGCGCCGGCGACCGACCCGACCAACACCCGATGGGTCCACATCGGCGCGGACCTCGACCACGCGCGCCGCACCGTCCAGGACGCCTGCCACACCGACCCCGACCAGGTCCTGATCGTCACCGCCGCCGGGTACGGCGCCTACGGCCGCGACCGGCACCGGCTGCAACTGCCCATCCTGTCCGCCATGCACCAGGTCGCCGACAAACATCACGTGTCGCTGCGCACCGTCGGGGACTGGCTGGGCGCCGAAGGCGCCACCAAGCGTGACGTCAGCCCACACACCATCGTCGAACAGTTCACCGCCGCCTACATCGGCCCGTTCGCCGACCAGCTGGCCTACACCCACCACCGGATGGCGCACCTGGGCTGGACCCAGGCGGTCGCCGCCGCAGGCATACCCGACACGTACCTCGACACGGCGGCGATGGCGCGGGACTGGTTCGCCACCGAGGTACGCGCCGTCGACTCCGGGGCCCCGCAGCGCATCGAGGTCTTCCACCGGCACTGACCAAACCGCGACAACAGCGGCCTTCGCCCCGCTCACCGCGCCCCGGCGGCTACCAATGGTGCTTGCCCGCCTCCGGGTCGAACGGCAGCTCACCACAGCCCGGGCCCAGCGGCGGCAGGTGTTGGACCGCGCCGCAGAAGCATTCGCCCACCCAATGCCCGACCCCGCACAGGCACGGCCGGCCACCGGCGCGCCCCGCCATCAGCTCGTGGCCCCGGGGACAGTGGCGCGGCGCGTCCGTGTCGTCCCACCGCCGATGCAGCCAATACCGGTAGCCGCGGATCCGCGGATCACGCCGCGCGGTGAGCACCAACTCCCGCAGCCCGCGAGCGCTGGTCACATCGATGACCTGCACCTGCTCACCGGTCGGTGAGTACTGGCCTGACTGCCACGTCAGCGTGACCCGCCAGCAGCACACCCATCCCACCCCTAGCAGGGTATCGAACACTTGTACGACCGCGTGCCGGAGGTGGTCGCCCCGTCCGCCTTCGGGCCCGCACCCGGCCGACACGGTCACGGCCAGCACCCGACACCCGCGCCCCCGGGGGATTCGGGTGCTCGTCGGCGACGGGCACACCGGCTGCCTGCGCGGCCAGCGGCGCGACACCCCGCGCACCGCCCATCCCACCTGACGCCCCCGGCATCGCCGCGGCGTCACGCCAACCGAGGAGAGAAATCCGATGTTCCAACCGCCTTGCGCCTCAACCGATCCGGTCGCGGCGGCCAGTCAGGTCGTCAGCGCCCTCGGCGACGCGTTCGACGACGAGGGCCCATACAGCCGCGAGATGACCACACAGGTGCTCGACGCCCTGGGCACCTGCGTGACCTACCTGCGCACCTGTCTGGGCCCCGCGCAAAGCGCCGCCATCCCGGACTCCGCGACGCTGGCCGCCGTCCTGCTGGCCCTGCACATCACCTGCACGCAGCTGCACGCCGGGCTCCAGCCCGCCTTGCGCGGCATCGGCAGTGGCCGGCCGACCAGGCGCAGATCCCCATCGCTCGGGTCGCCGCCCTGCGCGTGGCGCTGTCGCGTGCCCGCGACGCGCTGCTGGTCGCCGCCGATCGGTTCGCCGACGCCCACGACGCGGCCACCGACACAGCGGCGCAACCGAACGGTCAGCCCGGTTCATCAACCCCCAGCGCGCAGCGATCGGGAGACACGGTGACCACCACCGCGGCCCCCGATATCGGTGGGCCGTGGCCGTATCGACCGCACGTGGACGCGTCACCGGTCGGGCCGGTGGCCTAAAGATGCCGCACAGTCGCAACCGCCGGGCGGGCGGCTCGCCCAACCCGGCCGAGGATCCCGCGTTTCGGCGGGCGCTGCTGCGCCACGTCGACCGCCTGGCCGCCACCGTCACCTACCCGAACGCGGACGCACCGCGCGGGTACGCCGAACGGCAACACCGGCAGCACATCGCCGCCGCCTGGGTGTACCTGTCCTGCGTCGCCGTGTGGGCCGAAGACCACGGCCTCGTACCACCGCTGCTGCGCCGCAACCCCGCCGGCGTGACCCGCAACCGGGCCAGCAGCCTGCTGTGGCTGGGCCGCGCCTTCCAGCAATTGACCGTGCACCCGGCCACCCAGTGGCTGATACACCCGGGTTACAACCCCATGCTGTGGGCCGGCACCCCCAGCCCGAGCGCATGCAGTGACCTGATCGACTGGTGGGCCACCGAGGCACCCAGCCTGGCCTACCCGTCCATCAACGGCCACCCGCCGTCGATCACCGGCTGGCCCATCGGCGACCTGCTGACGTTGCTGTCGCCGCAACGGCGCACCGGCAACGCCCTGGTCCAGACACCCCACTTCGTGGCCGATCTGATCCTCGACGAGACCCTCATCCCGGCCGCCGGCACCTTCCGCGACAACCAGCTGCTGCGGCTGATCGACCCAGCCGCCGGCACCGGCCACGTCCTCATCCGCGCGGTGGACTACGTGTGGCAGTGGTACACCACCGGCCGCATCACCGTCCACGCCGTCACTGGCCGCCCACCGATCACCGGCGGCACGGTGTACCCGCCACACGAGGCGGTCCGCCGCATCCTTGCCGGCGTCGACGGGGTCGAGCTGGACCCACTGACCGCGGCGGTGGGCCGGCTGCGCATGACCATCTACATCGGACACCTCATGACGCAGGCCCGGCTCATCCCCGCACCGCTGCGCCTGGCCGGCATCCCCGCCACCGTCACCCCGCGGATCGCGGTCGGCGACGCCCTCCTGCTGGGCACCGGCGTCACCAGGGCCGAATACGGCCGGCTGCACCCACACTTGGTCGACCTGCCCGGCGCCGCCTTCCCCTTGGCCGACTTCGCCTGGCCGGCCGACCCGGATCCCACCGGCTGGGCCGCACCGGGCGCGGCCCCGCGCCCGGTCTAACCCCGGGCGCACCCGTTCGGGCCGCGAACAAGGGCAGCAAACGCTGCATGCATTGGCCGGCCGCACCCCTACCGCCGCGTCCACACCAGCCACCTGCGCGCCCACGGGGCCGCGTTCGCCCTGACGCGTCACCGTACCGGCGCGAAGCAGGCCACACCCACCACAACCGAGGGGAGAGTACAGCCGTGCTCACCGATGACGGCCTACGCACGATGGTGTACAAGGCGATCAACAGCTACCCGCCACGCTTCACCCGGGTCTGGCCTGCCGCCGGCCCGGCCGACACGTACCGCGCCGAGGGCACCTACCGCGCCTGGCTGCAGTGCCTTGCCCTGGCCGTCGGCGGCCACTACCCGCTGGGCAGCGCGTCGCCGGAGGACACCGCCGCGTGGCGGGCCATGCTCGACGCGCTCGACGAGGTCCTGAGCCAGGCCGCCGCCACCCTCGACGACCCCGACTACGACGCCGCCCTGCGGGCGGTGCACGCCGCGGCGGCGGTGCACGGGCTGGCACCGCCACGCCCGGCACCGCGGCCGATGTCCATGCAGGAGCGGATCCTCGGCGCGCTGACCGAGGTTGGTCAGCGGGCCGGCTGCCAGGTCAGCATCCAACCGCAGTTCGCCAACACCGGCCGCGTGTACTACACCGCCGGCACCACGTTCACCACGCTGGTCGAACTGTCGTATGACTTCCAAACCGACTACTGCGGACTGCGTTTCCACGGACCCGCGATCGAGGCACTGGGGCTGCACGACTCGCCGCCGCAGTTCCGCTACCAGCACACCGTGCACGGCTGGCAGCTCGGCTACCACATGCTGCGTTACGCCGACGGTGCCGGGATCACCGCGATGCTCGACCTGCTCACCCGGGCGCTGACCGCCGGGCCGAAGCAGTCCTAGTCACCGCCCATCCCGCTGCCGGCGCGTGCGGGGGCAAGCACTCCCACGCGGCCGATCCGTGGCTCGCGCACAACCCACCGATCGCCGGTCGGCCGGCAGAAGGCTACCGGCCACCCCCTATCGTCCAGAAAGGACACCGCTGTGACTCAACCCATCGTCAGCGGTGGCGGCCCAGCGGCGACGGTTCCCGCCGCCGCGTATACGGGCACCACCGCCCACCTTGTCCGCATCCAGGCGTTCACCGGCACCGACCGACCCGGTGTCACCCTCGACGGATTGCCCACCGACAGCACCCGCACCACCCTCGAACGCCTCCGCGCCGCGCTCGTCAACTCCGGCCTGTCCTGGCCGGCGCAGCCGATCACCCTGCGGGTATTCCCGTACCCCCTGCCCGCGGGCGACTCGGGCCTGGACGTCGCGTTGGCCCTCGCGCTGCTGGCCGCCACCGCCCAGCTGGCCGCCGAGCCGCTCGCCCAGCTCGCCGTGGTCGGCGAGCTGGGCCTCGATGGCCGGCTGCAGACCGTGCCCGCCATGCCGGAGCGGGCCGCCGGGATCGCCGGCGCCGGCTTCCCCGCCGCCGTGGTAGCCGCCGGCGACCTGAGCACCGCGGTGCGCGTGCTCGGCGAGCGGGTCCGCGCGGCCGGCACGCTGCGCGACCTCGTCGCCGCGCTCAACGGTCAGGGCACGCTGCTGCGCCCGCCGACGTGGCCCAGTGCCACGCCGCTGCCCGGCGCCGATCTGGCCGACCTGCCCGCCGGGCAGCCCGGCCGGCGCGTCCTGGAGGTGGCCGCCGCTGGCGGTCACCACCTCGCCCTCATCGGCCCGCCCGGCTCCGCCAAGGTCATGCTCGCGCAGCGGCTGCCGGGTCTGTTGCCCGACACCGACGAGCCCACCGCCAACCAGGTCGCTGCGGCCTATCGGGCGGCCGGGGCCTTGGAGGCCGATGCACCCGTGGTGCACCGCCCGCCGTGGCAGGCACCGCACCACACCAGCAGCCTGGCGGCCCTGACCGGCACACCCACCCGGCCCGGCGCCGCCGCCCTGGCCCACGGCGGGGTGCTGTTTCTGCGACGACGCCGCCGAGTTCCCCGACCGGGCACTGCGGGCGCTGCGCACCCCGCTCGACACGGGGTGGATCCGGGTAGCCGGCGGCGGCGCTGCGATGGCCTATCCGGCCCGGTTCCAGCTGGTGCTGGCCAGCCCCGGCTGCCCCCACGGCGGGCAGCACACCGACCAGCGGTGCGACTGCCCACCCGAGGTACGCCGCCGCTACCTGCAGCGGCTCACACCACTGCTTGAACGCACGCAGCTGCGGGTCACTCTGCCCGCCCCGGCCCCGACCAGCGGCGACCAGCCGGCCGGTGAGTCGACCAGCACGGTCGCCGCCCGGGTCGCCCAGGCCAGAGCCGCCGCTGCGGCCCGGTGGGCCAGGTACGGGTTAGCCACCAACGCCCAGGCGGCCACCACGGCGCTGCACACCGACCTCGCCGGCCGGTGGGCCGCCCAGGTCACCGGCCTGCGGGCCCGCCGGGACGCGAAGTTCCTGACCTTCGACGACGCCATCCAGGTCCTCGCCGTGGCGTGGACCCTGGCGGACCTGGCCGGCCGGGACGCACCCGGCGGCGCCGAGATGGCCGAGGCCATCGGCCTGCACAGCGCAGCCCTCCCCGGTGGGCAGACGCAGTGATGGGGCGCCCTCGACGAGGCCACCCGGCACTACACCGACCCGGCAGCGGATCACCGTCACCGCAGCACCGGTGGCCGCGCTGACCGCCGGGACCGTCCTGGTGGAAGCCACCCGGTGCAGCCGCGCCCTCGTCGCGCTGGGGAAGGAGATCACCGTGGGCCGCCCGACCATGGTGGTCCGGCCCCGTCACGTCGGTGCTGTCCGGCGCCCACCAGACACTGCGTGAACACTGGCAGCCCGCCTCGCTAGCCCGCCGGCCGACGTCGAGTAGGCCCCGCCCAGCACCACCGAGCACCAAAACGGCACCGGCCGCCGAACACGGCCGCCGGACCCATACCCGCAAACCGCCGGGCCAGCCAGTCAGCTGAGCCCTTCCCATCCACCCGCGTGCGGCGGCGCCTGGATGGGCGCCGGGCCCCGCCGCACGCGACCACACCCCTTCCTGACAGGAGCACGATTCGATGAAGGCGGAGGTCGCGTTCCCGCCGCTGTTAGCTGCGGCGCGGGCGCTGAAGCCCTACACGACATCGCAACGCTGGCACACCCGTACCCGACTGCTGTACCTGCACGCCGACGGCGCCACCCTCACCCTGTCGGCCACCACCGGCGAGGAGACCGCGAGCGTGCCGCTTCACGGTGCGGTCTCCGATGGCTGGTGCGCGCTGGCACCCGACACGCTGATCAAAACACTGACGGCGATCAAGCCGGCCGCCAAGGCCGCCCAGGCTGCCGCCGTCACCCTGCACGACGAGGCTGGCCGGCTGTGCCTGTCCGTGGGCGACGGTCCCACGGTCGGGCTGGACACCGACACCCCGGACGGGGCTGCGCCCACCGTCGCCGGGCAACCGGCACCGGCGGAGCGGCTGGTGACCGCCGGCCCGGCAGCCGACTGGTGCGACCTGCTCGCCGGCGTCGCCACCGCCGCCGGCCGCGAGGTGGCCCGCCCCGAACTGGCGGTGGTCCGGCTGCACCGGGACCACCCGCGGGTGGTGCTGATGGTCGAAGCCACCGACGGGTACCGCATCCACCGCGGCACCTGGGGCGACCCGGACGGCGACCCGGTCGACGTGCGGATCCCCGCCGAGGCGGCCGAGCGGGCCGTGCGGCTGCTGCACACCCTCGACCCGACCGGGCAGGTCCGCGTGCACGCCGACGACACCCACGTGGTCTGGCGCGCCGACCGGCTGCGGCTGGCCGCCACCACCGGTGGCCGGTTCTTTCCGAACCTGGAGAAGATCGGCGAAGACGCGCTCGACGACGCCACCATCACCATCACCGTCGACCGCGCCGACCTGCTCGCGGCGCTGAGCACCGCGCACCACCTCGCCGCGACCACCCGACAGGCGCGGGTGCGCCTCGACCCGGGCCAGGCCGGTGTCCTGGATGTGGTGGTCCGCGCCGACTCCGGCGCGCCCATGTACACCGCACCGGTCACCGTCAGCCGGCTGGCCGGCCCGGCGCGCACCCTGATCCTCAACCCGGCCTTTGCCCGTGACGCCGTCGCGTTCCTCGACGGCGACCGCGTCGAGGTACACGCGAGCGCCGACCGGCTGCCGATCTACCTGCGCGGCGACCGCCGCCATGCGATCGTCATGCAGATCGCCGCCTGACGCATCCGCGAGCCCGCCGGGCACCCGCCTGTCACCGAGTCCACCCGGGGCAAGTTCGCCGGTTCGCCGCGCCAAGGCGTGACATCGGCCACGACGTGAGCGGGCCGCCCCGGAGCAGACCCGACCACTGCCACCCCACGCCGCGCCGCCGCGCGTCAGCCGGCCGGCGCGGCACACCTTCCACATGCGACAAGGAGCGCATCATGCGCTACGACCTGCCCGCCGGCCCGGCCATCACCGTGCTCGGGCCCGACGACACCCACTGGTGGGCCACGCTGGGCGAAGACCCGGCCGGCCGGCACGCCCTGGTCATCGGCGACCCGACCACGCCACACGACGCCGTCGTCATCGCCGGACCCCTGCCCGACATCGGCGCATACCTGCACCCGTTCCACGCCGCACTGACCGGCACCGTCCAGGACGCGTACGCCCGCACCACGGCGACGCGTGGCTGGGACAAGCAGCGCAAGCTCGCACCGGCGCCGCATCCGCCAGCCGGCGAACCACGACCCGCCGCCGACCTGGTCACGCTGCCGCACACCGGCATCCGCGTGCCCGATCCACGGCTGCGGGTCTCGTCGCTGCGGCAGCTGCCCACCCCCGACGGGGTCGCCTACACCGCCACGCTGCGGCTGGGCCGCACACCGGTCGGCACCCTGCACAACGAGGGCAGGGGCGGCCCCACCAGCTACCACCCGGCGGCCGGGTCGCCGTTCGGCCACCGGCACCTGGCGCAGTACGTGGGCGCCAGCCGCACCGCCGGCGGTCAACCGCTCACCGAGGAGGACCTGCTCGAAGGGCTCATCAGCGAATACGACAACGCCAAGCATGTCGCTGCCACCACCCGGGCCGGCCGCAGCCCGCTGCGCCTGCAGGCCCCGTTCGGGGCCGGCGACGGCCTCGCCGACGTGTACTACACCGCCCACCGCACCACGGCGGCGAAGGTCACCACACCGACCCAGCGGGACGCGCTCGTCGCCGAACTGCGCCGGCGTGAGGTGGCCGACGGCGCATGGTGGCAGCTGTGGACCGGCCAACGGTGGGACGACCTCACCACACCCCCACCGCCCGACCCGGAGCAGGAGGCCGCGCCGTGAAGGCCCGTCCCCGCCGCTACACCGCAATCAGACCCGACGCCGCGACCGGGCCGCCCCCGGCACCGCGGCGGCCAGCGCTGGCCGCCGGGCAGCTGCGCGCCATGGTCCTGGCCCACCTCCAGACCCATCCCCAGCTGGACTTCAGCCCGGCCGAACTCGCCAAGGCACTCGGCCGTCCCACCTCGCGAGGCGCGATCATCAACATCTGCAAGCGTCTCGTCGACGAGGGCCTGGCCATCCGCACTCAGGACCGACCGCAACGCTACCGGGCCACACCTAACCCGTAGCCCACCAGACGCGACAGGCCCAGACGGCCATCGAAGTCCACCGTGGACATCGTTAGTCCGGCAGCGCTGTAGGTACCTCAACGCCCCGCTCTGTCACCGCCCGATCCGCGCGCGCACCGCGTGTGCGGCCCGGGCGTCGGCACATCCCCATTCACCACTTGTGCTGGCGCCCTGGCGGTGTCGCAAGCCGAGTACACGCACGATCTGCACGGGCGCTGGATGTTGATGCGGTGCATGTCCGTCATGCCGGAGCCGACAACCGCAACGGTAGCCGTTCGCACCGGGCTAACACGAAGTCGTCGCAGCTGAGAGCCCGGCCACGCCTGAGCGAGGGAATGGTCGACCACCCGCTGGGTTGCCGGCCGTTCGGTCCACTCAAGGACCGCATCAAAGTCGCAAGGGAAAGAAGGAGAGCACAACCCATGAGTGAACGCGAAACAGTTGTGCAGCGCATCACCAACGACCTGATGCCGCTGCTGAACGACGACAAGTTCGGCCAGCGCGAGGATGTGGAAAAGGCACTCCGCGCGGCGTACAACGCCGGCCTGGCGGCCGTCGTCAACACTGTGACAGACAACGAAGACGATCACGGCACAGCGGAGCATTGCGACGACGCACCGGTTCGGGTTGCTGGCGGGTGGCGCCAAGCCTTCCGCTCACCGTGCAGGTAACTGTCCGGCGAGCCGCCGGTCCCGCTCAGCGGACGGCTGATGTTCTCTGGGCGCTCCAGGACGCCATTGCCGGTATCGAGTCGTTCACGGCGAAGGCGGCCGACTACGAGATCGAGCACGTCGACTACGTGGTCGATCAGCCTGTGCAGAACACCGGACGCGGTCAACCTGGTGACGAGATGTGATCCTGGTACACGCCAAGCGTCCGGACATCAGCCTCGACGACATTGTCGAGCAACACCACGAGGACACCAGCCCGGACAAGATCACCGACCGGGCTCACGCAATGATCATCACGACGCCTGCTCCAACGAGCTGCCTACACGGCGCTTGAGCGCAGTCCGCGATAGGCCGCACTCGACGATCCGGCAGTGAGGCGACGCCGCCGATCTTCGACCGCTCATCGTAGAGCACACAGGCCGCGACGCCGTCCCCACTGTCCAATCCGGCGCTCGCCTACACCCGTCGCCCCTGGTGGTGGCGCCCGCAGCGAATAGCCGGCCAACTCGATCCGCCCACGTAGACGCGGACCCGATCCAGTCACGTTGTCGGGGTCCTGTGTGGACACCGGCGCCGGTGGCATGCCACCAACCCTTTTCTCGCTGACCACCTACGCGCGGCGCACTGACCTCACACCGCGCACACAACACCGTTCACCGCCCGAATCCCGCGCCCTGATCGGCGCGTCTGCCCCGGGCGTCGACACACCAAGCCCTTTTGCCTGTGCCGGCGCCCTCGCTGGGGCGCCGGCACAGCCGAACACCCGGGAGGTGAACTCCACAGTGCCAGCACCACCAACCGGCACCCGCCGACATACCCACACCGCGCCGGCCCCGGGGGAGGCGGCCGTGACCGCCCTCGACCCCCAGCCGCAACCGGTTCACGCCGTGCACACCAGGGCTTCCCGCATCGCCATGGGCGTCCTGCTCGCCGTGGTCGGGGTGCTGTTGACCATCGTGATCCTCACCCCGATCGCGCTGTCCTCCCAAGATCTCATCGACTGGGCCGCAGCACCCACCGGCCTGGACCTCCCCCGGCCGTGGCCGATGGGCGTGTTCATCGCCCTCGACGCCGCCGCCGGGGTGTGCGTGCTGCTCACCGTGTACTGCGCCTGGCGCGGCGAACCCGCCGGCGTCTTCGGCGTCCTGGTGTGGTGCTTCGCCGCCGGTTCCGCGTTCGCCAACTGGCGCCACGCCACCACCCCCGGCGCCGCACCCGACGCGGTGTGGTTCTTCCCGCTCATGTCCGTGGCCGGACCGGCCCTGCTGGAGGCCGTGCTCGGCCGGTTCCGCCGCTGGTTCCAACGCGACACCGGCCGACGCAACCGGCGCCCGCCCACCTTCGGCTGGCGACGCTGGATCCCCGGCCTGGGCTCGTTCCGCGACACCTATGGCTCCTACCGCACTGCCCTGCTGCTGGGCATCGACACCGTCGACCCCGCCGTCGCCGCCTACCACCAGCTGTGCCCGGCCGGGTCGCTGCGAGTGGCCGCCGCGTTGCGGGCCCACCACGCCGCCCACGCCCGCCAGTACCAGGCCGGCCAGCCGCCGTGGCCAGCGAACGGCAAACCCCCGCGTGTGCCGGTCGACCTGATGCGGCGCATCCCCATCGACGCCGACGCCTACCAGCGCTGGCTGAACGTGTGGGCCGAGCTGCGCCACGGCGACGCCGATCTGAAAGATGTCGCCGCCCGACACCACTTCAGCAAACGGCAGGTCGAGTTCATCCGCCGCGCCGGACAAGCCGGACTGCTCGACTCACCCATCCCACCCGCGCTGCGCCTGGCCGAACTGGCCACCAGCGGCAACGGGAACCTCCGCGACCCGGCCACGCCGGTCGCCGCCACCAATCCATAACCCGCACCACACGCAATGGGTCGACCGGGCAATACCTGCCCGGTCACCCACCGCGAGCGGCGCCCCCGGCCCGTATGCGCCGGCGGGTCGACCCGAAACCCCACAACAGGCCGCAAACCGCCGCCGCCACCTGCCTGCGCCCCGCCCGGCCGCCGAGCCCCCGGTGCCCGGCGAGGACACCCATCGCCTGGTGGCGGCCGATGCGGACACTGGAACCCATGCAGCCACACAGCACCGGCCCGGTACACCCCGCGTGTCGTGGCCTACCCACCAGATCACGGGCCCGTCGATGCTGCTGACCACCGCCGCGGCCATCACCGCCGGCATCGCCGCCGGGCCGTGGCTACGTGGTCTGATCTTCGCCCACACCGTCGCCTACGGACAGCCGCCGCGCAGCCGCTGCCCCCGCTGCGGCCACCCGGCCGTCGCCATCGGGTGGCGCGGACTGGCCGCCGGCGCACCGCCCGGCGGGCGCTGCCCGGCGTGTACCGCCACCATCGGCCCACCGGTCGGGATCCTGGAAGCGCTCGCCGCGACCGTCGTCGTGATCCTCGCCGCGCACGCACCATCGACCTGGGTCCTCGCCGCCTGGTGCTGGGCCGGGCTGCTCGGCGTCGCCCTGGCCATCATCGACGCCGCCGTCCACCGGCTCCCCGACATCCTCACCACCGCCGCCGGCGTCGGCACCCTGCTGCTGCTGTCGGCGGCGGCCGCGGCCACCGGCGACCCCCACGCGCTCATCCGCGCCGTCCTGGCCGGGCTCGGCCTCGGCGTGCTCTACCTCGTACCGATCCTCGCCGGCGCGGGCATGGGCCGCGGCGATGCGCAACTCGCCCTGGTCATCGGCGCCAGCCTCGGCTGGGTCAGCATCACCGCGGTCGTGACCGCCACCATCGCCGCGGTCCTGCTCGCCGCCGGCTACGTCACCGCGATGCTGGCCGCCCGCCGGATCCGGTCCACCGACGCAGTGCCGTACGGCCCGTTCATGCTCCTTGGCGCCCTCGCCGCCATCGTCGGCACCAGTTAGACCACCGCCGGAAATCTCATCCCGCGGCCCTGGGCCCCGCGGGGCCCATCAACGACAGCATCCGCCGTTCTCGGCGCGCACAGCGCGCCCTTTTTGCATTTCCGGAGGCTTTGGCATGTCCATCACCGGCACCTCGAACCCGTCCCTGACCACCGCCAGCGCCTGCCCGCCGGGGGTGCCGCGATGACCCGCAAGGCGCTGGGCGGCATCGTCGCCTCCATCCTCGGGCTGGTGGTGGCCTGCGCCGCCGGCGCCACGCTGCTCTTCGGCGGCGGTGTCGGCTCGGCCTGCACCATGCCACTGCCCAGCGGATCCCTGGCGCTCTCCCCGCCGGCCGGCGGCTGGCGGCCGGTCGGCCGCTTCGATGCCGACCAGGTCGGCCACGCCGCCACGATCACCGCCGTCGGCGCCCAGATGGGGGTGCCGATCCGCGGCTGGATCATCGCCGTGGCCACCGCCCTGCAAGAATCCGACCTACGTAACCTGCCCGGTGGACCAAACGACTCGGTCGGGCTGTTTCAGCAGCGCCCGAGTCAGGGCTGGGGCACCCCCGAGCAGTTGCGCGACCCGGCGTACGCCGCCGGCAAGTTCTACGAAAAACTGCTCACCATTCCGAACTGGCAGACCATGGCGCTCACCGACGCGGCGCAGGCCGTGCAGCGCAGCGCCTACCCGGACGCCTACGCCAAACACGAGCCGGACGCGACCCTGCTGGTCAGCTCGGTTGCCGGCCCGGTCGACCCATCCGGCGCGCCGTTGCTGGACTGCGCCGCGGCGGCCGGTCCCTGGACCCAGCCGGTGAAGGCCCCCATCGTGTCCGGGTTCCGCACCCCCGAGCGGCCCAACCACAACGGCGTGGACCTCGGCGCGGCGCGAGGCACCCCGATCCACGCCGCCGCGGCCGGCACCGTCACCGTTGTGCGCTGCAACGTCGTGCCGGTCGACTACGGCTGCGACCGCGACGGGTCACCGGGCATCCTCGGCTGCGGCTGGTACGTCGACATCGACCACGCCGGCGGCATCGTCACCCGCTACTGCCACATGCTCACCCAACCATCCGTCCAGCAAGGACAGACTGTCGCCGTCGGGCAGATCATCGGTGTGGTCGGCACCTCCGGCAACTCCTCCGGCCCACACTTACATTTCGAGGTGCATCTCGGCGACCACACCGCCGCGACCGCCACCGACCCGGTGCCGTTCATGGCGGCACACGGCGCCCCACTGGGGGGAAAGTTGTAGGTTCTCAGCTCAGTAGATCTTTCGGTTTCTCATCGATTTGTCGGTCTAGTTGTCGGTTCCGACAGGCTGGTGAGACGCAGGGCGGGATGGGTACCCGTAGCGTCTCATGCTCCACGAACCCAGACCCCTCACCCCAACGGCATAGACCTCTTATCGACCAACATCGCCGCCACGGCGCACCGTGATCGACAAACATCAACCTTTCAAAATCTGTAGCAGGAGGCATCCGAACGGGCGAATCGAGTCTTTTCAGTCGGGCCAAGCCGTCGAGCCCTACCGGTCCAAGATCAAAGACGGCGGCTTATGCAGGTGGGCGCCGGTCATGATCGCCAGCCGGATCAGCGTCCGATGGCGTGCCCGCGGAGAACCGCCCACCGCTGGCTGACCCAGCCTTGCAGTGCTCACCTGGAGCTGGATGCGACTCGGTAAGGGTCTACGACCTGCCAAGCTGTCTACACGCGTACCCTGCCGGCACTGCTCACCATGTGGCATTTTTCCGACACTGCGAGTGCGGCATGTCGAAGGACGGGACGTGCAGCGGTCGCGCAGACTGATCGGTCGGGCTGCATCGAGCTCAGTTCCGCGCACCCGGGCTGAAGCTGCTTCAATGTGGAGGGATCGAGATGTCTGACCAGACGAGCGCGTCGGGGCTGTGGTCGGACGAGCCTGACGACGTCGACCTGCTCGCGTTCTCCGCAGTGGCGGAGACTGTGATAGATGCGGTTCTGGACGAGGCGCTCGATCCGGTGGCGATCGGTATCTCGGGCGCGTGGGGCAGCGGGAAGACCACGGTCCTGCGGCTGGTGGAAAGCGGCCTCCGCGAGCGCAACCTCGGTCCCGAGAAGCAGATCCTGATTGTCCCTACTGATCCGTGGCGGTACGACCCCAGCGTGGGGGCCAAGGAGGCTCTCATCGGGGAGATCTTGGGCGGAATCAAGGCCAAGCTGGCAGAGCAGGAAAGCGAGACGACGACCAGCACGGCTATGAAGCTGGTCAAGAAGCTCGCCAAGCGGGTTCAGTGGGCGAAGGGCCTGAAGCTGGCCGCACGCACCGCTCTTACCCTCCAGTTGCCGAGCCCGGAGGATCTGACCGACCTGATCGCGGAGCCAGATGACGAGGGCGAAAACCAACCTCGCGGGCTCGACCAGTTCCGAGCCGACTTCGCGGAACTGATGGACTCGGAAGAACTCCGTGGCGTGGAGCGACTCGTCGTGCTGGTCGATGACCTCGACCGGTGCTTGCCCGACACGGTGATCGAGACGCTGGAGACGATGCGACTGTTCCTCGCCGTGCCGAAGATGGCGTTCGTTATCGCGGCCGACGAGGACCGTGTCGCCGACGCGCTGCGCGGCAGGTTCCCGGACACCAACCGAACACCCGAAGATGACATTGGCTTACCGCTGGAGGAGCCGGCCAGCCTGTACCTGCACAAGATCGTGCAAACTACCGTGCCGATACCCGCGCTGAGCAGGTTCGACACCCAGGCGTACCTGGTCCTTCTCCAGTTGTCGCGCGTGTGTGAGCCGGCGGCGCTGGAGCCCTACATCCGCCGATGCGACGAACTGCGGCGAGCCGGGAAGCTCCTTGACGACCTCGGTAAGGTGTCGAAGGACCGCGACATCGCAACCGAAATGGCGTTCGCAGCCCGTCTGACCCCCCTGTTGTACGAGAAGCTGCGGGGCAACCCCCGCCGGATCAAGCGTTTCCTCAACGACCTGCGCGTGCGCCAGTCGGTCGCCGGGCACCGGGGGATCGAACTTGAGCCCGATGTCGTCGCGAAGTTGATGGTGCTGGAGAAGCTGATCAAGGACGGCCTCAAGACGGTATTGGACTGGCTGGCCAAGGGCGAACTGCGCGAGCAGATCCGGTCCCTGGAGAAGGCAGCCGACCGTCCCGACGCTGCCCAGGACGCGGAAGACACCAAGGCGACGGCGACGGCATCCGGCAACGAGCGGCAGACTCGTAGGGACCAGCCCAAGCGGCATGAACGGACGCAGCAGGAACCCAGGTTCGACGATGACCTGTTGCGCTGGGCGAAACTCCCGCCGGCGCTCAGCACGCTAGACCTCGCCCCATATCTTCACCTGGCCGCTTCGTTCTCCGGTCTCCAGGTGCTCGACACCGGTCTGCCGAGCCGGCTGCGCGATCTGGCCGCGAACCTGCTGTCGAGTTCGCGTGTGGAACAGAAGTCGGTGACCGACGAAGATCTGGGAGCGCTGAACAAGGCTGACGCGAAAACGCTGGTTCAGTACCTGGCCCGCGTTGCCCGTGACCAGCTCGCCAACCAGCTCATCGCTGTCCAGGCCATCCTGAGGATCATCGACCGCCACCCGGATTTGGCGCCGGCAGCGGCCGACGCGCTCATGTCGATCCCGGCCGAGGACCTGAAGCCGTCCGTGGCCACCGCCATCGTCACCACTAACGCTGCGGCGTTCGCTAGGCCGCTCAAGCACTGGTATGACAACGCGGAGGACGGCCCCACCAAGAACGCCCTTCGCATGCACGTGGAGAGCGGAAGCAGGTAGTGGGGACCAAGGACTCGTATACCGGGGGCGGCGGTAAGGCGGGCAAGGACCTGCGGGATTCTGTCTTGCAGTGGGCGGACGGCGTCGCCTCGTCCGGCGGCGGCCCTTCCCGCCCGTCCCTGGCGGCGAACGCGTTGCTGCCCGCGTTGGGGCTGTTCCGAGCGAGTGCCGACGGGCCTGGCGGTGGCGGCGGACCGGCCGGTGGCGGTGGCGGGGCGCGTCGCACTGTGGCCGCATCAGCTCGGGCGGCGAGCCGGGCAGCAGCGGCTGCCTGGGGTCTGCGCACTGGCAACGCGGAAGCGTTGCGCGAACTCGGCCTCGACTACGACAAACTCCGCGCCAGCAACGATCCGCTCCAGGTCATCAAAGAGATCGTCAACGCCGCGTGCGGCCCGCTCGCGGACGGCACGATCGAGGATCACGAACAGCGATATGTGGCGGCTGAGATCGCCGGCTGGGTCCTGGAGGCTCAAGCCGAGGGCTCGGGACCGACGCCGGAGGAGATCGTCCGCGAGTCGATTGCGCTGATCATCTTCGAGGCCGCCTGTAGCGAGACCGCCGCGCGTCTGAAGGAGGACGACCGTCCAGCGTGGGTCGGACTCGCTGCCGAGGAGGAGATGATGGCCACCGCGCGGGTCCTCGCGGGCAACGCCAAGCTCAGCGCGAGCGGAGCCACCGAAAGTGAGCTGAGCCAGGCCATCGAGCAGGGCATCGAATCGCTGCGCCAGATCTGGGGCAAGTGATGAACACCTTCACGATGAAGTTCAAGATCCCGGAAGGAATCACGGAAGCCCAGGCGCGCTCGACGTTCTTCTGGACACCCGACGGGACCGGTTCCTTCGTCAGTCCCCACGCGGGCCCGAGACTGGGCCAGTTCGGTTCGGTGCGGCCAGCCAACGCCGATCTGGTCCGGCTGGCGGCTCTCACCTATGCCGCCGACCGGTCCGTGCTGCGCCGGGGTGGCGGGTCCAACTGGTCACGCCGGGAGGTCCATCTGACGGTCCCGGTGACGGATGCGGCAGCGTGGGAAGCGGTCCGCGAGCAGTGGGAGGGCCTGCTGGCCTTCCTGTCGGGTGACTCATGGTCGCTGACGTTCCGTAATACGCGGCTTCCAGCCGAGCACGTCTCCGAGTACGCCTATCCGGGAGCCGAGAAGGTCGTCTTGCTCAGCGGAGGGGCCGACTCAGCGATCGGTTCGCTGCTCTCGCAGCACGAACTGGGCGATCGAAAGCAGCTGCTGTTCTCCCACGTCGGCGCGACCAACATCGCCCCGCGCCAGCGCGAGGTTGCCGAACAGATCGCCAAGCTGACCGGCAGCAGCGAGCTGCCGCACCATCAGATCCGTTTCAGCCGCCGCGCCGTCCAGCCTGACGGCTCCAGGTTCGCGGACGAGAGATCGACACGTACCCGCTCGCTGCTGTTCATCGCGCTCGGGCTTGGTCTGGCCTCCATCGAAGAGGTGGACCTGCACATACCGGAGAACGGATTCGCCTCCCTCAACGTGCCGCTCGGCGCTGACCAGCGAGGCAGCCTCTCCACCCGCACCACCCACCCGTACTTCCTCAGTGAACTCAGCCGCTTGGCGACCGCCGCCGGCGCGCACGCACCCGTGTCAAACCCGATGTCCGCCATGACTAAGGGCAAGATGTTCGCCAGCGTCGGCGAACTGGTCGGGAAGAAGGCGTCGTCGTTCTTGTCGCTGACTCACTCCTGCGGTCACACCGGCCACCGAAGCCTCGGATACCCCGTGCTGTCCCACTGCGGGGTGTGCTTCAGCTGCCTGCTTCGCCGGGCCTCCTTCAAGGCCAGCAAGATCAAGGACCAGACCGTGTACCTCTCCGACGCCGGCGATGCCCGCCTTGCCGCGTACCTTCAGGACAAGTCGATGCAGACATCACTCCACGCCTTCCTCGGCCGCGGTCTGCGAACACCCGACCTGCTCGCCCTCAATCTTCCCGATGGCTATCCTCTCTCCGACGCGAAGTCCCTGATCGAGCGAGGCATGCGTGAGCTGGAGACGATCAACCGATGAGCAGCAGGCTCCCCTCAGTTGACCTTCACGCTCACATCGACGTCGCGATTGCCGCATCCGAGCTGACCCAGCTGCCCGGTATCGTCTTCGCGGCCAGCCGCACACTGACCGAATCCCAGGCAGCGGTCCAGCGCCGCGACCCGCGCGTCGTCTGGGGGGCCGGATGCCACCCGGGGCTGGCGCGTAACCACACCACGTTCGACGTCGCCATCTTCGAGGAGTTGGTGGACCGGACTGCTTATGTCAGCGAAATCGGACTGGACGGCTCGGCGAAGGTCGGCCTGCCGCGGCAGATCCCCACCTTCCAGGCCATCCTGGATATCCTCCAACGCCATCCGCGTATCACCAGCATCCATTCGCACGGCGCGAACGACGAAGTTCTTGCCGCCCTTACCGAACGACCCATCCGCGGCGCAATCCTGCACTGGTGGCTCGGAACACCAGCCCAAACCAGGACCGCCGTTGACCTTGGCTGCTACTTCTCGCTGAACGCCAGCTCGATTAAGCGCATCGGATCCATCGGCCACATCCCACAAGATCGAGTGCTGACCGAGACCGATCACCCGTTCGGCGACCGCACCTCGCAGCAGCCCCGGATGCCCGGCAACACCAACAGCGTCGAAACCAGCCTGGCCGTGCACTACGGAACGACGCCAGCGCAGATGCGCGCCATTCTCTGGCAGAACCTGAGTCGGCTGACCAGCGAAGCCAGCTGTGCGGCACTGCTTAGTAGAGGCATCCTCACCCATCTAGCAGCGGCAGGCTGACCCACGCGCGACAGAATGGCATTACCAGGGCAGACCGCTCGGCACCGCTCTGCTCCAAGCACTGGCCAGGCCCCACAGCCAGCAGCTCCGCGAAACCCACGCCCGCCTGCCGCGAGTCTCCGCCCGAGCACGCTGACCCGGCCGCCCAGTCGCCACGAAGTGGCGCTTGACCAGCACCGCTAACACCGCCGTCAACGCCTCCGCCAACGGCGGCAGCAGCGCTACGGCAGCGGTGCCGTCAACGCCCGCCGACCAGAGGTCAACAACTGCTGGGGTTATCTCATGCTCTTTGGGTGAGGGCAGTCGGCGTGGTGGTGGTTTATGGCTGGGGTATGAGGTATGCCGATAGCGGCGGGTTGACCGCCAAGGAGCGGGTCGGGCGGGAGCGGGTAGGCTGGCCGCGGCGCGGATGTTCGTTGATGGTGCCGGCAACGGGCAGGTTGCTGAGGGTTTGCGGGTGTCTGCGATGTCGGTGAGCCGCTGGCGGCGGGCCTTCGATGCTGGCGGCATGGCTGCGTTGGTCTCGAAGGGTCCTGGTGGCGCGCAGTGCAAGCTCACCGGTGCCCAGCTGCGGGAGCTGGGAGCGGAGTTGGATGCCGGGCCGGCCGCGTATGGCTTCGCTGAGGATCAGTGCTGGACCCAGGCTCGGATCGCCGAGGTGATCGCCACCAGGTTCGGCGTGGACTACACCCCTGCCGGGGTGGGGTACCTGTTGCACCGTATGGGTTTCAGCGTGCAGGTACCGACCCGGCGGGCCGCCGAACGCGACGAGCAGGCCGTTGCCGTCTGGAGGGACGAGCAGTGGCCCGCCATAAAAGGGTGGCGGCGGACCTGGGGGCGTGGCTGTGCTTCGCCGACGAAGCCGGTCAGGGCTTGAGGCCGCCGAAAGGCAAAACCTGGGGCCGGCGCGGCGCTACCCCGGTGGTGCGGGTGGGCGCCGCGGGCTCGGGTCGGGTGTCGATGGCCGGTCTGGTCGCCACCAGACCCGACCAGCCGGGACGTGATCCCCGCCTGGTCTACCGCATCCGCATCCATCACGGGCGCAAAGGCGAGCCGAAAGGGTTCGCCGAGGCCGACTATGCCGCCTTGTTCGACGCCGCGCATCAACAGCTGGGCGGGTCGATCGTGGTGGTCTGGGACAACCTCAACGCACACGTCAGCGCGGTGATGCGCCGACTGGTCGCGGCCCGGGCCTGGCTGCGGGTCTACCAGTTACCGCCCTACGCCCCGGAGTTGAACCCGGTCGAGGCCGTGTGGTCGCATCTGAAGACCAGCCTGGCCAACCTCACCAAACGCACCATCGACCAAGTCGCCGCACTGGTCAAGACACGCCTCAAGCGGATGCAGTACCGCCCCCGGCTGATCACCGGCTTCACCGCCAAGACCGGACTGGACTTCAACCCGCCATAACCTCAGCCTTTGTTGCTCTCCAGCACCGCGAACTGCCGGCTGAGGAATCCGAAAGATCGGTGAGACAACCACGCCGACAAACCGCTGAGACGGCGAGCCAACGAGCGAGGTCAATCAACAACGGGCCGACAAGATCGACGAGATCCTACAGCAGTTGATGGGTAGGCCGTAAGGCGAGGTGCCAGCTTGGCTGGTCCTTTTCCCTACGGCCCCCCGCCGAACCGGGCATGATCGTTTCCGATCACCGCGGCTCTCCAGTGACTACTGCGTGATGGGTA
>Ga0137368_10001906_pt1 | contig 22296 bp, 18 predicted proteins | sample SagtaG_13_FD_104917 | JGI IMG/M metagenome (GOLD analysis project Ga0137368, IMG submission 104917) | Vadose zone soil microbial communities from Sagehorn Ranch, Mendocino, California, USA - Sage1_L_100_16 metaG | ecosystem: Environmental > Terrestrial > Soil > Vadose zone | place: USA...
CAAGTTTGGCAAGTTTGGATCGCCCGCTTGAGGACGCTGCGCCCCCGCCTCACGCGACGTCGTCTCAAACCAGATCAGATAATTGGCAAAGGCCAGCAGGAAGGGTAGCGTGATGATCGTTTTTTTCCACTTCAGCGCGTTAAGCATATTCAGGCGATGTTCCGAAAAATGTTACAGTCAACCACTCCCTGGGAAACCTGGCTTCCTTGCCCGACAGGTTCTTGAGCTTGCGGCGAATGGACTTCGGGCGATGGCCCATCGCTTTTCTCTTCGCCGCCGCCTGTCGCATAGCTTGGCGATGTTTGTGCTTCTTCTGGCGAACGCGTTCAACGCTGGCGCCTATGAATCGAACGCCGTTCGAGCCATTGGCGATGTTCTCAACGCCCAGGTCCACGCCGATGAAATCGGCAGAATCGACCTACAACGCGCCTTTGACCGCATGGGGCGCCCTACCCTTCCCTGCGCCACAATCGCTCGAATTGCCCAGGTTCCGCGCGAAAGCGGACCATTCCCTACCCATTCGCCAACGTCCTCAAGAATTTTCCCTCAACGATGACGACGCCTCTCGTATTTGCGCTTCTTGTGAATGTGATAGAGGCCGCCGCCGCCCGCGCCTACGCCAGCCCCCACTAGCGCGCCCTTTCTGCCCCCGATCAATCCGCCGGCTCCGGCGCCAATGGCCGCGCCAATGCCGATGCGTTTGGCCGCTTTTTTCTTCCCCGCTTCGGAATTGCGTCTACGTTGCGCGTTCACATCCGGACCCGTCACAAGGCTTAACACGAACAAGCAAGCAACGAGAAACATTGAAATCGGTTTCGACCATCTCATTCTACGCATACGTTTTCACTCCTTCGTCAAAAAGTAACCGGGAGAGGAATTCTCCCATTCGGCGGCGGCCATTGGCCAGCCTTTCAGACACGACCGCCGCCATCTGCGAGCATTATGTGCCTCGCCGGCCCGACGCGTCGAGACTTGCCGGCGCCTTTCAGCCGGAAGCACTGCGACCATCGGCGCCGACAGGCCGATTAGAGTATAAGCTTAGTAATTTGCCTTGAATCCGAATGTGGTGCTAATCTCTGGCTGCTTTTTTTCCACCTTTCCAACATCGATAATTCATGCAGCGCTTCAGAACCAAGAACGGTAGCGACCTTGACTTCCACAATCGTCCCGTTGCCGTAAGCCGCGCTCGCTACCGCACGTGGCGCCGATTAAAAACAAACCCGATTGCAAACGGAGTGGGCTATGATTATTGATCCAAAGAAATGCGTCGCCTGCGGAAATTGCGTTGCGGTCTGTCCGATGGGCGCGATCCACATTGATCCCGAAATAAAACGGGCGACGGTCAACCAGGACGAGTGTGTCGAATGCTACACCTGCTTCCGAGGAATGAGCGCCGAACACCTCAACCCGACGATGGTGCGAACGATTCGCAAGATCGGAAGCTGGTTGCGGTGGCGCTTCGATCCGGAACCAGACGTCTGTCCCACCGCGGCCATCACCGAGCAGGAACTCGCCTGGCCGCGAATCGTGCGACGCGCCTTCTCTGACCCGATCGTCCCACATGAAAGCACAGGCGTGCACGGCCGCGGGACCGAAGAGGTTAAGACCAACGACGTCACCAACCGCGTTGGTCACGATGACGCCGGCTTCACCGTCGAATTCGGCAGGCCTACGATCGGCGTCCGCTTCTGGCAGATTCAGGAAATGACAACGGCGCTCGCCCGGATGGGAATCGAATTCGAGAAACGGAATCCGGTCACGAGCCTGATGGCTGACACTAAGACAGGCGAGATCCGATCCGACATATTGAACGAGAAGATTCTCTCCGCCATCGTCGAATTCAAAACGACGCTCGACAACGCGCCCGCCGTCTTGCAAAAAATCAAAGAGGTGGCGAAGACACTCGACACCGTAGTCGCGGTCGGCGCGGCGGCGCGTTGCGATAAACAAGGCGAGAACCGCCTGGAAGAGCTATTACTCCGCGAAGGATTCACGTTCAACCGAGGCAAGACCAATCTCGGTCTGGGGCGTCCGTCCGTGGAGATTGCGCAAGCGCGCGCCACTATTGGCTGAAAACTCTCTGAAAACGCCCGACAAACTTCAATTTGTCGTTGGTTCCCGGACGCTGTCAATTTCCGAAAGAAAAGCTATGACCAACACTCTGCATCGCTACGGCAACGAGAAGAACCTGAGCAATGATTTCATTGTCTTCGCCATTCCCTGTCGCGGATACAATGACAAGGATTCGGTCCCCAAGCTGAAACGTTTTTTGCGCACGGCCACAAAATACAACCCAGTCAACCTGGGCGACGCGTCCCATGGCGGAGCTTACCGGCCTTCCAAAAACCTGAACCCGACCGCCCATTGGTCGCGCAAGAGCGAGCCGGACTTTGAAACTGCGATTGAAGGCGTCAACGCGCCGACCACGGTGGCGGCGGTCTTCGACAACATCCAAGCGGTGGAAGAGTTCGTCACGGAATTACAAAAGGAAGACCTTGGCCTTTCGATCAACATCAGCGCCCTGATTGACCGCGCGCAGGAATGCTGCGACGGCGCAGGCATCACCCGCCACAGTGTCGAGTACTCGCTCGGTTTCATGGGCCAGACCGACCGTTTGGCCGACCGGCAGGTGATGGAACTCTCCACGATGTGCGGTCACGGCATGATCTCTTTCAATTTCGCGCGGAAGATGATTGACTGGGTCAAGGAAGGCCGCCGCACCCCCGAACAAGCCTGTAACTATTTTTCTCGTTTCTGTTCGTGCGGGATATTCAATCCTACGCGGGCGAAAGAAATTCTCGAAGAGGCGCGCCGCCGTAATAGCTAAACGGGTCAAATGCCCGGAGAGCCAGAACTGGCGCGTTCAGTCCGACTATGCGCAAGAAAATTTTCTTCACGCTTACCCTGTCTCTCTTTGTGTGCCTGGCGGCGCTACTGATGTTCAATTGCGGCGGGACTTCAGAAACGTCCGCGGGTTCCACCGCGTCAATCTTTGCGATCTCCGGCGTGAACCTCTGGGACGGCGCAGGGAACGCGCCGATCCGCGACAGCGTGATCGTGGTCAGTGACAGCCGTATCCAGGCCGTCGGCCCGCGCGCTTCGACGCCGATTCCCAAAGGCGCGACCGTAATTTCGGGAGAGGGCAAAACGCTCATTCCGGGTTTGATCAACGCGCACGGACACGTCGGGATGACCAAGGGACTCAAGGCCGGGCCTGAAAATTACAGCGAGGAGAACGTCCTCGCGCAATTGCGCCAATATGCCCGCTATGGCGTCACAACCGTGCAGAGCCTGGGCACGGACTTTGAACCGATGTTCAAGCTGCGCGGCCCCGCCAAAGCCGATGAAGCTCCGCGCGCGACGGTCTTTACCGCAGGACGTGGCTTCACCGGAACGCAAGGTTACCCGGCTGTGCTTCCCGGTAACGCCGGCGTGCCGCGCGAGGTCGATGCGGTCGAAGAAGTCCGTTACGCCACGCCGCCCGCGTTTCTGGACGACCCCTTCTTCAACCGTTGGATTGACCCCGAAATCATCAAGCAGTTGAAAGATCCGGCGTATGGCGCAAGGATCAAAGCCGATCCTGATTTCTCCAAATTTCCGGGGCAGCTCGCAATGGCGAAGAAAAACCTCAAGAAGCTCTGGGACGCGGGTGTTCACATCGCCTTCGGCTCGGACACCGGCCCTCCGGCGCGCTTCCAGGGATTCTTCGAGCACCGCGAGCTTGAACTGATGGTCGAGGCCGGACTGACGCCTGCGCAGGCGTTGCAGGCGGCGACTTCAAACACCGCCACGGCGCTGCGCATTTCCGGCGATTTCGGCGCGCTTGCGAAAGGCAAACGCGCAGACATGATTTTGTTGGACGCCGACCCTCTCGCGGACATCCGCAACACTCGCAAGATCAACAAAGTCTGGGTCGGCGGACGCGAAGTGAATTGAATGTTCCGTAGGTTGTCCAACCTGCGGATGTCTCCACTAACTGAACATTCAATGACGACATGCGCGCTGACGAAAGTCGTTCATTTCCTGCCAATTTTCGAGTAACGGAAGCCCCCGCAGGTTGGACAACCTACGGTACAAGTTCGAGGTCACCGCCATGAAAAGAACACTGATCACTTCAACCGTATTATCCATTGCTCTCCTCGCCCTGACGCTGGCGCAACCACAAGTCAGGAGTCAGGAGTCGCCCAGTTGGGCGCCCAAGCCTAAACAACCAAGCAAGTACATCCCGCCTCACAAACCGCACACAAAGCTCTCTGAGCTGAAGGCCAAGCATAAAGGCCAGGCGGACTGGAAAGAGGTGATCGTGGACGACGATCATATCAATGCGGCCTACATCGCCTCGGCCCCGGGAACCAAAGTCTCCAAACGCTTTCATCCCGACACGCGCGAGTGGTGGGTCGTGATGGATGGACAGATTCGTTTCGAGATCGAAGGCCAGGAGCCGTTCGTGGCGACCAAAGGTTCGATGGCGCAGGTTCCGATGCAAACTATCTACTCAATGGAGACAATCGGCGACAAACCCTCGTTACGTTTCGAGATCAACATCGCCAAGGCCAAGACGATGTACCCGCAGGATGTCAAACCGCCTGAGACGGCGGGCATCGAATGGATCCCCGTCGTTCTTAATCGTAAACCCGGCCCTTACGACCACGGTAATCGGCCCCACATAAACCTGTACGAACTGGCGAAAGCTCCAGATTACAAAGGCGAACGTTTCGTGCACGACGACCGCGCCGTGTCCAACATCATCTACGGTTATGAGAAGAATCTGCCGCCGCTTAACCCCAAGGATCGCGGCCATTATCATCCCGAATGCGCCGAGTTCTGGCTGGTGATGGCGGGACAGATTCGCTACCCGATTGAGAATGTCGGCGTGATCATTGCGGAGGAAGGTGACGTTGTTTACGTTCCGCCGTTCACCTTCCACGCGCCACGCTTCTATGGCCCCGGGCCGTCGTGCCGATTGGCGATCAACGGCTACCCGAACATCGCGCATTTGAGAGACGCGGTCATTCCGCACTGAGTTTGGCCGCACTGACCGTGGCTGAAAAACTTATTGCGTGACTCCGCGTTGCAGGAGGGCGCTGAAAATGAACCGCAACGTTAGCAGAAAACTGAAAACCCTATGCGTCCTGGCGTCTGCGTTGCTCGGCTACAGCTTTATTCATACGGCCCACTCGGACGCTCAACAGGCTCAGCCTTCGGACAAGGAAGCCTTCTTCATCCTGAAGCAGAAGTGTCTCCAGTGCCACGGCGAAGCGGTTCAGATGTCTGGTCTCGATCTGCGCACGTTGGAGACAATCTTGAAGGGCGGAGAGAAAGGGCCGGCCATCGTTCCAGGGAACGCCGAGGCGAGCCTGCTCTACCGGCGCGTGGCCGGGCTGGATAAACCGATGATGCCGATGGCGCCGCTCCCTCCGCTGACAGAACAGGAGATCGCCGTTCTGAAATCCTGGATTGACAGTGTCAGTAGCCCGACCTCAAGGGAGGGCGTGACTGCGCAGTCAGCCCCATCCGTCGCAGGCTACAAGGAACGCGCGATCACACCAGAAGATCGCCAATGGTGGTCTTTCCAGAAACCGGCGCCGCATCCGATCCCAAAAGTGACTGACCCTCGGTGGAAGACGAATCCCATAGACGCTTTCATCAAGTATGCGCTTGATCAGAAAGGCCTCCAGTCCGCGCCGCAAGCGGATCGCAACACGCTGATCCGGCGAGCGTACCTGGACCTGACCGGATTTCTGCCCACTCCTCAGGAAGTGGATGATTTCGTTCACGACTCTTCGCCGCAAGCCTATGAAAAGCTGATCGAGCGTTTACTTGCCTCGCCACATTACGGAGAACGATGGGGCAGGTTCTGGCTGGATGTGACGCGCTATGCCGACAGCTCCGGCTATGAGCATGATTTTGATATCGCCAACGCCTGGCGATACCGTGACTATGTCATCAGATCATTCAACCAGGACAAACCCTACAACCGGTTTATCATTGAGCAACTAGCCGGCGACGAACTCGATGATCGGGATGACGACGGCCTGATCGCCACGACCTACTACCGCATCGGCCCGCGTGTGCGCTATCGCGAGAAGGACAACCCCTACTACCGGTACGAATATCTCGACGACACGATCCGCACCACCTTTCAAGGTTTCATGGGTATATCGGTCAACTGCGCTCGGTGCCATGATCACAAGTTCGATCCCATCTCGCGCATGGATTATTACCGCACGATGGCCATGCTCTTCGGCAATGTGGAATACGACCACAAGCTCGCGCCACGGGAAAAAGTCGTCGAGTACGAGAAGGCCAAGAAGGAAGTCGAAGATCAGATCAGACCGCTGATGCGGAGAGTCTTCGAGATCGAAGGGCCATACAGAAAAGCCGCATTCGAGAGGAGGTTGGCGAAGTTCCCCGAAGAGATTCAGGTCGCCGTGCGAACGCCGGAAGAAAAGCGAACGCCGGGGCAAAAGCTGCTTGCCGCGCAGATCGTCTCGCTGGACATTGATCCGGACGCCGCCGTCAATCAGAACGTGACTGCGCTCTATTCCCGCCAGCGGATCAATGTGAATGACGCGGATCAGGCGGTTCGAGGAAAGCTTCTTGATCAGGTCGAAGAACTTCTGAAGCGAATGCCTGCTCCCCTGCTTGTGGCCGAAGGGGTGCGCGACGGTGATTACCGGCTGACGCCGGATGGGGCGGGCGACGAACCGCTGCCCGGCAAGGGCGACAGATTCAATTACGGGGTCGAATGCTGCTTCCTGCCGCAACCGGGACAGCCATACCAGCCGCCACCAGTCTATTTCGCGGCTAACGGCATAGACGTGGCCGAGGATCAGAAATCATTCGTCGTCGAGCCGGGTTATCTTCAAGCCCTGGTCAATGGCGCGCCGCCGACCTCTCATCCGCCGAAAACCGGCGGCAGCAGTGGACGCCGCCGCGCGCTGGCCGAATGGATCGCTTCGCCCGACAACCCGTTGACCGCGCGCGTGATGGTGAATCGAATCTGGCATTGGCACTTCGGTCGCGGAATCGTCGCGACGCCTAGCAATTTCGGAAAGATGGGCGCCAAGCCATCGCATCCGGAGCTTCTCGATTGGCTGGCCACTGAATTCATCCGTCAGGGTTGGAGCGTCAAGCAGATGAGCCGGCTGATTATGAATTCCGAGACTTACAAGATGGCTTCCAGTTTCTCTCAGGCGGGCAACCTGGAGAAAGACCCGGCCAACGTCTATCTGTGGCGATTCCCGCTGCGACGGCTGGAGGCCGAGGCCATCCGCGACGTGATCCTTTCGGCCAGCGGCCGGATCAATCTGCAGGCCGGAGGGCAACCATTCTTCCCGGCGATCCCTAAATCGGTGAGGGAAAGCTATCTGCAGGGCAAGTGGGTGATGACTACTGAGGAGCCTTCAACCTGGCGCCGCAGCGTCTACGCTTATTGGAAGCGTGGGTTGAAGTATCCGATGTTCGAGGTCCACGACCAGCCTGACCCGAACGTGACCTGCGAGATGCGCAACACGACGACTGTCCCGACGCAGGCGTTGACGCTGCTAAACAACGAATTCGTGTTGATTCAAGCCAGGCATTTCGCCGAACGGGTTGCGCGTGAGGCGGGCGCCGATCCGGCAAAACAGATTCGGGTACTTTATCAAATTGCGCTCGCCCGCGAACCGTCGCAGAAAGAGATGGATCAATCCCTAACTTTTTTGCAGAAACAGCGGGACTACCACACCAGAAGGGCTTCCGGGGCTGATTCCGGACTATCGGCGCTTACTGACATGGCGCATGTCATGCTGAACGCGAACGAATTCGTCTACATCAACTGAATAGGAGGTCAACGTGTCCCATGTTCATCGCAGGAAATTCCTACAGGGCGCCGTAGTTGCGCTGGCTAACTTCGTTATTGGCGAGCCTTTGTCTATTGAAGCGCAGACCGAGACGCGGCGCGGGATCTTCGATGCCCATCTCCACATCCCCAGTGACAACGGCGAGAACTTTCAGTGGAACCTGGTCACGCGGAATATGGCGGAATTCGTGGCCTATCTGGACAAATGCGGCGTGCGGCGAGGCGTCATCTCTTCGTCGTGTAGCAACAAGGCACAAAGCCCGGACGATTACCGCAACGGGAACCGTGAGGTGGCCAAATATGTAGATCGTTACAAAGGACGATTCCGCGGAAGTTGCGTAATCACTCCGTTCCGCATTGACGACGCGTTGCGAGAGATAGAGGAGTGTCATCGCCAGTTCGGCTTCGTCTGGCTCGGCGAATTTTGCAACTACATGACCGGCTACAAATACGAGACGCCGGAATGGACAGAGGTGATGAAGCTGGCCGCGAAGCTGAACCTGATAGTTCAAATTCACACCAATACACGCGAGATGCGGTATCTGGCCGAGAACTTCCCAGAAAACACCATCGTCTTTCCGCACCTCGGCAGCGCCCGCGAAGACATTTTCGCCCGGATCGAAATCGTCGCTAAACACATGAACACCTGTATAGAGCTTTCGGGATCGGGGATCGAGCGGGTCGGGATTCTCGAACGAGCCGTGAAGGAGATTGGCGCCGATCGCGTGCTCTATGGCTCGGATTTTACGATCAATGAACCTTCGGCAGTGATCGCTCGCGTGAGGAATGCGTTCCTGACGCCGGAGGACCGCGAGAAGATTCTATTCCGCAATGTTGAGCGGTTGCTGGCAAAGTCCGTTACGCAAAGGCCCAACAGCGAGAGGAGTAAAATATGAGCAAACTCCGATTCATTTCCCGCCGAGATTTTCTATTCGAGGCCGGATCAGGAATCAGCGGACTGGCGCTGATTGACCTGCTCGGCCGGGACGGGCTTCTGGCTCAAGAACCTTCCAGGCCGGCCTCCGCCTGCGCCAGTCGAGAAGGCTTTCCGGGCTCGCCCAATCTGCCGAAGCCGCCGCATTTCAAACCCCGCGCTAAATCGGTGATCTCGTTGTTTATGAGCGGCGGCGTGAGCCACGTGGATACCTTCGATTACAAACCGGCGCTCGAGAAATACCACGGAATGCCGCTCGAAGGAAAAGGCGATATTCGCGTCCGGCAAGGCTTTCCGGGGCCGCTGATGAAGAGTCCGTACCGATTCAAACAATACGGTCAATCCGGCGCGTGGGTCTCCGAGCTGTTCCCGCACATCGCAAGCATCGTGGATGACCTGGCATTTATCCATTCCTGCCAGGGCAGATCGAACGACCATGTGCTTGCGCATTACGAGTGGAACACCGGATCAATCTTGATGGGCTTTCCCAGCGTCGGTTCGTGGGTGACTTACGGATTGGGCAGCGAGAACCAGAACCTGCCGGGCTTCGTGGTGATTTACGACGCGCGGGGCGGGCCGTTCTCCGGCCCGGCCAACTGGAGCGCCGGCTTTCTGCCCGCAGCTTACCAGGGCACGGTCTTCCGCTCCACCGGCGACCCGATCCTCGATCTGTCGCCCCCATCCAACTATGTCACGCCGGAGCAGGAGCGTGCGCGACTCGATCAACTGAACCGGATGAATCAGGACCACGCCGAGAAGCATCCGGGCAGTACAGAACTGGCGGCAAGGATAGCTTCTTATGAGATGGCCTACCGCATGCAGATGTGCGCGCCCGAAGCCGTGGACATCTCGCGCGAGAGCGAGGAGACGAAACGTCTTTATGGTTTGGACCATTCTGTGACCGCCCCTTTCGGCAAACAGTGTTTGCTGGCGCGCCGGCTGGTCGAACGCGGCGTGCGCTTCATCCAACTCTACAGCGGCTCGCTCCTCAATCAGAACGTGGATACCTGGGACGCCCACGCCAGCATAGTAGACAACCACGGGCTGCATGCGCCGGAAGTGGACAAACCGATCGCGGGATTGATTACCGACCTGAAACGACGCGGGCTGCTCGATGAAACATTGGTCATGTGGCATTCAGAGTTCGGGCGCATGCCGATCTCCCAGCGCGGACTCGGACGCGATCACAACCCGGGAGCGATGACCATTTTTATGGCCGGAGCCGGGATCAAGGGCGGCCAGAAGATCGGCGCCTCCGACGAGGTCGGTTATAAGGCCGAAGAACAGATCGTCCCCTGCCACGACCTGCACGCGACCATCCTTCACTTGCTGGGGTTGGATCACAAACGGGTGACCTATTTCTTCAATGGTCGCCATATGAGGCTGACGGATGTGCATGGCGAACTTATACCTCAAATCACCGGTTGAGTAGGAGAATTCACTATGAGACGAATGGGGCCGCTGCTGGCAGTCGTTTGGCTGTTTTCTTCTTACATTACGAGTCTTCAGCAGAACAACAACGCGGTCAGCAGTGGTGATTTCATTGTAGACCCACCCACCCTAATCAATCTCGGTTTCGAGTGGAAGATCAAGGGCGACGACAACCGCAACGCGACAGTAGCGGTCCAGTACCGAAAAGCCGGCGAGTCGCAGTGGCGCGAAGCGCTACCATTGTTGCGGATCGGCGACGAGAAGGTCTGGCGGGCGCGGGAGTTTCTGGAATATTGGACGCCGCGCATGTTCGCGGGCAGCATTCTTGATCTGGAGGAGGGCGCCAGTTACGAATGCCGCTTCACGATGTCGGATCCGGACGGCGTTGTTGGACAGGCGGTTCAGCAAGTCACGGTAAAAACGCGTGGCGCGCCGAAAGCTTATCAAGGCGGCCGCACGTTGCACGTTTACCCGCCTGATTACGAAGGGCCGAAGCAGGAACCATCATTCAAAGGTCTCAAAGAGGCTTACTACGGGCCTGGCACAGGCGATTGGAATCCGGTGCGCGAACGTCCTGTGCAGCCTGGCGACGTGATTCTCGTTCACACGGGACTCTACAAGGCCGACCGGATGGATTACGTGACGCCATACGGAATACCTTTCGACGGTACATATGTGCTGACACGTGACGGGACTCCTGAGAAACCCATCGTCATCAAAGCCGCCGGTGACGGCGAAGTGATCTTCGATGGGAACGGCAATTTCAGGCTCTTCGACGTGATGGCGGCGGATTACAACTACTTCGAAGGCATTACCATTCGCAACAATGAGACATTACAGGTTAATCTCTCTGCTACTTGTCGTAATTTTGTCGCCGGGTCAATCACGGCCCGGCGGTATAACGGAATCTCAACTAAACCTTCACAACGCCTCAATGCAAAGTAGCGCCAACGATCTACGTGAAGTTATTATCGCAACCCAGCGCAATCGCCGTCTTCACATTTTCGATGCGAACACTTTGCGACCGCTCGGCTATTTCACAGTCAATGACAATGCGCATAGTGTGGTCGCCAGCCCTGATGGACTCAAGCTCTTTCTCGAACAACCCGCTCCGCCTGACGCCAATAGTTGCTGCACACTCTTTGCGCTTGATCTGATCACCCACAAATTATGCAAATTGATCTTCCCGTCCAGCCTGGGCGTTCCGTCGCCAGATGGACGCTGGGTATTCACACAGCGCGGCCCTATTGGAATTGAAGTTTTCGATGCCAAGACATTAGTCCGACTTCCCAGAATAGATGCGCCCGGTCTTTACCAATTGCTGCCTTCGCCTGATAGCCGATGGTTGTTCGGAATTACTTATAGTCAAAGAGGTCATGGCCCTTCGCTTGATATCTTCGACATGGATAATAAGGTTCTGGTTCGGCGATTGCCTACCCCCGGGGAGTATTTACCAGCAGGTAATTGGCTCGGCGATCAGTTCTTCCTTTACGTTTACGATGGCAATCAGGGCAATCTTTGGAAAGTTACTCCTGAGACGACTAAACTGGATGCGCCTTTGAAAATAGCTCTTCCCGCTTCATTTCCAAAAAATCGGTTTATTCTTCACAAACTGATCGCTGGCGGGAAACACCTATTTCTTTATGAAGGTTTCGGCCACAAACTTGACCCCCGCAGTAGTAGTAGTGAGGAGATACCTGGCGGGATATTTTCTATAGAACCTTCCAGTGGAAAGATAGTTGGTCATTTTGCTCGCTCTGTGCACTATCCATATCGAGAGTGACCGACAGCAGCATTATGAGCGTAGGAATATGAAACCAGGAATCAACCTTCTTCTTTTACTCGCCATTGTGTGCTCGACCTATTCTGCGGGCGCTCAGGAGCGGTGGCGAAGTCTTTTCGATGGCAAGAGCCTGAAAGGCTGGAAAGCCAATGTGCATCCGGAGTCGTTCTCTGTCGTGGATGGGGTGATTCGCGCCCGGTCGGTAAAAGACCGCTCGCATTTGTTTTATGTTGGAGAAAAAACTGACGGGTTTGAGCGATTCAAGAACTTCGAGCTGGAGGCCATGGCGCGCGGTGAGCCCGGCTCGAACTCGGGCATCTTCTTCCACACCGATTTCGCTGTTCGGGACCAATTGAACCACCTGGCCAACGGTTATGAAGTCCAGCTCAACAGCTCACCAACTGAGGCGCGCAAGACCGGGAGCCTTTACGCCGTGGTGGACCTGGACAAATCGCCGGTGGACGAGACGCAATGGTTCAAGGTTCATTTGACGGTCCAGGGCAAACGGATCATTGTCCGCATCAACGGGCAAGTCGTTGTTGATTACACCGAGCCGGAGCAACTGGTTCGACCTCCGGAGCGCGCTGGGCGGCGTTTGAATCCGGCTGGCGGGGCCATCGCCTTGCAGGCTCACGATCCGGACAGTACTTTCTATTTCAAGGACATCCGTATTCGACCGCTACCATGAGAGGAGCTAGAAAACGCGGTCTATGGGATCGACTCCTGCGGACGGGGAGCGCTACGGTGGGCGCCGGCCGCCGACTGCCTATTATCAATGACAACTTCGGCGGGAAGGCTCCGGACTTGGGCGCGTTGGAGATCGGACAGCCGGCTACGGTTTACGGCCTCAGGCATTGATCAAACCGTAGGAAGGATGTAAGTAACGCATTTCCTTGAATCCCGCAAACACGCAGGCCGAGGGTTTTCTCCGCTTGCACTAATAGGAGGCAATAGCAATGACCGACGACAACATTACCCGTCGCAATTTTCTCGCCGGGTTAGCGACCACGGGAGCGGCGGCTACTTTTGTGGATGCTCAAACGCCCGACAATTCCAGCAATCCTGTGGTAATCACAAACCACCCGGTGGTCGAGTCAAAACCTGGAGAAGAGGTCATCAAGATTGTGTGCGCGGAAAAATTGACGCCTGCGGAGATAGAGCAGGTTCGATCCGCGGGTAAGAACATTGCGCTTCGGATGCTCTCCGACCGGTCGGAGTTGAAAAACAACGTCGCCGACGCCGAGGTCATTCTCGGCGTGGTTGATCGTGAGACGATGCTGGCGGCGAAGAAGCTCAAATGGGTGCAGACGTGGGCGGCCGGCGTGGAAAGCCTGCCCAAAGAGCTGATGGAGCATTCGTGCGTGTTGACCAACATGCAGCGCGTCTTCGCGCCGGTCATCGCCGAGAGCGCCATCGGGCTCCTGCTCAGTTTGACGCGTGGCCTGACACAGGACTCGATTCCGGCCTTCAAAGACCACAAGTGGAAGGCGAGTACCGTTCCTTTGGACGACCTTTACCGCAAGACCATCGGTATTGTTGGGATGGGCGGCATCGGTTCGGAGACTGCGCGCCGGCTCCATTACGGCTTCGAGATGCAGGTGCTCGCCACCGACGCGAAGCCGATTCCCAAACCCGCTTTTGTAGCGGAACTGCGCGAACCCGGCTGGTTGATGGAGATGGTCCCGCAGGTTGACGTTCTGATGAGCGCGGCCCCGTTGACCAAAGAGACGCGGCAGATGTTCAACGAGACCGTTTTCCGCAAGATGAAGCCGGCTTCGTATTTCATCAACGTCTCGCGCGGCGGGCTGGTTGATCAAGAGGCGCTGGTCAAGGCGCTGAAAGAGAAATGGATTCGCGGGGCGGGTCTCGACGTGGTTACGCCGGAACCGTTGCCGCCCGAGAGCCCGCTCTGGGATTGCCCGAACCTGGTCATCACGCCACACAATTCGGGCAATGCGCCGATTCGACAGCTGCGGCTGATGGCGCTCGTGGCGGAAAACGTGCGACGGTACAGTAACGGGCTGCCTCTGCTCAATGTAGTGGATAAGGCGCGAGGGTATTGAATCGGGGAGCAGGGAGTGGGTAGTGGGTAGTGGGTAGTGGGCAGTGGGCAGCGCAGTCAGCTATCCACTATCCACTACCCACTACCCACTACCCACTACTCCCCAACAACCAACCACCTACAAATCTATGACTACTTCCACACCGGCGCAGGAGCGCCCAACTGGCGTCAGGCATCGAGTGCTGTGGCTGACGGTGATCATCTATATGATCACTTACATGGATCGCGTCTGCATCTCGCATGCGGCGACGGATATCCGCGCAGAATATGGCTTCGATGCGGTGACGATGGGTTGGATCTTCAGCGGGTTCAATTTGTCGTACGCGCTCTTTCAGATCCCGGGCGGCTGGTTGGGGGATCGGTTCGGGCCGCGGCGCGTGCTGGCCGTAATCGTTCTCTGGTGGTCAGCCTTCACCGCCGCGACTTCCCTGGCTCTGGGCACATGGTCAATGTATGTCGTGCGATTCCTCTTTGGGATGGGCGAAGCGGGCGCGTTCCCGACCGCAACGCGCGCGCTTTCGTTCTGGCTGCCGGCCAGCGAGAGGGGCTTCGCGCAGGGCATCACACATTCGGGCGCCCGCCTGGGCGCGGCGTTGACGCCGCCGATTGCCGTTGCGCTGATTGCGGGTTTCGGTTGGCGCAGCGTCTTTTACATCTTCGGATTGATCGGCGCGTTGTGGGCGGTAATCTGGCTATGGTACTACCGCGACCGCCCCGAGCAGCACGCGTCAGTCAATGCGGCTGAGATCGCAGTGATCCGGGAAGACGGAAAGACCAAACCGTCGAGCGGGCGCGCGCAGGTTCCCTGGGGACAGATTCTGCGGAGCGGAAACCTGCGGCTGATCTGCGCGATGTATTTCTGCTACAACTACAGCCTCTGGATCTACTTGTCGTGGTTCCCGACCTACCTGCTGGAAGCGCGCGGGTTCAATTTCAAGCAGATGGGATTCTGGCATATGGTTCCGTTGATCGCTGCCACCATCGGCGACACGGTGGGCGGCTGGTTATCGGATCATCTGGTTCGACGCGGAAGGAATTTACGGTTTGCGCGACGCTCGGTGGCGATCACCGGATTCGCGTTGGCGGCGGCGTGCATTCTTCCCGCGACGTTGACGGAAGATCGTTACTTGTCGGTCGCGCTCACGGCGGGGGCGTTGTTCTTCCTGGAGCTGACGGTCGGCGTGTCGTGGGCTGTGGCCATGGATGTGGGGCCGGAATACGCCGGCTCGGTTTCGGGCGTGATGAACATGTGCGGCAACTTTGGCGGGATGTTAGCGTCCGTTGCAATCGGTTATATGGTGCAGTTCATCAACTGGGAGGCGCCGTTTCTGGTGGCCAGCGGCTTGTGCATGCTTGGCGCGCTCTTATATCTGCGCATTGATCCGACCGAACGTATCTTCGGCAAGCCGGCGGTTTCGTCCGAACCGATCACCGCATAAACACAATGGCTCAATAGCTGTTTCTGGGAGCTAGGTCAGCAATTCTTCGCTCAAGGTCTCCATCGCAACGACACTGCGATCCTGATTTTGGCAATTACTCACGGGATTTCGCCCCAGCGTTTTCAACTAGAGCGGATTGCGTTTGCACTTACGGTAAAGTGGCGCGATCTTTGGTACAGTACGGGGAGCGTGAGCGACCTGAGCATAGATCGATAAGCCTATTGATCTATGCTCAGGTCGCTCACGCTCCCCGTACTATACCGCTTGCAGTCCCAGTGAAGGGATGAATTTGGCTTTCTTGTAAGGCTTCGCGTAAGACTTCCGCCGGATGCCTGGCGCGGCGTCCAGATAGATGCTCAATCTGTTGTCGGCACGAAACGCCAGGCGCGACGATCTCGACGCCTGAAGGTTGCGCCAACACGGTAGGAGCGAGGCGTCGTTTGCCCAGAGTCACGGAAATGTCGTAATGCTCCTTCTCGAATCCGAATGAACCTGCCATTCCGCAACAGCCCGAATCTACTTCGGTGACTTCAAAGTTCGCCCATTGAAGAACGGCCACAGTCGGAGCCGTGCCCACCATCGCTTTCTGATGACAGTGGCTGTGAAGCAACGCGCGCCACGGCCCTTTTTGAAAATTCAACGACAGACCATTGGCTCTTTCCTTCAGGAGAAACTCTTCGAGCAGGAAGCTCGATTGAGCCACCATCTTCGCGTCATCGCTCCGTAGCAGTTCCACCGACTCATCTCGCAGGGTGAGCAGACAGGAGGGTTCTAGCCCGACGATTGCGGCGCCGCGCTCGATCCAGGGTTTGAGGCGCGCCACGTTCCAGGCCGCGTGCTCTTTCGCCTCCTGCAGCATTCCCTTGGAAATGAGCGGGCGGCCGCAGCACTTCTTATCCACCAACTCAACGCGGTACCCGGCGGCCTCCAAAAGCTCGACAGCGGCGCGGCCAATTTCCGGCGTGTTGTAGGTGACGAATGTGTCGTTGAAGAGGACCACAAAACCGCGAGGCGCTTCGACAGCGCGCCGCCGTGATTTGAACCAATCGGTGAACGTCTCGCTCGCAAACTGGGGGAGCGGGCGACGGTTGTCTATGCCGAGGAAACGATCCATCAGCCAGCGGATCGGTCGCGACGACGCGATCAAGTTTGAAATCGGCGCGAAGCGGGAGCCGATCTTTGATAGATCGGCGATGCGGCCGAAGATTTGGTTCCGCAGCGGTAAACCGTTCGCCCGGTAATAGTGATAAAGGAACTCATATTTGATCTTCGCCATGTCCACGTTGGCCGGGCATTCGGCTTTACATGCCTTGCATTCAAGGCAAAGGTCCATGACCTCGTACAGCCGGCGGCTGGTGAAGTCCGAAGGCGGAACACGGCCGGAGAGCACCGCCCGAAGAGCGTTGGCCCGGCCGCGGGTGGAATGCTCTTCATCTTTTGTCGCCATGTAAGAGGGGCACATTGTTCCCTCCATCGTCTTGCGGCAAACACCAACGCCATTGCACATCTCAACGGATGCGGCAAATCCGCCTTGTTTCGAAAAGTCGAGCAAGGCGCCTGGCTCCCAGGTCTTATATTCTGGTCCATACCTGAGATGTTCGGTGAGCGGAGGGCTGTATACAATGTTTCCCGGGTTCATCAGATTCTTCGGGTCGAAGGCGCGCTTCAATTCACGAAACGCCTGGAGGATCGTGGGACCATACACACGCTCGAGATACGGGCTGCGGGCGCGCCCGTCGCCGTGCTCGCTCGAGATTGCCCCGCCGAATTCCATCACCAGATCCGTGATCTCCTCGGCGATTGCTTTGATTTGTTCGAGCGACGCTTTAGTCTTCAGGTCGATGATTGGACGTATATGAAGGCACCCGACCGAGCAGTGTCCGTAGTAGGCTCCATCGGCCCCGTGTTTTGCCATGATCTCGCGGAAGCGGGGTACGAAGACCGGCAGGTATTTCGGATCAACCGCCGTATCCTCGACAAAGGCGATGGGTTTAGCGTCCCCCTTAATGCCCATGAGCAAACCGAGGCCTGCTTTGCGCAGCTTCCAGATCGCCTTCTGCTCATCCGGGTCGTAGGCGATATGAGCGCCATAGCCGAAGCGATGTTTGGCCCGAAGGGCCTCGAGGGCTTCAACTTTGCTCCTCACTTCGGCGTCGCTCTCCCCGGCGTATTCGACGCCCAGGATCACGGCCGGGTCTCCTTGAATGACCCCCATGCGCTTGGACAGCTCAAGATTGGCTCGGGCCAGGTCGAGGATCATCTTGTCGGTTAATTCGACCGAGTAGGGCCCGGTCTCCAAAATGACCTGCGAGGATTCGAGAGCCTCCTGCATCTCATGATAATGCACGACCACTAACGCCGTTTTCTCGGGCCGCTTAACCACACGGACTTTGGCCTCGACCACGTTGAGCAGCGTACCTTTGGAACCTACGATCAAACGCGCCATGTTGAGAGGCCGATCGCTGACAAGCTCATCCAGGTTGTACCCGCACACTCGCCGCCAATACTTGGGGTATCGAGCGAGAATCTCCTCGCGGTAATTATTCTTGATGCGCGCCACTTGACGATAAATCTCCCCCTCCAGGCCCGGAAGTTTCATCTTCTCCGTAAAGTCTTGTGGCGTGACACGGTCGAACACCGCCCGGCTTCCATCCGCCAGAAGCGCGGTCAACTCGATGACGTGCTCTATTGTGAGGCCGTAAGCGATTGAATGAGAGCCTCCGGAGTTATTACCGATCATTCCGCCGAGGGTCGCCCGATTGGCCGTCGAAGTGTCCGGGCCGAAGAGCAGTCCCATCGAACGCAGGTGTTGATTGAGTTCCTCCTGAATAAGCCCGGGCTGCACGCGCGCCCAAAGCTCTTCTTGATTGACCTCGATCACCTTGTTCAGGTAGGCCGAAAAGTCGAGGACGATCGCATGATTCACTGTCTGACCTGTGAGCGACGTTCCTCCTCCACGCGGAAGTACGGGGACGTTCCAGCGATTGGCCACTTCAAGGACCGCCTGCACATCATCGGTATGACGAGGGATGACGACCCCAATCGGTTCTACCTGATACATCGAAGCGTCTGTGGAATAGAGTAGTCGCGAATAAGTGTCAAAGCGCACATCTCCTTCAACGACGCGGCGCAGTTCTTGTTCGAGGTCATTCATCAATAACTTTCCGTCAGATCCAAAGAATTGAAAAACTTCAGCATTTGATCTGAAAACTACACCCGCCGTCTTCTGGGCCTGCTGGAATTCCTTTGATGGCGCAGATCGTCACGCCGCGCCACTGCAGGGAGACTCACATGATGCTCGGAAAGCCGAAACGCGCATCCATCGGGAGAACCGGCGCCATTGCCGGGGCGGTAATGCTTGCCTGCGCTGTCATCGCGCTGGTCTACGGGCTGATCAAAACGCCTTGAAAGATAACGCGATCAAGTCCGCTAGACGCGTCGCCTCGCGGGTGAAGCGTGGGGATTGGCATTCGGCGACGAGTTCCTGGTAGGTCGCCAAATGCGCTGCGGCCAGACCGCGTTTTGCCGCAGCCTCATCGGGGTTGCCTTCCGCCTCCGCACGTAAGCCTGCGGCGAGTAGCGCTTCAATGAAGAGCGGGCCCAGCCACAGGCGGCTCAAGCGGGACTCAGTTCCAGAGACCAGCTCTGAAGCCGCCGCACACAGCCGTTCGGCCTCATCAAACTCGCCGCGGCGAAAACGCACCGCGGCGAGACAACGGCGCCCTTCGAAACGTGTATAAACCAGGTCCGAAGTCTCGCCGGCCTGAAAATTATCGAGCGCAGTTTGCAGCGCCTCGTCGAGCAATCGCTGACCGTCCACGCCGTCTATGCCACTTCCGGTTGGCGCCGGCGCGTCGTATCCGTGGCTAACGCCCCCGGCTCTACAGTCGCTTGCCTGATCGGCTCGTAACACGGCGACGCTCCCCTTCAGCAACGACGACAGGCGGAGCTCGCCGATAGATTCCGCTAAAGTGATGCCCTCTACAAATTCCCGTTCCGCCCGCGTCGGATCGCCACTGTAAAACGCGCATTGAGCCGCGATGTAGTGGGTCCATCCGCGGCGTTCGCGGGACTGAAGCGTCGCGGCAATCTCCCGCTCGCGTTCGGCGTATTCGATTCCCGCGACAAAGTCGCCCGCGTGGACGGCATTTTCTCCGAGATACTCCAGGCCTAACGCCTGGGCGAACAGAACGTTGTGTTTAACGCCAAAGTCCACTGCCCGTTGGGCCCAGCGGTCGGCGTCGAGGAGACGCCCGTATTGCTGGTAAGTTCCGGCGAGGTAGCCGTAAATTCGCGGGATGATGGAAGCGGCAAACTGCGTTACCGAATCCTGCTCCGCTATGGGAGCGACCAGGCCGGCGGCCCGCTCAAGCAGGTCAATGGCCTTCTTGTGCCGACCGGCGAGGTGATGTAGTGATAGGCTAGTTTTTCCGCCGGATACTGAGGCGCGCCCCCCACGCTTCTCCGCCGTTCGAAGCCTTCTGCGGCGAGGCGGTGATAGCGGCGGCGGCGGACCGGGTTTAGCTCTTCATAGAGCACCTCGCGAATTTTGTCGTGCGTAAAAGTGAATGAGTCTCCGCCGTCGGCCGTGATCAATTGCGCTCCTGCCGCTTCGTCCAGGGCGTCGAGCGTCGCGTCTTCCTGTCTGTCGCCGGTGATCGCCACCAGTTCGTCGAAGGTAAAAGTTTTACCGAGCACGGCTGCGGCGCGCAGCGCCTCGTTCGATTCCCGGCTGACGCGGTCCAGCCGGTTGCCAATCGCCTCTTTCATGCTCTGTGGGATAACGAGCTCGCCGACCTCGCGCCGCTTCCACCGCCCGCTTTCGCGGCGCACCGCCCCTTGCTCTACCAGCGCTTTCAATACTTCCTCGACAAAGAAAGGATTGCCCTCGGTCTGACGGTGCACGGCGTCGCCGAAATCAGCGCTGACGTTTTCGCCGAGCAGCGCGCTCAGTTGCGCAGAAGTCTCCGCCGCGTCGAAACGTCGCAGGGCGATGCGGGTGGCCAGTCGTTCGCGGTTCCATTCGACCAACTCCTTGGCGAGCGGGTGGGCGCGATTGAGCTCTGTGTCGCGATAAGCGCCGACGATGAGCGCGCGTCCTTTGCGCAGTTGCCGCAGTAGGTGTCCGAGGAGCCAGAGGGCGCCGCGGTCGGCCCAGTGCAAGTCATCCGCGTAGAAGAGCAGTCCCCTATCGCGGGCGAGACGCTCGAACACCTGCGCGACGGCGTCGAAGAAAAGCAGCCGTTCCTCATGCGGCTCCAACTCGGGATGTTCCGGAAAGGGGCCGAGACGAGAATCAATCTCCGGCGCAAGCTTGGCAATCTGCGCAGCCGCCTCGCCGAGTACGGCGCGCAAAGCCGAGTCATCCTTCTGCTCTCGCACCCATCTGCGAAAAGCTTCAACAAAAGGCAAGTAGGGAGTGGTCGCCTCGTACTCGTAACAACCACCCGTCAGAACGACGGCGCCGTCGACAGCCGCCTGAATCATAATCTCACGCGCCAGCCGCGTCTTGCCGGCGCCGGGCTCACCACTCAAAAGCACGGCATGGCCACGTCCCTCGCGGGCGCGGCGCCAAAATTCGAGCGCTTCGGAGAGCTCGGCAGCGCGCCCGACCAAATGCCCGCGAGAAAGAGCGTCGAGAATCGCGACTGCCGCCACAGTGTCGGCGTCTCCCGCCGTCTCTGTCGCCGCGAGCGATTCACGAAGCGCAGCCGCCGTCGCGACCGCCGTCGCGAAACGCTGGGCAGGACTCTTTTCCAGGAGACGCAGGATTACGGCTTCGAGCGCGCGCGGGAGATCCGGGCGCAACACGCGCGGCGGTACGACAGACGCGTGGACATGTTGCGAAACGATGGTTAAAGGGTCTTCGCCGGTGAAAGGCAACCGACCAGTCGTCAGCTCATAAAGTAGGACCCCGAGGGAGTACAGATCCGTGCGACCATCAACCTGCTGTCCCAGGGCTTGCTCGGGCGCGATGTATGCTGGGGTGCCCAGAATCAGTCCTGCGCGGGATATACGCTCGCCGTAGCCCGGCAACGCCAGACCGAGATCGGCGAGCTTCACGCTTCCCCGTTGACCCGCCGCAGACAAAAGCACGTTGTCCGGTTTCAGATCCCGGTGCACAATGCCGTTGGCGTGCGCGTGATCGAGAGCGGCGCAGATCTGGCAAGCTATTTCGACAATGCGGGGCAAGTCGGACGGGCGAGCTTTCGCTAAATTTGGGCCGTCGACCAGCTCCATGACGAAGAACGGTATACCCTGCTCCTCTCCGAAGTCATGAACCGAAATAATGTGTGGGTGATTGAGCGCGGCGGCGGCGCGGGCTTCCCGAATCAGACGTTGGCGGGCTTCGGTTGAAGCCGCCTCCGACACCACTTTTACGGCGACTTCGCGCATCAGTTCGAGATCGGTGGCGCGATAAACGACGCCCATTCCGCCCCGACCGATTTCGCCGTCGAGCCGATAGCGCCGGCGCAGCACGGCCCCGGGCGCCATCGCGCTATACCTGGCGTCATCCCAATTCATGCTGCGAGTCGTTTGGGTATCGTCCGACATCGACAAAAGGATATCACAGTGAATCCGGCCATGCCCTCAAAGGCTTTGAGTTTAAGGTTCATTTCGGGAGACAATCTAAAGTCGACAGCCGATTTATGCTAACTACTCTGTAAACTAAGTTGCTTTATATTTTGTGTTTTAAATCCTTTGCTTTGAGCCTGCGGAGCAGGCGGCAGCATAAAGCCTGGGGCGTAAGCCCCAGGAGAGCGGCAGCAAAGCGATCAGAGCCCACGAAGTGGGCGACAGCCA
>Ga0137368_10001914_pt1 | contig 22272 bp, 18 predicted proteins | sample SagtaG_13_FD_104917 | JGI IMG/M metagenome (GOLD analysis project Ga0137368, IMG submission 104917) | Vadose zone soil microbial communities from Sagehorn Ranch, Mendocino, California, USA - Sage1_L_100_16 metaG | ecosystem: Environmental > Terrestrial > Soil > Vadose zone | place: USA...
ACCAGGGCTTCTTCAAAGGGGGCCAGACCTTCAGCCGCGACGGTCGAGAAGGCTGCTACCTCGTCCGGATCCCCATATTTCAAGCGGACCGACGCTTCAATGTCAGACCGTCTCACGTGATCCCTCCAAGCTTCTGATAGAGGCGATAACTCCACGCCGCCGGTCGTTGCACCACCTGTTCCAGCCACCGCCAACCCGCATAGACCTTCGGGCTGATCACCAGATCATACTCTCCAAGAAAACTGACCAACTCGGCATTGAACCGGCGCTTGAACTCATACACGCCGTACTCGGGATCTTCAGGACTGGGTTTCGCCGAAACCACGCCCCGCATGTCATAACAACGGCATCCCGCAGCCCACGATCGGCTGATGCCTGTCCACTGTAATAGATAAGACGCCATGAGGTTCTGATCCTCTCCGGTCGAGGCCCCATACATGTACCAGGCTGTCGGTCCGAACCTCAGGATTTGAATGACCGCCACTACCCGGCCGCCATGCTCGGCGAAGAGGTACTCACCCAAACCGGTCTGGACGCAGTGGCGCCAGATGGCTTCATGAAATCGGAGACTCCGGACGGGAAACCCTCTTCTGCGTCCACCTTGCAAAAGCAGCTGATGAAACATCCGCAACGCATCGCGATCGGTGCGCGGGACGATCACAACTCCCTTCCGCTTTGCCAGCCCGATGTTGTACCTGCTCTTGTGCGGTAACGCGGCCAGCAGGCCTTCCGGCCCTCCGTACCGGTCCACCGGAATTCGCATCACGTGTGCCGGCTGCAAAATCCGAAACAGGCCCTGTTTCTCGACTCGCTGAAAACCCATGCGCGTCAGGGCATCATGCACATCCACCCGTTCTTCCGGCACAGCAGGGTCGGCCTGGACAAGGAAGACGCCCTGCTCACAGGCCACCTGCCGCAAAGCCCCAGCAAATTGCTCGACTTGCTCAGCCTGGCTCCAGTCAAGCACAGGGCCGCGCGGCATATAGAGTAAGCCGATACTCGTACCAGGTAGCCTTCGGCGAAGGAGCAGCGCGGCCGCCTGGATCCCTGTCCCGTCTTCAAGCCGGAGGAAGATTGGAGTCCACCCGGTATCGGATCGTACTGAAGCCCAAGCCCGCGATTGCATGAGATGTCCGGTTGAGGCTGCCGAGACGAATGCGTCCCAGGCCTTGCCAGGGTCCTCGATTCCGACAACGACGTTCAGGAGCCCCATACCATCACCCTGCTCCCATCCGGCCGCGAACCACCTCGTCCAACACCGCAAGGATCGCGTCCGTCATTCGTTCCGAGCTGTACTCCATCGCCCGCTTGGTCCCACGCGAAGCCAGCATCTGCCGGCGCACCGGGTCTTCGAGCAACTCGCGGAGCGCAACAGCCCACGCCCCTGGATCATCCGGGTCGCAAAAGATCGCAGCATCACCGGCCAGTTCAAGAAGGGCTGGCGTGTTCGAGCACACAACCGGAGTGCCACACGCCATCGCTTCGAGGACCGGCAACCCGAACCCTTCATAATGAGACGGAAAGGCAAAGAGGTCGGCCCCACGATACAGCGCCGGCAGATCATCGTCCGCCGCCACCCCTATCGCCTTGATATCGTCCCGCACCTCCGAGTTCTTGATGAATTCCTCAAGGCGCGTGGACGGCGGGCCACCGACCAAGACAAGCGGGTGTCCTGCGCGAAGCACTTTCGGCAGCCCGGCAAAGGCTCGGACCAGGCCGGGCACGTTCTTGTGAGGTTTAAAGCCGCCAACGTAGAGGACGTAGCCTTTCTTCAAACCATAGCGGGTCCAAACCTCGACATCCGCCATCGGATCGCCGTGTGGACAGAAGGCTGGAGAAGACGCTAGCGGGATAACTCGAAGCTTGTCACGATGTGCCCCCAGCAGTCGATGCACATCTCGGGCCGATGTGTGCGAATCCACCAAAACAGCCGCCGCCCGCTGCAGGACAAGCAGGCAGAACAAAAGGAATGGCGGGTTCAGCCACAGATCGATGGGACGATCATTAAACCGGTCTTCCACGAAGAACGATAAATCATGGATCGTGCTGACGACAGGGACGCCGGCGAAAAGCGGCACTTTGATATAGGGAGAATAGAAAACGTCGACGCCTCCGCGCTTCAGGGCATAGGGAAGGGAGACCTGGTCCCACCACACAGTCCACCGCTCAGGAATCCTGACGACCTCGACATTCGCACCTTGCACCCGAACTTCACAGGCAGTATCTCCGATCAAGAGGAACCGGTCCTTCGGTCTCCTGGACGTACCAGCACGGAGAAATCCTTCCAGAAACCGACCGATCCCAGTGCGCCGGCCCGGCTGCCACTCCCGGATGTCAATTCCGACAGTCAATCCGCTATAGCCTCCTTCACGCTTGTCTGCGCTCTGCCGTAGCCCGGCTCCTTCTGCACGACCACGCAAGCGCCCACCGATTCAGCGATACGGGTTAGGCTCGCTGACTGATCCCTACCGCTGCTGGTATTCCACTGAATACAAATCCTCATGGGCACGATACCATAGAACTTACCATTTTCGGACGTGCACCTCGGCAACCGCCAAACTCGCAGCCCCCTGGGGTTTGACACGGCACATGCCTGCCCCTCCATCGAGCCAGGTCGAAACCACCCAGGCATACCCTCCAGGTGGTACGGTCTCGGTCACGACAAAGACAGCTTGGTCGTCTGCAACCATTCCCGCCGGCCAGTGCGCCGCCGGAAGCAGGGCGTGAAACATCGGCCGTGTGCTTGCCCACACTGGATCACCGCTACTGGAAACCAGGGCCTCAGCGACGCAGGGCATTGCCTGGCCCGCTGCCCGTAACGCCCAGCTATAATGCGCCCTGAGATTAGCACGCGGCGCCACACGTGTCGGTGTAACCGCACTGGCAACCAGGGCGAACTGACCAGCCAGCTTGGCGTCTGCTGCCGATATCTGACGCAGGTTCACCAATCGTGCGACCGTGTTCGCCGAGGGCTCTACACCGCCGAAGAGCGCCAGCCCGTCCTCAACTGCGACAAGCGGACGGGTCTCCACCAGACGCCGAAGTAGCGGTCGAAAGGCCTCAGGATCGGGAGACGCACCGACATAGTCGAACCCGCTGACATCCACGATGACGTAGTCGGCCCGGTCCACTCCGGCCGGGAAGAGGTAGATCGCGTTCCGTACGGCCACGTGCGCCCCGACGTGATTGGCGGCGGACACGGAAGCGTCTGAAGGGATACGGGCCGCGATCGCGGCTACAGCAGGACGCGGGTTCGCATCCCAGAACTGTTTTCGTGCGAATGGGTCTTGGGACCAGGGCAGCGGGCTGAACGTCACACTCGCGATTACACTCGTGGCCGCCATGGCTGCCAGCACGGCCCGAGGATGCCAGCTTAGCTTTCCGATCCACACCCCGGCCCGGCGACTCCCGACCACGGCGGCCGCGATCAGGATCGGAGTGAGGGTCGCCGTATACTGCCCGCGGATGGTGTACTGCATCTCGTTTGAGGACAAGAGATTGGACACCAGCGGCGGCAGCCCGACGGCCAGGACTTCCGGTGCCAGCAGCGGCAGCCCTGCCAGCGGGACCAGCAGCAACACGAGATAGCCGATGCGCTCCGGCTGCAGGATCGTCCCGAAGAAGACGTACGGGCGTAACACCGGAGACGCAATGAGCTCCCACGGTGTATTCCCCAGATGGTGCCAGCGGTTAAACACAGAAAAATAGGGAGACTGAATCCAGCTCGGGATGACGAACCCGATCAACAGCGCGAATGCGCCTGTCGCGATCGCCGCCAGTCCCAAGCCGATGGGGCGACGATGCACCGCCGCAACGTACAGGCCGAAGGTCAGCGCGACAAGCGCCATGTCCTCCTTGACCAGCATGAGGAGGCCGGCCCAGACCAACGCCCAAGCGGTCCTCCCCGCAAAAATAGACGCGAAGGCGGCCAGCAACATGGGCGTGGCAAAGGTATCTGCGTGAAAGTCGAACAGATTCGCAAACTGGAGCGGGGGGTACAGGAGATACACGCCGGCGGTCACAGCGCCGGCCGACGGCTGCGCCCATACCCGCCGGCCCAGACAATAGGCCGGCACGGCTCCCAGGGCCAAGACGATGCTCTGGATCACGAGCAGAGTCGCCGGCTCCGGGTAGAGGCGCAGGAATGGCGCCACCGCTGCCAGGATGAAGGTGGCATGGTTCCCCCACACTGCATCGTGCCAGATCGAGCTACGCGGGATCTGCAACTGGGACACCTCCCAGGTGAGCTGCGCGTAGTAGCCCAGGTCCCAGATGCCGGTCAGCAGCGCCCGATGCCGGAAGAGGCTGAGATAGGACAGCCCGCCGGCATAGGCTGCGATACCGGCAAGGACCGCCAGCCACATTGTGCCGCTCGACGCTGTGATGGTTGGACCGTTTCGGCGTCCCACCAACCACGCCGCCAGGACACCACCGGCCAGCGTCAACACGATAAACAGCAGCGTCGTGGCAGCCAACTGTCGTTTGAACAGGCTGGGCCACGGCACCCATTCAACAAGGGTGTCTTTGGCAAGTGCCACGGTTACCAGAGCGCCCAGAACCAAGAGAAACCACAACACGGATCGCGGTCGTGAGCTCATGCCGCTACCGTCTTACCTCCATAGCCCCCCTGTAGAGCGACTCGACGGCCTCCACATGACACGTTATGCTGAATTGAGCCTCCGCCCTGTGTCTTCCTGCAGCTCCGAGCGCCACCGCCCATTGCGGATTGTTCAAAAGTGACAGAACTGCTTGGGCTAAGGCTTCAGCCTTGGCAGGCGGCACCAGGAAACCTGTTTCTCTGTCAAGCACGATCTCTGGGACTCCCCCAGAGTAAGTAGCAACTACTGCCTTCCCCATCGCCATCGCCTCGATCAGCACCCGCCCGAAATGTTCACCGATGGACGGCAGGACGAAGATATTGCACAAGGCGAGGAGTTCCGGAATATCTTCGCGCCAACCAGGAAAGTGCACTCGCGCGTCAAGACCGAGGCTTCGTCGCTTCTCTTCCAATTCCCTCTTCAATTCGCCATCTCCCACCACGACCCAATGAGCACCAGGCACAGCCTCTCGGACTAGATGAGCCGCCTCAAGGAGATACTCGTATCCTTTAAAGCGGACGAAGCGTCCGACACTCAGAACCACCGGTCCATTTTCGGGCAGGCCGAGAGACTGGCGAAGCCCTTGTGGTGGAAGACGAGGACTGAACTGTATGAGGTCAACACCGTTGTACACGCACCGGATCTTCAGAGACGGCGCCCAGGCAAACCGCTTTCCTACCGCCTGTGAATTGACAATTATGAGACGAGCCAGTTTGGCAAGGAACCGGTCAAAAAAGTGGTCTTGGTCCGCGACGCGAACGTGCCAGATCACGGGTTGCCCACCAAGGCGTCCAGCCAACCCCGCATAAAACATCGCGCGCGATCCGTTGGCATGCAGGAGACTTGCGCCTGTCTGCCGGATCAAACGCCTGAGCTTGGCGACGCTCCGGACCACGGCTACACCAGGTCGGCGGAGCCCAGGAAGCGGAATCACGTGTGTGACGATTCCTATCTGCCGGCAGCGACTGGCCACCGCCCCCTCAGAGGGCACCACGACGATTGGAACCCACCGTGTCCTGTCCAGATTCGCGAGCAGCGCAAGCAAGCTGATCTCTCCCCCACCCACAATGTCGCCATGGTTCGACACCACCAGCACAGTCACGGGTTTAGTCATAGACGCCACCGGGAGGCCAGCTCTTTCCAGCGGCCAGCCTCTGTTCCCAGATCCATGGTGAATTTGACGAGCGGGACCAGCCACCACGCTCGTCGATGGGAAGGATAGCGCCGCGCGAACCGGAACCGCCAAAGCAATGCCGCGTAGTAACCCAGGGCGCCTGCTGGGACAAACACGAGAAGGCCTGGCCAGCGAACGAGGGCAAAGATCAAAACCACGATGCGCAGAGTCCACGAACTCCGAATGAGATACCAAGCGAACGGCCCACGATCGGTCGTAGCCCTGAAAAGCCCGATCTCGCTCTGCCCGCGGCGCATGAACCACCGAAAGATCGCCCCCAGACTGCCCCTCGGTCGATGGTAGACAACAGCCATGGGCGTATACACGCAAGGTCCCAATGTAGTGACGCGTTCGGCCAAAAGAAAATCCTCCCCGCCCAGACGTGCGTCTTCTAAAAACCCTCCCGCTGCAAGCACGGTCTTGCGCCGGTACGCACAATTGCATGTGGAGAGGTAGTGCGTCGGGACGACTCGCCCTTGGGCATCATGCAGATATCGAAGGCCACCGCCAGGGAAACCTAGGATGTTTTCCGCATACCCGATCGGCCCACAGTCCTTTACAAGAACTGCGCCGGCGACTCCCACAACAAGCGGTTCCGCGAGGAACGTCTGCCAAAGGGCCTCGGCCCAGCCTTGCTCCGCCAAGCAGTCGTCATCAATGAAGAGAATCACTTCGCCGTGGGCTTCCCGAACGCCGGCGTTACGAGCATACCCAAAGCCTCGTCCAGATCGAGGGAGAGGCACATATCGGACCCCAGGAATTTCACGCGGCGCGTCGGCTTCTTCCACCACTACGATCTCCGCCGTACGTCCGGTGTCGCCGGACGCCCGGATTGATGCGACGGCACGTTCTAGATCGGCTGGCCGGTCTTTTGTGCAAATGACGATGGAAAGCCTACTTGGATCAAAGACAGAAGGCGCCATACTTCACCGATCCCCACCATCGTCCCACGGTCATGGCGAATGACTTCAATAGCAGCAGCCCGGCCAGCGCGACACTCCCTGGCAGGGAAACAGCCGAGCCAGATCTAACTGCTCGCCTGTTCGCGATGAATACAAGCCAGAGAGCGTACGGCATCAATAAGAGAAGCGCCGGTCCATACAGGACCGTAAGGACCATCACCGCCAGCACCTTTTTATCCGCGGATGACAAATCCAGCCAGGCGTGTACGGGACATCCTTTCCATGAAAATGGACGCATCGGCAGATCAACCCACAGACCACGTGAGAGTTTACGGCTGATCAAGTACGCATGGCTCTGGCCATAATCAAAGGCCTGCCGGACCATCCCCCGCAACGTGGCTCTATGGTGATGGGCAACCCGCGCTTCTGGCACATACACGATTTCGCCTCCAAAAGCGTAAATTCGTGCGCACAGTTCGTAATCCGATCCAGCCGCTGTTCCACCCACACTTTTTTCGTCAATCCCGTTGAGCTCCATCAATAGAGCGCGCCGGACCGTCAAATTTGCCGTGACATAGCCTCCCTCCCACGGAGTCCACTCCAAGGAGCGCGCCGGCCGGTCTGGCAACTGGAGGGTATAGAGAGCACTGAAGAGTTCCATGGTTGAAGCGGGATGAGCAGCAACCACCCGACCAGCTACAGCGCCGACTCGGGGATCGTTAAAGGGTTCAATGAGATAGCTAAGCCAGGCAGGTTCAGGCGCACAGTCGGAATCAATGAATGCAATCACATCGCCTTTTGCGGCTCGGAATCCCTCATTGCGAGCAGCGGCGGCTCCTCGTCGAGGCTCTTCGAGCACCTTCACATCAAAGGACCTATGGTTTCGTGCAAAGTCGTGAAGGAGCGCAAGGGTGCCATCAGTAGAGCCATTATCCACCAAGAGGGTCTCCAGCGGCCTGGGATCTAACCGCTCAAGGGCCGCGAGGCAGAATGGCAGTGTACGGATCGCGTTGAAAATTGGCACTACAACCGACACACTCAGCATGATATGACTTTCTTGGGCAACAGCCCTGCGTAAAGGGATTCAAGTGGAGCCAAACAGCGCGACCAGTCATACCGTTCTTCCATCAAGCGACGGGCGGCATTCCCCAAACGGATGCGCTCTTGCGGATTCCCCAATAGGCGGAGAATAGCTGCGATGAGAGAGGAACGATCGTTCGCGATCACGACTTCTTGATCATGCGAGGCTTCAATACCCTCAATACCGATGCTCGTGGTCACGATGGCGAGACCCGCTGCCATCGCTTCCAGAAGCTTTGTTCGGGTACCCGCGCCCGTGAAGTGCGGCGCGACATACACAGTCGCTGCGTGGAGATAAGGGACCATATCCTCCACTGCTCCGGTGACTGTTATGCCTGAGCGTGATCCGGATAGATTTCGGAGGCGCGGGTCCGGGTTGCGTCCCACAAGACGCAATTCCGCATTGGGGTGGACTCGTCGAATTTCTGGAAAGATTCGGCAGGCCAGGAACAGCGCAGCGTCCACATTGGGTAGGAACCCCATATCTCCAGTAAAGAGAACGACCGGAGGCTCTTCATCGCGCGGTGTTCCAGGTCTGACCGCGGAACAGTCGAACCCGTTTGGGATAACCAAGACCTTTCGTCCAGGGCGTTCCTGTTGGCAGCGTATTCGGTCCTCCTCCGAGACAACCAGGATGCAAGACGTGTCGGGCCAGCAAAAGGCGTCAAATATACTGAAGCGGATGAGTTGCAGGAGATTCCGCGCACGGGTCAGAATCCCTGCCTCATGCCGCAGCGCACGGAGAGGCCCTGCCAAGCCATATGCCCAAGTATCCAGAATGATAGGCATCGAGAGGTCCTTCGGAAGGTAAGGGAGCATCGCCGGCTTCTCAACCTGGACCGCGGAATATGCCCTGGTTTCTAACCGGCGTCGAACCGCATATACTAGTGCCGGATCCTTCACATATGGGCTGACACGAATGACTCGACGCAGCACACCGCCAGAGCTGGGAGTCACAAACTCCATATCGGAACAGACTTTCCCTACTAGATTCTCGGCCTCCTCGACTCCCTCTAATGTAGGCGCGACAAGATCGAGGTCATAGCGTTCACCCAGATACCGAACAATGTGATACATCCGGAGAGAACCGCCTCCTCGGCAGGGTGAAGGCGGACTTGGTGCTAGGAACAGCAGGCGCATTGACTAGCTCTGAGTAGACACGTGAACTTCGTGGTCCCTGGCTACGGCTTGATTCCCCACGCAAAATAGTAAAACCCAAGCCACTCGGCTAATCTTGTGCCGTCGAACCACTTCCAGAACCTTTGAGTGCGTTCTACGAGAGAGACTTCCAGCTCACGCAGTTTCACGGAGCGATAGAGTAACGGCAAATAGGGCGGCACGACTCCTGCTGGAAAAACTCGCACGTTCACCAGCCCGTGATGCTTTAACAGGTCAAATATTTCCCGGGACGAAAAGCGCCGCTCGTAGAAAGCCGTGAGCTTCTCGCCTGTCACTGCGCGTTTCACTTTCCCAACCCAGTCCAATGACCGAAAGAGTGAGAACTTCCGTGGCACTATATCGGAATAGAAGATGCCTCCCGCTCGAAGGACACGTACCATCTCTCTTACGATCGGAGCAGGGTCCTCGAAATGCTCCAGCAAACCTGTGGACAAGACTGCATCAAACACTCCGTCTCGAAAAGGGATTCGAAACGCATCGCCAGCAACAAACGAGCCGCCCACGCGTGCCAGCGAATAGTTCGCCTGGGCGGCTTTGAGTGCAGCAAAAGAATAATCGAAGCCAAAAGTTCGGTAACAAGCCAAGGCCAACTGACACGAAAGACGCGCTGACCCACAGCCAACCTCAAGTGTCCGCCCGCCGGCCGGGAGGATTGGCCGTAGATATTCAAATTTAATCCGATCAAGGATCTGGGTCATGGTCTTTGCTGCCAGCGTCGGAGATTGGTCAGTCCAGTACACATCCCAGAACTGTTGCGATCCCTTGCTCGTTTTTCTAGGGTCTTCTCGCTGCATCCGCAGTCTCAACCGTTGTCAGCACAGCAGATCGTTCCAGAACTAGCCAGCTTCACCACGTTTTCCGTATCGGGAACCTGAATCCCAGGACTCACTAGCACTTCCCGCAAGCTAGAGCGAATACATCCAGTGTCTTACGAGCCGCCTCCGGCCAACTGAATCGAGCAGCCTGCCGATATCCCCGTCCGCGAAGTTCTGTGCGAAGGCCGGATTCGGTCAGTACACGGAAAAGGGCCTCCTCGACTGCTTCCTCATCGGTTGGTGGTACCAGCAAGCCTGCATCCCCGAGCACTTCTGGCAGGGAGCCGGCGTTCGACGCGACCACTGGAATCCCACACGTCATTGCCTCCAGCGGAGGAAGGCCGAAGCCCTCATACAAGGAAAGAAACGCAAATGCCTCAGCTCCATGGTACAGATGCGCGACGTCGGTGGCAGGAATGAAATCCACCACCACACAGTCCCCCGAGTCGATGAGATCTTGTGCAGCATCCACGACGTCCCGGCCCCACTGCGCGCGGCCGCACAAGACAAGTTGGTGCGGAAGATGGCGCCCACGTTTCAGCCGCCGGAATACGCGAACCAGCGTCCCGACGTTCTTGTGCGGTCCGAGTGAGCCTACATATAGAAGATACGGCTTGCGAAGCCTGTAGCGCTTCAGAACATTAGCCAGTGCTGACTCGTCACTACATGGTCCAAAACGACTGTCAACACCAGGATAGATAACATAGATTTTTGCTGGATCCGCTCCCATCAACTCCACAAAATCACGTTTGGTGCATTCTGAGATAGCAATGATTGCAGTTGCCCGTTCGATTCCACGGCGTATACGGGACGTGAGTAGCGGTTGATCCTGCCCATAGAACTGGGGAAAGCGGACCGGGATCAAATCGTAGGCGATCATGACGGCAACCGGCTTGCGCAGGACCGGCGTCACATAGATCGTGGAAAGGAACAAATCCGGTTGGCCCAGCCAGGCTTCTGTGAAAGGGAGATGGAGCGACCGCCGTGTCCAACACCATTCTAGCAATTGGTCCGGTACCCTGGTGACAGTTGCCTTGAACCGGTCAAACGCCGAATCGGCCATCAGTTGTGCCACCTTGCGTCGCGTGTTCGCCCGAAATCCCCTGAAAAAAAGCCTGTAGTCATGTCCTTTATCTTCAGCAGCGAGATGCAGGAGTAGTTCGCGGAGATACGTCGCAATACTGGCTTCCCCGAGAAGCGGCAAGCCGTCTACGACAATGCGCATCCCATTCACCTTGAAGGGGTCGTTCCGACCACAAGTGCTACGGCTCTGGCCGCACCTTTCCAATCCGCAGACGCGGCCTCGGTTTCCGTGCACGGAGTCCACAGACCTTCCCTGCTCTGCGCATGCTCGACCTTGACGACTGCAACCGGTGCTAATAGCTTTCGTAGAAGTAGCGGATCGTATACCCGTTGGAAATCGTCGGTCATGGCTCGACCAAACGGAACGGTGATCAAAACACGGCCTCCCGGCCGAAGCACCCGCACTATCTCATTGACTACCGCACAGTCACCCATTTCTCCCAAAGGGTCGCCATAGTGGCCAATGCCGATATGCTCGATCACAGAAATAGCCAACACCGCCCCGAAACAGCCAGTCGCGAAGGGGATCCTCATGGCATCGCCACGAACGGCGGTGAACTTTGGATGCTTATACGGATAGGGGTTAAAGTCGATTCCAACGACTTGGAACCCACGGGAAGCCAACGCAATCGGAAGTTGGCTGTTGCAACAACCGATGTCAAGTATCGGATCCCTCACCCCGTCCAGGTTTTGAAAGATGAAGGGGTACTCGACCACCCGTTCAGTGGTAACCATGCCGGGCTCAAAGACTCGTTTCAGCGCACTACGGAGGAAATCCGCAAGGATGGCCTTGCCTCGAGGAAACCAATTGAGCATTCGGACGAGTCCACGCCAACGGAGACGATACTGAGGACGGTAGGTGCCGGGAGGTACTATCTCAGACATCGTGAATCCCACAACTTCACGCGCGGGCTCCTGGTACTACGGCCTGACGGACCCATCCCAGTACCATGGCCATATCCTTAGCGGAGATAATACGCAGGAAAACCATAAATCCGCTGTAGACGAGAAGAGACACGAGGGTTGCCAGGATCGGTCCGTTCTCCCGCAGGAGCCACCACAAAACCACTCCGCCAGCTACCGATGCGGCAAGTCCACCCAGAACTGGCTTGAAGGAAAGCCTCGCCGTCAATTCGCGCCTGATTAACACAGCTGCAAAGCCGAGGATGGCGAGTTCCGACGCGAGGGTTGCCATCGCAGCGCCCACCGCACCCCAGCGAGGGATCCCCCAGAGATTCCCCAAGAGGTTTACAATAAGGCCACCCCCTAGGCCTGCTAGCCACCAGTGTTCCCACCCGCGAGCTTGGAGAGCCACGCCAAGCGGGGCATAGAGCCAGTTGGCGGCGGCCGACCAAGCCAGCACGATCAAAATCGGCGCGGCAGGAGTAAACTCAGCGCCGTACAGCACTTGGAGCAACGGTCCGGCGAGACCGGTGAAAATCAACGCCATGGCTGGCGCTGTCGCTCCAAGACCTCGCAGGACCCTGATGAAACTCTCCGGTGCGAGCCCCTTGGGAGCTTGGACTATCAGTGGAAACAACGCTCCTGCAATAGTGCCGCCGAAGTACACCGCCATATTGATCGGTTTATACGCTGCACTGTAGAGACCCAGAGCAATTGTGGACGCCATCTGCCCCAGGAGAAGAATATCCAATCGGGTATAGAGGCTCTGGACAGCTGCTCCGGCACCGAATGGAGCGCCTTGGCGAAAAAGGGTTCTCAAGGTCATGGTCTGCGTACCACCCGCTGGCAAAAAAGGAGCGGCAGCTCGCCTTGTGATCAGCACAGCGATTCCCACAGCAAGCACTTGCGCCACGAGGAAGGCCGCTACACTACCGCCGAGAACTGCGGCTGCGAGCAGAGCTGCCGTCCCAACAACCCCCGTAGCCAGCTCAGCTTTTGCAAGAGAGTCGTAGCGCGCTCGACCGCTCAACACGGCCAAGTAGGGCCAACTAAGTGTTCCAAGCGCCAACTGCGCTGCCGCCAGCCACACATACTTGAGCGGTACCGGTTGTTCTGGGAGAAGAACTGCAAACATGGGGATCACTCCAAAGACCAGCCCCGCTAGCAGCACTTGAGCTCGAAGGGCAACCCGAAACACTCTGTTGCCTTCTATGGGGTCTTGGGCGACGGCTCGGGTCACAACCGTGCTGATCCCCATGTTCGGAAGGAGACCCAAAAGCGCCGCTAGACCCATCGCATAAGCGTATTCTCCTAACCGCTCCGCTCCAAGGACCCTGGCTAGGATCACGGAGTTTCCCAAAGACAGGACAAACCCCGCTGCTCTGCTCATTAAAAGCAGCGTCGTAACCCGACCGAGTGAGATCCCGCTCATGGATACCGCTTAGCTGAGGACCGGCTCGACGTCCCTCTTGCTTGAGGCATTTCAACTGTGTCTCACAACAGTAGAATCTACCTATCGCACGACAGTACGGCTTGTTCCGTGAATAGGAGTAAGTGGTGAGTACGGTACCAAGATTGCAGAGAGAGGCATTCCTTGCTGAGCGCTTGCGGCCCCTAGCGCCGTATAGCCTTGCTCGCTACTAACCGGCCTGGCTTCCCTTCTGCTACACGCTCAAGGTTCGACAGGACCTGTTGCGCAGTCTCCAGAGGCTGCGTGCTCTCCATTAGTAGTAACCTGACTACCAACGCCGCGAACAGCCAGAAGGGTTCCATAATCCGCACGATGAGAAACGTGTTCGAACCGACAGCATGCACCAGGAGGCCCGCAAGCCCCAGCAGAAATCCTAACGCGACCCCGCGGGAAAACTGATCAGTCGCATGCCGATAGGACGTGATGCCCATACGGAAAATCGACCCGATGAGGACAAAGAACGCGACGAGACCAAGCAGGCCCGTCTCCGTCAAAACCCTCGGATACCACGCATCTAAAAAAGGCCCTCCCGTGATGCCCGTCCCCCAGAGCGGGAATTTTTGCCATAATTCTAATGACTGGTGCCACGAACGGAGTCGATCCGATGTCGAGGTATCGATCCGCAACGCCCCCAGACGAATCTGCCCTGCCTCCTGCTCCTGAGTGAATGTAAACGCGATCCGCTCCTTCACGGCGTGTGGAGCCCACAGAGGAGCGGCAAGGATTCCGATGAGCACCATGGTCATCAGAACCGGTTTCCGTGGCGCCATGAATCCAATGACGCTCAGGATCAGCACCCCTGCCGCCAAGAACGAGGCGCGCGACAGCGTCGCCATAAGCCCGATGCTCCCAGCCGCCAGAAGAAGCAGGATCGGCAGTCGGTTGGTCACCGCCCCGCTTGTCAACACGAGCCCGACGACGATCGCCAACATAAAGACAAGATACCCACCTAGCGTGTTGGGCTCGCCCGATTCCCCCTCGAACGGTGCTGATGCCCGCTCTCCGCTGGGAATCTGTGCAATTGCGAAGAGCGAGACCAGGAAGCAGATGATCAGACTGGCGATCACCAGGCCGCGGGCCTCTTCCTTTGTCGTCACCGCGCTGACGACCATGAAATACAGGAAAACGTACTCATAATATTTCAGCCAAAAGAAGAAGCCGCTCATGGGCTTGACACGTCCGCTCAGCACTCCGATGAGCGTGGCTAGCCCGGCAGCGCCGATATAGAACATGATCGGTCCATTTAGGGGAGTCCGCAGGAACGGCGTGCCTCCCTTAAGAATCGCCATCTTGGCGATCCAGACAAACCCGATCACGATCAGAAGGAAATCATCAAAGCGAAGCGTAATCCCACGACCAGACGCCCCGCCGCCGCCGGTCAGCCCCCCGACCAGAAACTCAGGGCTCAGCAGCATGGAGAAGACCAGTAAATAGAGGCTGAGCCTCGTGGAGACAAACGCCATCAGCAGGAGCGCAACGCCCACAACGATGCGTAGGCTGAACGCGGTGTCACTGGAAACAATGAACAGGGACAGCGCAGCGGCTAAGGCTAGCGGAACCGCAACTATGAGCCCTTTAGGCTGCATCGCACGCCCCCCAGCTAGGCCACGGGATGGAAACCGGACTGATGCCGAATAGACCAGGCCCTGAAGTCGCCAAGATCAGGACGACGAATAGCGATAGTACTGGTATTGGTGGTAATCAGGGGAAAATTCGGCGCTCACGTTGCTGAGCACCACCCCGACGATATGGGCCTGGGCATTCTCAAGGAGAGTCTTCGCGCGCTGCAATGGCGTCCGTCCAATTTTACCGACTTGGTAGACCAAGACCACGCCGTCGACTTTGGGACCGATCATGACGGCATCGGCGACAGGCAGGATAGGTGGACAGTCAAGCATGACGAGATCATAGTTTTCTTCGCAGGCGGCGATCAGGTCCACGAAGCGTTGAGAGTTGAAGAACTCAGACGGGTTGGGCGGCAGATTTCCGCTGGTGATGATACTCAGGTTGTCCACGCTGGGAGCGCTCAGAACCTAATCGATCCCCAGCTTCCCGAGCATCAGATCCGGAGCAGTCTGCACTACGTCCTGCCACTGCGCGGACCCGACCAGAACCTCGCTCAGGCCGGGCTCCCGCTTGAGCCCGAGCCGGCTGTGCACGGCCGGCTTTCTGAGGTCCGCGTCCACCACCAAGACCCGCCGTCCATCCTGCGCGATCGTGATAGCCAAGTTGATGACCGTCGTGGTCTTTCCTTCGCCGAGGCCGGCGCTGGCGAACGACAGGCTTTTGACCGTCCGGTCTACGCAGGCGAATTGAAGGTTGACCTTCAATGACCGGTACCCCTCCGCGACCACGCCTTTCAGATCGAACAACGGCGAGAGCCGCGACAGCAATTCCATGGACTCAGCATCGAGCGTTTCAGGAAAGACCTTTTTGATCGCCCGCTCAACTTCCTTGTGGTCTACCTGCGGAATGACTCCGAGGACTGGGACTTTCAGGAACTCTTCAACACCCTCAATCGTGCCGATAGAAGTATCAAAGGATTCCCGGACAAAGGCCAGGACAAACCCCAGCAACACGCCAATCAGGGAGCTCAGCATGAGATTGATCGTGGCTTTGGGCGCGTTCTTGGGGGAGCCCGGTGTGACGGCCGGTTCGATAATCGAGACTTCCTCGATGCGCTCAGCGCCCCGGATCAAAAACTCCTGGTGTTTCTGCTTCAAATTGGCGTACAAATCTCCGTTGACCTTCACCTCACGCTCCAGGCTGGCCTGCTCCAGGGCGGCCTTCGGCAAGGTGATGTACCGTTCCCTAAATCGTCCAATGGACTCCTTGATGGCGTGTTCCCGATCGATCATCGTCCGCAGCTTGGACTCAAGTTCCTTGATCATTTCCTGCTTGACGCTCACGATTTTGGCATCAAGCTCAACGACCAGGGGATGCTTGGGCTTGTAGTTGATCAACAGGGCGGCGCGATCCGTATTCAGATCGGTCAGTTTCTGGTTCAATCTGGCCATCAAGGCCTGCACATCGTCTGAAAAGACATGCACGAGGCCGGAATCAGGGAGCGTCTCATTTGCCTTCAAGAACCGGAGCTGGTTCGACGCTTCGCGCTCGACCTGGCCCAGCTTCTCAAGCTCGGCCTCCAGGCGACTATAATTCTCCAACGCCTGGCGCGCTTCTTCGTTTAAGAAGACCCGTCCCTCATGCTCCCGGAAGGCGAGTAAGGCCTGCTCGGACTTTCTTAGCGCCTCTTCCACCGTCTTGAGCTGGTCCGCCACGAACAGCTTGGCTTCGTCCACTTGTCGGTTCCGGCTTGCAATATTCTCTTCACGGTAGCCTTCCGCGACCGCATTGGCCAGCAGGGCGGTAAACTCAGGCTCTTCGGCCGTGGTGATAATCTTGAGGATGTTGGTGCCTCCCTCCTGAGCCGCCGCGATATGGCCCTTCAGTTCGTAGATCTTGGCAAGGGCGTCCGGAGAGGTGCGCACCTCATTACTCTCGATCTCCTTTGCAATCACCCCCAGCTTCTTCGCCGCACGAAACAGCACTGGAACGCTCTGAATGACCTCCGCCTGTGTGGTGAGGCTGCTACCTTCCGCCGAAAAGGCAAGTACTTCCGTCATCAGACCCGACATCGACGTGGAGCGATCAAACTTCACTCGCGCGGAAGCCTCGTAGGTGGGCGTGGGGCCGAAGAGCTCGGTGGTGATCAAGGTGAAGCCCCCGACCAGGAGAACCGTGAAGACGATAATCCACTTCCGCTTGCGGAGGATCAGCCAATAGTCGCGGAGATTCAGTTCGTACTGGGCCATCGGCTCTTGTTCCCTACCGCACGGTTATGCTCGGGACTTGGACAGGCTGGATGTTATTGTCTTGCAAAAACCTGGTCAGGGCCTCAGGGCTCAACGTCTGCGTGCCCAGGAGCAGGATGAGCGTCTGATTAATTTTGGCCAGGAAGGCATTCCAGTCCCCGATGCGCTGGCGCGGCACGAACACAATATCGTTGTCCTTCAAGACAATATCCTGGCTCCGGTCCCCATACTGAAAGAACCGCTGGAGGTCCACGGGAATGACCTCTGGTTTCCGGGCATCTCCACGTATGACCCGGATGTCGTCCAATACCGCGAGGTCATTGAACCCAACCTGCGCGATGAGTTGGCCCACCGTCGTCTTTCTGTCCAGCTCTGCTATCTTCGCCGTGCCAACCGTTAAGAATGCGCCGGACGTCGGTTGCCCGACTCCCCCTCCCAGCAAAAAGACCCTCTGCTTGCGCAGCTGTAGCTTTTTCTGCTTGATCGAGACCTCCACGCGGGGATTGCGGATGATTGTAGCCGCTTGCTCGGTGATCCGGGCTTCGGCTTCGGGGAGCGTCAGGTTCCTTACATCGATGTCGAGCGAGCCAACATAGACCCGGCCGTTATCCCGAACCGTTACGAGCGAGCGCTCCTCTCCCGCGCCCCGCCGCACCACCACTTCCAAGCTGTCCCCAGGTTCTATCCTGAACACCTGGTCAGCCTCCTCAACGAACAGATCCTCCGGCTTGACCGGACGGGCATAGGGGGAATCACTGGACGTGTTGTACGGAACGGGCGAGCAGGCGAACGACATACCCAGCACCACGAAGAGCGTGCAAAGCAAGCCGACGGCTCTGGAGCCGGAAGAGAGTACCCTGGCCCACCCTGCCAACGCCATTCTCACTGATCGTCCTGGGCTACCTCAGAGACGTGGACCAACGACGATTTGCTGAGATCAAGCGTCCGCGCCTCTTTTAGCGAGGAACCATGCGTATCCTTGAGCACCTTGACGACCGGTCTGAGCGGATACTGCGGGTTCAACTCGACGACTTCCGCGGACTCCCCCGTGTTCAACCGGACGTGCGTGCCCAACGGGAACACGGAGAACTGCTGGATCAAGCACTTCAATATCTTCGTCGGGAACGACGTTTTTTCCTTCGTCACCAACTCCCTGACCGCTTCATGCGGGAGGAAACGCTTCCGGTACGGACGCGCGTGGAGGAGCGCCTCGAAGGTGTCGGCGAGTCCGATGATCTGCGCGAACTCATGAATCTCCTCCCCCTTGAGCCCGCGCGGATACCCCTGCCCGCCCGCCCGTTCGTGCTCCTGAAGGACAATCTCCGCGATCCAATCGGCGTCGGGGCACAGCCTTCGGAGCGCCTGGGCGCCCAACTCGGGGTGTCGTTTGATGAGGTTCCGTTCCTCGGAGCTCAGCGGGCCTGGCTTGTTCAAGATCTCCTCGGGGATCAGGCACATCCCGACATCATGGAGGATCGCCGCGACTCCCAACCGCATGAGATCCTGCCGCGAATACTGCAGCCCGATCCCGATCTTGATCGCGATGATGGTCGTGTTGATCAAGTTCGTGATGACCAGGCCTCCCCGCTCGGCGGAGATGGCTTTGACCAGCAGCCGGTCGCCTTGAGCGAGTGAATTGACGAACCCGTCTACGACTTGAGTGACACCACCCAGCGAGAACGTGTGGCCCGAGCGGATAGCGCCGAGGATGGGGGACAATTCCATCTCTGCCTGGGCATGCCATAGATCCGCATCCAGAACCAGCTGGGCCTGCCGCTCCATGGAAACCTGGGCAGCGGTCGTATCGACGTTCTTGAATGTGGCTTTGTTCGATTCCCCTTTAGGGCGAGGGCCGGCCCCTCCCTCTTGGGGTGAGCCTTCATTCCGCACGAGTTCATTGAGACGCGCCATGATTGACTACTGCGCTTCCTTGAACGCCTTTTTCACCACCTCAGGCCCGATCTGTTTGTGCCGCTCCATGAAGCCGATTAACAACGCCAGATCCGCAATCGTATTGACTCTCCGCGGGACCCCGCCGCTGGCTTCATAGATCGCCTGCATGGCCTCCGGCATAAAGACCATCTTTGAGGCTCCCGCCGCCTGCATCCGGAAATCGACATAGTCACCTACTTCTTCGGCAGAGAACGGCGTCAGGTGATAGCGTATTACAATCCGTTGAGATAGTTGCGCGAAAGCCTCGACCTTGGTACTCAATTCAGGCTGCCCCAGCAAGATAAAGGTGAGCAGAAAGCGATCGTTGAGCTGAAAATTCAAAAGCAGTCGCAATTCTTCGAAAATCGCCACATCATGAATGGCCTGAGCCTCGTCCACGATAAGAACGGTGTCCCTGCCCTTGTTCATGTTATTCAGCAGGTGATCATTCAAGGCATGGACTATGTCTAGCTTGGTTCCACTCTGATTGACACCGAGTTGGTAGAGGATTTCCTTCATGAAGTCAGTTACTTCAAAGCTGGGATTGGCGATCAGCGCCAAATCATACCGTTCGTGGGAGAGGTGTTGGATCAGGGTACGACTCAACAGGGTCTTCCCGCAGCCGATTTCCCCTGTCAACATGATGGCCCCTTTCCTCGCCTCAATCCCGTAAAGAAGGCGATGTAGCCCCTCCTCATGCCGAGGGGACGGGAAATAGAAACGAGGGTCGGGAACGTTTTCGAAGGGGGCCCTTTTTAGCCCCCAGTAGTCTTCGTAATGCACTGTTTTTCTAGGGTAACCTCCTAAATTATCTAAGGTAAACCCTTACGTCCCGGCTGCACTATATCATTTAAGACTAGGAGTGTCAACGAACATCGAGTAAAAATAAGGAGTTATCGCAGCGTGCAGATGCTCCCCACCATCGTTTGAGGTTTTGCGCTTCGCTTTCCTCCCCCCTTCTGTCTCCTTCACTCCCCAAGACAACCCTCTTGAACTGACGACCTGACTGGCAGTTCACCTGGAGGCCTGATGGGGTGCCTATGACCGAGACAGCGCCATGTCGATCGGTGCGGAGCAGCGGGATGCCAAGCCGGGCGTAGGCTTCCATCATGGCGGGAGATGGGTGCCCGTAGGCGTTCGCGTGGCCGACTGAAACCACTGCCAACTGTGGATGCACGGCCCGGAGGAACGGCTCGTACACGGATCCCTTGGCCCCATGGTGGGGCACCTTCAGCACAGTCGTCTCCAGCCGTTCAGATAGCTGGGTCAGCCTGCTCTCGGCTTCCGATTCGATATCGCCGGTGAAGAGAAAGGCGGCTGACCCGCAGACCAAGCGCAAGACGACCGATTGATTGTTCAACCGTGCTCCTTCAGCCCTTGTCGTGTCGAATCCCTCGGACGTGTCCGGGTTGAGCACGCGAGCCTGACAGCTTCCCAGCGACAGGGCTTCGTCGGCAGCAGAGACCGCCCGGACAGGCACTTGGCGTTCGGTCACGATGCGCTCGAGTCGATAAAGGAAGGCGGCTTCGCGTGCCACACCGTTCGTCCAGAGCTGCCCCACGTCGAACTTGCTCAGAACGAAGCCCAGGCCGCCGACGTGATCCAGCTGAGGATGCGTGGCCACAACCACATCAAGCCGCCGAATGCCTCGATCCCAGAGCAGCGGCGCGATCACCATGCGTCCCGCATCATAAGCGTTGGTTGCGCCTCCCCCATCAATGAGCATGGCGCGGCCATCCGCCGTCTCGACCAAAGCAGCGTCCCCTTGCCCCACGTCGAGGAACGTGGCTCGGAACGACCCCGCAGCCGGCAGGTCACGCGGCGACCAGACCCAGAGCAGCAACATCCCCCCAGCCAATACCCCGGCGAGACGACCAGCCCCGCGCCGCCACCAAAGCAAGGCGGCCCCGAGCAGCAGAAAGAACCCGGCCATCTGCCAGAGCGGCGGCGAAGCGACCCTAAGCTCAGCGCCAGGCACAGTAGCAAACGTCTGCACGACCCACACGAGCGCCTCCAGCAGGGGACGAACCACGGCGGCGCCGACCAACTCCCCTCCTGCTCCGCTCAACAGGGTCGCCAGACACACCAGCAGCCCGACAGGCACCACGATGAACCCGACAAGCGGGACTACCAGCAGATTCGACAGCCCTCCGACCCACGCCAGCTGATTGAAATACGAAGCCACGAGGGGGGCGGTTGCCAGGGTGACGACCAAGCTCACGAGCAGGACCTCCACCGTTCCAGCCTTCAGGGACTCCCACGTCCTGCGTTCTCGGGCAGCACCGGGAATCCTCTCCTCGTCACGCGGACGACGGACCTTCATCAGCATGACAATGACCAGCACCGAGAGGAACGACAACTGGAATGAAATATCGAACGGCGCCAGGGGGTCCCATCCCACAATGACCACGAGCGCCAGGGCGAGGCCGTACCCGATGCTGTGGCTCCGGCCTACGAGCACGGCGGCAAGGGCGACAAGGGTCATGATCAGCGACCTGACCGTCGCCACTTCTGCGCCGCCCAAGAGGGCGTAGCCCGTGACGGGCAAGATCGTCGCGGCTGCCGCCACGCGTGTGGCCGTCGTGTGGCGGCTCAGGCGCAGCACCCACGGCGCTGGGAGCGCCAGCAACACCCGGTGTACCGCCCAGAACACCACGACCCCGATCAGCCCCAAGTGCGATCCCGAAATCGAGAGGATGTGCGTGGTGCCGGACGCCATGAACGCATCACGGATGTCCTGGCTCAGGTACCCGCTTTCCCCGGTCACCAGAGCCAGGTAAATCCCCGCAATCGGATCCTCCAGGGTCCGGAGTGCCGCGTCACGAATCCGGGCACGCCCTTGATCCACCGCGGCCATTAACGAAGAGAACCCGTGCGCCAGAATCCTGAGCCCGGTTCCATCACGATCTAACGTGACGCTTCCAACCGCGTGGACGCCGGCTCGCCTCAGGTGCGCGCCGTAATCGTAGCCTGCAGGGTTCCACAGTCCCCGGGGTGGACGGAGGCGTGTCGTGCACTCGATCACATCGCCGACGACCAAGGGCGGGACCGCGCCGCGGACCGTAAGCCTGATTCGGCCACCGACCGGCACCGTCCGATTCGCCAGAGCCAGTCGCTGGACAGACACGATGACCACCGCACGATCGGGCCCGAAACGGACCGGCTCTTCGACCACCCCGATCACGTCGACTTTGTGCGCGCCGGCCGTGCTGATCCAGGCAGGTGGTTCGGCTTTCATCTGCGCCAGCGCGGCGCTCGCCAGGCCGGACAGCAAGACCCCGAAAGCCAGGCAGCTGAACCCGTGGGAGCATCGGCCCCCT
>Ga0137368_10001922_pt1 | contig 22223 bp, 25 predicted proteins | sample SagtaG_13_FD_104917 | JGI IMG/M metagenome (GOLD analysis project Ga0137368, IMG submission 104917) | Vadose zone soil microbial communities from Sagehorn Ranch, Mendocino, California, USA - Sage1_L_100_16 metaG | ecosystem: Environmental > Terrestrial > Soil > Vadose zone | place: USA...
GCGGTCGCCAGCTTGCGCACGACCTGCTCCGGCGTGTGCTTCTTCCTCGTAGCCATGTTGATGTCGAGCCTTCCTGCCCACAACGTGGGCCGCAAGACTCTCAAACGACCTGGATCAACTAGCAGGGGTCAGGCCAGCCCAGCCGGTCCCCTCCACAGCCTGCCAACACGCCTTGAAGCGCTCAGAACCTGCTGAGCTGCCGCGACCGGGCCAGCGTCGTTGGCTAGACTTGTGACGAGGCTCCAAGGTGGATGGGTTCGCCAGTACTCGGCCACGTTTCCGACCATGAAGTCATCCGCCCCCGGCCCTCGTAGGACTGGGACAAATCCTGCTCATGGGCCCTATCTGGTACCCCGAGGTAACGCGATACGGGCAGTCTGGTAACGCATTAGGGCCCGCAAGCCGGTCAATCAGGTGAGCACTGAACCGAGCTTCCCCTCGAGAATCCTCCGGACTTCGGCCGGGGTCTGGGCGCCCGCGATCGCGGCCTCGACCGCCTGTCGGCATTCGTCCAGGGTCACGCGCCGAAGGGCATCCTTCACCTCCGGGATGGCCACCTTCGTCATCGACAGCTCATCGACGCCGAGCCCGACCAGGGCGGCCGCGACGGTTGGGTCCCCGGCAGCCTCGCCGCACACGCCGACCCACGCTCCGGTCCCATGCCCGGCATCGACCACATGGCGGATGAGGGAGAGCACGGTCGGCTCGAGCACGTCGCCGAGGTCGGCCACGGCCCCGTTGAGTCGGTCCGCGGCGAACAGGTATTGGAGCAGGTCGTTCGTACCGATCGAGAAGAAGTCGGCATGCGCGGCGAACCTCTCGGCGTCGAGAGCGGCCGAGAGCACCTCGATCATCACCCCGACCTCGAGGCTGGTCAGGTCGGCTCGCTCCTCCTCGGCGACATCGCGGAGCACCGCCCGGGCGTCGAGCAGCTCCCGAACCGTCGATACGAGAGGGAACATGATGGCGAGGCGGCCTGAGCCTTCAGCCGAAGCCTGGGCCCGTGCTTTGAGCAGCGCACGGAGCTGAGCCCGAAACAGATCGGGCCGTTGCAGGCTGAGCCTGATGCCCCGGAGCCCCATCGCCGGGTTCTCCTCGGATTCTCGCTCCACGAACGGCAGCGGTTTGTCGGCTCCCACGTCCAGCGTCCGGAAGACCACCCGGTATCCCGGGAACGACCGCAGGACCTCGGCGTAGAACGTCACCTGTTCTTCGACCGATGGCGCGGTCTTCCGGTCCAGGAACAGGAACTCGGTTCGAACGAGGCCGCTCCCCTCGCCGCCGGCTTCCACTGCCGCAGGAAGGTGCTGGATCGCGCCGATGTTCGCCGCCAACTCGACCCGATGGCGGTCCGCCGTTCGGCCCGGCTCGTCGCGCAGGGTCACCAGCTCGTCGCGACGGCGCCCTTCCTCCTCCATCCGGTTCCAGATCGCATCCCGCTCCGCGGCATCGGGGTCCACGATCACGGCGCCGGTCCGCCCGTCGACGGCAAGCTGGTGGGCTCCGTCGCCGACCGTGTCGAGCAAACCGGCGCACGACACCACGGCGGGGATGGCCAAGGCGCGGGCCAAGATGGCCGCATGGCTCGTGGGCGATCCAGTCTCGGTGACGATGCCGGCGATCACCTCCATCGGGATGCCCGCTGTCTGTGAAGGCGTGAGCTCGTGGGCGACGATCACCGACCTCACGTCCGGGACCTCCCCGGCCGTACTCCGCCCGAGCAGGACCTTCACCACGCGATCCCGCACGTCGTCGAGATCGGCCACCCGCCCCGCGAGGTACTCGCTCTCCGAGGCGGCCAGCAGTTCCCGGAACGTCCCGAAGGCGTCGAACACCGCTCGCTCGGAGGACGCCCCACCCCGGATCGCCTCCTCAGCCGCCCTCTCGAGCTCCGGGTCCGCGGCGAACTCCGCCTGGGCCTCGAAGATCCCGGCTTCCTCCTCCCCCGCGGTGGCTTCGACGGTGCGAGCCAGCTCTCGCAGCTCCTCCTCGGCTCGTTCGAGTGCCGCCTGCAACCTGGCGGTCTCGTCTTCGACGGTTCCAGACCGAGTCCGGCGAAGGTCGTTCTCGATCGGCGCCTGCTGGATCACCACGAAGGCGGGGGCCAGGGCAGCGCCGGGCGCGGCCGCCCGCCCAGTGAGCCTCGCGTTCATCTCCCGGTCAGCCCTCCCCGGCCTCGCCCAAGCCCGACTCGACCAGCCGTACGAGCTCCGTCAGGGCCTGGTCGGCTCCCTCGCCCTCGGTGCGGATCACGATCTGGTCACCCTCGTGGCAGTCTAGGGTGAGGACCGAGAGGACGGACTTGCCGTTCACCTCTCGTCCATCCTTCGATACGGTCACGTCCGCCGTGGTCGCTGCCGCGGCTCTCGCGAATATCTTGGCCGGTCGGGCATGCAGGCCGCTGGCGTTCAGCAGCGCGACTGTCGCCTCAGGCATTCAACGTCACCCACGACGGATCGCCGAGCTTCTCCATGTTGGTCACTCGATTCCCCTTCCCGTATCGAGGGCTCGCGCGGCATCGAGGTCCTCGATCGTCACCTCGTCGAGGTCGATGTCCGCCGGGCCCGGCATCCCCGTGCCGGGCAGTTTGACGGCCGCCGCGCCCCACGCGACGGCGGTGCGAAGTGCCTGCTGCACGTCCCTCGTGGCCAGGAAACCCGCCAGCGTGGCGTCGCCCGCGCCGACTGTGGACCGCGGAACGACCGGGACGGTCCACGCCCTGAGGACGGCCGAGTCAGAAACGGACACGACACCTTCCCTTCCGAGAGACACCAGGACGTGGCCGACGCCCTGATCGAGAAGCTTCCTGGCACCGTTCACGACATCGCCGAGGTCTTGGATCGGATCGGCGATGGCCTCGGCCAGCTCTTCTCGATTCGGCTTGATCAAGTCTGGTCCGGCCTCGATCGCCTTGACCAGAGCGGTTCCAGAGGTGTCGACGGCTACACGAACCCCGATCAGGTGCAGCTCGGTCACCAACGTGCCGTACAGGTCTTCGGGGGCGCCGGGGGGAAGCGTTCCGCACAGCGCCACCCAATCGGCCCCACCCGATGCATCGACCGTGACCTGGATGAGGCGCTCGGCCTCGCTCGGCGCGAGCTGCGGTCCGGGGGCGTTCAACTTCGTGACCGTTCCATCGGGCTCCACCACGGTCACGTTCTCGCGAACCGATTCCGCGATGGGGACGGGAACCACCTCCACGCCGCGGCTCGACAGCAGGTCGAGCAGCTGCTCTCCCTCCCGGCCTCCGGCCGGAAGCACCGCTCGGGCCGGGATGCCGTTGGCGACCAGCGCTCGGGCCACATTCACGCCCTTCCCGCCCGGGTGGACCCGCGCCGCCGTGGCCCGAATGACTTCCCCCCGGCCGAGGGAAGGGATCTCCAGGGTCCGGTCGACTGAGGGATTCGCGGTGAGGGTGACGATCACTGCACCGGCTGCCCGCGTCTCGACCGCCGTGGTGGGTGGCTCCAGACCAATGTCATGGCTCGATGACCACCTTCAGTCCTTCGCCCTTCGTCACCGTGTCGATCGCCTGATGGACCCCGTCCAGGGGCAGCCGGTGGGTGATCAGGTCCTCGACCGGAACCGCTCCGGACGAGATCAGTGCAAGCGCCTCCCGATTGTGGTGGGGGGCGGAACCGTACGCGCCCAGGACGAAGAGCTCCTGGTAATGGACGAGATTCGAGTCGAACCGGATGATCGGGTTGTCCCGGGGCAGCCCCCCGAACAGCGAGATACGACCCCGGCGCGCCGCCATCTCCAGGGCCTGCTCTTGGGCCTGGCCCGCGCCGGTTGCGGTGATTACGACGTTCGCACCCCGACCGTCCGTCAGCTTGCGAACCGCGTCGACCGGATCCTGGTTCCCGCTTTCGATCAAAGCATCGGGCTGGGCGCGAGCAGCCAGGTCCAGGCGCCCTCGATTGATGTCCGCGAGGATGACCGTCTCGGCACCACGGGCCCGGGCCAGACGGATATGAAGGCAACCGATCGGTCCCGCACCGAGGATGACGACGACGTCTCCTTCGCCCACGCCGGCGATCTCCTGACCGTTCAGGACACAGGCGAGCGGTTCCGTGAGGCTCGCAGACTCGAACGGGACTTGATCTGGGATCCGGTTCACTCCGTCGCGGTCGAGCACCCTGCGAGGGACGCGCATGAACTCCGCGAAGCCACCGTCGTACTGGTAGCCCATGGACTCCAGGTCCTCGCACACGGTCTCCAGCCCTCGCCGGCAGTAGTGGCAGACACCGCAGGGGATGGCGGCGATGATCTGGACCCGGTCGCCCGGGGACCATTCGTTGACTCCCGAGCCCACTTCAGCGACTTTCCCGGCGATCTCGTGGCCGAGGACGCGGGGAAGGGAGATGTGGTGGTGTCCGTGGTGGAAGATCTTGGCATCCGTTCCACATGTCGAACATGAACGCACCCGGATGGTGAGCTCACCTGGCCCGGCGTCGGGAACGGGGGCGTCCTCCACCCGAAGATCTCCCGGCGCGTAAAGCTTGGCCACCCTCATGCCGTAGTCTCCTCTTCGAGGGGGGAGGTCAGGATCGCCAGCACGTCCTCGATCCGCTCAGCCCCTCGAAGGAGGGCAGCCTGCTCCGGGACCACCAGGACCTGAGCCAGCCGGGCCAAGACGCCGACGTGTTCGTCTCCCACGGCGGCGATCCCCACGCACACGGTCACGGTGTCGTCGTCCCATTCGACCCCGTCCGGGAACTGGAGGAACGCCAGCTTGGTCTCTCGGATCCATCGCCTGCTCTCGTCGGTGCCATGGGGGATGGCGAACCCTTCGCCCAACGACGTAGAGATCTGCCGCTCCCGCTCGAGCATGGCGTCGACGTACGGGGCCTCTACCGCTCCGATCTCCACCAGCACGCTTCCGGACTGGCGGACGGCATCGAACCGATCCGAGGCCCGTAAGCCGAGACGGACCGCGTCGTGCGGAAGCAGCTCACCCATGGGCTACCCCTCGAGAGTTACTCCCTCCTTGATCGCTTTGACGAGCCGGTCGAATGCCGGATCGCCCAGGAACATGGCGAAGGGTACGACCACCGTGTCGGGAGCCACACTCCGGGCGGTCGCTTCGAGCCCGCGGTGGGTGACGATCACGTCGGCATCGGGAGGGAGCCCTCGGACCGGTGAATGTTCCACCTCCACCCCGGTGCCCTTCAAGCGCTGGCGGAGTTGAGATACCAGCAGCACGCTGCTCCCCATCCCGGCCTCGCAGGCCACGATGACCTTCTTGATGTCGCTTCCATGGATGGTAGGCATCACGCTGTGGCCGGAGCGGGTGCCGTTTCGGCCCTTGCGACCTCCTCCTCCGCGTACTCATCCTCGCGAACCGTGAGCTTCAGGAGGAAGCTGTTCACGAGGAAGGAAACGATTGCACCGACGGCAACCCCGGCGAGAACGCCGAAGTAGCCCCCCTTGGGTGTCTCCGCGAGGTAGGCGAAGATGCTCCCAGGCGAGGGCGTGGCGACCAGGCCGGCGTGTGTCACCAGGAACGTGAGGACCCCTGCCATTCCGCCCGCGATCATGCCCACGATCAGGATCGGCCGCATCAGCACGTACGGGAAGTACACCTCGTGGATGCCGCCGAAGAAGTGGATGATGATCGCTCCGGGCGCCGAGGGACGGATCGAGCGAGGACCGAAGAACCAGTACGCGGTCAGGAGCCCGAGCCCTGGACCCGGGTTCGACTCGATCATGAACTCGATCGCCTTCCCATGCTTCGCGACCTTTGCCACGCCGAGCGGCGCGAGGACCCCGTGGTTGATGGCGTTGTTGAGGAACAGGACCTTGGCCGGCTCGACGATGATGGACACCAGCGGCAGGAGCGTGTGCTTGACCAGGTAGTTGACCGCGTCCCCCAGGGCGTTCGAGGCATGCGTGACCGCCGGACCGATGGCCCAGAACGCGAGGATCGCCAACCCTGCACCGAGGATCCCCGCCGAGAAGTTGTTCACGAGCATCTCGAACCCCGAGGGGACGTGCTCCTGCGTCCTGTTGTCGAACTCCTTGATGACCAGACCGCCCAGGGGCCCCATGATCATGGCCCCGATGAACTGCGGCACGCTGGACCCAACGGCGATCCCCGCGGTGCCGATCGCTCCGACCACTGCGCCGCGTTGTCCGTAGACGAGATAGCCGCCGGTGTACCCGATGAGGATGGGCAGCAGGAACGTGATCAGCGGCCCGACCATCTGGGCAAGCTTGGCGTTCGGGGTCCATCCCGTCGGGATCACGAAGGCCGTGAGGAGGCCCCACGCCAGGATCGCGCCGATATTGGGGATCACCATCCCGGCGAGGAAGCCCCCGAACCTCTGGACCCGGGCCCGCCAACCTCCGGTCGCCATCGGGACGGGGACCGGTAGTGACATCGACATATCGCACACCCCCTTCACTCGTTGCCGCACCGTCCGTGCGGCTATCGCAGGGCGCCACTCCTGCCTGGCGGCGGGTGATCAGATCCTCAGCGACCACCCCCTCAGGCCACGACGAATGCGGAAAGCAGTTTCTCGTTGGGTCAAGCCACGACCACCTCCACGCCGGCTTCCTCGAGCGACTGCCGGTACGCCTGGGACAGACCCGAGTCCGTGACCAGAGCGTCGACCTGCTCGATGGAGGCGAACCGGACGGCGTCGTCCTCGCCCAGCTTGGTGTGGTCGGCCAGCACCACGACTTGCCGAGCGGCCCGGCACATCTCGCGCTTGACGGCCGCTTCCGCGGGATCCGGAGTGGAGAGCCCGCGTTCCACCGTGAGGCCGTTCGTCCCGATGAACGCCACGTCGACCCTAAGGTGGGCGAGCTGCCGAAGCGCCCAGTCGTCCACGTCCGCGAGCGTCCGGCCCCGAACCCGGCCCCCGATCAGATACAGCTGCTGGTTCGGGCGAGCGGTCAGCTCCAGGCCAACCGGCATGGAGTTCGTGAACACCGTGAGCTCACGGTCGGGGAAGACTCGGGCGAGCGCCAGGGTGGTGGTGCCGGCATCCAGGAGCACCGTCCCGCGGTCCGGAACGAACGCCAGGGCGGCGGACGCAATCCGGGCCTTCTCCCTCGCCATGACTCCCGCCTTTTCGGCGATGGCGGGTTCGGCCCGAAACCGCTCGATGGGGATGGCTCCGCCGTGGACGCGCCGGAGGATCCCCTGGCGTTCCAGATCGGTCAGGTCCCGGCGGATGGTCTCAGGGGTTACCTCGAAGCGGCCGGCCAGTTCCGAGACGTCAGCGCGACCGTCTTGGCGAACGACCAGGGCGATCTCCTGGCGTCGCTCCTCCGTGTACACGGCCATCCTCCTCGGTCGGAGTCCGAATGAGTCCGAATGAGTGGGTATGTGTTGGGAGTTTGCCTGGGTAACGGGGAGGCTGTCAAGCCGTGAGGAGCAAACAGAAGCATTCGGGCATCGAGTCCGGGCCGTGACCCCTCACGCACGCTCGGCGTTTGCGCGGTTGGGGGTCCACGTCCATCCTCCCCGCTGAGAGGGGCGGTCCGGCCGCACCCGAGGAGCGGGAGGGGAGCCATGACGACTGTCACGAAGCAGGAACGCGCCCAGGTGGACAAGGCGAACACTTCGGGTAGGACGCCCGTCGTGTTCGTCCACGGACTGTGGCTGCTGCCGAGCAGTTGGGATCGTTGGGCCAAGCTGTTCGAGGGTGCGGGGTTCGCGGCCCTCACGCCCGGTTGGCCCGACGATCCGGACACCGTTCAGGAGGCGAAGGCCCATCCGGATGTCTTCGCGAAGAAATCGGTTGGACAGGTCGCCAACCACTTCGACGAATTGATCAGTGGGCTCGCCAGGAAGCCGGCGGTCATCGGGCATTCGTTCGGCGGGCTTCTGACGGAGATCCTGGCCGGTCGCGGTCTGTCGGCGGCCTCGGTGGCCATCTCCCCTGCGCCCTTCCGGGGCGTGCTGCCACTACCGATCTCCGCGCTCAGATCGGCGTCTCCCGCCCTACGCAACCCGGGAAATCGCAACCGAGCCGTCCCGCTCACCTACGACCAGTTCCACTACTCGTTCGCCAACGCGGTCGGCGAGGACGAAGCGAAGCAGCTGTACGAGAAGTTCGCCGTGCCCGCGCCGGGGAAGCCCCTCTTCCAGGCGGCGGCCGCCAACCTGAATCCCTGGACCGAGGTGAAGGTCGACACCAAGAATCCCGCGCGCGGTCCCATGCTGATCATCTCCGGCGAGGTCGACCACACGGTTCCCTGGGCGATCTCAAACGCGTCGTACAAGCGCGAGAAGCGCAACGAAGGCGTCACGGAGATCGTGAAGATCCCGAACCGGGGGCACGCGCTGACGATCGACGGCGGGTGGCGCGAGGTAGCCGATACCGCGCTCGGATTCATCAAGCGGTTCGTGTAGCGGGGGACCCGTACGAACTAATCAACCGAGGGGAAATCGAACACGTCCGCATCGGCCGTCGGATCCTGATCGCCCGTGACGGGCTCAGGAAGTTCATCGAGGCGAACTCGAGGGCGGGGTACTACCCAGAGGGTTGAGCTGGTCCCGGATCAGGTAACGACCGCGAAGCCAGGGGCACGCGCGTCGGGGGGCTTCCAAAGCAATCGTCGAACGACTCGTCAGAGGGGCCGCCGCTCGCGGGACACTACCGGATGAGCCCTCCTTCTCTTCAGAGCTCGAGCGTCCCTCCCACGACCTATGCTGCCAATCCACCGTGGATTCTTCCGTTTGGGGTATCGAGGCGCGAAGGCCGTGACGGACCTCGCCCGTCGTGCCCGCCTCTTCATCGGTTCTTACGCGCTGCTGTTCGTTCTGCTTGCCTTGCGGTTCACAACCCCATGGGTGGAGTGGGTCTGCGGTGGCCTGGCCGGCATCGGCATCCTGGATACGTTGTGGATTGTCTTGATCGTGTCCAGGAAGACGGCTGCCGAGCCGATTTCGGTGGCTGAAGTGACCGACGTGGGTCCAGAGGTAGCGGGATACCTCGCGACGTATCTTCTTCCGTTCCTCACCGTGGCCAAGCCCAACAACCGGGATATCGTGGCCTACGCTCTGTTCCTTCTCGTGACCGGGCTGATCTATGTGAGGTCGGAGATGGCCCAGATCAACCCCACGCTGTACCTGTTCGGCAGGCGGGTGGTGCACATCCGGACCGACCACGGGTGGGAGGGATACGTCGTGGTGAGATCATCGGTCAAGCGCCACATGACCATTCGAACGGTCCCCTTGAACCCAGACATCCGGGTCGAGGTCCGGAGCAAGAAGACATGACCGAGGTGACCTTCTCGCCCTCCGCGCTGTCTGCATCCGGAGACATCACCCTGGTCCTGGCCCAGCGCACGACGAAGCTGAAGGGCTTTCGCGTGGCCATGCATACCGATGTGGAGGCCGAACTCCGAAGGATCTGCGAGGAGACCTTGGCGGCGCTCGCGCAACGCACGGCCGTGCCGTATTCGGACGATCTGAGCTTCGATCCCGAGTCGCAGTACCTCGTCGCGGAGCCCGGTCAACTCGTCGCCCATGAACTCGCTCCCCGCCGGGGACGTCCGAAATCGGAGGAGGAGGCGGAACGGCCCATGGTGGAGATGGACCCTCAAGCGCTGCGCGTGCTCAGCGACGCCTCGTCCCTCGACCAGATGGACGCCGCCGATCTCGGAAAGCGCTCCTTCTTGTTTTACGCCGCCGTGGTGGGCGATGATCCCGCGGCCCGCACACCTTCCTGTCCCAGTGGAACCCCTACAAGGCCGCGCTGTCCGGTCGGCTGTTGGCCTCGTTCGGCGACCGGCTGCGCCGGGTCGAGGGACCGCTGTTGGCGTTCGAGCCCGCCTTCGACATGGTGGTGACGGCCTCTGCCGTGGCGGTCCTTCGGGCTGCCGCCTTCGAGAAAGTCTTTCGGGACATCGACTCCATGAAGGCGCGGGTGCCCGTGTGGGGGGACGCGGTCGCGCAGGCGCTTCCACTGGATGACGCGTCGGCTGAGGTGATCAAGCAGGCGTGCGAGAAGGGCGTTCGGGTGGCTCGACAGGCTCGGTCATTGTTTGAACGAGGAGTCCTGGAGGTGCGCTTCGAAACTCCTTCCCTCGAGACCGAGATGCGCCGCCAAGGACTGGAGGCCGATCGTCTCATCCAGGACGGGAAGCTGGTCCTTCAGGAAGATGACGTGTTCGATGTTCTCAAGCTCATCGACGAAAAGCTCTATCGGGGCTGGCATACAGATACCGCATGGGACGTCGGCACTCGAGCTAAGCGGACGCTCTGATCGGCCGCAGCCTCACCCCGGGGCTCACCTGAAGACTACGATATCCCGAGGTGTTTGGCTGCAGCTGTTACCGATTGCAGCAGCGGTCCCTCCCCCACATCGGCAGAGGAGATACCGGCCACGGGCTCGGCGCCCACGACTTCGATTTGCGTGTCGACCGTCTTCCACGAGCCGAGGAGTCCGTAGGGCTTCTGAAGTTCGGCCTCGACTTTGGCGATCGCCGCTTCTTCGTCGGTTGCATTGACGACCCGCTCGACCGACTGGACCCGGGCCACCTGGATTCGGAATCTCATGGGGAGATCATCTCTCGGCAGGCACTTAAGGGAACCGCGGGCCTCCCTCGGGGACCCACCACTCTCCGGCATTCCCGGGCCCGGTTCACCGCGGTTCGTACGCCGTAACCCTCGCCTCCGCTACCAGGGACTTTGGCTCTTGCGCGCCTGAGATCGAAGGGCCTCGCGGCCCCCCACCGGTCTAAGAGACCGGTGGGGTAGAGTCTCGCGAGATCAGACGTGCGCGCCGTCGACGAAGGCCCGGGCGGCCTCCCAACCCTTGCTGACTCTCGAACAGGGCCCGAACCTCGGGCCGTGGCCCGAGGTTGCCCGCCGCGGCGAGTCTGGCATGGCGACACGCCTGGCCCCATGAACGGCTCTGCCTGCCAGAATCTCCGAAGCCATGAGCGGGCCGCTTGAGGAAGTGACCGAGGTCACCCCGGGACTCGGCATCAGCGCGATCGAGGTCCGTGAAGGCCGGAGCGCCCAAGTCGGCAAGATGGGTGTACTGCGGGTGCTGCCAACCAAGCGACGGCGGACGGTCGGGCCTTGGTGCTTCGTCGACCTGATCCACCCGGGCGACATCCTCGAGCCCCCGAGGCTCGAGATCGGTCCACACCCACACATCGGCCTGGCGACGGCGACCTGGCTGTTCCGGGGCTCGGCCCTGCACAGCGACTCGCTGGGCACCGAGCAGCTGATCCGTCCTGGCGAGCTCAACCTCATGACGGCCGGGCGGGGCATCGCGCACGCGGAGCTCGGCGTCGAGGCGCCCAGCGGGATTGGGGTGGGCGGGATCATGGGCGCACAGATGTGGCTCGCCCTTCCCGAGACCACCCGCCACGGCCCGTCGAGGTTCGATCACCACGGCGATCTCCCGCTGGCGGAGCTCAGATCGGGAGAGGTCCGTGTCATCGCCGGCGACTTCGGAGAGGCCCGCTCCCCCGCTCGCGTGGACCATCCGACAGTCGGTCTCGACGTCAGCTTCCGCGGAGAAGTGAACGTCCCCTTGAAGTCGACGTTCGAGCACGGCGTGGTTCCTCTCGACCATCCGGTGAAGGTGGAGGACGCGATCGTCGAGCCTGGGTCCCTCGCGCTCGTCCCGGCAGGCTACGAACAACTGCGAATCGAGGAACGTGTCGGCGCGGCCAGGCTCTTGCTCCTCGGCGGAGAGCCGTTCGGCGTCGAGATCAAGATGTGGTGGAACTTCGTGGCCCGGACGTTCGAGGAGATCACCGGAGCCTGGCGGGCCTGGCAGCAGCACGACGAAGACCGATTCGCCCCGGTCCCGTCCAAGCTCGCGCGTATCGAGGCGCCCACACCGCCGTGGCTCCGCGAGGCGCTCTGAAGCGAACTATCCACGCTCCTCCGAGGGCGTGGGGGTGACGAGGTCCCGTTCCTCCGGGTGGCGCCGAAGGCACTTGCGGACGAACGGACGGACCGGGACCAGCCTGGGGCCTCGGCCGCGGATGTCCTGCAGCGCTCCCGCGATGAACTGGGACGCGAGCCCGCGTTCCTCGAAACAGGGATCGATCTCGGTGGGATCAGCACCACGATTCCGGGCCGGGTCTCACAGTCGATAACTCCGGCGAGCGCGCCGCCGATCCACAGCTCGTACGAAGGGTTAGGTCCGCGCTCGTCGGACCTCGACGCGGTGCTCGCGGTGATGGATGACATCCCAAGCGATGAGCGCGCAGCAGATTCGCTGGGGTATCCGCGGTCGGGAAACGGTCAGATCGCCCGGACCTCATCTCCATCATCGAGCTGAGGCGGCTGCCGTTTCGAGGGCGTCGAGAAGGACCTCGGCCTCGTACGAGTCGTCGTGGCGGACACCGTTGATATAGAAGGTCGGCGTCCCGTTCACCCCGCTCCGCACGCCGCTCATGAAGTCCTCGTGGACCCGGTCCGCGTGGACATGCTCGGCCATCTCCTTGTCGAACCGCTCGACGTCGAGCCCGAGCTCCTCCGCGTACGCGTGGAGATCCTCGTCGGTGAGATGCCGCTGACGCTCGTAGAGCAGGTCGTGCATCTCCCAGAACCTCCCCTGGGCGTCCGCGGCCTCCGCGGCCTCCGCTGCGTGCTCGGCGTGCGGGTGCGACGTCGAGATCGGGAAGTTGCGGAACACGAATCGCGTTGCCTCCCCCATCCGCGCCAGCATCTCCTTGACGATGGGATAGGCCTCTCCGCAGTACGGGCACTCGTAGTCCCCGTATTGCACGAGCGTTACCGCCGCGGTCGGCAGACCCTGGACGTGATCGCGCTCCCCGTCCACCGGCACGGTGAGCACCGCCTCCCACTGGGTCTTGCTCACGTTGCCTCCTCCTTCCCGCGCAGCTCCTCGAGCGCGCGGAGGATGCCGTCGGCACCGGGGTTCACGCCGACCGGGGACACATAGCTCCACCGGATCACGCCCTCGGCATCGATCACGAACAGCGCCCGCTCGCTCGTTCCCGCGCCGTCGCGGTACACCTGGTAGGCCCTGGCCACCTCGCCCTTCGGCTCGAAGTCGGCGAGCAGCGGGAAGTGCAGATTTCGATCCTTGGCGAAGGCCAGGTGGCTCCACGCGCTGTCCACGGAGATCGCGATGAGCTCCGCCCCGAACTTCTGGAACTCCGCGAGTACCGCCTGGTACAGGCCCAGCTGGTCGGAGCACACCGGGCTCCAGTCCTCCGGGTAGAACACCAAGATCACCGGCTGCCCCCGGAAATCGGAGAGCATCACCCTTTGATCCGGCGTCGAGGGGAGCTCGAAGTCGGGAGCGACGGTCCCAGGCGGGAGTGGCGTCGCGTGGTGAGGTGCCTCGGTCACCGTCAGCGCCTCTCCTCCACCCTCGGCGTCCCGATCACGCCACTGTGAGTCGCCGAAAGACTCATCCCAGGCTCCTCTCCGAACCGTTGCCGTTGCCGTTGCCGTTTCGAGCGGGTTGGCGTCCAGCCAGGTTACCTGGGCGCCAGGGAATCATCCGCGACGTCAGGACCAGAGGAGGGTCACAATCGCGATCGGCCAGCAGTGAGAGCCCTCAGCTCCTCGAGGGACTCGGCGATGAGCTCCCCCGTGGGCGATCTACGACACGCGGTGCGCGAGTTGCGTCCGTGACTTCACGTCGAGCTTGCGGAACGCTTTGCGGAGGTGGTACTCGACCGTGCTCGGGCTGATGAACAGCTGAGCGGCGATCTCTCGATTGGTGTGTCCTCGCGCCGCGAGGCGGGAGACCTGCACCTCCTGCGGAGTGAGTTGATCGAGCGTGTCCACGGTCCGCTTGCGGGCGCGCTCGCCCGTGGCCTGCAGCTCGACACGTGCGCGCTCAGCGAACGCCTCCATCCCGAAGTCGGAAAAGAGGTCGTGGGCAACGCGCAGCTCCTTTCGCGCATCCAGACGCCGGCGCTCGCGTCTCAGCCACTCACCGTAGAGGAGATGAGCCCGCGCGAGGTCCAGACGGAGGCGGGTTGGCTCCAGACATCTGATCGCCTCGCGGTACTGGGCCTCCGCCGCGTCTCCCTGCTTGAGGAGGGCCCGTGAACGCGCTTCGACGCCCAGCGCCCACGGCGTGCTGCCGGCCCTCGTGGATTCGGACAACACCTCGAGCGCCTTCTCGGCGCGATCGCTTCGACCGCTGCGGCTGGCGGCTTCGATGAGCTCCACGAGCGCGAAGTTCGAGAACCACAGCTCGTGTGGATCCGCGGCTCCCTCTGCGGCCGCGGCGAATGCATCGTCGTAGCGTGCCAGGCCGTTGAAGAGCACGGCGGTCACCCAGTGGGAAACGGTGACACCCATGCCCTCGCCTCGGGCGACGAAGTCCTGCGTGGCGTTCTTCACCAACCGTGTGACCTCGTCCTCGTGACCGCGGAAGGCGGCCAGCGCGAGTGCCCCGTACGCGGGGACGATGCGACCATCGGTCGCCTCGCCGAGCGCGTCCGACTCCTCCACCAACACCGCCGCTGCCCGTGTCTCTCCCGCGAACAGGAGAACTCCAACACGAGTACTGAGCGCGAACGGCAGATGCGCGAGCGCGCCGATCTCGCGGGCGGCTCGAACCTGGCGCATCGTCAGGGAATCCCAACCTTCGTAGTCCCACGTGTATCCCGCGGCCCGGCCGGCCAGCCAGGCCCAGCGCAGCGCCTCCTCCGTTCGAACGTCGTCTCGATGGAACGCGCGCAAGGCCTCTCGAATGGCCGACGTCGCGATCGAAGGCCCCTCGGTGACCAGCAGTGCAAACCCGTCGAGAAGGAGATCGGCCCCACGCGGCGGAGGTGGGGCCGGCGGCGCGGCGCTCACCGCCTCGGCGACCTCTCGGGCGCCGCAAGCGCCTCCCAGGCGACCGGCGAACAGCGCTGCGTTCAGCGCGTCGAGATAGGTCTCGCGGGCGAGCGGCACGTCCAGCTGCTCGAGCCGCCGCGCCGCCGAGAGCAACAAAAGGGGCGCCTCGCTCCCACGGCTCGTGGCGAACGAGATCCGGGCACGAAGGACATCGACCTGGGCGCGCTGGAGCTCTGAGAGGGGACCCGTGTCCGCGCTCGCAACGAGCGCGAGTGCCTCGTCGAGGGCGCCCGCTTGGTGCTTCGCCTGCGCCGCGGCCAACTCCCTCGTCGCCCGGCGCGCGGGGTCGGGCGTCAAGACGGAGGCACGCTCGAGGAAGGCTGCCGCGGCGGCGAGCCCTCCGCGCGCCTGGGCCCTCGCAGCGGACCGCTCGAGATCCGCCGCGACGTCCTCGTCGGGCATGGTCGCGGCATTCGCCAGGTGCCAGGCGCGTCGATCCGGGTCGATCTCCGGATCGGTGGAGTGCGCGAGCGCGCGGTGCACTTCGCTGCGCTCCTCCGCCGAGGACGCCCGGTACAGGGCCGAGCGAACGAGCGGATGACGGAACACCACGCCGGAACGGAGCGTCACCAAGCCCTCCGACTCGGCGGTTCGAGCCGCAGACTCGGATATCCCGAGATGCTGCGCGGCCCGCCATACCAACGCCAGGTCACCGGTTGGGTCGGCCGCGGCGACCAGCAACAGGCGACGGGCGTCGGGCGGGATCCTGGCTAACCGGCGCGAGAAACTCTCCTCGATCCGATCGGACAGGGGCAGCGCCGCAGGAAGCCCGAACCCGCCGGCCAGCTGCGCGGGAGTCAGCTCGCGGGGTAACTCTAGGAGCGCGAGCGGGTTCCCACCCGTCTCGACCACGATCCGGTCCAGCACGCGTTCATCGATGGGCCCCGGGAGGACGGATTCCAAGAGCGCCCGCGAATCACGGTGACCCAGCGGCCCGAGGTGCAGCTCCGGCAACCGCGCAAGGTTGTCTACGACGTCACGTGTCGCGAACACGAGGGCGATCCTCTCCGCCAGCAGGCGACGAGCCACGAACGAGAGCGCGCGGCCCGACGCCCGATCCAGCCACTGCGCGTCATCGACGACACAGAGGAGCGGGCGCTCCTCCCCGGCCTCGGACAGCATGCCCAGGATGGCCAACCCGACCAGCAAGGGGTCCGGGGGCTGCCCCTCATTGAGCCCGAACGCGACGGCAAGCGCAGCGCGCTGCGGATCCGGGAGTCGCTCCGTGACGTCCAGGGCCGGTGAGCACAGCTGACTGAGCGCCCCGAACGGGAGCTCCATCTCCACTTCCACTCCGAGGGCCCTGGCCACCACGAATCCCCGAGCGGCCTCGATCGCGTACTCGAGCAGCGCGGTCTTGCCGACTCCCGGCTCGCCGTGCACGACCAGGACCCCGCCGTGTCCGGCCTGCGCGCCCTCCAGCAGCCGGTCGAGCACCTCGCGCTCCCGCTGCCGGCCGAGGAGCCGCTCCCCCCTCACGCTGGTGGCCATTCCGCCAACGACGATACGCCGTCCCCGGCTTGTCACAGAGGGCTCCAACTAGGGGTCCGGACTACGGATTTCCGGGATTCGATCGGGGTCTAGGACTGCCACCCTCCCCTTGAGGCCCGACGAAGGGAGGAAAGGACATGACCGAAGCCGTCACCGTCGACCGGGTGGCCGTCGCCCGAGCGTACGTCGACGAGGTCTTCAACGGGCGCGACGCGGAGCGCGCCCGGGAGTTCTTCACGCCGGACGTCGCGTGGCACGGCGGCGCCCTCGGAACCATCACCGGCATCGACACGCTCATCTCAGTCCTGGACGGGTTCATCAGCGCGCTGACCGACATCAAGTCCGAGGTCCAGGACGTGATCGCCAGCGACGACCTCGTCGCTCTCCGGCTCCTCGTCACCGCGACGCACGCCGGCAACCTGCTCGGGGTCCCCGCGACCGGTCGCCCGGTGCAGTGGGACGCCGTCGACATCTACCGGGTCACCGAGGACGGCAAGATCAGCGAGCAGTGGGCCTTCGAGGATCTGGCGGCGATCCTAAGTCAGGTCGGCGCGGTCTCGCTGCCGTGGGCAGGTTGACCCGATCTGACCCGACGAGTCACCACCCGAGAAGGAGGACTCCGATGAACACATCTGAGACATCGCCCGCGATGTCGGGCGCCGGTGCGCTCCCAGAATACGCGCCGATCCCCAGCTCGTCGCTCGGACCCGCCCTCAACGAGCAGGGGTACTACGTCGGACGCGTCGAGCGGAACCTGTACTGGGTCACCGACGGCGTCTACCAGGCCGCGTTCTTGACGACGTCAGACGGTGTCGTCTTGTTCGACGCGCCGCCGACGATCGGCCACAACCTCCAGCGCGCCATCGACCACGTTGCGCAGGCGAACGGCGTGAGCAACAAGGTGCGCTACCTGGTGGCGACGCACCACCACGCCGACCATCTCGGCGCGTCCTCCCTGTTTGGCAATGGCGTCATCCGGATCGCCCACGAGGAGACCCGCCGGCTCCTGCTGCGCGACGACGACCCGGCGCGACCGGCGCCGGACGAAACCTTCTCCGACCGCCGAACTCTCGAGATCGGCGGCGAACGCTTCGAACTCGTGTGGCACGGCCCGAATCACACGCCAGACAACAGCATCATCCACTTCCCAGAGCACGACGCGCTGATGATGGTCGACATCGTGAACGCCGGGTGGGTGCCGGTGTCCGTCGTCAACCTGTCCGAAGACATTCGCGGCTACGTCGCGATGCCGGCAACGGCGCTGACCTACCCGTGGAAGACGATGATCAGCGGTCACCTGGGCCGACTCGCCACGCGCGACGACGTCGTCCTTCACCAGCAGTACATGGCCGACCTGGATGCGAGCATTCGAGCCGCGTGGGCAAGCTTCGACCCAACGCCGATCTTCATGAAGTACGGCCCGAACATCTGGGCGGGCGTCAAGCACTACCTCGATGGCGTGAGTCGCCTTGCAGCTCAACCCGTCATTGAGAAGTATGCGGGCGTCCTGGCTGCGGCCGACGTCTACACGGCAGATGTCTCCTTCTGGCTCATGGAGTCGATCCGCCTCGACCTCGGCTACGGCTCGCAGGTGCACCCATGAGCGCGATCGAGGCCACCACCCGGCCCGGCACCACCGCTCGCGATCCGATCGCCGACCACCTGATCACACCGCAGAACTCGGCGCTGCTCCTCATCGACTACCAGCCGAGCCAGCTGGCGGGCGTGCGGTCCATGAATCCCGACCTGTTGGTCAAGAACGTCGTCTCGACGGCGAAGGTCGCGAAGCTGTTCGCCGTTCCGATCGTGCACTCGACCATCAACGTCAAGACTGGCCGAGGCCAGCCGACGCTGCCGCCTCTGGCCGAAGTGCTCGAGGACGACCCGCCCATCGACCGCACGACGACGAATGCATGGGAGGACCCGTATTTCCTCCGTGCGGTTCGCGAGACCGGGCGCCGCAAGCTCATCATCTGCGCGCTCTGGACGGAGATCTGCATGGCGTTTCCCGCTCTCGACGCCCTGCGCGAGGGCTACGAGGTCTACCCAGTCGTCGACGCGATCGGCGGCACTTCCGTCGAGGCCCATCAAGCGGGCTTGGAACGCGTCATTCAGGCGGGAGCAAAGCCAATCAGCTGGGTTGCGCTCGCGGTTGAGCTCCAGCGGGACTGGGCTCGGCAGGAGACGGTGGAGGGAGTCGTGCAGATCGTCCTCACAGAACGACTGCTCAAGGAATGAGCGACACGAGGGCACCGGTCGCCGACCGAAGGGCGCGAGCCTTTCTCCGCAAGGCCGACCCGGTGCTCCGCCGGATTATCGATGCGCACCCGGACTTCCGGCCGCGCGCCTGGCTGGACGAGCTTCCCCCGCTCGACGCGTTCGGGACGTTGATCTTCCAGGTCGCCGGCCAACAGCTCTCCGTTCGTGCGACGAGGACGACCGTGTCCCGCATCGAACAGCACTTCGGGGGACGGCTGCCGACGCCGGCCGAACTGCTCGCCGCCGACCCGGGGGTCCTCCGCGCCAGCGGCATGTCCGCCCGCAAGCAGGAGACGCTGCGGGCGCTCGCCGAACGGTTCGTCGACGGCCGCCTCAGCGACGAGGCCCTGTTGCACATGTCCGACGACGAGGTCGAGGCGGCCCTAACCGAAGTTCCGGGGATCGGCACGTGGACGGCCCACGGTTTCCTGCTCGTGGCGCTCGACCGGCCCGATGTGTTCCTCACCGGCGACCTCGCCCTGCGGCGCACAATCGCGCGGGTCTACGGATTCGATCACCTTCCGACCGAGGACGAGATGGGCCTCCTGGCGGATCGGTGGCGACCCTATCGAAGTCTCGCCGTCAGTTACCTGTTCGCGTCGGAATACGACGGGGGATCCACGTAGCGTCGTACGGACGGACTGCTCCGCCCCCGACGCTTCACGTGCCTGACGATTCGCCTTGGATCTCTGCGATCTGGGCTCGGGCAGCCGAAACGAGCTCGGCGTTCGTGTTGGCGTGACCGGCGAGACCCCACCCACCGTCCGGTGCTTCCGTGAGGAGCACCCAGGTACGGTCGGCCAGCGAGGGATCGCCCGCCGCCTCAGCCACGATCGCCGTGAGCCGTTCCACCACCTCCAGCTGCTTCTCACGGTCGAGCGCGCCCGCGTTCGTGAGGACCTGGACGCGGACGTACGTGCTGTCCCCGTCCACGTTCGCGAGGCTCGACGCGGGGAGGTCGTGGACGAAGGCGGGCCGTGTTCTTTCGGAACATCGCGATGTCGGGCACCCGCTCGATCGTCATCAGGGCGCCGGCAAGGTCCCTCGCCAACGCATGGGTATCGCCGAACGTTCCGGCGGTGGCGTACACGTCGATCATCGGCATGGGAACTGGTCCTTTCTCGCCTCCCGGCGGGTTCAGGCAGCGGCAACAGCCTTCAGGACCAAAGCGGCCGCGACCTCGGGGGCAGCGATGAACGCGGCGTGCGAGCCGTCGACGGACTCCGTCGTCGCGTTCATCCGCTCGGCCATGAAGCGCTCCGCGTCGGGCGGGATGGCGTTGTCCTTCTCGGAGACCAGGAACCACGAAGGGATCGACTTCCAGCCGGCCGCGGTGGCGTTCTCCGTGAAGGCGGCCGCGCTCAACGGGCGCTGACTGACGGCCATCGAGGCGGCGACGTCATCGGGGAGGTCGGCGCAGAACGTCTCGTGGAAGTCCGCGATCTTGATGAAGAAGTCGGGCCCACCGGCTGCCCCGGGCGCGTCGTACGGGCTCGGCATCAAGGTCGAGGCCAGCAGGGCGGGCGGAAAGGGCTCCTGAACGCTGGCACAACTCTCGCCCTCGTCGGGTGCGAAGGCCGAGAGAAAGACGAGACCTCTCACGTCCTTCACGCTCGGAGCCGCCTGCGAGATGACCGCCCCTCCGTAGGAATGGCCGACCAGGACGATCGGGCCGTCGATGGATGTCGTGTAGCGGGCGATCGCGTCCGCGTCCGCGGCCAGCCCCCGAAGCGGGCTCGCCGGCGCGCGGACCTCGACCCCCTCACCGCGGAGGATGCGGATGATCCCGGCGAATCCTGACGCGTCCGCGAACGCGCCGTGAACCAAGACGACTGTTGGAGTCGTTTCCATCGTGTCCCCTTTCATCGGTTTCGCGTCCTCCCCGCGCTGACGTCGTGCCGCCATCGCAGCCCTCCTTCCTGCCCCCGCGGTCCGGAGGAGGGGTCGGTTGCATTTCGCCACGCACCTTATACCGGGAGCGTTTCATTCTGCAACTCACGGTGCTAGGGTCTGTCCATGGAGCCGGGGCGAACGTGGTTCACGAACGAGAATTGCTCGGTGGCTCGGACCCTCGAGGTCATCGGGGAGCGGTGGACGCTCCTGGTGCTGCGTGAGGCGTTCCTCGGCGTCCGCCGGTTCGAGGAACTCCACCGCAACACTGGAGCCGCCCGGAACATCCTGGCGGCAAGGCTCAGGAAGCTGGTGGAACGGGGAATCCTGGAGCGGCGGCCATACGAGGAGCATCCGCCGCGATTCGAGTACCGCTTGACGGGGAGGGGCCTGGACCTCTATCCGATCCTGGTCTCTTTGGTCCGGTGGGGCGACAAGTACGTCGCAGACCCGAGTGGGCCCCCGATCGTCCTCGAGCACAAGGCGTGCGGGCACGACATTCTGCCGCAGCTGGTGTGTTCAGAGTGCGGCGGCGAGATCGCCGCCCGCGACGTCATCGCGAAGCCCGGCCCCGGCGCGTTACGCAAGCCGGCCTGATCGACTATCGCTTGGCCTGAGGCGGGAGGACCCCCTAGGTACCTCGTGGCAGGAGAGAGGTCATCGCACCGCCTGCCTGCACATCCCACAGCCGGCCACGCTCCTTCCCGCGGATCACGCAGCCTTCTCGTCCGACTCTTTGTGCACGAGCTGCGAGTCGCCCGCGGAGGGCGCCTCGACCGGATCGATCGCCGTCTCTGCCATGTCCGTTCCTCCTTCCTGTGGTGAACGTCGCTAGTTCGCCGTGATCGCGCCGTCCATTGCGCTCGCAACGTGCAGGGGCAGTAGCACCCGTAGACGCCGGCCTTCGGAACGACGAAGGTGAATGGCTCCAAGCTCCCCCCGGAACGCCCCGCGTGACCCAGCCGTGCTCGGGGAGAGAAAGAGCCTCCTCGCCGACTCGTGAGAGCTCGTCGCTGTTGGCGGAGAGCTTGCCGGCCGAGGCGCCGCAGCTCCCCAAGACCCGCAACATCACGAGTCCCTTGAGCCGGACCACAAGGTTGTCGATTTCGAGCTGGAGGAGGCCGCAGTCATGCCGCGGACTCCGGCTCCAGCGCAGAACGCGTCGACCTGCGGCGCGGGTTCGGCCGGGGCCGGTCGCGACTCGATCACCAGTGCCGCGAGCAGCGCACCCAGCGCGGCGGTGGCGGCCAGGACGTAGAAGGCGACCTCGAAGCCGTGCGTGAGCGCGGCGCCGCTGAGGGGACTGATCCCCGCGTGAGAGTCCACGAAGTGGTTGGTGAAGGTGGTCGCGATCGTGGTGGCGGCCGCGACGCCGATCGCGCCACCGATCTGCTGGTTGGTGTTGATCAGACCCGAGGCGATTCCGGCGTCAGCCTGGCGCACTCCGGTGAGGGCGCCGATCGCCATCGGCACGAAGGCCAAGGCCAGCCCGAGCCCGCTGATGATGAAGGCGGGGAACAGGTCGGTGAAGTAGTGGCCGTGCACCGGCAGCTGCGCGAAGAGCACAAGGGCCACCACCGAGAGCGCCAACCCGACGGGCAGCACCCTCCCGACTCCGATCCTCGTCACGAGTCCTTGTGCGACAGCCGAGAAGGTGATTGTCGTCAGCGTCAACCCGATGTAGGCGACGCCGGTCTTGAGCGCTGAGTAGTGCAGGACCTGCTGCATGTAAAGCGTGAGCACGAAGAACTGCGAGAAGACGGCGCCGCCC
>Ga0137368_10001928_pt1 | contig 22189 bp, 22 predicted proteins | sample SagtaG_13_FD_104917 | JGI IMG/M metagenome (GOLD analysis project Ga0137368, IMG submission 104917) | Vadose zone soil microbial communities from Sagehorn Ranch, Mendocino, California, USA - Sage1_L_100_16 metaG | ecosystem: Environmental > Terrestrial > Soil > Vadose zone | place: USA...
GCCCCCCGCCCAGCAGACGACGACTGCACCCCACACGTAGATCTGGGGCTTGCGCCCACCATGTCGTCGGCAAGCTCCCGACCATCACCATCTCGTCCCCGTGCCTGCCTCGCGCTTCAGTCATTATGCGACTGCCCAGTCATATCAGCCGGCTTGCGCTGCAGCCGGACGCCACAGCAGTGTTCGGCTCGTACACCGCACCACGTCACGGGACACGGCCGCGTGCTGCCGAGTACGCATCGCGGCGAGGTAGCCTTGCGTGAGCAGTGCATGGGCGCGTTCCTGCGCCAAGGTACACACAGGACATTTCCCTTGTGTGTGCGACGGGCTGCTGGACCTTGATGGGGCCGATCCCTACGACCCCACGAAGCCGAACGCGCGAGGTGGGTTGTCTTCGGTGGAGCGAGGATGAGCGAAATCGAGGGGCCAGCGCCCGCGCCAGACCGCTTTGAAGGTCTGCCGCGGGAGCTGTCCGCGCAGCAGCGGGCTGTGCTCTCGGTGTTGGCCACCAAAAACCAGCGTCTGGCAACCATGTACCTCGGAGCCCAGTACGTTCTACGGCAACATGACAATCCAGACCGGATGTCACTTGCGGCGCATGCGATGCGTGAAGTCATGGAGAAGCTGTACCACTACATCGACGTGCCGGTTCCCGCGAGGCCCCCGAGCATGAAGGAAAAGGTGCGAGCGCTCCGCGAGGAGTGGGCGCGTGTCGCTGGCGAGGCCGAGCAGGCGATCGAGATCAGCGGCCGGTTACGGAGATTCTTCGCCAAGACCCGCGAATTCTTCGACTGGTTCGACCACGACCACCCAACGCGCCGGAAGCGCATAGTCCTCATACTCCGCGGTCTGGACCCGAGCGGCCAATCATTGCCACCTCTCATCGAGGATCGGCATGTCCATGAGTGGAAGGACTGCCACGAGTTCTTTGAGGCCGTGGCCCACCACGGTAAGCAGTGCCCCGAGGAGGAGTTGCGCGCCAAGACGGATGTCGTCGAGCGGCTGCTGCTCGATCGTCTCCGTCCGCGTACGTTCGAGGACTTCACAGCGCTGGAGGCGATCATCGAGGAGGGGGAGAAAGATGCCTAGCCGCGAGACCGTCCGCAAGGCGGTCGCGGCGATCAAGCGCCCCGCCGATTACGAGTACTTCTTCGACAGGCTCCAGTCGCCCGCGTGGATCGAGCCGCTACGGCAGGTGGGCTTCTTCCGACACCCGCCCGAAGCTCAGCGCGAGGGTGGGTACATCCGCTTCCCACTGTGGCCCGAGTCCCGGTACTTGGTCCGCATGGCACCACTGGAGCCGCAACCTGTTCTTTCGGTGCTGCTCGAGATGCCGGACACCGAGAACGTCCGGGTACAGGAAGACGTCATCGATGCGGCGCTGGCAATGCCCCCAGCGGTCGCTGCACGCCTTGTCCCACGGGCTGTCTCCTGGGTCGACTCGCCCTACCGGCTTTTCCTGCCTGAGAAGCTCGGAAGGCTGGTTATTCGCCTCGCGCAGGGCGGCCTGCCGCAGCCGGCCCTCAGATTGGCCGACGCGCTGTTGAGGCCGGTTGCTCCGGATCAGGAAGAGGGTTCTAGTAACGCCACATATCCCCGGACTCCGGAGCCACAATCTCGATACCGCGCCTGGGAATACGAGCGAGTAGCCAAGGCGGTTGTGCCTGCCCTTGCGGCCGTCGATCCAGCCGGCACGCTCACACTGCTGTCAGAGCTGCTCCAGCTCGCAGTCGAAATTACAGTTCCTGACGCCACGCCTCCACAGGACTTGTCCTTTGCCTGGCGTCCCGCGATCGAGGACAGTGACCAGAACCACGCCATCAGTGGGGCTCGTGACGTCCTCGTCGACGCTCTGCGCGACGCGGCTTGGGCGTACGTGACGTCCAGCCCGACGGCGCTACCGGAAGTTGTAACCGCTTTGGAATCGCGACCTTGGCGCATCTTCCATCGCATCGCGCTGCACCTGCTCACCTCGGAGCTTGATGTCGGGTGGAGCCTTGCTAAAGAACGGGTCCTTGACCGGAGTCGCGTCGATGACGTGGACCAGTATCACGAGTACTGGCTGCTCGTCCGTGCGGCCTTCGAGCGGCTGCAGCCAGCAGAGCAGCAGGCCGTGCTCGACGCCATCGAAGCAGGCCCGGACGCCACGCCTGAAGAGGATGCTGAACGCTACGCAGAGGTCTGGCGTCTCCGAAGGCTGGCCATCCTAAAGGATGTCCTGGACTCACGGTGGCGCAACCGCTACGACCAGCTCGCCGAGGCGCTCGGCTTCGAGCCTGAGCATCCCGAGTTCCTAACCTACACCAGCGCTGCGTGGGTTGGGCCAACCAGCCCTAAAGAACGCGATGACTTGCTCGCCATGCCGGTCGACGACGTCGTCCGCTTTCTCAAGGAATGGGAGCCGGGCGGCGACTTCATGGCTCCATCCCCCGAGGGGCTCGGACGTGCGCTGGCAGCCGCGGTGGCCGCCGAGCCGGAACGCTTCGCCGAGGCCGCTACGCTGTTTCGGCACCTCGACCCGACCTACGTCCGGAGCGTCGTCCAAGGTTGGCGAGACGCGATCCGCGAGGGGCGCTCATTCTCGTGGGCTCCCGTGCTTCACCTCTGTCAGTGGGTGACCGAGCAGGGGTCTGATGACACGCTGGATGCCGAGGGCTTGGACCGCGACCCCGGCTGGCAGTGGACGCGTCGCGCAATCGCTGACCTTGTGGGTGCGGGTTTCGCGCAGGGGTCGTGCGAGATTCCCTCTGCGCTTCGCGATCAGGTGTGGGCAGTGCTGGAGCCACTCACCCGCGATCTGGACCCCACGCCAGAACACGAGAAGCGCTACGGAGGAGCGAACATGGATGCTCCAACGCTAGCGATCAACACCACGCGCGGCGAGGCGATCCACAGCACGATCCGCTATGCGCTGTGGATACACCGCGCGACCCGGGCTGCTGGTGGCGAGGCGGCGGATGTTGACTTCGACGCGATGCCGGAGGTGCGGAGCGTGCTCGACGAGCACCTTCGAGTCGAGGTCGACCCATCGGCAGCGATTCGATCGGCTTATGGGCAGTGGTTCCCCTGGCTGGTGCTGCTCGACGAGCAATGGGTCCAAGAGCGGCTTGGCGACATCTTCCCTGAGGACCCGCAACTCGCCTATCTGCGCGACGCCGCATGGGAGGCGTACCTGGTCTTCTGCCCTCCCTACGACATCACCTTCGAGATCCTGAGACCTGAGTACCGCAAGGCAGTCGAGCGGCTTGAGGAGTCAGCGTCGTCAGACAACCGCCACCCAGGTAGTCCCAGGGAGCGGCTCGGACAGCACCTCGTGACGCTCTTGTTGAGGGGGAAGATCCGACTCGACGATGAGCTAGTCATCCGCTTCTTCGATCGGGCGGACGAAGAGGTCCGCAAAGACACATTGGCAGGCGTGGGAGAAGCTCTGCGCGAATCGCCAGACCTCCCACGGGAGGTTGCCGAACGCGCTATGACGCTCTGGAACACGCGGCTTGCCGCGGCGCGGGTGCAACCTAAGTCCCATCGAAGGGAGTTAGCTGCCTTCGGGGAGTGGTTCATCTCGGCCAAGCTGCCGGATGCGTGGACCCTGGAGCAGCTAATAGCCGCATTGAAGCTGACGGGTGGGAAGGTCGACGGCGACGACTTGGTGCTCGAACGACTTGCCGAGTTAGCGGAAACACAGCCCGCGGCAGCAGTCGAGGCCCTTCGCTTGATCGCAGAAGGCGACCGAGAAGGCTGGACGCTAGTTGGATCAAGCGACAACATCCGCAACATTCTGGCTACAGCCCTCTTCTCGAACCAGCCCGACGCACGCGATGCTGCAACGGGTCTCGTCCATATGCTCGGCGCGCGCGCATTCAAGGACCTGCGCACGCTCCTTTCCATCGGCGGCCAGGACAGGCGCGGCGCCACACCTGGGCCTAGCTCGCCCCAATGAGGAGCAGGCATCACTTGAGAGCTCGCCTCAGCGTCGGCTCGTCATCGAGGCAAGCACAATAGCCAACGCCACCTCTGGCCGAACACGCCCAGCCTGGGGTCGCCCCATAGCCGGCTCGCCAGACTCAGCGTTCGACCCAACTCACAGACGACTACGCACCCCCGCGCTCAGGGGATAGAGGCCCTGCAGTAGCCGTCGCGGCGGACCTTGCCGTGGTGGCCCGGCAGGCGGATGACTGGGCCGTTGACCAGCGGCGTTGGTGCTGGTGGGGTGTTCGGATTGTGGCAAGTTGGGTGCACACAAAGCATGGGAACACGCACGAGCTGCTGGTTCTTACACTCTTGGCCACCGCCAGCTGATCGTCGAAGGTGTCCTTGAGCTGCCCTGAGGCAGTCTGCCAGCGAGGGAGGCCGGGCGCCGCACCCGGTCGCGGTAGCGGCATGGTCCACGCCGGGCCGGGCAGGCCACCCGCGGCCTCCTCTAGGAGTGTGCGCGAGCTGTGTGAACGCATTTGCGTACCCCAGCGTCTTCCCCTCGCACGGAACCAGGAATGGTCCTCCTCTGCTATCAATGCGCTATGTCGACGTTTCGGCTTCAGGGCCGGGCTCCGCTGCTCAGCTCGCGTGAGCCGCCTCCCCATTGGCCGCCGACCGCCCTCGATCTCGGCGAACTTGAGTGGGCCACGCCCTTTGACGTCGCGGCCCTCGCGGTGCTATGGACGCGCCTCCAGCGTGAGCAGGCACCGGCCGACGTCGTCCTCCCCGCCGATCCGCAGGTCCGCGCCTACCTCGTCGACATCGGGCTTGACGGCGTGATTGATGGGAGTTGGGGCGGGGGTGGGGGGAGTCGCGTCGAGCCTCCCCTGGTTCGGCTGACGCACCTTCATTCCGGCGAAGCCTGGGACGACGTCCTCGGCGTGCTATGGCCCGGCGTTCGGGCCGCCCTTGGCGACTACACCATGGCCAGCCGCACTCTCGACATCATGAGCGAACTCGTCGACAACGCCGTCACCCACGGCCATAGCGCACTGGGGACCTGGGTGTGCGCACAGCGCTACACCGGGGCGACCAGCGGCCATGCACGAGGGATTTGGGTCGGTATCGCCGATGGTGGGGTCGGCATCCCCGACCACCTCCGCGGTAATCCGAAGTACAACGGCATCCGAGCAGACGAGGAGCTCATTCGCCTGGCCCGCCGGCCCTGGGTGACGGGGACCGCTGATCGGCGCGGCTGGGGCCTGAAGGAAGTCTTCGATGACGCCGCGGCGGCCGGCCCGAGCGATGTCCTCATCCGCTCCGGTAGGGGCGAGGGGCACTTTCGCCTGCAGCGGGAGACACGGCCGTACGCCCGGTATCGGCAGCTCAAGCGTCCTATTCCGGGCACCTGGGTTCACGTTGGCATCGCCGCGGTGTGACTTGACACCGCGCCGCCAGCGCCTCTATGCTTTCACCGAAAGCGTGGAAAGCGACGCAGGAGGGCCGCATGGTGCGCTACAAGGTCGCGAAGTGGAATGCCTTCCTGGCCACGCGCGAACGCGGTCGGCGCGTGCGCGAGGACATCGAGCGGGAGCTGGCCAGGGTCGACGCCGGAGACACCCTGGTACTCGACTTCTCCGGGGTGGACGGTATCACCGTCTCCTTCGGGGACGAGTCTGTTGCGAAGCTCGTGCTTGCCAGGACCGCTGGCGACTTCACCGACCGCGGCTTCGTCATCGAGGGGACCACCGAGGATGTCCATGAGACTTTGGAGACGGTGCTCGCGCGCCGCAAGCTCGCGGCAGTGAATCTCCGCCCGTCGGGGGAGTTGGAGATCCTGGGCGTCCAAGGCTGGCTGCCCGACACGCTCAAGGCCGCGCTGAACCTGCGATCCTTTCGCGCGTCCGAGCTTGCCGAGCGGCTCGGTCTCACCCCACAGGCGGCGAACAACCGGCTCAAGCTGCTCGTGGCCTCCGGCGCCGTGGCCAAGGAGCGCGTGATCCCCGAAGGTGGAGGCAAGGAGTTCAGCTACAAAGCTGCCATCCCGGCGTAAGCGTAAGCGTAGGACAGAAGGGCGGAGGCTCGCCTCCGCCCTTCCTTAGGAGGCGGTTTCCGCGGTGACGGTGAAAGCCCAGAAGGCGTACATGGTGAGCGTTCCACCTCGCTCCTCAGGGGCAGAGATCCACGTCGCCATCCAGGCCATCCACGGCCGACAGGGCGAAATCCGTCTCATGGCCGGCAGCCTAGAGTTCGTCACGCCGCGAGAAATCTGCGGCCTGCGAGCCCTGCTCGATCATGCGGCTGCCCACGCCGATCGGGTGATCTTGGACTGCCCAGTGAGCCGTGACGTGCACGCCTATCTGGCGCGTGTCGACTTCTACGATGCCCTGCCACCTAACGTCGAACTCAGCCGCCGCCCGCCCATCCTGCAGCGACGGGATCGTCGGCGAAGCCTGCTGGAACTGGTGCGCCTCCAGACGAGCGACGACGTCGAGCACCTCATGGACCGCCTGTGGGAGGTGGCCAAGGCCCAGTTCGGCCCCGGGGCTGTGGCCAAGGCATGCACGACCGCCGTCGGGGCGGCGACGGAGAACGTGGTCGATCACGCGGAAAGCCCGATCGGAGCGCTAGTGGCCGCCCAACGGTACCGGACCACAGGCCTGGAACTCGCTGTCGTCGACCTCGGCCACGGGATCCCCATGACCCTGGCCCGCAACCCAGACCATCGTGGCCTAACGGATCTGGACGCGCTGGAGCTATCGCTTAAGGACGGCGTCTCATCGGCGCGGGAACCAGGTCGAGGAGCGGGTCTCACCGAGCTGGTCATGGCCGCAGGTCGGGCGGGACAGTCGACGCTCCGGCTCGGATCTGGGCGTGCGCACCTCACCTTGAGCTGGGAGAACGGTCACTACGAGCGGCAGCCCAGCGTACCCGCCTACGTCATCCGCGGGACCTGGATCTCGCTGCGGTTGGAGAACTGAAGGGCAATCGAGGACCAGGAGAACCGATGGACACGAAGGCAAAGAGCAAGACCAACATCGTGATCAACAACCGCCCCTACCAAGTTGACGTCGATCAGATGACCGGCGCGCAGCTCAAGGAGTTCGCCAGCATCCCGGATGCGAACCTGCTGTTCCGCGAAGTTCACGGCCCGGGCGATGATGAGCTCGTCCAGAACGAGACGCTCGTACATCTCCACGACGGCGACCACTTTTACGACATGCCACCCGGCAACTTCGGCCGTCGGTGAGGCTGCGGGCTGAGAATCATGGATCTCCTCACCAAACAGCTCGCCGAGGTGCAGCGGCGACATCCAAAGGCTCGGTTCGAGACAACACCGGAGGGCCATCGCGTCCTCGTCGTGCCCGAGATTCCCCTGTGCGCGGGGTGGAGTCGCAAGGATGCTTCCATCCGGGTCGTCGTCCCGGCCGGCTATCCGCACGTCCACCCCGACTGCTTCTACACGGACGCCGACCTGCGTCGTTCGCCGGGTCCGGACCCGGCGAACAGCTCCCTACAGCCGGTATTCGGGGCGCAGTACCGGTGGTTCTCGTGGCACCTGGCCGGGTGGGACCCGAGGAAGGGAACGCTCGACCAGTACGTGCGCTTCTGCGAGCGACGGCTGAAGGAGCCGCAGTGACCACCACGCTCGACATCCCTGGTCCGCTTTGGCAGGCCATCCGCGAGGACCTGCTCTCCACTCCCCACCTCGAGAGGGCCGCTGTCGGGTTCGCCGGTCTCACCCATCGCGACGGCGCCCGCCGTCTCCTCCTGCGCGACTGGGCGCCGGTCTCGTCAAACGAGTACCTCGTCCAGCTCGGCTACCACCTAGAGGTGGACCCTGCGTTCTGGGCCCGCCACGCCAAGCGTGCCCGGCACACCGGGGAAGCGCTCGTCATCGTGCACAGCCATCCCAGCGACACGCAGCCGCCGACGTTCTCCCACTCCGACGACGAAGGCGAGGCGAGACTCATCCCCAAGATCCAGGCGAGGGCATCCGTCCCCGTCGCCGCAGTGGTGCTCTCCCCGGCAGGCGAGTCTGCCCGCGTCACGAAGCCGGGATCACGAGCGCAGGCATTGGACGTGCGCTCGACTGGCTTGCTTCAACATCGACGGGCTGCCCATGCGGACGCAGCGCGCTTCGACCGCCAACTCCGCGTTCTGGGACGGGAGGGCCACGAGTTCCTGCTCGGCCTACGGATTGGAGTAGTCGGTGTGGGTGGCCTAGGCTCGCACGTCATCCAGCAGCTCATCCATCTCGGTGTTGGTCGCATCCTCGCAGTAGATCCGGACCGGGTCTCGACGACCAACATGTCCCGGCTCGTCGGCGCCTCACACCTCGACGCGCGGCTCCGCCGCCCCAAGACCCGCGTCGCCCATCGGCTTGCTCGTCATGTCGGCGGGCCAAGCCGGGTCATCGAGGTGAACAGCTCTGTCACCGATGAAACGACCGCGCGGCGGCTCCTCGACTGCGACGTCATCGTCGGCTGCACGGACAACCAATGGAGCCGGATGGTGCTCAACGCCCTGGCGTACCAGTTCTACGTCCCCGTCCTGGACCTAGGCGTGGAACTGCAGACATCCGGCGCTATGGGCGGCCGGGTCACTTGGCTCGCGCCCGGCTCTCCCTGCCTATGGTGCCTGAACGTCCTTGACGCTCAGCGCGTCCGTGTCGAGCAACTCCCCCCCGCAACGCTTCGAGCCGAACTGACGCGTGGCTACGTTCAGGGCCTTGAGGAGCCGGCGCCAGCGGTTGTGAGCATCAATGGAGTAGTTGCCAGCCTCGCCGTCACCGAACTCCTGGCGAGGACAACTGGATTCGCTGGCTTGAGTCCCCGAGCCGACGCTCTGATGTATCGCATCGTCGACGGCGTCGTGCGCCGAACGTCGCCGCCACCGAGCCCTGACTGCCCCACGTGCAGCGCTCAGGGACAATTCGGTCTGGGCGATCTCGGCACGGCTCCCTGGACCAACTCAGGCCGGTGAGAACATGCACGCTTGGCTCAATACCGGCTGAACTCGCAATCGGAGCAGGTCCCGTCTTGATGCCTGACTGTATTAGGTCATTCTGACAATCCTGTCCTAGTTCAGAGAAAGCCCGACCTGGGCGCCGAGATCCAGCGGCTCCGCAGCCGGCCAACATGGTCTTTCGCCGGCGATCCCGCTCCGCCAGCGCGCCTTGGACGTGTGGGTGCCAGATATTCGGTCACCTCATGCGACCTGCGCATACTCATGGATCAACCACCGAGCCGATCCCGTCGCACAACTCTCCCAGCCGGCACGACGACAGCTGAGTCGCGAGGCCTGAGCGGCGACACTTGTCCCAAGGCGCGGTGCGGTCGGTGGACGTCGTAGTGGCTGGCGTGGCCGCCCAGCACGGATACCAGCTGCCGACGTCCCAAGATCAGCATCCGGTCCAGCACCTCTCGGCGAACGGTGCCCACCACCGCTCCGCGTAAGGGGTCCCCGAGCGACAACCTTGACGCGCCGGAGCCGTCCTGCCTAGGTATACGGCACCCAACCCGGCCAGTATCCGGCGGGGACCCCTAAGCGGTCGCCCGTGGCGCCCGCACCGGTGTGCGAAGCACCTGGATCCCTTCAGCGGCAAGCACCGCGTCGAACACGGCGGTGAACTTGGTATCGCGATCGCGGATCACGAACCGGAACCGGCCGAGGTCGTCTCCGAGTTGCATGAGGAGATTCCGGGCCTGCTGGGCCACCCACTCCCCCACGGGATGCGGTGTCGCCTCGAGTATGGAGACCCCGGCGGGTCGCCACCTCGATCACAAACGGCACATCCAGCCGCTGCAGCAACACCGTGTCCACCGTGAAGAAAGTCCACGGCCAACACATCCTGAGCCTGCGCCCGCAGGAACTGCCGCCAGGGAGAGGGTCGACCGCACCGGCGCCCGAGCAACACCGACGCGGTGCAGGATGGCCCACACGGTGCTGGCCGCGATCCTGTCCCTGTATCCGAGGCGGCACAGCTCGCCGTGGATGCGACGGTAACCCCAAGTTGGGTTCTCCCTGGCCAGCCGCAGCACCAGCTCGCGGGCCTCCCTCGCTACCGCTGGTCGGCCACGCGGACGGGGGTGGGTCCAGCGGCGCCGGACCAGGTCGCGATGCCAGCGCAGCAGCGTGGCCGGCTGCACGACCAAGCCGCGCCAGGCCGGGTGGGGCAGCAGCCGCGGCAGGCCAGCCAGCAGGGCTCGGTCTGCCCAGTCGGGCCGGGGCCGAGCTGTCCCGCGTCGCAGCACCGCGACCTCGTGGCGCAACATGAGCAGCTCGGCGTCCTTGGCTGCCGAGGTCCGCGCCAGCAGCGCAAGCCACCGCATGACTTGGCAGAACAGTAAGTAAAGCAGTCGCAGTGTCATGCGCCGATCATCGCCGCCGATGGCTTCTCCGACGAACTCGCAGCCCAGCACGCACGACCGATTTCCGGCACCCACAGGTTCTGGCGAACCGTCGTCAGTCCCGCAGGGCCTTGGCCGCGAGTCCGGGCCGGTTGTCGCAGCGAGTGAATCGGGGGCGGCCCCGCGCTCAATTGCGCCGCTTGGTGAGAGTAGCCAACTCGGGCATCCCGGCCGGCTACGGAGCCTGAGGGGCGGAGCCGAATCCGACCGCAGGTGCCAACGGGCAGTAGTGTTTGTGATCGCATGCTGTGCAGATGCGCGTGTCTGGCGCGGTGTAACGCTGGCCTGATGGGCGTGTCTGCCAGGCGTTGATGACGGAGCCGCCCTGCATCTCGACCAACACCGCCTGCTCGATGTCGGCCACGACTGCGTCAAACTCTCCGAGGCTCGTGCCGGTGTCGGCAGGATCCACGCTGACGAGCCGGATCGAGCGCTGCTCGCGGAAGGCCGTGCTGAGGGCGGGCAGGGGGCGACCCCGTCGCCACGCATCGAGGGCTGCACGGTCCCGCGGGCCGGGCATCACGTCGGTAGCGCCTGCCTGCACCTCGCGCTTGAGTTGGATGATGTCCTCCTGGGACGGTTCGAGTTCGTTGATGAACAGCAGAATGGCGGCGACAACGGGGGCCGCTCCGGCCTGTTGTCTGCGCAGCCAGGCGTACGTGTGGACCTGCCAGGCGAAGTGGGTCCACTCGGGAGTGTTGACCGCGGGGCGGCGCATCCCCTTGTAGTCGAGGATGATCTCGTAGTTGCCGCCAGCAACCGTCGCGATGCTCGGCGCGATGCCGGGATCATCGTCGAGGTAGTGCAGGAGCAGATTGCCAGGTGGCGACGCGGCGATCTGGACGGCTCCGAGGACATCGATCGTCCCTGAGACCTCGTAGTAGTCCGCTCGACGGGTACCTGCCGCAGGCATGCTCCTGATGCCCCTCACGTTCACCTCGGCCTCGGAAACCAGCGGAAACAGGTGGGCGGCCCAGGTGTTGATCGCTGCTTCGGCCCGCCGGGTGGCGAGCAGCCGATGCTGCTGACGGGTCGGATCGGTGCACGTGCACCGAGGACCCGACGCGGTGCCGTCGGAGGGACAGAAGAGGTTGAAGGGCGCGACAAGTCCCCGCGCACGCAGCCGTCGGAAGATCTCCAGTTCGATCGGGCGGGTGATGGTGGTCCAGTCCCACGGGAAGCTTCGCGGGGCGACCCCGGTGTTCCACCGAAGGTAGGCCTCCTCCATCACCGCGTGAATGAACTCGCCGAACCACAGTTGCACCGGGGTGGAGGGCGGGAGCGCGCCCCGGTTCTGGTATCGGTACTGCAGACCGCAGTTGAGGTAGGCCAGCAGGTCGCCGGTGAGCGAGTACGACGGAATTGTGTAGGGCGGCCGGGCGCGGGACAGTTGCACGACGGTCCTCCTAGTGCTACGTTCCTTAGATCCGGTAGGTGAAGGTGTGGCGTCGGTGGCGTGGGGCCGGTGGCGGGCGGCCCCACACCCACGGGCGGGCGCGGGCGTTGAGCCGAGCGGTCGCGACCTTGGTGGCCAGGGTGATCTCCTCGGGGGTGGCGAACGACTGCCCGGCAAGGGCCTGGCGGCGAAACAGCCGCCACCAGCCCTCCTGGAGGTTGAGCCAGCAGGCCCGTTTGGGGATGAACACCTGCCGGATGCGCGGATGGTCGGCCAGCCAGGTGCGGGTGCTGGCGCTGTCGTGGCTGGACAGGTTGTCGGTGATCACCACGATGGCCCCCTCTGGGTTGGCCGTCTCGACCGCGGCCAGCAGCCGCTGGTAGCCGGCCGAGTTGCGGGACGGGGCGGTGAGGGTGATGGTCGTGCCGTCGGTCACGCGCAGGGCGCCGTAGACCCAGGTCTTCTCCGGCCCGCGGCCGTAGTCCAGTGGCGCTTTGACCCGGTGGCCGTCGGTGGTCCAGCCGGGCGCGGGTGGGAAGCTGCGGGGGATCACCGGGCCCAGCTCGTCGGCGCAGACCACGGACGTTTCTGCCGGTGGAGTGGTGTAGCAGGCGATGACCTGCGCTCTTTTGGGACGAACTCCGGGTCGGTACTGGTCGTCCACGAGCGGGTCTGGCGCCAGCGCACCCGCTCGGCCAGCAGGATCCGGCGGACCTGGCTGCGACCGACCTGGATGCCCTCCGCCCGGGCGCGCTCGGCCAGGGCGTCCAGGGTCCAGTGCGCCGGTGCCTTGGGATCCTCGGGGGCCAGCAGCCCCTCGCCGCCCTGGTGCAGCCGGCCGGGCGGCTCGGAGCCGGCCAGCTGGATGATGCGGCCCCGCTGGTGCTCGGTCAGGCGCCGGGGCAGGCCCGGGCGGGGCAGGTCGGCCAGCCCGTCCAGCCCGTGGGCGTTGAAGCGGTGCAGCCACTTGTACACCGTCTTGGAGTGGCAGCCGAGCCGCTCGGCGAGCTCGGCGACGCTGGCGCCATCCCAGCTGCCGGTGATGATGCGGGCGCGCTGGAGCAGGCTGGCGGGCGCATGCCGGGCGCTGGCCAGCTTGCGCAGGGTGCGGTCCTCGGCCGGGTCGGTGGGTGGTCGGGCGGACAGCGGTGGCCTGGCCATGGGTTCCCCCCTTGTCCGCCGGCGACACGAAGAACACAGGGCGGACCGGCCAACTGTACCGTGCTTAAGGAACGTAGCACTAGATCATGACGAGGTTGGGGAGGCCGACCCCCCAGTGGAACCTTCGGGCGCGGTCCCAGCCGACCGCGACGTCAGGGACGTTGCCCTGCGCGACGCTGGTATGGCCAACGAGAAGCAGCACATCTTGGGCTCGGCTGAAAGCCACGAAGTAGGCCCGTACCAGGTCGTCGAAGGCGCGGTCCCGCTGCGAACGCGGTGGCCGGGACAGTGATCGGGAGAAGCCGCGCAACTCGTCTTCGAGTCGGTGGGTGGCGGCTCCGCCGTTGGGGAACCGCTTGAAGCGCTGGGTGTGGTGGTCTCGTTGGAATTCGGATCCGACGTCGACGATGACCAACAAGGGGAACTCCAACCCCTTCGCTTGGTGGATCGAGAGCACGTTGAGCCGATCGGGCGGCAGCGTTTCGAGCAGGTCTTCGTCGATCTCGATGGCACCTTCAGCCAGGGGCGCGAAGATCTCCCACAGGGCCGTGGTTACCGATCGTCGGTATCGGACGGGGTCGCGGAACACGATGTCGCCGCTGAAGGCGCTGAACCTTGCGGCCTCGGTGATTGTCCGCAGCACCACCTCGAGGTGAACCAGCCCTTCGACGTCTTTCTGCATCGCCGGGATCCAGGTGACCAGCTTGTACATCAGATCGGCGAGCCCGATTTCGTCGGGCCACTTGGCGACCGACCGTGCCGTCTGGGCCTGCCAAGCGTTGACGAACGCCCGCAGGGTCGCGCGGTCTCGACCGGTCAGACTGGAAAGGTAACGAAGCGCATCGGCCCGCCAACCGCGAAGCACCGCGCCGGTGCCACGGGGGAACCGGGCGATGCTTCCCTGGACGACCGCACCCGGGTCGATGCACTCAAGCGCCAGCCCGCAGAGTTGGCCGACCGACGGCAGTTCGGCGAACTCGGTGCCTCGGGGGTTGAACACCTCGATGGGCTGGACCAATCGCGCGAGTTCCTGGCGAAGCAGGCCCGGCAGTCGCGGACGCAACCCGGTCCTGGTTCGCTGCTGCTCGGCCGGGCTGAAGGCAAGAAAGGCGCAATCGCCGACTCCTCCCGCCGGGTCTGCTTGGATCACCTCGCCGCCGGGGATCTGGAAGCCGAGACCGTTGAAGATGTCCTCGACAAAGCTGGCGAGGTCACAAGCAAGGTCGGCGATGTTGTCGCGGAACATCCCAAGAACGGGCACGTCGTGGGGCGCTCCCCGCGCGGCGTCGATGCGAGGTTTACCCGCTACCCGCGCCGCCTGGAAGCTGGCATCGAGCCCGATGTAGTCGTTGTACAAGGCGACTACCGCGTTGGTCGACCGGTAGTTCTTGTGGAGGTAGATCGTGGTCGGCGTGATGCCCAACACCGCGCCAGCTCGCGCGGGCAGGTCTCGGAACAACTCGACCGTAGCACCCCGGAAGCGGAAGAGAGCCTGGTCATCGTCGCCCACGACGGCGATCGATCCACCCCGGGTGAGGGCGCCACGGGCCAGGTGAAAGTAGATGGCCTCCTGCAGCAGGTTCGTGTCCTGGTACTCATCCACCAGCACGTGCTGGATGGTGTCCACGAAAGCATCCAACGCCCCGGATTGCAGGTGGTCGAGGAGGGTCTGCTCGAGGGCGGCGTAGTCGACGATCTGCTGGGCAGTGAGGAAGTTCTCGTATGCGGCCAGTGCGTCGCCGACGACCGCAACGCCGGGGTGGGGGTGAGCGGCGCACATGCCGCAGGCGGTCGGGGTGGTGAGATAGGCCGCCACATCTACGTCGTCGTGGAGCACACGCTGACGGATGTCGGTGAGGACCCGGGCTTTTTCGGCCGTCGTTAGGTTGTACGAGCCGCCACGGACGAGTTCGATGTAATCCTGGAGATCTGCATCTCGGAAGCGTCCGGCATCGAACAGACCGTGGCGGAGCATGAGCGCCTTGGCCACGAAGTCCTCGATTACGGCGGGAGGCTGCGCGCCGGGCGGCCGGTACTGACCGAGCACGGTCTCGGCGAAGCTGTCCAATGTGCCGGTCCACACCGCGTTGAAGTCGATCCCGGCAATGCGGTCTTTCTCCGTCGCAGTCAGCGTCGCTGCGAGCAACTCTGCTCGGATCTGATCGCCCCACGCCAGGATTCTGGACCGCAGTTCTTTCGCCGCTCTTCGCGTGAAGGTCGTGGCGATGATGGCGGACGGCTCCACGTGGTCGACGAAGATGAGCTTCAGGACGCGCAGTGCCAGCACCGTCGTCTTGCCGCTACCGGGCCCAGCTACCAGGAACAATGAGGTGCCCGCGACCGCGCGGACGCCGGCGCGCTGCTCCGCGTTGAGCGGCCGGCCCAGAACGGTCGCGACCGCCCGGAAGAAGAGATCGATCATGCCCCATCCCCGCGACAACGGTCCAAATCGACACAGAGCGCGTTCCGCCGTGCCGCTCCTCACACCTCACCAGCAACTTCGCCCGATGGATCGCTATAGGTACGTTATGCAGAAGGCACGCACTCACAACCCACTACGCGCGTATATCGAACTGAAGCCGCCTGCACAAGAGGCGAAGCGCTGGATATGACGATCCTGCTCGGCAGGCTCGATCCAGCAGAGCACACCGACTTCGGCCGGTGTGGCGCAACGGACCAACCCGAAGTAGTCGCGCGGTCTTCCCGCACTCTGATGACTTACTGGCGTTGCTGGGGCTCAGCTTCGCGCGGGTCGACCTGGACCATGTGCTCGTCGTCAACGACGACCGTCGTCCGAGTCGCTGGTACCGGCCAGAACACCACGCCCCGCTCGGTTAGTTCGGTGTACGTCAACGTTGACACCCTCTACGTCTCCGACGCCTCCGCAGCGAACGCGCGCTGGCGGGACGAGGGAGCAGTGGCAACACGGCGATACGGTCTCGTCAACCACATCGCTCGTGACCCCGGCCTGTGGACGCGGCGGGCCGGCCCTTCTCATCACCTTGCTCTGTGGTAGAACCCCGCGGGTTGCGCTCCATGTTTAAATGACATCGATGTGATTCTACAGCTAGGGAGGGGGCACATGCCTCTGAAAACTGCAGGCGTGCGCTTGCTGGTCCATACGCAGTTTCGGTAGGTGTGCCAGGCCCACGATCGGTGGCGGAGGTGACCCAGTGACAGAAGAACCGAGGGCGGTAGTGCTGCTCAGTGGCGGCCTCGACTCGGCGACAGCACTTGCGATCGCCCGGGCTGACGGGTTCCAAGCCTACGCGCTGAGCTTCCGGTACGGCCAGCGGCACACGATCGAACTGGAGGCGGCCCGCCGAGTCGCCGAGGCACTCGGCGCCGTCGAGCATGTCGTCGCCGAGATCGACCTGCGGGTGTTCGGCGGGTCCGCGCTGACGGCGGAGGCGGCGGTGCCGAAGGGCCGCAGCACCGCCGAGATGGGCGATGGGATCCCGATCACCTACGTACCCGCACGTAACACGATCTTCCTGGCGTTCGCGCTGGCGTGGGCGGAGACGCTGGAGGCCAGCGACGTCTTCATCGGGGTGAACGCGCTGGACTACAGCGGCTACCCGGACTGCCGCCCGGAGTACGTCCACGCGTTCGAGCAGATGGCCAACCTTGCCACCAAGGCCGGGGTGGAAGGCCGTCAGCACCTGCACATCCACACCCCACTGATCCAGTTGACCAAGGCGCAGATCATCCGGCGCGGCCTGGCCTTGGGCGTCGACTACGGCCTGACCCACAGTTGCTACGACCCGACGCCGGCTGGCCGGCCATGCGGGGCGTGTGACTCGTGCCTGCTACGCGCCAAGGGGTTCGCCGAGGCAGGTGTGGCCGACCCGGCGTTGACCGCCGCAGCGGAGCCAGACCGGTGATCTACCAGGTCAAGGAGGTCTTCTACACACTCCAAGGCGAGGGCAGCCATACCGGCCGGCCGGCGGTGTTTTGCCGGTTCGCCGGCTGCAACCTGTGGTCGGGCCGGGAGGCGCAGCGAACCCGCGCGGTCTGCCAGTTCTGCGACACCGACTTCGTCGGCACCGACGGGCCGGGAGGCGGCCAGTTCGCCACCGCCCACGACCTGGCGCAGGCGGTCGCTGGCATCTGGCAGGGCGCCCCGCATCCACGCAGCCGCCCGTTGGTGGTGTGCACCGGCGGGGAACCACTGCTGCAACTGGACCGGCCCGCAGTCGACGCGCTGCACGCTGCGGGGTTTGAGGTCGCCATCGAGACCAACGGGACCCGCCCTGCGGTGCCCGGGATCGATTGGGTCTGTGTCAGCCCCAAAGCCGATGCGCCGCTGGTCCTCACTGCCGGGGACGAGCTGAAGCTTGTGTTCCCCCAACCTGGGGGCGAGCCCGAGCGCTACGAGCAGCTTCGCTTCGACCGGTTCCGGTTGCAGCCCATGGATGGCCCGACCCGTGAGGCCAACACCCGCGCGGCGGTCGCGTACTGCCTGGCGCATCCGCAGTGGCAGTTGAGCCTGCAGACCCACAAGTACCTGGGGATCCCCTGAGATGGACGTGTTCCGGGAGTTCACGTTTGAGGCTGCCCATCGCCTGCCCCATGTGCCGGCCGACCACAAGTGCGGGCGACTGCACGGCCACTCCTACCGCGTCGAGGTGCACATGCGCGGACCAGTCCAGCCCGAGGCCGGCTGGGTGATGGACTTCGCCGACATCAAGCAGCGGTTCGCCCCGCTACACGAGCAACTGGACCATCGCTACCTCAACGAGGTCGAGGGCTTGGACAACCCGACCAGCGAGAACGTCGCCCGCTGGATCTGGGATCGCCTGTGCCCGGTCCTGCCGCTGGCCAAGATCGTCGTGCGGGAGACCTGCACCACTGGTTGCGTCTACGAGGGCGAACTGTCATGACGCTGGAGGACGTCCAAGCGCGACCCGACACTCGCGGTGTTGCCCTCGATGAGGTCGGCGTGCGCGGCCTGCGCCATCCGATCGTCGTCTGGGACCGGGAGCGGGACAAGCAGGAGACCGTCGCCGAGATTGCCATGTCGGTGAGCCTGCCCGCCCACGTCAAAGGCACCCACCTCAGCCGCTTCATCGAGGTGCTCAGCGAGCACGCCGGCGAGGTGACGATGCGCACCATCCCCGCCATCCTTGCCGCGCTGCGCCAACGGCTCCACGCGGGGTGGGCGCGGATGGAGGTTGGCTTCCCCTACTTCATCGAGCGGGCCGCTCCCGTGACCGGCGCGCGGGCACTGCTGGACTACCAGTGCCAGTTCACCGGCGAGACGGATGACCGCGGCAATCGGTTCACGCTCACGGTGCGGGTGCCAGTGACCAGTGTCTGCCCGTGCAGCAAGGCGATCAGCGACTACGGGGCGCACAACCAGCGCGGCCACATCGCCATCAGTGTGCAGGCCGGCCAGGACCTTGACGGCGAGCCGCAGGTCATCTGGATCGAAGAGCTGGTCGAACTCGCCGAGCGGGCGGCGTCCGCGCCGGTGTTCCCGCTGCTGAAGCGGCCCGACGAGCGGCATGTAACCATGCTCGCCTACGACAACCCGGTGTTCGTCGAGGACATGGTTCGTAGCGTGGCCCATGGCCTCCGCGGCGACCAGCGCGTGACCTGGTTCGCGGTCGAAGCAACCAACGAGGAGAGCATCCACAACCATGCCGCGTTCGCCCGGGTCGAGGAACCCGGTGTCCGCGCTCTGCGTGAAGGAGCGCCACGGTGACTCGACCGTCGGGTGCACCCGAGCGGGTGCAACTGGTCGTCGCGTGCGCAAACCGCAAGACCCAGCCTGTCCCGGGTTCGCTGCGGCTTCGTCACATCGTGGGTTCTAGCCCAGCGGGACGCGCTGCGCGGTGGATCGATCAGCTCGAACGGTCGACCGAGCCTACGGTGCCGGCACGACAGTTGTATGCGGGCGAGCATTGGCAGGTCGTCCGCGAGCTTGAATCGATCACTGCGGCAGCAGGCGTGGACGCGAGTCTGTGGGTATGCTCGGCTGGCTACGGCCTCGTCAGCGCGGACGCCCCACTGCGCCCCTACGCCGCGACGTTTGCCACCGGCCACGCCGACAGCGTCAGTGCGGACCCCGGCAACCGGCCACGCTGGTGGGCATCGCTGGCCGACTGGAAAGGACCCGTGCCCAGCGCACCGCGCACACTGCGCGACCTGGCATGCCGCGAACCCCATGCCGTGTTCCTGGTCGCCCTGTCGTCGGCATATCTTGCGGCGTGCGCCGACGACCTGCTGGGGCTCGCGGACCAACTGGCCTCCCCGGAGCAACTCACCATCATCTCGACCGGCACCAGGTCCGGTGGCCCGCTTTCACGCCACCTGGCCCCCGCAACCGCGCAACTGCAGCCCGTGCTGGGTGGCACCCGCCAGTCGCTGAACGCCCGGATCCTCGCCTACCTGCTCCGCAACCAACCGGACGCACTCACCCACACTCAAGTCGGCAGGGTGCTTACTGGACTGCTGGCGGCCGCGCCCCCACTGGTTCGCTACGAGCGGACCCCTCGCACCGACCGTCAGGTGGGGATGTTCATTCGGAGACGCCTGACCAGCGAGCCCGACGTGACGGCGTCCCGACTGCTACGCGAGTTCCGAGAGCTCGGCTACGCCTGTGAGCAGGGCAGATTCGCTGCGCTGTATCGCGCTGTCTGCGAGGACCGCTGATGGCCACGCGTCCCAACAGCCATGTGCTGCTCGCCCGCCGTGCGCTGCGGATCACCCAGACCCCTGAGTTCCCGCTGTATCTGTTCAGCCTGACCGCTGCGGAGATCCTGCACATCGCTGACATCTCCCGCGTCGCCCGTGATCAGACCGGCGAGTTGATCGGGTATCAGCGGCCCGAGGTCCGACGGCATATCCAGGAGATCGTCGAGTACCTCAACAGCGACCAGGTGATCTTCCCCAACCCGATCATCCTCGCGCTGTCCTCGGCGGTCCGGTTCACCCAAAGCCGCGGCAAAGTCTGCGATGGGTTCGCCACCACCGGCATGCTCGAGATTCCCCTGCCAGATACCGAGGAGGCGAAGCCCGGGTGGATTGTTGATGGGCAGCAGCGTGCCCTGGCCCTTGCCCAAGCCACCCGCCGGGACTTTCCCGTCCCGGTCAACGCGTTCATCGCGGACTCGGTCGATATCCAGCGGGATCAGTTCCTGCGGATCAACAACACCCGGCCCCTACCGCGCGGCCTGGTCACCGAACTGCTTCCCACGGTGAAGACCCCGCTGCCCACGCGGTTGTCGCTACGACAGACCCCGTCGGCGTTGTGCGACCTGCTCAACCGAGACCCTGACTCGCCGTTCCACGGGCTGATCCGCCGGGCGTCCTCGCAGGGCAACTATCGCCGGCGGGCGGTTGTCGCCGACACCAGCATCATCAACATGCTGCACGAAAGCCTCACCTCCCCGGCCGGTTGCCTTTTCCCCTACCGCAACATGACCAGCGGTGAGACCGACTTCGACGGACTTTGGACCGTACTGCTGCTGTACTGGACCGCGGTCCGTGACACGTTCCCTGACGCGTGGGGCAAGCCGCCAGGCCGCAGCCGCCTGATGCACGGAGCCGGGATCCGCGCCATGGGCCGACTCATGGATCGCATCCTGGCAGCTGTCAACCCCCGCCGCCCTGAGGCCGCCGACCTGGTCCGCGCCGACCTTGGCCGCATCGCGTCGCACTGCCGTTGGACCCGCGGCACGTGGACCACGCTTGGGCTGCGCTGGAATGAGATCCAAAACGTTCCCAGGCACATCAACGAGTTGTCCAACCTTCTGGTCCGCATCTACCTGCGCACCCAGGAGGGCGGATGAAGTTCTTCTTTCCCGACAGCCAAGACCAGATCGACCCGAGCTTCGACTTCACCTCGGAGGAGCGCGCCCCGCACCGGGTCCGGCAACGCGACGACCGCTACGCCCACGAGGTGCTCGTCCACCCGCCGTTCGACGGCATCCTCGTCTCGAAGACCATCGTCGACGGCACCCGGCAGACCACCAGCAAGTACACCCTGGCCCAGCGGCATCGGCTGTACCGGGATGGGGCCCGGCGGTTCTTCCGCCTCGCCCACGTCGAGGGAGCCCCGCTGCAGAGCATGGGCGACTGCGGCGCGTTCTCCTACGTGCGCGACGATGTCCCCCCCTACACCCCCGAAGAAGTGATTGCGTTCTACGCCGAATGCGGCTTCGATCTGGGCGTGTCCGTCGACCACGTCATCCTCGGGTTCGACCCTACCGCCGACGACCCAGCCAGCGAACTCGGCGCCGAGTGGCGGCGACGCCAAGAGCTCACCCTGGAGCTCGCCGCCGAGTTTCTTGCCGCCTGCGCTGCTCGGGCAGTGCGGTTCGAACCGGTCGGCGTCGCCCAAGGATGGAGCCCTCGCTCCTATGCGACCGCAGTCCGCCAACTGCAACGCATGGGCTACCGGCGGGTCGCGCTTGGCGGCATGGTGCCGCTCAAGACCCACGAGATCCTCGCGTGCCTGCAAGCGGCGGACGACATTCGCCACGCCACGACCCAACTGCACCTGCTCGGCATCAGCCGCTGCGACAGCGTCGGCGCGTTTGCGTCCTACGGCGTGACCAGCTTCGACTCCACCTCCCCGTTCCGCCAAGCATTCAAAGACGACCATGACAACTACTACACGCTCGACCGCACCTACACGGCCATGCGGGTCCCCCAGGTCGACGGCAACACCAAGCTGAAGGCCCGCATCCGCGCCGGACGGGTCAGCCAGGCTCAAGCATTCGAACTCGAACAGGCCTGCCTGCGACTGCTCCGCGCCTACGACGACGGCACCACGCCGCTTGGTCCGGTCCTGGACGCCCTGCGTGCCTACGACGAGTTGTTCGACGGCCGCCACGACCGGACCGACGCCTACCGCCAACTGCTCGACGATCGCCCATGGCAGCGCTGCCGGTGTGGTATCTGCGCCACGGTCGGCATCGATGTGGCAATCTTTCGTGGCTCCGAACGTAACAAGCGCCGCGGCTTTCACAACCTGTTCGTCTTCCACCAGCGACTCCAGCGTGAACTCGCCACCACCGCCGTATGACGCCACCACCCGTCTCCACGACCGGAAGGGGATCGCCGTGCCCGACCGTGAACATCTCCGCGTGCCCGCACTGCAGATCCGCCAAGGCCCGAACCGCACCCTGTACAGCTTTGCCGTCGATGGCAAGCAACTCCCACGGTTTGCTGCCATCTCACGGATCCACCGCGACGACACCGCACAAATCCACGGCTACCAGCGACCCGAGGTCCTCTCCCACATCGCGGCGATCCGCCGCTACCTGGAGTCCGAGGACCCGATGATCCCCAACGC
>Ga0137368_10001935_pt1 | contig 22131 bp, 15 predicted proteins | sample SagtaG_13_FD_104917 | JGI IMG/M metagenome (GOLD analysis project Ga0137368, IMG submission 104917) | Vadose zone soil microbial communities from Sagehorn Ranch, Mendocino, California, USA - Sage1_L_100_16 metaG | ecosystem: Environmental > Terrestrial > Soil > Vadose zone | place: USA...
CCTTCATCCTATTCAGCTTGTTGTGTAGCGTTTTCAAACTGATACCCAGCATCTCGGCGGCCCGGGTCTTGTTGCCACCTGCCGCTTCGAGCGTCGCCATGATCAGGCGGCGCTCCGCTTCATCAACGGTCATGCCGGGCGCGATCGTGACCGCCTGTGTCGGCTGCGTCACCTCGACGGCCCTGGCTGTTGCGCCGAGCGGCGGCAGGTGCTGTGCTTCGATGAACTCCCCGCGCGTCAGAATCGTGGCGCGCTCGATCACGTTGCGAAGCTCGCGAATGTTACCCGGCCATTCGTACGACTGCAGCATCCGCATCGCTTCAGGAGTGATATCGCGAATCTGGCGGCGATCGCGGGCGTTGAACTCTTCAATGAAGGCCTGAATCAACAGGGGCAGGTCCTCTTTGCGATCGCGGAGCGGCGGAAGCTCGATCGAGAACACATTGAGGCGGTAGAACAGGTCGTCGCGCAGCTTGCCGTCGCGAAGCGCGTAGGCGGGATTCATGTTCGTTGCGGCGATGACACGCACGTCCACTTCCTGCTCCACGCGTCCGCCGAGCCGGCGGAACTTGCGCTCCTGCAGGACGCGCAGCAGCTTCACCTGTGTCACCGGCACCATCTCGGCGATCTCGTCGAGAAAGAGCGTTCCGCGATCCGCGAGCTCGAAACATCCAGCGCGGCGATCGATTGCACCGGTGAACGCGCCGCGTTCGTGACCGAAAATTTCGCTCTCGAGCAGCGTTTCAGGAATCGCCGCGCAGTTGATCGCGACAAATGGCGCCTGCGTGCGCGGGCTCAGCTGGTGGATCGTCTGCGCAATGAGCTCTTTGCCCGTGCCGGATTCCCCGAAAATGAGCACCGAAGCCGGCGTGGGCGCCGCCTGCTCGATCACCTGATAGATGCGGCGCATCTTCGGGCTGTGGCCGACAATGCGGCCAAAGCTGCCCTTCTCGCGCAGCTGCCGGCGCAGCGCGAGGTTTTCGCGCTTTTGCGCGTTGAGCTCGGAGATGTGCTGCAGCAGCAGTTTGAGCTTCTGCGGATCGACGGGCTTGGTGAGGTAGTCTTCGGCGCCGTCCTTTACCGCTTCGACGGCCGTTTCGACAGAGCCCTGCGCCGTCAGCACGACCACTTTCAAATCTTCGCCCTTGACGGCCTTGAGCAGCTGCAGGCCCGTCATGCGAGGCATGACGAGGTCGGTCACGACGATTGACGGCCGAAAGGTGGTAATCAGCTTCAGCGCCTCTTCGCCATCTGCCGCAGCCTCGGTTGCAAATCCCCAGGTGCGCACAAGTTCGGCGAGCCCGGTCCGAGTCGGCGCGTCATCTTCCACGATGAGAACGCGTTCGGGCGTGCTCTTGGGGGATTCAGCCACAAACCGAGTGTACCATCGCTGAGCGTGCTGCCTGACGAAGGACCCGTCGTCGAACCGCCGCTCGAGGGGCAGGTCATTCCGGTGCCAGAGGCGCGCATGACACCCCTGCGCGCGGCAGTGGAGGTCGTGCTTTGTTCCGATTACGTGACACAACTCGCCATTGCGGGTCTGCTTGCGCGAGCGGGCATCGAGCCGCTTGATCCGCAGCACCACCTCTCGGCCCGTTTTGTTTACCTGCTGTCGGGCATCGATGCGGTCGTTTTGCTTACGCTCGTGTTCGCTTTGCTGCGGTTGAGCGGCGATCGGGTGCGAGACGTGTTTCTTCGCAGAGGCAAGACGACTCAGGAGCTGAGCGTCGGCGTCATCCTGGCGCTCATCGCCTTCGGAATTGTCATGGTGATGCAGCTCGGCATCCATGTCGTCGCGCCGTTTCTTCGGAACGTACCAGAGAACCCGTTCCAATCCCTGCTCGGATCCCCGCTGCAGATCGCCTCGTTCGTGGTCCTGGTGCTCATTGCGGGAGGAGTGCGCGAGGAGCTCCAGCGCGCCTTTCTGCTTCACCGATTCGAGCAGAGTCTCGGCGGCGCAGGGGTCGGCTTGGTGGTGACGAGCGCCGCGTTTGGCCTCGGTCACACGCTCCAGGGTTGGGACGCCGCCGTCGTGACAGGCCTGCTCGGCGCGTTATGGGGAGCGGTGTATCTCTGGCGGCGGAATGTGACTGCCAATATTGTGAGTCACGCGCTGTTCAATATCGGGGAGGTACTGCTGTCGTTTGCCGCGTTCAAATAGCCGCATAGCCGCAGATAGCCACAGATGGCCGCAGTAGCCGCAGATAGCCGCAGATAGCCACAGATGGCCGCAGTAGCCGCAGATAGCCGCAGATAGCCGCAGATAGCCGCAGATGGCCGCAGATAGCCGCAGATAGCCGCAGATGGCCGCAGATGGCCGCCGATGATACGCAGATGGTCGCAGATAAACGCAGATAAACGCAGATGGCCGCCGGTAGGCTGCCGATGTCGCCGGAACCAAGTGCTTACCGATCTTTGATCAGCTCGACGACTGGCGTTCGACGTCGAAGATCAGCAATCCAGTCCGCAATGAGTTCCGCTCGGCGTTCCGCCGCCAGCTGCGTACGAATCACCGGCGCCGCCTGCTCGAGTGACTCTCCTCGCGTCTGATAGTCGTCACGATGCGTCGTGTAGAACGCGGACACTTCCTCGTCGCTCGGAACACCGGCCGCGGCGAAGCGCTGATCGAGATAGGCGGCGATGCGGAGGTCGTCGCGCACCCACGCGCGAAGCAGCGGTTCGGAAAAACCCACCGCTGCGAGGGCGGCGCGAAACTCGTCCGCATTTCCATATCGCGCTGCCGTCACCCGGATGCGGGCTTCGATGTCGCCATCGGACGGCTCCGGCGGCGCGAATCGCTGTACCTCGCGGAGAACGAGGGCGCGCTCGATGAGGCGTTGTGTTGCCGCGGCCACTGGATCGGCGGCGGCCGGCGTTTCGATGAGGCGAAGCGCGACGGCCGCGCGTGCATCGGAGAGCGTGATCGCCTGACCACCAACAATCGCCAGCGTGCGTTCGATCAGCTCGCCTTGCTCCGCCGCGCTCGCCGCGCTCGCGCAGAACACGACGCCGACGGTCCACGCTCGCCAGTCGACGGTCAAAACGCTTGTCCCAGGGAAATATGGAACACCGAGCTGCGCTCGCGGGCACCACTCCGAAGGAGCTGCGGATCCAAGTTGAAGCCGAGATCGGCGCGCAAGGGGCCGAGCGGAGAGCGGTAGCGCAACCCGAAGCCGGCGGCTGGACGTAGATCACCCACCGCGAAGTCTGTCGCACGCTTGAAGACGTTTCCCGCGTCGACGAACGCGACGGCGCCCACACCTTTCCAGTAGGGTGCGCGCAACTCGAGGTTCAGCACGACGAGAGCGTTGCCGCCCGACGGGAACCCCTGATCGTTTATCGTGTCTGCCGCGCCGAGCTGATCGAGGACGAATCCGCGCACCGTCGTATCGCCACCGGCGAAAAAGCGCTCGCTCGCCGGCAGGTCTTTGACCACATCGATCACTTTCTCGCCGTTCAGGCCGAGCACCGGTTGATTATTCACGTCGCGGCGTTCGACCTCACGTTCGAATCCTGCGGCAAAGCCGACCCTGGCAGCTGCGGCCATGACGAAGCGACTCGGCATCGGCAATCGGCGGTAGAGCGCGCCCTGCATGAAGGCTTTGACAAAGCCGACCTGCGATCCGGCAAATCGCGGCGCGACCGAGCCATCGATGCCGGTTACTGTCCCGCGCTCGGGATCGAGCGCATCGTTTCTCGAATCGCGCAAAATCGACCCGGTAAACGTCGAGAGCCGCACGTTCGGAAACAGACGGTCGACGAGCACGCGGTCTTCCGGCTTGATCTGCTCGTCGAATCGCTTGATGTACTCGAACGAAAAACGTCCACTCGCGGTGAGGGCGCCGCCCAGACGGCGCGCGTACTCGGCGCGGCCGCCGCGGCGGCTGAAGTTGAAGCTCGATCGCACGGCCTGTTCCAGAAACGCCGTGAGCTGCGCTTCACCCGGTGTGTCGAACGCTCGCGGCTCTCGGAAGGTACCCACTACACGATATTCGTTGAACCCGTAGCCGCCGAGATCGCTCGGATTGCTCGAATCGATCGCCGGATCACGCGGCCGGAAGCTCACGCGCGTAAACAAACTCGCTGAGCGGTTTTTGCCCCACAGATTGCGCCGTGTGATCTCGAAGAATCCGCGCGGCGCCACTTCGAACCGCGCCTCGGCCCTGCCATCGGGCGCTCGGCGCAGGCGCTTGATCGCTTCGAGCCCACCGCCTTCTGAAATGCTGCTCGCCGGCGCCTCCTCCACTTCGACCAGGACATCGTGACTCGAGCTCACGCCATGCGGCACTTCTGTGATGCGTACGCGCCGGAAAAGCCCCAGCGCCGCAAGGCGGCGCTGCCCCTCGACGAGCATGTCTTCGCCAAGCGCTTGACCCGGCCGCAGCGCAACTTCTCGCCGGATCAGATCGGTGCTCGTCCGGATATTTCCGCTGACCAGGACCTTGTTGATGGTGGTTCTGAGACCTTCGCGGATTGTCCAGCGCACGTCGACACGGCGGCCTTCATCGGCAATGGCAGGATCGGCGGCGACGCGCGCCGACTGAAATCCCTCGTTGCGATAGATCTGCTCGATCACATCGCGATCGGCATCGAGCTGCGGCCGGTAAAACGGCTTGCCGCTCGTGAGCGCCAGCAGCGGACGGAGGCGTGTTTCAGGCACCACGGTCGCGCCCTGAATCGTGACACCGCCGACCATCGTCTGCGGTCCCTCGGTGACATTGAACCGTACGGTCACAGGTCGTGTCGTCGAGCGTTGCTCCGGCCGCACAGTGATCTCGGGCCGCACGATGGCTTGCGCGAAGCCGCGGACGCGATAGAGCTCGGTGATTGCCGAGGCAATAGCGGCGACGCGGCTGTCGACGAACGCCTCTCCAGGCCGCAGCTGCAGCAACGGAGCAAGGTCTGACAGAGGTACCTCCTGATTGCCGCTCACCTCCGCAGAGGCGAGGGTGTGCAACGGCCCACGCGTCACGGTGAACGTGAGCACCATCTCCGACTCGCGCTGTTCGCGCGTGTAAGGCGCCTGCGCAGACCGATATCCCTGCTGACGCAGGAAGTCTTCGATTCTGCGGGATGCATCTTCGAGCAGGTCGAGATCGACGCTGCGTTCCTGTCGAATCGGCACGAGCGCCTCGCGACGATTCTCCGGCAACGGATCGCCGGCAAAGACCACGCGCACCCGAGGACCGGGATCGACGTCCAGCGTCAGATTTGCAATCGGAGTGTCTTCGGCGAACGCGGTGGAAAGATCGATGGACGCTTCGTAGTAGCCGAGGCCCCTTAGCTCCTCCTCGTACCGCGAGATGCGTGCGGTGATCGCCGGACGGTCGTACGGGTGGCCGGTCTGAAGGTCGAGGCGGGCGAGCAACTGCGCGACAGGAATTGCCGGCGTCCCCGTGACCGTGACGTGACCAATGCGCGTGCGGGTGCCTGCATCGATCGTCAGACGGAGCGTCACGAGCTCGGAAACGCCAGTTCCGACGATCTGTGAGTCCACGCGCGGCGAACGAAATCCGCGATCGCTGTAGTAGGCGCGGAGCGCGCTGACGATCTCCGGGAGCCTCGCGACCGACGGACGCTGTCCCATGCGCTCGTTCAGCTCCGTCCGAATCGCGGACGCGTCCAATTCTGCATTGCCTGCGATGTCGACTTTCTCGATCCGCTGAATAGGCGCGAGCAGCCAGCGCAGGCTCACCGCATCCGCGCGCTGAGCCGCACGAGTCGCGTACACGCGAACGTCCTCGAATCGACCGAGCCCGATCAAATGATCGATGGTTTCGCGGACCTGCTCGAGGCGAAGCGGCTCGCCGACTCGAGTTTGAATGAGCTCGAGAATGACAGGCTCGGTGGCCGGTTGTCCGCCAAGCTCGACGCGGACCTCAGCGATGGGCTGTCCGATGTAATCGCGGACGTCTGCACGCGCGGGTGAAGCGACTGCGATGCCCGCGACGCATGCGACGTGAGTGAGAAGCCATGCGCGACGAAGCATTCGGTCCAACACCAAAGCCGATGAAGGCTAGAAAGTGTGCCTCTTCCGGACCTCGAGCGCGTACGTGCGATCCTCGTTCTGGGAAAGCACCCACGCCAGGCGGTCGGTCTGATCGAACTCCAGCAGAATGATCTCGTCACGCGTGGAGGACGACAGGCTTCTCGCGTACGTGAGGTACACGCGATCGGAGATGCGCTTGCCAATCGTCACGCGCGCCGTTGGATTGACGTTGAGCCGCGACGACTGCTGGTACGGATCGACCAGCAGCGGCGTCAGCTGAAACGTATCGACCCCGAAGGTCTGCTCCACGACCTTGCCCACTTCCTCGGAGAGCGCGCCGGTCAGCGCACGCGTCGCACGCGCCTGCAGGAGCGCCTGCTCGCGCTGATTCGGCTGCCGGTGCGAGGCCAGTTCCACGTCTCCGCTCGGCGGCGTATCGCCAAACAGCAGCGCGAGGATGTCAATCGGCGCAAGCGGCGGATCGGAGGTGAACTCGGGCTGCAGCCGTTCGGTCGTTCCCGCCATGCGCAGCGTGACGCGATACGTCTGGCCGGGCACGCGAACGCGCGTTTCTGCCTCGATGTCGAAGAATGGCTCAATCCGGCCGGGATTGGTGAAATCGAGACTGCCTCGCGTCACGGTATACCGTCGATCTTCGAAACGAACCTCGCCACGTTCGATCTCCGCGCGCCCGAAGAGCAGCGGTCGATCGAAGGTGCCGCGCAGGCTCAGGTCCGTGCTCGCGACGATACGAGCCTGCTCGTTCTCGATGCGAAGCGTCGAGGGGGCAACGAGACGAATGTCGTAGTGAAGGGGCACCGTCTCGCGCGCGGCAATCGCGCCGGGTGCGCTCGGAAGTCCATGTTCTTCGTCCCCGGCGAGGCCAAACACGCCGGCACCGGTCTGAAAGCCGCGCGCCCACGTCGCGTTCTTCACGACAACCGATCCGCTCAGCACAGGCGCCGCGACAGGCCCCTGCAGCGCCAGCGTCGCGTCCACCAGCGACCGCATGCCCTCGGGAAAGCGGAGTCGCATCCCCTCACCGACGGCCGCGACATCGAACTCACTCAGTTGATAGGCGCTGAGCCCGACCCGGCCGGTGAATTTCACGGAGCCGCCGCCAAGCTTGCCGTTCAACCCGTCGAGCCGAATGCCCGATGCGTTGAACGTGACGATGCCGTTCAGCTCTTCGAGCGCGTGGGGAAACGAGAAATGCCGCAGACGCCCTGCGGTCACGAGCGCCTGACCCGACACGACCGGGCTCTTGACGCTACCGCCAATGACGGCGGAGACGTCCGCGCGTCCCGAGCTTCTGAGATTGGGAACAAACGGCTGGAGCGCGGCAAGATTTGCAGCGCCGTCAGCCTGGATTGATAACGTCTGCCGCTGCAGATCGACACCGCCGGAGAGGTTCAGCGCCGTATCTTCACCGACGAGACGCAGGGCACCGAGCTGGAGATTCTGCCCCGTCAAGGACGCAGCAATCGGACCTTGATTGTGCAGATGGTAATCGAGCAGCTTCAGATCGATCTGCTCGACTGACGTGTCGATGCGAAGCGCGTTCGTTCGGTAGAGCTGACCGACGACGCGGATGGTGCCGCTTGCCGTGGCGATCGCATACGGTGAGAAGTCCGGCTGAAACGCTCGAACATAGGGATCGATTGCCGTATCGGTGACGCGAAACGACATTTCAGCGTCGCCGGCCTCGTTCAGCGCGAGGCGTCCGCTTCCTGATACGGCAAGACGCGGCGACGCCGCTTCGACCTCGTAATTGAGCACGTCACCGCGCACCGACAACCGGCCGGTGACTTGACCGATGCCTTCATCACCGAAAAACAGATCATGCACGCCGACCTTCACCTCGTAGCGGGGGTCGGCAAATGACGCATCTCCGCTTGCGGAGAAGTCCACCTTGCCGGTGAACGCAGGCATGTCCGGCATCGCAATGAAATCGAGCGCCTCAACGGGCAGACCACGGGCATCGGCGTTGAACGAGTAGGTCCCGTTCCATCCAATGAACGCCGCGCCCGTGATCGTTCCATCGGCCTTGTGGATCTTGGCGGCATCGAGCCGGATTCCGTTGCCTTCGAATCGAAGATCTGCGTTGGCCGTCGAAAACTTCTCGCCGTACGCGGTGCCGGCGTCGACGGTGAGGTGACCAAATCCGAAGGGACGCGTGTAGGGACCGTAGATGTGGAAATCGCCCGAGATCAGGCCGGTGAGAGGGTAATCCTCGAGGTCGAAGGCCTTGAGAAGGTCTGCCGCCGGCCGTCGTTCGATGCGCACGCGGGCGTCGATCTCTTCACCGCTATCGCGGCGCGGAAAGCCAAGCGAGAAGAGACCCGATAGATCCATCCCGGCGCCTTCGCGTGTAACGGTCGCGCGACTCACGTTCGCGTACGAGTTCTCGATCGTGACGTCGCCTTCCACATCGCCCCAATTGACGTCGAACGCCTGCATCTCGCGGCCGTGAAAGTGCCCGTCGATCCGCGGCCGGCGAAAGGCGCCAACAAGAACGCCGTCGAACTCGCCCGCGCCGTCCATCGGGGTGGCGTGCGTCGGCGACCCGAACACCGTCATCAGTCCCGCGAGCAGCCGGTCGCTCTCCTGCCAGTTGGCGCTCGTCACGTGGAAAGGAATGCGCGAGCCTTCACCCCGCCAGGTGGTATCGCCACTGAAGGTGACGAACGTGTCTTCCGTTGCCCCTTCACCCGAGACGACTCGGACGTGTGAGCCATCGAAGGTATAGGTCAGAGCGCCGGCGAGCGGCACAGGCCCAACTGGTGTGTGATTGCTGAACGGCAGCGTACGACGCGCGCGCTCGGCCGCAGCCTGCGCGCGTGACTCGCTCACATCGCGATCCATCGGCGTCACGCCGGCCGGCGGCGAAACGAAGATGCTGCCGTTGCCGGTGCGCTCATTGAAGCTGCCGAGCGGCCAATCGAGCAGGTTCTTCCCGCTCGCCTGTCCCGCAAGTCGCAGCCCCTGCAGCTCGAGGAAGTCGGTGTATCGCTGCAAATCAACGTTTTGGTACTCGACGTCGAATCGTGCGTGCGCCCGCTGCGCGCGATCGCCGAGGGGCGCCATCAGATATTTGAAGCGAGTCTGTCCACCGAAAAAACCGGAAGAGGCGCGCGTGATCTCGAACCGCTCGGGCACCCAGACGAGCGACCCCTCGAGGTTTTGAAAGCGGTACTGGTTGATGCCGGCTTCCGCGCTCCTGAAGTCGCCTGTGAGCTCGCGGCCGCCTCGAAACAAGTGAAACGTGCCGTTGAAGTCTCCTTCGCCATGCAGCGAGAAGCTGTCCTTTGAAAAGAAGATGTCGCGCATGCGATCGAATTGCACATGCGATGCGATCTGATACGTCATCTCGGGCCATCGCGCAGCATCCACCACTCCGGTCAGTTGCGAACGTGCGCCGTCGGTGACGAGATCGATCCGGTCCAGGAGAATCTTGCCGTCGACAACTCGAAACGTCGTGCTCATGTCCGCGGACATCGGCACGAAATCAGAAAAGTAGACGGTCCCGCCGCTGAACTGCGCCTGACCCTGGTAGTTCCCGAGCTTCGACACAGTCACGTCGAGATTGCGCCCGATCACTCCCCATCGGCCGCCGTGATCGTCGAACGCGAATTCACCGCGCGTGGCGCGCACATACTGCAGGGTCGTCACGACGGGACGCGGTCTGCTGTTCGGCCGCGGCGGGCCATTGAGACGCGGCCAGTTGTGATGTCCATCGGGAAACGTCTCGACCACCATCCGCCAATCGGTCATCTCGATGTTGTCGAGCAGCACTTCCCGGTGAACGAGGGCGTTCCACGTGAGCGCGATGTTGATGCGCTTCGCCACCAGCCATGGCCGCGCATCCGGTGTCAGGCCGTCGATCCGCAGGTCTTCGACGACGAATCGACCGCGACCGAGCTCGATGCCCAGCCGGCCGATGTGCATCGGACGATCGATCCAGCTCGATCCGCGCCGCTCGGCCTGCTCCTTCAGTGACGGACCCAGATCGATGGCGACGACCGACACCACCACCGATGCGACGAGAATCGCAACAATGGTGAAAATTGCTCGAATGTGCCGGTACGCAGCAGTCAACACCTGACGCCTACTCCACGACCACAAGCGCTGCGCCGGCTTCCACGGACTGTCCTTCGGCGACGAGCACGTCGCGAACGCGTCCGCCGCGCGCGGCGCGCAGCTCGTTTTCCATTTTCATCGCTTCGACAACGACGAGGCCCTGCTTCGCTTTGACCTCTTCCCCGGGTTTGACCAGCACGCGGACCACCTTGCCGGGCATAGGCGCCGTCACCCGAAGAAGCGCTTCGGACGACCCACCCTGACTCCTCGCGTCCCCGAACCGTCGTCCAACTCCGCCTTTCACCTGCACCGGGATGTGAAACCCGTCGATGTGCACATCGAAGCCGCTGCTGCCTTTCTGCGGCAGCACCGCGGCCTCGACACTGCGGCTTGCCGATCCGTTCCCACCGCGGACCAGCAGCGACCACCCCGCTACTCCGATGGAGGCAGCGTCGACGGTTCGCGTCTGTCCGTCGATCGACAGGTGAAAGTCGTTGCCGCGTCGCTCAATCTCGATCGTCCGGACGCGACCGCCCACTGCGAGTTGAAGCCTCATGTGAAGGGCGGAAACACCTACGCGACCGTGCCGGCAGTTGCTAACGTAAGGCCTCCACGCGCGCCGTCGAGCGCCAACGCGTCGAATCACTGGCCGTGGGCGCCGATCCGGGCGTACGCGTGATTTCCGTGATCGCCGCGGCGATGACGGCCAACTCTTCGTGCTCGGCATCCGGCCCGCGCACGGCCCTGCCGTTTGGCGCAGCCAACTTGCGATCGAGGAACGACGTGTCAAACCGGCCGGCCACGAAGTCGTCGTCTTCGAGCACCCATTGAAAGAACGGAATCGTCGTCTTGATGCCGCGCACGTGGTACTCGGCGAGCGCGCGGCGCATGCGCGCGATTGCGTGTTCCCGCGTGTCACCCCACGTAATCAGCTTCGAAATGAGCGGATCGTAGAAGATGGGCACCTCTTCCCCTTCGTACGCGCCGCTGTCATCGCGAACGCCCGGGCCATGCGGAACGCGCAGGCCTTCGATGCGGCCGGGTGAGGGCAGAAAGTTGTTGTCTGGATCCTCCGCGTAGATGCGGCACTCGATGGCATGGCCACGTGGCACAACGCACGTGCCGGCGTTCAGCATCAGCTTGTCGCCGCGAGCCACTCGTATCTGCGTCGTGACCAGATCCACGCCGGTCACCATCTCAGTGATCGGATGCTCGACCTGCAGCCGCGTGTTCATCTCGAGGAAGTAGAACTCACCGCGCTCGTCGAGCAGAAATTCAATCGTTCCAGCGTTCGTGTAATTCACCGTACGCGCCACCGCCACTGCCGCCGACGTGATCCGATCGCGGAGGCCGGCGCTCACGACAGGCGACGGACTCTCTTCGATCACCTTCTGATGTCGTCGCTGAATAGTGCATTCACGTTCGACGAACGGCACGATCGTGCCGTGCTCGTCGCCGACGACCTGCACCTCGATGTGGCGCGGCGCGAGAATCTGCCGCTCGAGATAGACCGCGGCATCGCCGAAGGCGGATAAGGCTTCGGACCGGGCGGCGCGCAACGCTCCGGCCAAGTCTTCAGGACTCGCGACGGTTCGCATGCCTTTGCCGCCGCCGCCCGCGACCGCCTTGAGCATCAGCGGATAGCCGACGCGGTCGGCTATCTCGCGCACCGCGGCTTCGCTGGCGGTCTCGTCAATCGGCTGCTCCGTGCCGGGTACGACTCGAACGCCGGCGCGCAAAGCCGTTTCGCGGGCCGCTGTCTTGCTGCCCATCAGCGAGATGGTCTTCGCCGAAGGACCGATGAACGTCACGCGGGCGTCGACACATGCAGAGGCAAACTGCGCGTTTTCCGCGAGAAATCCGTAGCCAGGATGCACGGCATCCACGCCCGCTCGACGCGCCACGTCGACGATCTTGTCGATCCGCAGATAACTTTCACGCGGCGCGGACGGCCCAATCGGCCAGGCTTCGTCCGCCAGCCGCACGTGCAGCGCCGCCCGGTCGCAATCGGAATACACGGCGACCGTCTTGATCCCCATATCACGACAGGCGCGAATGATGCGGACCGCAATCTCTCCTCGATTGGCGATGAGGACTTTCTTCACGCGGAGAACAGCCCCAAATTGTATCAGTTAGGGCCTTTGACTGAGGCAATCCCAGTCGCGGATAAACGCAGATAGGCCGCAGATGAACACTGATAGCCGCAGATGAACGCAGATAGGCCGCAGATGAACTTTGGGGTCTTTCGATACCTATCCGGGCGGAGTCCCCACTACGACGGAATGCTACGCCTCGGTGCTACATTGGGTGCATGGGCCTGGTGAACGGCCAGTTGGTTCTTCGCAACCCACGTCTCACCGATCTCGCGTCCGTCGCTGCTGACGCGCTCGCAGACTCCGGCGCGCTCCATTTGTGCATACCCGAGCACGTTCGCATTCAACTGCAGCTGGAACCGATCGACACGAAAGAAGTCACGCTCGCCGACGGTTCCAAGCGCCTGGTTCCCTACGTCGGCCCGGTGGAGATTCGCTTCAAGAACCGGGTAGGGTTCGTGGGGGCACTCGTCATTGGCGACGAGGTCCTTCTCGGAGTCATCCCGATGGAGGACATGGACCTGGTCGTCGTTCCGAAGACCAGGACCCGAACGATCGACGTCAATCCGGCAAACCCGAACATCGCGACGTCATCGGCGAAAGGCGTTTAATCGCGCGGCTTCAGCCGCGCATCGCGGGGCTAAACCGAATTATTCACAGTAAGCGAACGCGTGCGTTGCAACGCATGCGGAGCGGAGCGACATCGCACAAGAATCGGCGTAAAGCCCCGCCACTACAGCGGGATATTTCCGTGCTTCTTCGGCGGGTTCTTGTCGCGCTTTGAATCGAGCGTCGCGAGCGCTTGAATCAACTTCGCCCGCGTGTGCCGCGGGAGGATCACTTCGTCCACAAAGCCGCGCGCGGCGGTCACGTACGGGTTTGCAAACTTCTCGCGAATCTCCGCGACCTTCTGTGCGCGGTGCGCGGCAGGGTACGCGGCTTTTTCGATTTCGCGCTTGTAAAGGATGTTCACGGCGCCTTCGGGCCCCATCACGGCGATCTCCGCGCTCGGCCACGCGTAGTTGAAGTCTGTCCGAATGTGCTTGCTCGACATGACACAGTACGCACCGCCATACGCCTTTCGGGTAATCACCGTGATCTTCGGCACCGTCGCTTCGGCAAACGCGTACAGCAGCTTCGCGCCATGCCGGATGATCCCTCCGTATTCCTGAACCATTCCCGGCAGAAAGCCCGGCACGTCCTCGAACGTCACGAGCGGAATGTTGAAGGCGTCGCAGAACCGCACGAAGCGCGCGCCTTTCGTCGAGGCGTCGATATCCAGCGTTCCCGCCAGATGCGCCGGCTGGTTCGCGACGATGCCGATCGAACGGCCACCAAGGCGCGCAAACCCGACGACGATGTTCCTGGCGAAGTGTTCGTGCACCTCGAGGAAATAGCCGTCGTCCGCGATTCGGTGGATCAAGTCGAGCATGTCGTACGGCTGGTTCGGCGACGGCGGAATCAGCTGATCGAGCGATGCGTCCTCTCGATCCAGAGAGTCGCCGCTGGGCATACGCGGCGGGTCGTCGAGGTTGTTGCCGGGCATGAACGACAACAACTCGCGAACGAGCGCAAGGCACGCATCGTCGTCGTCCACGGCGAAGTGCGCGACGCCGCTGCGCTCGTTGTGCGTCATGGCTCCGCCAAGATCCTCTTTCGAGACGTCCTCGTGGGTGACGGTCTTGATGACGTCGGGGCCCGTCACGAACATGTAGCTCGTCTGCCTCACCATCACGATGAAATCGGTGATGGCCGGCGAATACACGGCGCCGCCGGCGCACGGTCCCATGATCGCGGAGATCTGCGGAACAACACCGGACGCGAGCGTGTTGCGCAGAAAGATATCGGCATAGCCGCCGAGTGAAACGACACCTTCCTGAATGCGCGCTCCACCGGAGTCGTTGAGGCCGACGATAGGCGCCCCATTCCGCATGGCCAGGTCCATGGTCTTGCAGATCTTGGCGGCGTTCGTCTCGGAGAGCGAACCACCGAACACGGTGAAGTCCTGTGCGAATGCGTAGACGATGCGATCGTTGATGCGACCATGGCCGGTGATGACGCCGTCGCCTGGAATGACCTGTTTCTCCATTCCGAAATCAGTGCAGCGGTGCGTCACCAGCTTGTCGATTTCTTCGAACGTGCCCGGATCGAAGAGTCGATCGATCCGCTGGCGCGCGGTGAGCTTGCCTTGCTCGTGCTGGCGGCGAAGGCGCTCTTCTCCCCCGCCGAGCTCTGCGAGGCGCTCGAGATTCTGCAGCTTGTCGGATGGATTCATACCGCGACGCACGGATTGCTGAGCGCGCCGACGCCTTCGACTTTGACCATGACGCGGTCGCCAGGCTTCAGTGCGCCAACGCCGGAGGGAGTGCCCGTGGTGATGATGTCGCCCGGTTCGAGCGTGCAGAAACGCGTGACGAACGCGACAAGCTCGGGAACCGGAAAGATCAGCTGATTGGTGTTCGACGACTGCCGCCGCTCGCTGTTCACCCACCCTTCAACGGTGAGCTCGGAAGGATCGAGCCCGACGGCGATGCAGGGACCAATCGGCGCGAAGGTGTCAAAGCCCTTCGCACGTGTGTACTGCACGTCTTTGACTTGCAGCTCACGCGCAGTCACGTCGTTGAGGCATGTGACACCCAGCACGTAATCCATCGCGTCTGACGCGTTCACGCGCGACGCTCGCCGCCCGATGACGATGGCCATCTCGGCTTCGTGATCGATGCGGCCGGCCCAGAGCGGAATGTCGATGGCGTGTTCAGGGCCAACAACAGACGAGGAAGGTTTCAGAAAGACGAGAGGCTCCTCGGGGAGCTTCTTCTTCATTTCGGCGGCGTGGTCCTTGTAGTTCAGGCCAATGGCCATGATCTTCGTCGGCTGCACGGGCGCGAGAAATTGCAGCGCGACATCGTCGACGGCCGCGCCCGCGCGGTACTCGCCAAACATGTCGCCTTCGAGCCAGAACAAGGCGCCGTCTCGCTCGACGGCGTAGCGTCCGCTCATGCCGGTTCTGATTCGATAAATGCGGTCCATCTACCTGACACCTGACACCTGACACCTGACACCTGACACCTGACACCTGATACCTGATACCTGATACCTGATACCTGATACCTGATACCTGACAGCTACCGCGCCGTTTCCTCCACGCGATTCGATTCGGCGCTGCGGTTGCCCGCCTTATCCACGGCGACCACCGCGTACACATATGTCGTCCCCGCCCGAGCGGTCTTATCCACAAATGTCGTTTCGCTCATAGGTGCTTCCATGAGCGGCGCCAGTGTCGCACCAGCCGCCTCGGCACGCAACACGATGTAACCGGCGACATCGCTGCTGTCGCTCGGTTCCCAGATCAAGTTGACGCTCCCTGCGCTTGCGACGGCCGCGAGCGACTTCGGTGGCGCCGGCGCAAAGGTGTCCTTCAGCGTCACACACCCGCGCGGCGATGCAGGCCCACGCACATCGTAGCCGCTCACGTTGTCGACGGCACGCACGATGAAACATCGTTCGGTGCCAAAGCTGGTAACCGGCACCTTCAGCTCGAGTGCGGCCACGGGTGTCGGTGTCAATGCAACCGGCATCGACGGACTCTGATTGGCGGCGGCGTCCGGGGGCACTTCGTAAACGTCATAGCTCGTCGCGGCCGGACCCGGCACAACCGGCTTCGACGGCAACACGTCAGGCGCAGGAGGCGCGACGACGCCGCGAGCGTCGTTCGGCGGGTTCCACCTAATCGTCAGCGTCTTCTCGTCGTGCGTAAGGGCCGGCGCGCTCGGCGCCGAACTGGTCGAGCCGAGCGGTATGGGTATGAACGACTGCATGGGACCATAGCGCCCGCTTGGACTCACACCAACGGCGAAGTAATAACGGATTGGATCGGTCGAGTCCACTGGCGCCACAAGCGGCCGCGACAGCGATTCGCCGGTGGGAGGACCGCGACGAACGTTCTCCGGCGCCGGTAATGTCACCCGTTCTCGTGCGTTGGCCGGCAGGACATCGCGGACGACCACAACCGCGCCTTGATCGACGCCGGGCCCCGCCAGCCTTTCAACGTCGCTTGGAAGCGCGGGGCGCTCGGGTCCTCCCGGCTTTGGAGGCGGAAGCGGCGGCAACGGCTTTCGTACTTGCTCGGACCCAACGAGCGTCGCGAGCCGCCTGAGCTCTGCCGGCTTGTCGTTCTGCGTCGGTGGCCGATCCGGCGTAATGGCAAACACCTCTACGCGGGCGATGTCCGCCGGCGTGTGCTGATCGACATTGGCTGTCGGGACGGTGAACCGGACGTACACGTCGTCGCCGACCCGCACGGCAGCGGTGCCGGCGACAGGCGCGGGCACGCGAAGCAGCGGAGGCAGCGGCGCGCCCTTCTTGCCGCAGGCAGCATAGGCCATTGCAAGGAGAAGGAGTAGACAGACACGGGACAGGTTCGAGGTTCGAGGGGTTCGAGAGTTCGCTGGTTCGTGGTTCGCCGGTTCGTGAACTCGCACATAAGAGTCGCGAACGTCGAACTTGGAACTTCGAACCTCGACCCTCGGCCGTCGACCCTTCACAGGATGTCGGGACAGGTTCGAGGTTCGAGCGGTTCGAGAGTTCGCTGGTTCGTGGTTCGCCGGTTCGTGAACTCGCACGTAAGAGTTGCGAACGTCGAACCTGGAACTCCGAACGTCGACCCTCGGCTTTCGACCCTTCACAGGATGTCGGGACAGGTTCGAGGTTCGAGGGGTTCGAGAGTTCGCTAGTTCGTGGTTCGCTAGTTCGTGGTTCGCTGGTTCGTGGTTCGCTGGTTCGTGAACTCGCACGTAAGAGTCGCGAACGTCGAACCTGGAACTTCGAACGTCGAACCTGGAACTTCGAACCTCGACCCTCGACCCTCGACCCTTCACAGGATGTAGCGAGAGAGGTCTTCGTTCCTCACGATATCAGCCAGCATGCGGCGCACGTACGCGGCGTCGATCGTAATCGACTTCTCCGTGAGGTCCGGTCCTTCGAACGAGATCTCGTCCAGCAGCCGCTCCATGACCGTGTGCAAGCGGCGTGCGCCGATGTTCTCCGTGCGGTCGTTGACGATCGCCGCGTACTCGGCGATGAGGTCAATGGCTTCTTCCGTAAAATCCAGCTCGATCCCTTCGGTCGCCATGAGCGCCGTGTACTGGCGGACGAGCGCGTTTCTTGGCTCGGTGAGGATGCGGACGAACTCCGCCTGACCCAGTGGCTCGAGCTCCACGCGGATTGGAAAACGCCCTTGCAGCTCGGGAATGAGATCGCTCGGCTTCGCGACGTGAAACGCACCCGCAGCAACGAACAGGATGTGGTCGGTGCGGACCATGCCGTGCTTCGTGTTGACTGTGGTGCCCTCGACAATCGGCAGAATGTCGCGCTGCACGCCTTCTCGACTCACGTCGGGCCCGTGACCGCCCTCACGCCCTGCGATCTTGTCGATTTCATCGACGAAGATGATGCCAGCCTGCTGCACGCGATCGACAGCGATGCGCGCAACTTGATCCATGTCGACCAGCTTCTGCTCCTCTTCCTGGCCGAGCGCCTCGAGCGCTTCACGCACGGGCACACGCTTCTTCTTCGAACGTCCCTGGAAGAGGCCCGGCATCATGTCCTTGAGATTGAACTCGACTTCCTCGATCGATGAGCCCGACACGATCTCGAGCGACGGAAAGCCCTTTTCGCGGACCTCGATTTCCACGACCTTGTCGTCGAACTTGCCCGCGCGAAGCTGCTCGCGCAACCGCTCGCGCGTGTGGTGCGTCTCGTCACGCACGCTCGATGGGTCTTCGTCAGGTGCATACGGCCGCGGCGGCAGCAGCAGATCGAGCACGCGCTCCTCGGCATTCTGCTGCGCCTTGCCACGCACTTCTGCCACCTGCTCGTCGCGGACCATGCCGACCGAGATCTCGACCAGGTCGCGGACCATCGACTCGACATCGCGTCCGACGTAGCCCACTTCCGTGAACTTCGACGCCTCGACCTTGAGAAAGGGCGACTGCGCGAGCTTGGCGAGCCGTCTCGCAATTTCGGTCTTGCCCACGCCCGTCGGCCCGATCATCAGGATGTTCTTGGGTGCCACTTCGTCGACGAGATCCGCCGGCAGCTTCTGCCGGCGCATCCGGTTGCGCAACGCGATCGCGACGGCGCGCTTCGCCTGCTTCTGGCCGATGACGTATTTATCGAGCTCGGTGACGATCTCACGCGGGCTGAGCGAGTCGATTGCGGACGTGGTTCGTTCAGGAAGTCTGATCACAGTTCACAGTTCTTCAACCGAAATGGTCGAATTGGTGTAGACGCAGATTTCTGCGGCGATCTTCATGGACTCTTCGGCGATCGACCGTGCGTCGAGGCTGCTGTGCCGCGCAAGCGCTTTCGCAGCAGCCTGGGCAAAGGCTCCGCCGGACCCAATCCCGATGATGCCATCATCCGGCTCGATGAGATCACCGGTCCCCGACAGCAGAAACGTCGACTTCTTATTGAGGACCACCAGCATGGCCTCGAGCCGGCGGAGCGCGCGATCGAGGCGCCATTCTTTCGCGAGCTCGACCGCAGCTCGATCGAGATTGCCGCGGTACTGTTCCAGCTTGGCCTCGAAGCGCGAAAACAGCGCAAAGGAATCGGCGGCCGAGCCCGCAAAGCCCGCGAGGATCTCGTCGTTGTAGAGGCGTCGAATCTTGCGCGCGCTCTGTTTGACAATGGTCTGGCCGAGCGTCACCTGGCCATCACCCGCCAGCACGGACTGGTCCCGATGACGCACAGCCAGGATAGTCGTCGCGTGGAACATCATTCGAGGCTAGCTGTTGGTACAGAGGGGTGTCAAGAAATGCGGACCGGCGTGGCCGTGCGGCAGGACGACTCGGCATGGACGCGGCACGCGAAGACGACCGATTCAGGATGGTTTCCTTGCGTTGCCGCTGGCAGAGCCGTTGCTTGATCGCGATATGTTGTGGCGGGGCTACAGCCCCGCTGACTGCCCGTTGGAGGACACCATGCGATCGGTCGGCACTGCGGCCTTTCTTCTCGCTTCGGCCCTGATTCTGCTTCCCGGACGGGCGGCTGCACAGGATCCCGAGGCACCACCGCCACCACCGCCGCCCCGACAGGAAGTCGCGCCGCCGCCACCCGCACCGCCCCCAGCGCCTGCACAACATGCTGTCGCACGGACGCGTGAAGAGCAACAGAGTGAAGGACGGCATGGGGAAGTCCGCGGATCTGAACGACGAGGCAGAGAATCCGACGCGCCGGTGAATCGGGCACCCGAGCGCACGGCCGACCGTGGCGCCGAGCAGCCGGTACGCGCGCCGGGATCCGCTGGAGGCGCCTCGCGTCGGGAAATCGTTCGCAGCGAGGAGACAGCTGCACCCGCGCCAGCGGAATCAGCGGTTGCCAACGCAAGCGATGATCAACGCGGCGCCCAACGCCGCGGCGCAGTCCGTCGTCCGCCCAGCGGTGATTCGGGCAGGCGCACGACCGAGCGCGCAGTCCCGCGCGCCGAAGCGCCCGCGCCGCCGCCAACACGCACCGTTGTCACGCGTCGGGCGTATCCGTACGGCGGCTACTATCCAAGTTATTCGTTCTATTACGATCCGTGGGCGTACAACTCGTTCGGCATCGGCTACTTCTATTACGCACCGTGGACGTGGGCGCCATACAGCGCCTACGGTAACTACGGGTACGGCGCGGCGTATCCGGCTTACGTGGGCGGCTTTGGGTTTGACGTCGGCTCGGTGCGGCTCAAGGTGAAGCCGCGCGACGCCGAAGTCTGGGTCGATGGCTACTACGCGGGATCTGTCGACGACTTCGACGGCGTTTTGCAAGCGCTCAAGCTCGATGCCGGCGGCTATCACATCGAGATCCGCAAGGCCGGCTATCAGACGCTTACGTTCGATGTGCGGGTGCAGCCGCAACGGACGATCACGTTCAGAGGAGATATGAAGGCGGTCCCGTAACGGGTGCGGGAAGTGCGCCGGTGCACGCGTGCGCCGGTGCTGTGCGCGGGTGCACCGATGCGGACGTGCGCACGTGCAGGCACGATGTTGACCGTTCGACGTTAAAATTCTCGCGATGCTGCGAGCCGTCGCGCTCATCTCGTTGATTTACGATGTCAGCGCCGGGCTCGGGTTCTTTTTCCTTCGCGCGCCGCTCGGCCAGTTGTTCAATCTTGCCGCGCCGGAACCCGCTATCTACGCGGACCTCACATCGATCTTTCTTGTCTCTGTCGGCGTTGGCTATCTGCTGCCGTACCGAGACCCATCGCGCTATCGTGTCTATTTGTGGCTGTTCGGCGTGATCTTGAAATCTGCGGGTGCCGCGGCATTCGCACTGCATTACGTCTTGGGCAACGCTCCAGCGTCGTTTCTGATCTTCGCGGCAAGCGACGCCATCATCGCGTGCCTGACACTCGCCGCGTTAGGGACGGCGCCTGCTGAACCACCAATAGAGAGGAATGCCTGAGAGGATCACGAGCACACCCGCGAGCGTCACGCGAGGATTCGTGAAGATCGCGTTGAGAACAATCGCGAGGCTCGCGATCACGAAAATCGCCGGCGTCACCGGGTAGCCGATGGCCTTGAATGGACGCGGCGCCTGTGGATTGCGAGCGCGCAGCACGAACACCGCGGCAACCGCGATACCCGCGAAGAGCGTAATAGCGAACCCGACGTAGTTGCCGAGCGCGTCGAGGCTGCCCGTCAGGATCAGCACCGAAGCCCACAGGGCCTGCGCCACGACCGAGATCGCAGGCGTCTTATACGTGCGATGGATGCGGGCTGCTGCCGGAAAGAAGACGCCGTCGCGGGCCATCGCAAAATACACGCGCGGTCCTGCAAACGTCCACGCGTTGATGCCTGCAGCCAGACTGATGAGCGACACCACGCCCATGATGTCGCCGGCACGCGCACCGAGCAGCCTGTCTGCCACGACATCCAGCACGCTTCCCTTGATCTGCGTGAGCTCGCTCATCGGAACGACGTACAAATACAGCGCGTTGAGCAGCAGATAAATCACGATCACCGCGGCCGTGCCAAGCGCCAGTGAGAGCGGCAGATTTCGCCCCGGGTCTTTGACTTCCTCGGCCATGTAGGCTGCCGCGTTCCAGCCCGAGTAGGTGAACATCACCAGCACCAGCGACGAGAGGTAGCTTGTCGCCGTCACGGCTCCAGTCGCTTCGCTGAGGTTGCCGGGAGCACCCGCACCAATCGTCAGTCCGAGCGCGATGAAGATGAGAAGCGCCGTGACCTTGAGGGTTGCCAGGATGTTGCTGACCACGCGGCCCGGTCCGACGCCCACGATGTGCACGAACGCAAACGCCCACACCACGGCGATGGCCATGAGCGTCTGGCGCGAGAATGTCATTCCCACGTACGGAATCGGAATCGAGAAGAACGGCGTCGTGTTGTTCACGCCGGGGATGAACCGATCGAGGTAGAGCACGAACACCACGGCGCTTGCGGCCATGGCACCGGCAAAACCGGCAACGAACGACGTCCAACCGGTGAGAAATCCCGCGAGCGATCCGTACGCTTCGCGCAGATACACGTACTCCCCGCCTGCGCGAGGCCTGAGCGCGGCCAGTTCCGCGTACCCCATCGCGCCGCAAAACGCGAGGGCGCCGCCGACGAGCCACGTGGTCAGGAAGAGCTTCGCATCGGGAACGCTGGCGGCAATCATCACGGGGAAAAAGAGAATCCCGCCGCCAATGACATTGGAAACGATGATGGCCGCCGCGTCGAGAGGACCGAGACGCCGTTCGAGAGTAGATGTGGTCGAAGCCGTGGTCACTTGGTCAGCAGCTGTCGCGCGACTTGAAACTCGGCGAGTTTAGCCCAGGCCATCGATCCATGCTTCAGGAATATTTCGACCTTTGCGTCGACGAACTCTTTGTTCTGCAGCATCTGCGCGCGCGGCTGTTCACCGGTGTAGCCAAGCTGTGAACGCAGCACGAGCTGCTCCGTGGTTGCGCCCGGCGAAAGCGGA
>Ga0137368_10001943_pt1 | contig 22099 bp, 21 predicted proteins | sample SagtaG_13_FD_104917 | JGI IMG/M metagenome (GOLD analysis project Ga0137368, IMG submission 104917) | Vadose zone soil microbial communities from Sagehorn Ranch, Mendocino, California, USA - Sage1_L_100_16 metaG | ecosystem: Environmental > Terrestrial > Soil > Vadose zone | place: USA...
GTCCGTGATTGGTGTGCCCGCTGCCGGAATGAACAGAAGGCCGCCATCCTCTCGAAGCTCCCTTCCGACGACCGGTTCGATGCGGACGGCAGCCCCGTCGAGCTCGAGCTCAACCTCGCCCCCGCCAACCAGGCCGATGCGATCCCGTAGCGAGCGGGGAATGACCAGGCGTCCTGCCTTATCGATGGTAGTTCTCATGGCACGTATGCTACCACGAGACTGGTAACTGTCAAGGTAGACGCGTGCGGCCCGTGGCGGCCAATCGACCTCACGCCATGATCGCGCACACGCCGGACACGGTTGGGGATCGACCCTAACTACGGCGTCGCGTAGGTAGTACCGATGGGGGAGGGTCATCGTTCCCGGACTCGCCACTGCCGCACGCTTCCGGCCAGGGCGATGAGCCCACCGAGTGCCGTGACATACAGCCCGAAATAGGGCGCGCCTGAGATTCCGGAGTCATCATCGACGTAGTAGATCCGGATCAAATGGATGGAGATCGCATGGCGCCTTCGAGCATGCGCCCCAAGTTGAGAAGGAGCCCCAGACTACGGCCAGTCCCCCGATGATCAAGGCAGCCGCTGCGATTCTGCGCGACCTGGTTCGACGCGTAAGCGCCTGGCGCTCCGCGTTCCGGAGTCGGTCGCCCTGAAGGGCATTGGTCAACGGGCGTCCCCCTGGTTTCCTCCCTCTCGCGCCATGGCGGTCCCTGGATCGGGCAGACGGGTCAGGGCTGGGATCCGAACTGGAGCCTGGGTCTGGTGTCTGCTGCTGACCACCTCCAACAGCGAGGATCGCGGCTGCGCTGTAGCAGACGAGTCGGCGACGGATGGCTGGCATTTGGGCACTGCCTCGATGCTCAGCTCCGGGTGGGAAGGCAGGCGAGTCATCGGCGCTCGGCCACCTCGCCCTGGTCATTGATGAGGTAGATGACGGGGGCGCCGGCCTCCAGTTGGCCGCCACCACCTTCCCGGTAGTTGGCGGCAAGGGGCAATCGAAGGCCGAAGTCGAACATCAAACTGGCCGCGCTAGGAGCGGCAGGCTGTACACGCAGCTCGAATCCGCTTGAGGTTGGTGGCACGGCGACGAACCATGCTCCACGCGCATCGCGGCCGTAAAGGAGGAGATCTCCGACGCTGGGCTCCGTCCCCTCCGGACGGAGGCTTTGCGTGGCTTCGAGGTCGATCTGGACGCTGCCGCCACCCGCGAGGGTGAAACTCGCGGTCCGTGCGCCGATGAATCGCTTTGCTTGGACTACGCCGGTCAGCGTCGGATCGTGTGGCTCGATCGCAGCCGGCGTGCAGCCAAGCATGCCAAGCGCCATGGTCGATGCGATGAGCAATCGGCCGGTGAGGCGCCCAGCTCCCATCATCGTCTGCCGACGACAGCCGCCAAACCAGACGTCAGCCCCTTCGACGACATGACCCCCTCCTCACGAACCCTCGACCGTCACGTCAGGCAGACGGTTCAGGGCTGGGATCCAAACTTGAATCCGGGCTGGACGTCGGCGTCTCGGTCGGTGACGGCGTCGGCTCAACCGTCGAGGTTGGCGTAGGAGTCGGGGTCGGGGATGGGGTCGCGGTAGGAGTCGGGGTCGGACTCGGGGTGGGAGTGGGCGTCGGGCTCGGGTTCGGCGCCGGTGCGCAGACGTAGCGCGAGTCCGGGTGGGTCGCCTCGCAGAAGCGGACGTGCATGTGGTCGTCATGGCCGGCGTAGTACCGGGTGTAGCCCGCCCGGATGAGCGTCGGGTCGTTGAAGTAGATCAGCTTGATGTGGCGGGGCGCCGTCGCGCGGATGATCTTGATCAGGGCGATCGTCGCGGTCCGATCGTAGCTCGCCGACCACCAGCGCGTGCCCCAGCAGCCGTGGCGGTCGCGGCGGATCGCCATGATGTCCATGTCCAGGCCGACCTCGTGGGTCATGTGGCCGGGGATGTTGCCGCCATGCTGGAGGCTCACGTCGCCGAGGCTCATCGGGCCGAGCCCGGCTGCACGCCCCCGATCGGCCATGACTCTGAGCGAGCCGATGAGCTCGGCCGTCCCCCAGTTGGCGGGCCCGTTGCCGGTGCTGTAGTCGCACAGCGTGCCGGCCTTGAAGGACGGCCGCTCGTAGTGCCAGACGAGCTGGCGCCAGACTCCGGAGGTGGCCGTACCCGTGACCGTCAGGCCCATGTGACGCTGGAAAGCGATCACGGCGTCGCGTGTCGCGGTGCCGAATGTGCCGTACGCGATCGGAATCGCAAAGCGGTGCTTCCGATGGAGCTCGAGCTGGAGGGCTTTGACGGCCGCCCCAGTGCTGCCGAGCTTCAATGAGCGGATGAGCCTGGCCCAGGTCGATGAGCCGACCCGGCCGTTCGCGGTCAGCCCCGCTTGGGCCTGGAACGCCATCACCGCGTCTCTGGTCGTGGCGCCGAAGACGCCGTCCACGGGCACGCTGAGGCCGCGGTCTCGAAGCAGGAGCTGGATCGCGGAGACCTCGGTGCCCCGATCACCTACCGCCTGGGTCGGGTAGAACGTGCCCGCCAGGGCGTCTGTGCTGGCGGGCGTGAACAAGGCACCGGTCGCGAGCGTCGCGAGGAGAACGCCCCGGGCGAAGAGCCGGCTGCCCAACAGCCTCCTGGCGTGCCGCGGCAACGAGGGAACCAACCGGCCGTGCTGCATCGATCCTCAGCGCTAGGGAAAGACGGACAGGGGAACGGCCGACACGATGTGACCGCGCCACACCTATGGAAGCCAGTGTCGATGGTCTGCCGGCGAAGTCAAGCAGCGATTGTCAGGTTGGCCGAGTGACATTGGTCCGGGGTGCATCAAGATGCTCGGGTTCGGATCTCCGGACGCCGCAGCGTCGCCCGACGAGGGGATCGCCTACCTGGCTCGCACCCCGCCCCGCCGCGCGGCGATACGGACGGCGGCGGCTTCCCAGCCCGCGTCGATCGGCTTGCCGGGCGCGTCGAGGTCCACCAGCAGCGGCGCGTGATCCGAGGGGATCGGCGTTCCCTTGCGGGCCTCGCGATCGATCTCGGCCCAGACGACCTGGTCCGCGATGGGTCGCGTGACGAGCAGGTGGTCGATCCGCATCCCCATGTTCTTGTGAAAGTTGCCGGCGCGGTAATCCCACCATGAGAACCGCCCGGGCTCATTCCTTCGGCTGCGGTAGGCGTCGACGAGGCCCCATTCGAGGAGCCGGCCGAACGCCTCGCGCTCGGGGCCCGAGACGTGCGTCCCGCCGTGGACGGCGGTCTCGTCCCAGACGTCGGCATCGGTCGGCGCCACGTTCAGGTCGCCACCCAGGACGAGCGGCTCGGACGGGTCCCGCGTCTCGTCGAGCCAGCGGCGGACGCGCGCGAACCAGCGCAGCTTGCCCTCGTAGAACGGCGAGCCCACGACGCGACCATTCGGCGCGTACAAGCAGACGTATCTGATCCCGTCCACGACCGCGCTGAGCATCCGGGCCTCGTCGGACGGATCGAAGTCCTCCTCGGCCACGGCGGTGCCCGCGCCGGGACCGGAGTTGCGGACGGGACCGTCCCCAAAGTTCGTCACCACATCCGTGACGGTCATGCCCTTGCGGACGGCCAGCGCCACCCCGTTCCAGCGGCCCTCGCCATGGTGGAGCAGTTCGTAGCCGGCCATCGCGAAGGCCATGACCGGGGCGTCGTCGTCGGTCAGCTTCGTCTCCTGCATGAGGAGGATGTCCGGATCGGCGCGCGCCAGCCACCACTCGACCTTCTCCAGCCGGGCCTTGAGCGAGTTGACGTTCCAGGTCGCGATGCGCATCGGGTGCGGCTCCAGTCCCGTCAGTAGCGCTTGCCGCGCTGGCGGGCGAGGTCGAACGTCGCCGTGTCCGCGATCGCCATGACCGCCATCGTGCCGGCCTGGACCGGGTCGGACACGACCAGGTCCACCGCGTCGGTGATGCTGCCGACCATGTTGAGGGCGATCACCGGGACGCCCTGGTCGCGGAGCTCGCGGGCCGCGCGGCTGATCTCCCCGCCCATGATCGAGCCGGCGAGGACGAGCATGCGGGCGCGGGGCAGGTCCGCAACCGCCCGGACCGCCGCGGCGATGTTCTCCTCACCCACGAGCGCGATCGTGTCGACGCTGATCCGCTCGCCGCGCAGGTTGTGCCGGTCCGCCTCGCTGACCGCCCCGAGCGCCACCTGGCCCACCTGCGCGCCCGCCCCGATGACGATGACCCGCTTGCCGAAGACGCGGTCGAGCGATCGTGTCAGCCTCCGAGCCCGGACGCCGGGGATGCCGTCGACCACGGTGACGAGCGACGCTTCATCGAGATTCTCGACCTCGATCTCGAGCTCGACGCCGGGCGGACCGTCCGCGGCGTCCAGACGGCGCGTCGTGCTGAGCGTCCGGAGGGTGCCGCCGGCGGCGGCGATGCGAGCGGCCAGAACCGGAATCGCCGCCGCGGCGTCGTCGATGACGACGTGGATCGCGACGGTCGGCGGCTGGCCCGATCCGCGGGGCATGCTCGAGTGCGCGTCAGCGCGCGCCGCGACCGCGGACGTCCGCCACGGACATGTTGGCCGGCTCCAGCCCTCCGCTCGGGTCGTGCTCGTCGAAGGGAAGGGCCAGGGTCGTGAACGCCTCGCGAGTCGCCGCCGGATCGCTCGTCGTGAGCATGAGGGCGCCGTCCGTGTCCTCGGCGACGCCCACGATGCCGGTGATGTTGACGTTGCGCTCTGCGAGCGCGCCCGCGACCCGGGCCAGCGCTCCCGGCCGATCGTCGAGCTGAACCGTGAACCAGACCGTCACCGCATGACCTCCTGGCGTCGATGGTACCGCGGACGTTCGGGGGCCGATCTCGCCGGGTAGCATGGCGACCGTGCCGTCGCCCGCGAGCCCGACGAGCGTCCCGACTGTCCAGGTCTTTGGGCTGGAAAACGATCAGGCGACCCGCGCCGCGTTGCGATTCTTCAAGGAACGGCGCGCGCCGATCTCGTTCGTCGACCTGCGCCGGCGCCCCATAGCGCCGGGCGAGCTACGGCGCTTCGTCGAGCGGCTGGGAGCGGTGGCCTGCACCGATACGGACGGACGGGCCTGGCGTGACGCGGGCCTGGCCCACCTGCGGATGACCGACGAGGAGCTCGCGGCAAAGCTATTGGCCGACGTCCGCCTTCTTCGCCTGCCGTTGGTGCGCCACGGCCGGGACGTCACCGCCGGTCGCGCCGAGTCGACATGGCGGGGCTGGCTGGCCGCGTCATAGGCGCCGTCTTAGCTAAAGGCGCCTGCAATTCCACCATGAATGACGTTCGCGATGAACGTGCATGGCCGATGACTCGGATGGGCGATCCGGCGCGCGGCCATGCAGGCTCGTACTCGAAGTCATTCACCGTGGAATTACCCTGGGCTGGCACCGGGCCCTGGGCTGGCACCGGGCCCTGGGCTGGCACCGGGCCCTGGGCTGGCACCGGGCCCTGGGCTGGCACCGGGCCCTGGGCTGGCACCGGGCCCTGGGCTGGCACCGAGCCCTGGGCTGGCACCGGGCTCTGGGCTGGCACCGGACCGGCTCGCTCAGGCAAGCGCCGCTCAAGCGTCAGGGTCGCCGAAGCTCGCGCCATGCGAGGCCGGCGCCTGCGACGACCAGCACGGCCCCGATCAGCGCCCACGAGCGGTCACCCACCATGAAGCTGCGGCCCTGAAGCAAACCCAGCCCCTGGCCGATGAAGATCCCGCCGCCGACGACGAGCGCGGCGGAAAAGATCAATATCGCCCGGCGACGCATCTGCATGACCGCCTCTCTCGGTGGCATCCTAGCGCCTGTCATGATGGACCCATCGCGATGAGCGACCCAGGCGACCCACGCGTTCCCCAGCAGCCCAAGCGGACCAGCGGTCGTGTCGCGGTCCGCCCCGGCGCCGAGCGCCTCCTCCATCCGGACGGCGCCACGACGTCCGATGAGCGACTGCTCCAGAAGCAGGTTCGGCCCGCCTTCCTCGATACCGATACCTGGCGCACGCTGCGAATCCTGTCGGAGTTCGTGGACGGCTTCGAGGCCCTCGCGGAGGTCGGTCCTGCGGTGACGGTCTTCGGGTCCGCCCGATCGATCCCGGGCGAGCCAACCTACGAGCTGGCCCGGACCGTGGGCCGCCTGCTGGCCGAGGCAGGATTCGCCGTGATCACGGGCGGCGGGCCGGGTGCGATGGAGGGCGCCAACCGCGGCTGCCAGGAGGGGGGCGGACTCTCGATCGGCTGCAACATCGAGCTGCCCCACGAACAGGTCCTCAACCCGTACCTGGACCTGAGCATCGACTTCCGCTACTTCTTCGCGCGCAAGACGATGTTCGTGAAGTACGCCGACGCGTTCGTCATCCTGCCCGGCGGGCTGGGCACGCTCGACGAGCTGTTCGAGGCGCTCACGCTCATCCAGACGGGCAAGATCCGGCACTTCCCGGTCGTGATGATGGGCACCGCCTACTGGCGGGGTCTCGTGGACTGGATGCGCGAGACGCAGGTGCCGGCTGGGACGATCGTCGCCGCCGACCTCGACCTGTTCCGCATGACCGACGATCCGGCCGAGGCCATTGCGATCATCCGGGCCTTCTCCGACGCACCGGGAGGCGATGCTGCCGATCGGCCGGCGGCCGAGGAAGCCGAACCGCTCAGCCGCTGACGCCGAGTCGAGCTCAGGCCGTCGCGGATCAGAGGGCCTCGAGCGTGCTCCAGGACAGCGCGGGAAGCGTCCGCCACAGGGCTGTCCGGAACCCCGCGCCGGTGCTCAAGAATCGGTAGACGAGCGTCCCGCCATCGGTTCCCCCATTGCGGTATACGAGCAGGTCGGCCATGCCATCCCGGTTCGCGTCGGCAGTGGCAAACCGGTTGGGGGACCAGCTGAACGAGGAGGACGACCACCAGGTGCGAAGGACGAACGATCGGACGGAGGTCGCCCGAAGGACGAGGACCGACAGCAGGTCGCCGCTCCGGCGGCGGGCCAGGATGACGTCGTCCCGGCCGTCGCGGTTCACGTCGCCGACGACCGCCCTGAGCGAGCTCGGCCGGATGAACATCGTGACCCAGGACCGCAGCGTCCGCAGGCCGCCCGTGTTGGTGGAGCGGGCGACGAGCGCCTCGGTGGCCGTGCCCCGGATCACCGGCCGCAGGACCACCAGGTCCGCCCGGCCGTCGCCGGAAGCCTCGGCGCCCAGGAACCGGGCCGTCGACAGGTTGATGCTCTGCCGCCACCAGGTGGCTGCCGGCCGGAAGCCGGTCCCGGTCGAGCGCAGGACGATGAGCCGCGTCAGCGGGGCAACCGCGGGCTCGACCCCGGCGGGCGACCCCGGAATCGCCTGGACGAGGCCGGCATCCCCGCGGCCGTCGTTGTCGAAGTCGCCGGTGACGAGGTGCAGCCCGGTGGCGGCCAGGGACGGTCCCTGGATCGCGCTGGACCACCAGGTCACGGCCGGCGAGAAGCCGCTCCCGGTCGACCGCATGACCTGGATGCGAAGCGTGCCGTCCGGATCGCGCAGCAGCTGCAGGATGTCGTGCCGCCGGTCACCGCTGACGTCGATGCTGCCGCGACCCACGACGGTGGCGCCGGCCACCACGGCGATGACGACGGGTTCGCCGCCGGCGGCCACCAGGGCATCGATCGTCGCGTTCGCCCGCGGGTCGCTCGTGACGAGCGTCGCGCTGACCTCACCGGTCGCGGGATCCGTGCTGACGGCGGTGGTGTCTCCCACCCCGTCGCCGGTGATGTCGTTGGCGCCGGGGGTGACAACGGACACATCGGCGCCGTAGTAGCGGCGCAGGATCGTCTCGGTGGACTCGCCCAGGTCCCGGACGCAGTCGGACGCATTGCGCTGCATCAGATGCCAATCGTCCTCTTGCGACCCGCAGATGCCATTCCCGGCCCGATAGCCGGTCATGAAGAACGTGGAGCCCTTGCGCAGCGTCCAGTTCCACGTCTCCTCCACGACCGCCGCGTGGATCGCGTAGACGGTCCGGGACGGGTCGTAGACCTGGTCGCGGGTGGTGTCGACGACGTCGAAGCAGCGGCCGCCCGGGTCGCGCCCGCCGCGCCAGTGCATGGCGAAGTACCACCCGTACTGCTTGATGGCGACAGCCCCCGCGCGCAGGGACGCACGCGGATGCGTGGGTCCCCACTCATTGGCCATGACGATCCGGACATATCGCTTGAAGTCGACCGACACGGTGTGCCCGAGGGCGGTCCGATAGACCCGGATGGACGGCGGAGGAGTGAGCGTGCTCCGCCATCCTGTGCACGTGCTCGCGGCCTGCGCGCTGCCGGTTGGAGGAACGAACGTGGCCAACAGTGCGAGTGCCACGGCACCCGCGCCTGCCATCAGGCGCCTCTTCACCACAGGCGGCGGAGTCTACCCGGGCAGTTCGACCTTCGTCAAACCTGCTGGCGGGCGGTCACCGGTTCCGGGTCGGTCGCCGGTTCCGGGTCGCTCGTCGGTTCCAGGTCGGTCGGCAGCGCGACCTCGATCGTGCCGTCGACGATCCGGACCGGGTAATAGCGGAATCGTCGGACGCGGGTCAGCCGGCGAGCCTCTGCCTTGAGGCCGGGTGGGTCCGTCTTCGGCGGCAGCCCGGCCGGCGACCACGTGGGGTGGTACACGCCGTCGGGATCGAGGCCGCCGGTCGTCGGCATCCGGACCGGATCACCGCTACACAGGTCGAAGCGGCCTTCGTGGAGCGGGCATTGCACGACGCAGCCCTCCAGGAGGCCGATCGACAGCGGCGCCGACATGTGCGGGCATCGGTCGTCGACCGCAACGATCCCGTCGGTCGTGTTGGCGAGCAGCACGTCGAGCTCGCCGACGCTCACGCGCCGCATGGAGCCCGGCGGTAACTCGCCTCCCGCCAGCAACGCCCGGAACGGCGCGTCGCGGGTACCGGACGCCCGCAGCTGAGGCTTGAAGGGAAGGACTCGTGAGTCGACCATCATCTCCATCGTACGGCAAGGCCGGCCGGGCACGGAATCGGCCCCGACCGAAGGCCGGGCACGGCCGCCCCCGACCGCAGGCCCAGCACGGAAACGGCCCCGACCGAAGGCCGGAGCCGTCTCCGCGAGAGGAGGGGTCAGGTCAGTCGGTGCTTGGCGCCGGGCGGATCCCGGTGGCCGAGCCGGCTCGCGATTCCGCGGACGCTGGCACCTCGGCGCCCGTGGTGCGACGGAGCGGGATTTCGCGCATGAGAAGGGCGGCCGTGAGCGCCGCGACTGCGGCGACGACCCCGAGCGTGAAGCTCTGGGCGACCGCCAGGCTGAAGGCGTCATTGAACGCGCGATCGAGCTGCGGGATGAAGGGCGAAAGGAACACCTGGAATTGCGCCGGCACGCTCGACACCACGCTGTGGCCGAAGCTCTGGCCGACGCCGGTGAGGCTGTTCAGATCGAGCGAGCCACCGCCAAGGTTCGAGAGACCGGCCTGAGCCTGTGCCTGGAACTGTGGCGGCACCTGGCTGACGATCTGGCCCAGGACCGGTTTTACCTGTCCCGGCAACCCGTCGCGAAGCGACTGGCCGAATACCGTCCCCGCGATCGCCAGGCCGACCGAGCCGCCGATCTGCCGGAAGAACGTGAGGTTGGACGTGGCGACGCCGAGCTTCTGGAATGGGACGGCGTTCTGGACGATGATCGTGAACACCGAGAGCGTCGGCCCGATGCCCAGGCCGGTGATGAACATCCACAGCCAGAGATGCGGCTGATCGGTGTCCGTTCGCAGGTTGGTCATGAGGAAGATACCCACGGCCATCGTCGCGATGGCCCCGAGCACGAGCAGCTTGTAGCGCCCCGTCCGGGCCACGATGAAGCCGGAGATGATCGAGGCGCCGATCAGCCCGATGAGCAACGGCAGCAACTGGTAGCCGGAGTTCGTCGCGCTCTCGTGACGGACGACCTGGAACCAGCGAGGCAGGAAGATCACGGCTCCGAAGAAGCCGAAGCTGACGAGGAAAGTCGACAGCATCGACGAGACGTAGGTTCGGTTGCGCCACAGGTCGAGTGGAATGATCGGAACCTTCGCCCGCGACTCGATGAAGACGAACACGGCGCCCAGAGCCAGGCCGATCGCGATGAAGCCGCCGACGGCGGTGTCGGCCCAGTCGCCGGACTGCTTGTTGGTCAGGCCCACGAGGAAGAAGCTCACGGCGACGGCGAAGACGGCGCCGCCCAGCCAGTCGATATTGCGTGTCGCACCGGGCTTCCGAATGTTGGGCAGCAGCCGCCAGATGACGAGCAGGCTGATGATCCCGATCGGCAGGTTGACGTAGAAGACCCAATGCCAGCTCACGTTGTCGGTCAGGAAGCCGCCGAGCCACGGCCCAACGAGGAAGCTCAGGCCGAAGACGGCTCCGAAGAAGCCCTGGTACTTGCCTCGCTCGGCCGGGGTAAAGAGATCACCGATGACGGCCAGCGAGATCGGGAACAGGGCTCCGGCGCCGATGCCCTGGATTCCACGGAAGAGGATCAGCTGCCACATCGTCTGGCTCAGGCCGGACAGCGCCGAGCCCACGAGGAACAGCGAGATCCCGATCATCAGCAGCGGCCGACGACCGAACAGGTCCGATAGCGCCCCGTAATAGGGCACGGTGATCGTGCTCGTGAGCAGGTAGATCGTCACCACCCAGACGTAGTAGTCGTTGCCGCCCAGGTCGGTGACGATCTTCGGCAGCGCCGTCCCGACCACCGTCTGGTCGAGCGCTCCGAGGAATAGCCCGAGCATGATCGCCAGGAGGATCTCGAGCTTGGCTCGACGGTCCAGGCCGAGCGCCGGATCCTCTGCGACGGAGACCGCGGCCGGCTCCTCGTTGTTGATGGGCATTCCTTCGGTCATGAGTTGCTCCCCATGGCTTGAGTTGGATTGATCCCTTCGTTCTGTCGGGGCAGTACGGGGCCGAATTCGTGCGTGTGGACGTGGCCGAACGTTTCCGGACCCTCCGTCGCGACGAGACTGGCGACGGCGCCACGCAGGTCCTGCAGGCATCGGGCCAACCGCTCGCGCTGGCTGCCGTTCAGCTGGCCGAGGATCTTCTCGACCAGCTCCCGGCGAAGGATCTCCGCCTCCTCGAGCGTGCGCTCACCGGCGCCGGACAGCCGGACCTTGACGATTCGGCGGTCGTCCGGGACGCGGACGCGCTCCACGAGCCCGCGCTCCTCCATCCGGTCGACGAGGCCCGTCGCGTTGGACAGGGAAACATCCAGGACGTCGGCCAGGCGACTCATCGGCATCTCGCCGTGTCGGGACAGGAGACCGAGCACGTTGAGGTTGGTCATGCTGACGCCTGACTTCACGAGGCGGCCCATGCCGCCGCATCGCAATTCGCGGATGGCAGCATGGAATTCGTCCATGATGCGCTCCACGAGCACGTCCTGGCCCTGGACGGGACTCGCGGTGTTGGTCAAGGTTCGGTCCTCGTCAATGTTTCGCATCAAGTTGAGCATTCTACCCGAGCGAATCATCCTGTCAAGCTGAATGTTTCAGGCCCAATGGAGGAGGTCGCCGATGCGCTTCGCCCTGATGATCGAGCCCCAGCAGGGGATGTCCTACGCCGACCAGCTCGCCGTCGCCCGCCGGGCCGAGGCCGCCGGATTCGAGACGCTCTTCCGATCCGACCACTACGAGAGCTTTCCTGGGCCGACCGACAATCCGACCACCGATGCCTGGGCGGTCCTGGCCGGCCTGGCCAGGGAGACCTCCACGCTGCGGCTCGGAACGCTCGTCTCGCCGGTCGCGTTCCGACAGCCCGGCAACCTCGCCAAGGTCGTCGTGACCGTGGACGAGATGAGCGGCGGCCGGATCGACGTCGGGGTCGGCGCGGGCTGGCACGAGGACGAGCACCGGCGCCACGGCTTTCCGTTCCCACCGATCGGCGACCGGGCGACGATGCTCGAGGAGGAGCTGACCATCCTCGACGGCCTGTGGAACGAGCCCGACGGCTGGTCGTTCCAGGGGCGGTTCTACAGCATCTCCGACGCGCGATTCCGGCCAAAGCCCACGCGCCGCATCCACGTCATCACGGGCGGCTCGGGCTCGCCCCGCGCCCTGCGGATCGCGGCCGCGCACGCGGCTGAGTTCAATCTCTCGAGCGCCTCGCCGGAGCATGCCCGAGAGAAGTTCGGGCAGCTGGCAAGGACGTGCGAGGCGGCCGGCCGGGATCCGGCCACGATGATGCGCTCGGCGATGACGGGGGTGCTCGTGGGTTCCGACGCTGCCGAAGTGCGGCGGCGTGGCGCGGAGCTCATGGCTCTCATGGGCGAGGGCAGCGTCGGCGGCCGGTCGGGTCGCGACACGGACGCCGAGGGATGGCTCGCCGAGCGCAAGCCACGCTGGGTCGTGGGCACCCCGGACGAGGCTCGGGCCATGGTCGCCCGCTATGAGGAGGCCGGCTGCCAGCGCATCATGCTGCAGGATTTCCTGCCCTGGGACCTCGACATGATCGACCTCCTCGGCCGCGAGATCGTCGCCCGCGCCTGAGTGTCTTTCCCGCGTCCGCGCCCGCCGCGCAGCGCGCCCGCGCTCCCGCCCACACCCATGCCCGCGCCCATGCCCGCGCAAGTCCACCGTGACTCGCGTGAACCACGAACAAGCACGGCCGATGCGCGCTTTCGCAGTTCCTGGACGCACGCCATGTGTGCTCGTTCCGAGCCTGAGTCATGGTGGACTACAGCCGTGTCCTGAAACTGCCGCGTAACCGCGGGATGCTGCAATCAGTCGATGAGACGGCTCGTCCCGCTACCAGGATCCGGCCCGGCTGGTCGCCATCTGACGTTTGTCATGGCCTCGACGACGCGCGAGACCCGGCTTGCGATCGGCTGGGGTCAGGCAGAGCTCGCTCGTCGCGCCGGCACGTCACAGTCGACGGTCTCGCGCCTCGAGCGAGGGCTGTTGGATCGCGTCGACCTGGCCACGATCGGGCGTGTCATCGACGCCATGGGCAGCCGTCTCGACCTGCGCGTGGAGGCGCCGTTCCTTGCCGACCGTCGGCGACAGCAGGACCCCGCTCACGCGAAATGCGTGGCGTATGTCGTCCGCAGGCTGATGGCTGCCGGCTGGGTGGCCAAGCGAGAAGTCGAGATCGGCCATGCTCGGTCCCATGGTTGGATCGATGTCCTCGCGTATCGCGCCACGGACCGAGCCCTCCTCGTGGTCGAGATGAAGACCGAGATCGAGGATCTGGGACGCATCGAGCGGGCGAGGACCTGGTACGAGCGCGAAGCGGAGACGGCAGCACGTCGGCTGGGCTGGGCGGTCCGATCGGTCGGTGGCGCCATCGTCGTGCTCGACACGGAGGCCACGGAGATGCGTCTGCGACTCAACCGCGACGCGCTCGTGCAGACCTTTCCGATGCGGCCGGATGAGGTGCGGCGCTTTATCGAATTCCCGGGCGTGGCGATCAGCCGGCCGGCTCGAGCCATCGTGGCGATCGATCCGTCAAGCCGGCGCAGCCAATGGCTCAGGCCAACGATCCTCCACGGACGGCGCGGCGCCGCCGCATATGCCGATTACGCCGAGTTCATGCGTCGCCTGGGGGCAGCGCCCAGACGTCGGACCTGAGGCCACGGGCTGAATTGGCGTCGCGCAAGTCCACCGTGACTCGCGGGACCAACGAACGTGCACGGCCACTGCGCGAGAATGCAGTCCTCGTGGTTCCACCATGCGTGCTCGTCCCATGACTGAGTCATGGTGGACTACGGCGCGAGGCGGGTCAGGCGGGTCAGGCAGGTCAGGGGGTCAGGCGATTGCCTGGGCCGGAGGACGTCCCTCATCGGTCTTCGCCGGACGGACGTGCGCGCTCGCGGCCACGAGCGGAAGGAACAGCGCGACGAGCTCCGGGTCGAACATTCGGCCCGCCTGTCGCTCGATCTCTTCCAGGCAGCGCTCGAGCGGCCAGGCGCTCTTGTACGGCCGTTTGTTGCTCAGCGCATCGAACACGTCGGTGATGTGGACGATGCGGGCGACGAGCGGGATGCCCTCCCACATCAGCCCGTCCGGATAGCCCGAGCCATCCCAGTTCTCGTGATGGCTGCGACAGATCCGTCGCGCCAGCTGGAAGCCGTTGCTGGAACCGAGGATTCGCTCACCCCAGACGCAGTGCTCTCTGACGATGGCGAACTCCTCCGGCGTGAGGCGGCCGGGCTTCATGAGGATGCTGTCGGGCACGTGCAGCTTGCCGACGTCGTGCAGCATCGCAGCGAAGCGGACATCGCCGACCGCTGCGCTCGAAAGGCCGGCCTGCTCTGCCAGCGTGGCCGATAGATCGCCGACACGACCGACATGGTCGCCGGTGACCTCGTCCTTTGCCTCGGCGGCGCGGGCGAGGATCATGACTGCCTCCTGCTCCGTCGCCACCGTGGCCCGGAGCTGCAGGCGAAGGGCTTGAGCCCGACGACGAGCGAGCCGGCCGGCGACCCACGGCAGCAGCGAGAGGCCGAGCAGGTAGATGGACGCGTAGATGGGATCGGTCCAGTTGAAGTGGGGAGTTGGAGCCACGACCAGCGGGATGGCAATCGCGCCGAGCGTTACCGTGACCAGCGCGGCTCGAAGGCCGTGCAGGCTGGCATGCGCGGCCGCGAGGAGCGCATACAGGAGCGCGAGCTCGTGGTAGTAGTCGTGCAGGTACCAGCCAAGGGCCGCCCCGATGATCGCGTTGGCAAACGCGAGGGGGATGCCGAGGGGTGAGCCGCGCCCCGCGATGAGGAAGCCCGAGGCGATGGCGACGCCCGCGATCGCACTCGCCATGATGAACGGCAGCCAGCGACTGGTCGGCACGCCGGCGATGGCCAGCGACGGAATGAAGAAACCCAGGGCGATGGCGGCGACGAACAGCACGACACGCCGATAGTCATCCGGCGAATCTTCGTCCGACGGCGTGGCCGGGGGCACCAGCAATCGCTCGACGTGGCTCGTGATCCAGGCGAGCCGGGTCTCCGGCGCCAGACGATGCGGCTCCTGGTGGGTGCGCGGCTTTGGGCGACGCCCCACGAACGGCGGCATGGCTCCTCGAACGAAGTCCCCGGTGGACGGACTCGCAGACTACGTGACCTCTCGGCCGCCCGGCATAGCTCGAAAGTCCCGAGGGAAGAGGGTCGGCTGTTCGAGGAGCGCGTTAGGGCGTACAGCCCGCCACTCGGCCGCTAGGACTCGGCCAGTGCGGCCGCGTTCGCGTAGCGGGGGTCATCGCGGCGGATCGGGTCGGGGTTGGTGCCCCGTTCACGGGCGATCCGCTCGGTCAGCAGCTGCAGTGGCGTCGCCGTGGCGAACAGGCTGGCCACTGGCGCGGGCAGGCTCGGATCGCCCGGCACGACGAGACGGCCCGCCGGCGTGAGCGAGTCGGGGAGCGCGCCCGCTGCTGCGCCCGACAGGATCGCCGCCGAGCGGACCCCAGCCGCCCCGACCGCGGCGAGCAGCTGGCGGGCCCGCTCGATGCGCTCGGCCTCGCCTCTACGGTCGGTCAGGAGGAGCACGAGTCCGGTCGTTTCGTCCGTCGCGGGCAGGTGTCCGTGAAGGAACGTTTCGAGGTCGCGATACGCCGACGGGATCCAGGCGCCCTCCTCGATCTTGAGGGTGAGCTCGCGGCCGGCCGCGCGATCGGCCCCGGAGCCGATCACCACGAGGTGACGAGCCGCCGCCAACTCCTGCGCGACGGCCTCGGTCAAGGCGGTCGCCGGCGCGGTCAGTCCCGCCGCCAGAAGCGCCTGGACCTGCCCGGCGCCGTCGGGCGCATCGCGAATGACGGCGCCGACGGCAACCCCCGCGAGGAGCGGGGCGAGGTAGCCGACGGTGTGACACCAGCTCTGGTCCAGCTCGCGCGTGACGAGGAGCATATCGGCGAAGGCGGCGGCCGGGGCCCGCTCGCTGACGGTCACCAGGCCGATGCGCGCTCCCGACGCGCGGGCCGCTCCCATGGCCCGGATGGTCGCCGCGGTGCCGCCCTCGTGCGAGATCCCGATGCACAGGCCGCCGGCCTGTGGCTCGAGCGCGGCCTCGAGCGCCTGCCTGGCGACCGGACCGGGCCCCGGGAGTCCCGCCGCACGCATCGCCTCCCCGACGATTGCCGCGAAGCCCAGCGCGCCGTGCTCCGACGTGCCGCAGCCGACCGCCACGATCGGGGCGCCGGCCGCCGCAGCCTCGCGGATGGCGCCGGCAAGCTCGGCCGCCGGACCAGAGGAACCCGACAGGTAGCCGAGGACCCGGCCGGCGAGCGCCGGCTCCGCCGCGATCATCTGGGTCATGGCGTATGGCGGACCCTCGCGCCCAATCGGCGGGTCGCTGGCGGCCCACGGGTCCGGTGGTCCCGGCAGCGGTTGCTGAGGGTCGAAGGCGAGCGTGCTCATCGTCGACCGATGATAGGTCCCCGTCGAGGGGAGACCAGGGATCGGCGCGCCGGCCGCGACGGGTGCGTTATCGCAGCAGGCCGATCCGGCGTGGCGGCCAGTAGCGCAACCAGGCGCGGGCGACCAGCCGGTCGAGGCCCACGGGCCCGTAACGCCGCGAGTCGATGGAGACGACCGTCGGGTCGTCGCCGAGCAGCCACGCCTCGTCGGGCCCGAGCCGGATTGTGACCGCGACGTCCCGGCCGGTCTCGGGATCGGTCACCGGGATGTCGGCCACGACGTCGCCGGGTCGAGCCGCGACCCGCTTCAGGGCGAGCACGTCCGAGTCTGGCTCCCGGACGACGACGATGACACCACGTCGCGGCCAGCGCCGGACGGTCGGGTCCGTCAACAGCCAGTCGCCGGGCTCGATGGCGGGGCGCATGCTTCCTTCGGCCACCCCCACGCGCCATGGACCGCGGAGCCTGGTGCGCAATGGCTCCGCGCGGATGGCCGGAGGACCGTTGGCGGTCAGGCCGTCTGTCGGACGACGCGCGTCTTCTCGGGTCCGCCGGTGACCTTCCAGGCCGAGTCGACCTGGTCGATCAGGTCGAGCAGCTTCTTCGCGTCGGCCAGGTCGGTCGATGCCTTCACCTTGGACGCCTGCTTGGTGGTCTCCCAGAAGAGGCCGTGCAGGTTGGCCACCTTGTCCAGGTGCTCGGGCTTGAAGTAGTCGTGCCACAGCACGTCGAGGTGGTGCTTCACGAGCTCCGCACGCTCTTCCTTGATCGCGATGGCGCGGGTGCGGAACGTCGCCTCTTCGTTGGCCGCGTACTTCTCGATGATCTTGTAGCAGGACTCGGCCTCGATCCGGGCCTGCTCGGGATCGTATACCCCGCACGGCAGGTCGCAGTGGGCGCGGACGATCGTCGTGGGAGCGGCGATGCTCGTAACGGCTGCGCTCAGCCGGCGAATCAGGCGGGACATGAGCTTCCTCCGGGCACAGGAGTCGATCGGCGCCGCCGGGCTCGTGGCGGGCGCTCGTCAGTCCGCGTCCATGTTCGGAGCGGCCCGCACGCCTGTCAAACGCGACCGGGCCACACGGACGACGTCCCGCGCCCGGACGGCGTACTCCGTGCCATCATCGGCGGCGCGATGGAACGAGCCGGCCGTGCCAGCACGATCGTCGAGCGCCTCGAGCAGTTCGCGGCGACCAGGCAGGCGGCCGTCCTAATCGGCGCGTGGGGCGTCGCCGAGGCGATCGCACTGCCGGTTGTCCCCGACGTGCTGCTGTACCTCCTGGCGCTGGCCGCGCCTCGCCAGGCCTGGCGGTTGTTCGCCGCCGCCATCGCCGGTGCTCTGGCCGGTTCAGCGGTGCTGGCCGGACTCACAATGCTCGACCCGGGCGCGGCCAGATCGCTCATCCTGGCCGTTCCGGGCATCGATCCGGCGATGCTCGAGGCGGCGCAGCGTGCCGTAGCCGGCGACAACCTGCTGGGGTTCGTCGGCTTCGGACCGGGCACGCCGGTGAAGGTGTACACGGTCGCGTGGATGCTGGCCGGCGGGTCGCCGCTGCTGCTCGGCCTCGGCGTGATCGTCAACCGTCTCACCCGGATGGGGCCGGGCGTGCTGGTCACCGCCCTGATCGGGGTAGTTGCACCCGCCTTGCTGCGTCGCCACGAGCGGCTGGTGCTGGCGGTCTACGTCGGGCTGTGGGTCCTGACCTACATGTTGTATTTCGCCTGAACCATCGCCCGGTCGGCTGGCGGTACCCTTCCACGATGCCACCACGCTCGGCGCTCGCCCCGCTGGTCGGGTTGTTCCTGGCGTCCCTGGCCCTCCGGCCCCAGCTGCTGGCGATCGGTCCCCTCCTGCCGGAGATGCGGACCGACCTGGGCATGAGCCATGGCGTCGCTGGCCTGCTGGGCACGATTCCCGTCCTGTGCATGGGCATCTTCGCGCCCATTGGTCCCCGCCTCGTGGCCCGAGTCGGCGTCCGCGCCGCGCTGGCCGCCTGCGTGACGGCCATCTCGATCCTCGGCGTGGCACGGGCGGTCGCTCCGGACGCGACCACCGTGCTCGCCGCCACGCTGGCCATCGGCGTCAGCGTGGGAACCGCCGGGGCCATTCCCGCCATCGTCGTCAAGCTCCGGGCACCGACCGTGCCCGCGCTCGGTACGGGCGCCTACGCCGGTGGCATCGTGGCCGGCTCCACGATCGCCGCGGCCGTGGCGGTACCGCTGGCCGGCGTCGATCTGGACTGGCGGTTCTCGCTGGCTGCCATCTCGATTGCCAGCGCCGTGCCCGTTGCGGCCTGGCTCCTCCTCGTTCGATCGGACCGGCCGAACGAACGCACCGGATCTGGGCCGCCGCGACTGCCATGGCGCAGCGCCACCGGCTGGCTCCTGGCGCTCCTCTTCGGCCTGCAGTCGATGATCTACTACGGTCTCGTGGCCTGGCTGGCGAACGTCTACGTCGAGCGAGGCTGGGACCAGGCGAGTGCCGGATCGCTCCTGGCGACGATGAACGGCATCGGCCTGCTGACGACGATCGGCGTACCGCTCGTCGCCGATCGACTGGGCTCTCGCCGTGGCCAGTTGCTGGCGTCGGCGCTGGCCGTCCTGATCGGCCTCCTGGGCGTGCTCCTGGTGCCCGAGGCGGGCCTTCTCTGGAGCGTCGCACTCGGCCTTGCCCTGGGTGCCATCTTTCCACTCGTCCTGACTCTCCCGGTGGACGTTGCCGATGCGCCCGGGGAGGTCGGCGCCGTGGCCGCCCTCATGCTGCTGGGTGGCTACATCCTGTCGTCCACTGGGCCGGTCCTGCTCGGTGCCATCCGGGACGTGACCGGCGACTTCCAGGCCAGCCTGTGGTCCCTCGCTGGCCTCGCCCTCGCCCTCATGGTCACCTGCCTCGCGCTGTCGCCACGGCGGCTCCGGCATGGCATCGGTCGAGAGCTGCCCACGGTCGTCTGAGCCGTGGCGCGCCCACGGAGCGAGGGCGTCTCAGCCGCGCCGTAGCAGGTCGACCCGGCCGTACAGCGCGGTTCGCTCGTCCGCAACGAGCCTCGCCGACGCAGGATCCCGAACGAGGCCGTCGCCCGCCAGCGACCCGTCATCCGCCAGGATCGAGCGGGCGAGAACACGCCCACCGGGCGCCAGGACGCGGACGAGCGCAGCCCGCAGGACCCGATGCTGGTCCTGGGCCAGCCAGTCCGGGACGTTGGAGACGCTCACGGCATCCAGCGAACCCTCCGGCTGGGCATTCAACACCTCCGTCAGGTCGCCGGCCACGAGCTCGATCGCCTGAGCGCCGTCGCGGACGGCGGAGTCGAGATCCGGATCCAGCCAGGCGGCGCCGTGGCCCGGTGACGCCGCCCGGCCGGAGAACGCGGGACGCCACCAGGGATGCTGGCGGACTAGAGTGCGCTCGATCACGCCCTCGATCCGCGCCTCCAGCGCGTGCGAATAACCGCCCTGCCGCATTCGCTGCAGCTCGTGCGGGTTGGGGGCGAGGCGGGCCATCGCCGGGGTGTGCGCAAAGAGCCAATGGGTGATCGGGCCAAACAGGCGACCACGAACGTGCCGGCGCCAGAAGGCGGCCTGCTCGCCGGTCGTACCCACGGCCTCCACGTGCGCGGCCAGCGACGGGACGAGGAAGCGGGCCAGCCGGCCCACGCGGGCGAACGAGCGGCCGACGCCCACCCGATCGTGGAGTCCATCCCCGAAGAGGTGGATGTGGCGATCCCAGAACGCGGCGGCGGCCGGATCGAGCCGGCTCCGCAGGACCCGGCGATAGACCTGCGGTGCGGTGGGGTCGCGACCGACCTCGAACCAGCGGTAGCGAGCCTCCGGGTCGAGGTGCCTGGCGGCGGCGATCTTGAGGGCGACCAGGTGGAGCTGAGCCTGATTCCGGTCGACGGCGATGACCCGGCCGGCGCCGGCCGCAGCCAGGGCCAGCGCCGCATCCCCGGCGGCCGCCACGACGAGGACACGATCGCCCGGCCGAATGGACAGCGCGGCGAGGTCGAGCCGGTCGTCCTCCCAGGCCCTGCTGAAGACGAGGTTCGCCATGGGCCCGGGCTGGCCTTAAAGAAAGTCCGCGCGATCGTGGTGCGCTTGCCCCCGGGCAGGCGCTCGATCGCGGGCACCGGCGCGACCGTAAGCCGGAGTCCGCTGGCCGCCAGCTCGCCCTCGATCGACGCCAGGATCTGCGCCTCGATCGCAGGCCCGTAGCCTGGCCCGGGCACGACCTCCAGGGTGGCCTGCGTGGGATCGGGCTGGATGAAGCGATAGGCCAGCACGCCCGTCTCGCCGGCCGCGATGAGGGCGCGATAGGCGACGTCGAGCAGAAAGCCGGCCGCCAGCCGCCGCCCGTCACCGAGGACGAAGCCGTCGTTGCTCCGACCCACGAGGTCGACCAGGAGGCGGCTATGACGCCCGCAATCGCAGCGCTCCTCGCTGATCCGGGCGAGGTCACCCTGGCGGTACCGCACGAACGGCATCGTCCGGTTGTGGAGCTCGGTTCCCACCACCTCGCCGATGCCGTCGGTCGGACGGCCATCGGCATCCACGATCTCCACTTTGACGATGTCCTCGTGGAGATGGTGCCGGCCGGCCGGACACTGCGACGCGATGCGGCCCAGCTCCTCGGTGCTGTACTCGTCCCGGACGGGGCAACCGAGCGCGCCCTCCCAGCCATCGCGCTCGTCCTGGCTGGAGAGCTCGGAGCCGACCGAGACGCCCTTCAGTCCCAGGGCGGCCACCCGCCCTGGCTCTACGGCCAGGAGGTCGCGCAGGACGGTGGGATACGTGTGCAGAAGCTGCGGCCGGACGGCTTCCAGGCGGGCCAGGATCGCGGCCGGCTCGCCCGCGGTCGGAATGAACGTGAGCGGGTACAACCCGGGGACCCGCAGGAGCGGGTATTCGGACGTGTACACGTACGCCTGGCGCCACCAGAACGGGTAGCGGCCGCCCGCTGCCCAGCGGAGCATCCGCTGGCTGCTCAGGAGATATGGCCACAGCCGGTCGGCGCGGTGGGGGATCGTCATCATCCGCCCCGTCGATCCGGAGCTCGTGGAGACGAGGCACGCCGCCAGGTCCGCGCCCTCGGTCAGCGATCGCTCCGGATAGCCGTCCCGGATCAGGTCCTTGTCGACCAGCGGCAGGCGGCGCACGTCGTCCCAGCTTCGAATATCTGCCGGCTCGACGCCGGCATCGCGATAGAGGTCGCGGTACAGCGGGACGGTACGAGCGGCGTGGACGGCGATGTCGCGAGTGCGTCGCAGGGCGAACCGGTCCAGGGCCTCTCGATCCATCCATTCCCGGCGGCTGTAGATGGGCCAGGCGACCGTCGTGCCGACGAGGTCGACGAGGTACTCCCGCGCGGTCAGGCGGCGGAGCGGCATGAGAGCGGGTCCCCTGGCTGATGTCCCTCGGCGCCGCCGAGCGCCGGCGCTACCAGGCTCGACGCCGCGAGGCTCGCGAGCGTTACACCCCCGCGCTGATAGGCTGGCCGGGATGCAGGCATTGATCCTGACGAACGAGTATCCACCGAGCGTCTATGGGGGCGCCGGCGTCCACGTCGAGTACCTGACCCGTGAGCTGGCGAGGCTCATCGATGTCGACGTGCGCACCTTCGGGACGCAGGACGAGCTGGGTGAACGGCTCCGCGTCCGCGGCTTTCCGGTCGCCCACGACCTGTCCGGGGCCGACGATCTCCTGCGACCGTTGTGGTCGGCCCTCAGCCGCGACCTCGCCTTCGCGGCCGAGCCGGTGACGGCGGACGTCGTGCACTGCCACACCTGGTA
>Ga0137368_10001945_pt1 | contig 22096 bp, 23 predicted proteins | sample SagtaG_13_FD_104917 | JGI IMG/M metagenome (GOLD analysis project Ga0137368, IMG submission 104917) | Vadose zone soil microbial communities from Sagehorn Ranch, Mendocino, California, USA - Sage1_L_100_16 metaG | ecosystem: Environmental > Terrestrial > Soil > Vadose zone | place: USA...
CCGGCCGCGGCCGGCTCTTCTCCTTCGAGATCGCCCACCAGATCTTGAACAAGGCGTTCAAGGTGAAGACGCCCGTCGTGCTCGCCATGGTCGAGCTGGAAGAGGGCCCACGTCTCCTGACCAACCTGGTCGGCATCGAGCCGGACCCGAAGCAGATCCGCTGCGACATGCCGGTGGAGGTCTGTTTCGAGAAGCTCACGGACGAGGTCAGCCTGCCGATGTTCCGGCCCGTCACGGGAGGTACGCGATGAGCGACCTCGCACGGATACGGGAGCTCAGCAACTCGGCCTGCATCGTCGGGGTGGACGAGAGCGATGAGATCGGCACGCTTCCCGGCAAGAGCCAGCTCACCCTGCACGTCGAGGCGATCACCAACGCCGCGCGCGACGCCGGCCTCCAGGTGTCCGACATCGACGGGATCTTCACCGCCGGCCAGCACTCGCCGGCGACCATCGGCGAAGCGATCGGCGTCGTGCCGCGCTACGTGGACGGCACGACCGTCGGCGGCTGCTCGTTCATCATTATGGTCGGCCACGCGGTGCTCGCGCTCCACCACGGCCTCTGCGACGTCGCGGTCGTCTGCCACGGCGAGTCCGGGCGCTCGGGCGTCGGCGTCTCCCCACGGCGCGACACCGCGCTCTCGGGCCAGTTCGAGTTCCCCTACGGCTTCGGCGGCGCGCCGACCTACTTCGGCCTGATCACCACACGGCACATGCACGAGCACGGCACCACGCTCGAGCAGTGGGCGCAGGTGGCCGTCTCCACGCGCAAGTGGGCCGCGCTCAACCCGAAGGCGCGCAACCGCGAGCCCCTCACCGTGAAGGACGTGCTCGATTCACGCCCCGTCGTGTGGCCTTTCAACATCCTGAACATCTGCCTCGTCACCGATGCCGGCGGCGCTGTCCTCCTGACGCGCGCCGACCGGGCGAAGGACTGCGCGAAGAAACCGGTCTACGTGCGCGGGGCGGGAGAGGGCAGCGAGCACGTCATGCTCACGCAGATGCGGAACCTCACGTTCAGCGAGGCCACGCGTATCTCCGGCGAGAAGGCGTTCGCGATGGCGGGGGTAAGGGCACGGACTTCGATCACATCATGCTCTACGACGCCTTCACCTCGGGGCCGCCCCTCATGCTCGAGTCGCTTGGCATCGCCAAGCGCGGCGAGGGCGTGCACCACTTCGCCGAGGGGCGCTCGACGCCCGGGGGCAAGCTCCCCATCAACACCAACGGGGGCGGGCTCTCCTACACCCACAGCGGCATGTACGGCATCTTCCCGATCATCGAAGCTACGCGCCAGCTCCGGGGCGAGTGCGGCGCGCGCCAGGTCCCGAAGGCGAAGCTCTCGCTCGTGAACGGTATGGGCGGCATGCTCTCCGCCGCCGGCACGCTCGTCCTGTCGAACGAGCGCTAGCCGCGCGTCACAAAACCTGCGCCGCGAGCTCGTGAACGAGCGACGCGGCGCAGGCCGAGACGCCGGCGCGGGCGACACGCGCCCAGTCCCCCACGGCCAGCACCGCGGCGTCGTCCAGCGCGAGCCGAGGACGGTCGGCCAGCGCTGAGCGGAGACGCGCGGCGACGGTCTCGGGGGCGATGTCGCCCGTGACGGCCCCTCGCGCCAGCAGTCGGGCTCGGAGCCCGTCGAAGCGCATGCGCTCCTCGTCGGACGCCCAGCCCACGTACCGCCCAAGCTCGTCTGGAGCGGCGGCCACGAGCGCCGCCCGATAGGCCTGCTGCGCCGGAGCGTCGCCGGACAGGGCGGCGTCGAGCAGCACCTCGACGCCGATATGTGCCGCCGCGAGCGCGCTGCCGCTGCGGACGCCGCGTGCCGACAACCAGGCGACCGCCTCATGGGTCAGCGCCAGGAAGGCCGCGGAGCGGTGGAAGACTTCGTCGGTTCTCCAGTGGAACTCCATCCCGGAGCCGATGCCGGTGTGCTCGGGGCGCGGCGGGCGCGCCCGGATCATCGTGGCGAAGTCGGGCAGCATGGCCCCCAGAACGAAGGCGGGATCCCCGCCCCGCCGGACCGCCAGCACGGTGTGCCCGAAGAAGTTCATGCGCCGCGAATCGCTAAGAGCAACCCGGCGATCGCCTGACCGACCTCGCTGGTCGACGCGCGGCCGCCGAGGTCTCGCGTGAGCGTCTTGCCGTCCTCTACCAGCCGCTCGATCGTCGCGACCACCGCGCGCGCCGCGTCGGCGTGGCCGAGGTGTTCGAGCATCATCGCACCCGTCCAGATCTGGGCGACGGGATTGGCGATCCCCTTGCCGGCGATGTCGGGGGCCGAGCCGTGGACGGGCTCGAACATCGACGGATACTCCTTTTCCGGGTTGATGTTGCCGCCCGGCGCCAGGCCGATGGAGCCGGCGATGGCGGGGCCGAGGTCGGAGAGGATGTCGCCGAAGAGGTTCGAGCCGACGACGACGTCGAACCAGTCGGGGTGCTGGACGAAGTGCGCGGTCAGGATATCGATGTGGTACTGGGAGGTCTTGACGGCCGGATAGTCCTTTGCGATGGCGGCGAAGCGCTCGTCCCAGTACGGCATGCTGTGGATGATTCCGTTCGACTTGGTCGCCGACGTCACGTGGCGGCGCGGCCGCTTCATGGCCAGCTCGAACGCGTAGCGCATGATGCGGTCGCAGCCCTTGCGCGTGAAGACCGATTGTTGGACGGCCAGCTCCTCGGGCGTCCCCCGGTAGAGCCGCCCGCCGATCTCCGAGTACTCGCCCTCGTTGTTCTCGCGCACGATCAGCATATCGATGTCGGCGGGCCCGCGTCCGGCGAGCGGCGACCTGACACCGTTGAGCAGACGCACGGGACGCAGGTTGACGTACTGGTGGAACCCGCGCCGGATCGGGATCAAGAGGCCCCAGAGCGAGACGTGGTCCGGCACGCCGGGGAACCCCACCGCGCCGAGGAAGATCGCCTCGAACTGCCGGAGCCGGTCGAGGCCATCCTCGGGCATCATGCGGCCGGTCTCGGTGTAGCGCTCACAGCTCCAGTCGAACGTCGTCCACTCGATGTCGAAGCCGAACCGCCGGCCGGCGGCGTCGAGGACGCGCATGCCCTCGGGGACGACTTCCTTGCCGATCCCGTCGCCGGGAATCGCCGCGATACGATGCCTCATCGAAGCCCTCCGTCCCTCTCATTCTTGAGAATCGGCGTCCTAGCCTACCAAGAAAGCGCCTCTGGACACACTCGCTGACCTATGCTTCCATACTCCCTGACCTCGTGGTTCGGGGTTCTCGTCTCCTACCACCCGGTAGGCCATCGACTCGGTCACAGCGAAAGTCCTCAGTTCAGGCGCAGCGTCAGACGCTGATCGCGTTCCCGCGCTGAGCCTCCGAGCGAAGGGCTCGGGCGTCACGCCGTTGTGTGGAGTCGTCATGGCGATCATCCGTGTGAGCGATCCCACGTTCGAGGGAAAGCGGTCCGACAATCGCGTCTTCGTCCGCTTCCGGGTGAATAGCTCGCCCGACCAGACCTGGATCAACACGTTCAAGGGCCACGCGAGCTCGAGTGTCCTCCGCGTGGCCAACGCCGTGTTCACCGGGAGCGACATCACCCTCGAGCTCGTAAGGCCAAAGAGCCGGGCGGAGCTGACGACGGCCCTCGATTGCTTCATCGAATGCGCGAATCTCGGCCTCAGAAGCTGGGGCGGCTCCGAGCGAAGCCGCGCGTCGGTTCCGGGCTCGGTCCGCGACCACGTCTGAGCCGCGTGCAGGCTGCTGGAAGCGCCCGGGACCGGATGACACGTCCGTGTCGAGTCACTGACGGGGGCCGTCACCGCTCCAGGCACATGGGTGATTTCTAACGTTCAGAAAAACATGCGCTTTGTCATTTTTGACGTCTGGCATCTGGGTTGCGTTCTAGGGGGGTTGCTACGGATATAAACCCATCCAGAATGCTGTCTGCCAGGCACGAAACCCGGAGGAAAATTCTTGGACGGAGCGAAAGCGACGATCCGACGCCTCGAGCGAGACCCGCTCTCGCCGCTCGCGCGCCACGCGCTGGGGCTCGGAGTCTTGTTGCTCACGATCGTCCCCGCGTACGCCTACTTCGGGTCGCGGCCACAGCCGGACTCCGAGATCATGAAGATGGCGCGCGAGGCGATCGAAGCTTCCGACTCGAGCGTCGAGGTCCCCGAGATCGTCGAGATCGAGGCGCACATCAGGGAGGTCGCCGTCCGCTACGACATTCCGCCGATCCTGGTGGCCGCGATTGTCGAGGCCGAATCCGAGTTCAATCCGCGGGCGGTTTCGCGGCGCGGCGCCCGCGGCCTGATGCAGCTCATGCCGGGAACGGCCTCGAGTCTCCAGGTGTCGGATACCTTCGACCCGTACGAGAACATCGAGGGCGGCGTTCGCCATCTGCGAGGATTGATGGATCGGTATCACGGCAACCTGCCTCTCGTGCTCGCCGCCTACAACGCCGGTGAGCAGGCGGTCATGGTTTACGGGGGTGTCCCGCCTTACCGCGAGACCCGCCGCTACGTCAGCCGCATTCTGCGACGCATCGGCCGCGCGGACCTCGTGCCGCGAGTGAGCAGCGTGAGTCCGCATGTCGTTCCCGTGGCTACCACGAGCCGGATCGATCCCGGGTTCACGTGGGCCGTGGCGAGTCCGAGTCCGACTCTGAGTCCGACTCTGAGCCCGACTCCGAGCCCGAGCTCGCCTCGTTCGGCCTGGGCCGAGCGCCAGGCGCTCGAGCGCCAGGTGCCAGCGAAGCAGGTGCCGGCGAAGATAGAGCGCAGTGTCGTCGCCGCGCCGGCCGATCTGTCCGACGGCGCCCGGGAGGCTATTCGGTCCTCTCACGCCAACAGCCAGGGCCCATAGACGCGCGGCGCCGCTGAATCAGTTCGCCTCGCTGCGCGAGGCGAACCTCGGGCAGAAGAAATTATGGAAGCGTACTCATGAGCGCAGCGTATGAAGGAGGGTCAGATGATTGATCGGATTATTGCCAAACTTCCGGAGGCGTGGCGCGGCCCAGCCGAGCTGGTCGCAGCCCCGATCGCCTGGGTTCCGGTGCTGCAGCAGACTCTGATGAGCTTCTTCCTCGATTCGCAGCCCGGCTGGCTGGCCGCCCTGAAGTACGTGTTCCTGCTGTTCCCCGTGTTCCTGGGCGTCGTTGCAGTCTGGTGCACCGGACTCTCCGTCTACACGCTGCCCTTCCGCTCGGGGCGCACGCGCTTCGTCTCGCTGATCCTCCTCGCGTGGTGGGACGCCGCGCTGGCGGTATGGCTGTACTGGGTGGGCATGGTCCGTGTCGTCGGCGTAGTGCTGGGCTGGGCCCTCGGCATCTCACGGCTGGCCGTCCGGCTCGTCACCGGGTTCATCCGCGACATCGTGGGGACGCCGTTCGCCATGTCGAGCACGCTGATGCGCGGCTACCTCCAGCCGGGCGTGCCGTGGCTCGCGTTCGTGATGCTGCTCTTCTGGTGCGGGCTCGAGGCCGCGGTGTTCACGTACACGCTCGAGCCGCGGGTCGCGACGCTGGTAGCCGATCTCTCCGGGACGGACGACTCGCGGTTCACGATCCCGGTCCTTTATCTCCTTGTGCTCACGTTGATCATGGCGAGCTTCGCGTGCGTCCAGGCACTGATCGACGCCGTCCGCAAACAGGACAGCAAGTTCCTCGCCCAGATCATCGGCATCGAGCTGTTCGCGATGTTCTTCGAGGTGCTGTTCCTGTACCGTGGCGTAGTCGAGGTGACGATGCCGTGGATCGCCCGGGACCACGCCGCCATGCTGGCGACGGCCGCGGTCGGCTGGTTCGGCGTCCGTGGCCTCACGTGGTTCCTCTTCGGTCAGTACGGAACGCCCCCGCTGCTGGCCCTCATCGCGCGGCAGCCGCTCACGCAGGCCGACGCGCCGGGGTCCGCAGCCATGCGGTCCGAGCCGTTCTGGCGCGCGGCGATGGATGACTTCCGGCGCGACCTCGACTGGCTCCACATCAAGAGCGATGAGCTGCTCGAGCTCCTGGCGCTGCCGGTGGTCCACCTGCTGGGAGCGGCGTTGAATTTCGCCATGATCCTGACCGCGTCGCGATCTGTCTTCAACCTGCCGTTCCGGAGCCTCAAGGAGGTGACGGAGTCGCGGGACATGGAGACGACGATGCACCTGGAGCCGCGGAAGCAGGTCAGCCTGTGACAACGCTGCGGTATCACTTCTCCGGCATCGCGGGCGCCGGCATGGGCCCGCTCGCGTGCCTGATGCGGGCGCGCGGTCACGCGGTTCAGGGTTCCGACCGCGCGTTCGACCTGGGCAAGAAGCAGGAGATCGCGGCGTCGCTCCGCCGTCTGGGCATCGAGCTGGCCCCGCAAGACGGGGCGGCCGTCACGGCCGCGATCGATCGCTTCGTCTACTCGGCGGCCGTCGAGGTCGACACGCCCGAGCTGCGCGCGGCGCGCGCGCTCGTCATCGATTGCCTTCCTCGGCCGCAGCTGCTCGCCGAGGTGGTCAACACCGCTTCGCCGGGTGTCGCCATCGCGGGCACGAGCGGCAAGAGCACCATCGTCGGCATGATCGGATGGCTCCTGCGTGAGGGAGGCGTCCAGGCCACCGTGCTGGGCGGCGCCGATTTCGCGGGCGAGGGCGCGGGCGGCTGCTTCGTGGCGGGCCCGGCTGAAGGCCCCGCGGTCGCCGAGGCGTGCGAGTCCGACGGCACGCTGGTCGGCTACCATCCGGCGATCGGCCTCATCCACAACGTCACTCGCGACCACGACGAGCTGGGCGCGCTTCGCCCGCAGTTCACGGCGTTCGCCAGAAACTGCGGCCGACTTCTCGTCGGCGCGGACTGTCCGGAGGCGACAGCGCTCGGGCGCCGATTCAAGGCGGCAGCCTATGGAGTGTCACCCAACGCCGACGCGCGGCTCCGGGTCACGAGCGTGGGGCCGAGGCAAGCCCGGGGTGTGCTGCGGCACGAGGGCCGCGACCTGATGCTGGACATTCCGCAGCCCGGTCTCCACAACCTTCTGAACGCCACCGCCGCCGCGCTGGTCGCGCTCGAGCTCGGGGTCGACGCCAACACCGTGGTGACCCTGCTCGCGCGCTTCCCCGGCGTCGCGCGCCGTTTCGAGGTGGTCGGTACGGCGGCGCGAGACATCCTGGTCGTGGACGACTACGCGCACAACGGCGAGAAACTCCGCGCGGCCATCACCACGGCGCAGGCGGGCGCGGCGCGCGTCGTCGCCGTCTTCCAGCCCCATGGCTTCGGCCCGGCGCGCTTCCTGCGCCACGAGCTCCGGGCGCTCATCCCGACGCTCCTGCGTCCTCAAGATCGCTTCTGCTACGCCGAGATCTTTTACGCCGGCGGAACCGTCGCGAAGGACATCTCGAGCCGCGTGCTGGCGGACGATCTCCCGAAGGCTCTCAAGTGCGGCTATGCGCGCGACCACGAGGCCGCGCGCCAGTGGGTCGTCAGCGAGGCGCAGCCCGGCGACACCGTCCTCATCATGGGCGCGCGCGATCCCGACCTGCCGCGTCTCGCGCACGCGGTGCTCAGCTCGCTCTAGCCGAGTCCCTCCGCGATCTGCACGAGCTCCTCGTACTCCTGGTTCCAGTAGTTGTGGTTGCGGAACATCGGGAAGGCGGGGGGAAAGGACGGATCGGCCCACCGGCGCGCGATCCAGCCCGACATGTAGACGATGCGCATGGCGCGCAGGGGCTCGCAGAGCGCGAGCGTCGAGCGGTCGAACTCGCGGAAGAGCTCGTAGCCCTCCAGGAGATCCTCGCGCAGCTTGCGCGCCTCATCGGAGTTGCCCCGCGCCAGGAGCCAGAGGTCCTGCACGGGCGGACCGACCAGACAGTCGTCGAAGTCGACGAGGAGCGGGTCGGGCGTCCAGAGAATGTTGCCCCAGTGCAGGTCGCCGTGGATTCGCTGGACGCGCGCCGTGGCGAGTGCCTTGGCGGCCGCGTCGGCGATGCGGACAACGACGTCCCGATAGCGGGGCGCCAGCCCTTCGGGGATGAAGCCGCTCGCCATCAAGATCTCGACGGGTTCGAAGAGGTAGCGCTTCACGTCGAGCCGCGGCCGGTGAGGAGCGTCGCGCGAAGCGCCGACCGCATGCATGCGGCCAATCGTCCGGCCGATCCGGCGACGGTTCTCCGCGTCGAGCTCGTCCAGCGAGCGCCCGCGCACCCGTGGGAACGCCGCGTAGTAGATGCCCTCGATCTCGCTCAGTGTCCCGCCGTTGCCGAGGTCGATCGGCGCGACCGCCGGGACCTCGGCCGCCGCCAGGTCAGCGAGGAACGCGTGCTCGTCGAGGATCGTCTCGCGCGACCAGCGGCCGGGACGATAGAACTTGACGACCAGCCGCCGCTCGTCCTCCAGCTCCACCTCGTAGACCCGGTTCTCGAAGGCGCGCAGTGGCAGGCAGCGGCCGGTACAGCGCAGACCTCCGACCTCGACCGCGTCGAGGACGCGGTCGGGGGTGAGCGCGAAAAACGTCGCCGCGGGCTCCCCGGCCACGCCTGATACCATAGCGCGCCGTCAGGCAACATTCACCCCGGGAGGCTACGATGCCCGAACACCCGCTACCCACGGAGCAGGAAGTGCTCGGCTGGATCCGGCAGCGCCGCAACTGGGGCCGCTGGGGCAAGGACGACCAGGTCGGCGCCCTGAACCTCATCACGCCGGCCAAGCGAGCCGCGGCGGCGCGGCTCGTCCGCAGCGGGCGCAGCGTGTCGCTCAGCCGGCCGTTCCCGAAGGAGCCGGGCCCGAACAACCCGCTGCCGGCTCACCACTTCATGAGGACCCACGCGCGCGGCAAGGGCGGCTTCTCCGCCGACTACTACGGCATCTACTACCATGGCATCGCCTCCACCCACATCGACGCGCTCTGCCACACCTGGGACGAGGAGTCGATGTGGAACGGGCGCGACCCGAAGAAAGAGATCACGTTCGAGGGCGCGCGGTTCGGGTCCGTCGAGCACTGGGCCGAGGGCATCATGACCCGCGCGGTCATGCTCGACGTCCCCCGGCACCGCGGCGTCCCCTGCGTGACGCATGACCGGCCGGTGCACGGCTGGGAGCTCGACGACATCCTCACCAAGCGCGGCATCCGGCTCGAGCCCGGCGACGCGGTCTGCGTCTACTCCGGGCGCGAGGCGTGGCAGGCTCAGGACCCCGAGCGACCCTACGGCCGCCCCTTCAACCCCACGCAGCAGCAGCGCCCGGGGCTCCACGTATCCTGCCTGCCGTTCCTGCGTGACCACGACGTGAGCGTGCTGGTGTGGGACATGCTCGATCACCTGCCGATCGGGTACGACATCCCGTGGGCGGTCCACGCCGCAATCTTCGCGTACGGCGTGGCGCTGGTGGACAACGCGCTCCTCGAGCCGCTCGCGCACGCCTGCGCGGAGGAGCAGCGCGACGAGTTCATGCTGCTCGTCGCCCCATTGCGGGTGGTCGGGGGCACCGGGTCGCCGGCGAATCCACTCGCCGTTTTCTAGTTGAACATCGGGGGAACGCCGCTGGGCACGTAACCGTCTGTGACGCCTTGAGCGTCCCCTTCGCGGGGTACATCCCCCGGCCCTAATCCCTGCCCCCCGGTGCTCGTCCAGGCCGGGGCGCTGGTGCGCATAGTGGCCTTCGGCTAGACTCCCGGCAGTATGCGACTGGTCGGGCTCCCGCTGATTCTCACTCTCAGCCTCATTCTTGCGCCGCTCGCCGCCGAGGCCCAGCGGCCATCAGAGGTACGACGGATCGGTTATCTCCAGGCGGGCGTCAGCGGACTTCCCTCATCGTTCTACGAGATCCTGCGGGAAGGCCTCCGGGACCTCGGCTACGTGGAGGGCCGGAACATCATCATCGAGTATCGATCAGGGGAAGATCGGCTCCGAGTGGCCGAGTTGGCACCCGAGCTGGTCAGGCTAAACGTCGAGGTCATCGTGACGCCGGGGGCGGCGACTTCGGCCGCGAAGAGAGCCACGGAGACAGTTCCGATCGTGTTCTCGTACAGCGGCGACCCGATGGAGGCCGGTTTCGTCAAGAGTCTCGCGCGTCCTGGCGGGAACATGACGGGTATCACTTGGCTCGCCTTCGAGTTGGTGGGCAAGCGACTCGAGCTCCTGAAGGAGGCTGCGCCTCGGGCGTCGCGTGTGGCCATCCTGTCTAATCCGGCGCATCCTGGCGAGCAGCGGGAGCTGAGAGAAACGGAGCGGACCGCGCGAGCCGTCGGCTCGATGGTCCAGTATCATCAGGTCAGGACGACAGCGGACTTTCACGCGGCATTCGACGCCATCGTCAGGGATAAGGCCGACGCGCTCCTCGTCTTCCCCGAGGGCGTGACCATGACGCACCGCCAGCAGCTGGCGGAGTTCGCGACGAAGCAGCGCCTCCCCAGCGTGTTCGGATGGCGCGAGTACGCCGAGGCCGGGGGACTCATGTCCTATGGGCCGAACCGCGTTGAGACTGCGAAACGGCTGGCGGTGTACGTGGACAAGATCCTGAAGGGGAGGAAGCCCGCCGACCTACCCGTGGAGCAGCCGACGAAGTTCGAGCTGGTCATCAACATGAAAACCGCCAAGGCGCTCGGCCTAACGATCCCGCAGACGCTGCTCCTGCGGGCGGCTCAGATCATCGAGTAGCGCGTGCTCGCTCGCGAGCCTTGATCGTCAAGTTCTCCGGCCACGTCAACCGCTGAGACAGTCCCGCACTCGACCGCCCCAAGGGGCCTCGGAGCGCTGCGGGTGATCCGTGACGCTTCTCGTTCGAGCTCGAGCGGCTACGAGCTCGCGTACGGAATGGGCCCGGCGTACTCCGTGCGTAGTGGCGCCCAGCGCGTGGCCCAGGCGCGCGCCAGCGCGGCTCCGAGTTGCGTCAGATGAAGACGATCGTGCTCGACCCAGGCGGCGAGGAGATCGAGCCCGGAGAGCCGACCGGTGCGGGCGTGCGCGACGGCAGCGGCGAGCCGCGCGGGGGCGATCGCGACCAGCGAGCTGAGACTCGCGGCCCGGCGCTCGCGGAAGGCGGCCAGCGCGCGCGGTCCGTCGTCGTCCAGGTACCGCCGATCCGTCGCCCAGCGCTCCGGGTCGATCGGCGCGAAGCTCGCGCCGCCGTCGAGGATCACACGGATTCGCGCGCCGAAGTCCTCGGCCTCCTCGTCGCGCAGATGGCAGACGATCTCGACCGGTGCCCACTCGGCGAGCGCCGGGCGCGCACGCCAGGCGGACGCGTCGAGGTCCTTTAGCAACGCATCGAGCACTACGGGGAACCGCTCGAGTTCGAGCCGGGCACTGGTGAGCACGTCGCGGGGGTCGTGCATGCCTCCTGATGCTACCATCCCCGGGACATGGGACGCCTGGACGGACGCGTAGCGTTGGTCACCGGAGCGGGTCGTGGCTTCGGCCGCGCGATCGCGCTCGCCTTCGGGAGCGAGGGCGCCGACCTCGTCGTGAACTACAACGCGAGCGGCCCCGCCGCGAAGGAGGTCGTCGCCGAGCTCGAACGACTCGGCCGGCGCGCCGAGGCGGTGCAGGCCGACGTCGCGCGCGCGGATCAGGTGCGCGCGATGGTCGAGCGCGTGCTGGCCCGCTTCGGACGGCTCGACATTCTCGTCAACTGTGCGGTCTTCCTCGCCGCCGAGGACGCGCACTACCTCACCGGCCAGGTGCTCCAGCCTAATGGCGGCTGGGTGATGGCCTGAGCGGAAGCGCTCGCGGCATCGGTAATCGCGGCGCGGTGGCACCGCTGACCGCGTGCGCGCAGACCGCGTGCGCGCAGCTTGACAGTCGGTGGCCAGGAGACCGATCATCTGGGTAACGTTCGATTTCCCGGAGGGACACGATGGCGATGACGTCACTGGAACGGGCCGAGGCCGCCGAGCACGCGATGAGCCAGGAGCTCGATCGGATCGTCGTGAAGTCGGTGATTTATACTTCAGGCGAGCGCGATCCGAGGGAGCCGCTTCCACGGCAACCGGACCAGGGCAGGCTCTACATGATGGGGCACGATCCGCGCCTGCCCCGCATGCCCGACAAGCCGACGTTGTTCGACTTCTACAGGTATCGATTCGGGCCTTCGACCCACGTGCTGCAGAGCGCGCGCCTGGCGAGGAAGAACGGTGTCAGCGAGAAGATCGTGCTGGCGTGCCTGCTGCACGACATCTCGGTCAATGGATTCATTCGCGGCGACCACGGCTACTGGGGCGCCCAGCTCGTCGAGCCCTACGTCGACGAGGAAGTCAGCTGGGCCATCCGCCATCACCAGGTGCTGCGGTTCTTCGCGGACGAGTCGTATGGCTACAAGTACCCGGACTCCTACATCCGTCTGTTCGGCGCGGATTACAAGCCCGAGCCGTACATTCAGGAAGCCTACAAGTACGCGCGTGAGCACAAGTGGTATGAGACGTCGCGCCTCATCACCGTGAACGATCTCTACGCATTCGATCCCAACGCGCACGTGGAGCTCGAGGAGTTCACGGACGTGGTCGGTCGTCACTTCAAGCAGCCGAAGGAAGGCCTGGGCTTCGATCACAGTCCTTCGGCGCACATGTGGCGGACGATGAACTACCCGACGAAGTACCTGTAAGACGGGACCCGCCGCCGCGAAGAAGCTTCGCGTCGCGCTCCTGGTCCTGATCACCGGCGCGCTCGCCTCGCTCCTCCTGGTGCGTGAGTGCGCGTTCGGCGGGGGCATGGGAGCGCGCGACCGGACGTGCGACTGTCTCGGCGTGGAGCGGACGCTCTACGACCGGCGACCCGCCGACGGCCCGCGTCAGTCGCTCTGCGTGGGTGTCGTGCTGTCGAGGACGTGCTACCGCGTCACCGATGGGCCGGTCATCGAATGCCCTAGGTGAGCCGGCGCTCCATCAGGACCCACGTGGGCTCGCTAAAGCCTTCGTGGCTCTTGAGCACCGCGTCCTCGAAGCCGCAAGATCTGAACAGCTGGCGGTTCTCTTCGAGCTCCAGTCTCACGCCGAGCGTCATCCGGGTGAGCCCTCGCCGCCGGGCCTCGCGTTCCGCTTCGTCCATGAGCGCTCGCGCGATGCCTTGCCTGCGCTGCTCCGGATCGACTGAGAGCCTGCCGATGTAGAGGGCGCCGTCCTCTTCGGCCCAGAGCACGACGCCGACGATCGCCCCGTCGCTTTCCAGAACGGCGCCGCCGCCGCCGGCGAGATGATCGGCGATGGTGGCAGCGGTCTCCTGCAAGGCACTGGACGGCGGATTGGTCGGCCGCGACTGCGCCGCGAACGCGAGCCGCACCAGGTCCGCGATCACGGCGGCGTCGCGAACCTCGGCTCCACGAATCGAGTGATGCCTGGCGTACGGGTCAGCGACGGCGGCTGCCTCCACGGCGCTCGATCGCTGCGCCCCAGCGCGCGAGAAAGGCCGTGATGAACGCGTGTTCCTTGGCCGGGTCGACGGCCAGAGCCGCGAGCGCCAGCGCCACGGCGAGCGCGACGTGATAGCCCTCGGACCGCGAGGCAACCGCTCGGCGATAGGCGGGGTGAGCCTCGTTGACCCACACGGTCGATTCCACGAGGCGGGCGAGCTCGGCATCATCGGAACGAGCTTCGAATTGAATGCTCAGTCCATATCGCACGGGCCGGCGCGTCCGGGCGCCAGCCGAGAGACGGCCGGTAGCCGGCCCTGGCTCGAGCTGGGCGGACGGCGCGGGCTCGACACGCGTCGTGACTGGCGTGATGGGCTGCTCTTGGGAGGGCGCTTGGGCCGGTGTCGCGGGCTCTGCCGTCCGAGGGCCTGCTTCGTGAACCGCCGGTAACGGCGCGCGACGCTCGATGACGTCCGAACCCGATCCGGTCGCGGGCAATCGTCGCTGGCCCCCGGCCCGCTGCTCCACGAGCGGTGCCAGCAGCGGGAACTCGTCCGCGAGATCGGCCAGTACTCCTTCGAGATCCCGCTCCACGGGCCTCGCGGCCCGCCGCCGCGCGCGCTCCGCGGGCTCGCCGGTGTCGCCCCACAGCTGAAGCTGACGCGAGACCGCCTCCTGGATCGCCTTTCGATACGCGAGATACGTCGCGCCGCGCGCTCCGGCACGGATGAAGTCGGCCTTGTTCAGCGTGAGGCACTCGGCAAGCGCCGGCACCTCGATCAGGCCGGCCACGCGCTCGGGCGCGGCAGGGGTAAGCGCGAGCCAGTCCCACCCACGCCGGATGACCTTGCCGAAAGTGCTCACGGCCACGCCGCGCCGCTCTTCGGACAGCGTCTCCCCGGCGCGCAGGAGATAGCCGGCGCCGACCGGCTTTCGCTTGCGTCCGACGCGGATCGCGAGAGGCGCGACCTCGGGCGCGCTGACACCCTGGTGTTCGAGGGCGGGCCCATTCAGGACGAGAGCGATGCCCCGCGGATAGTGCGCGCTCAGGATCTCGGCCAGCGCGGGATCGAGGAGCGGCTCGAAACTCCGCCGTAGCACGCTCTCGACGAACCCGGGATCGAGAAGCGGCGAGAGGGCGTTCGCCGGCATAAGTCGCACCGCGGTACCCTGCCTCGTCACGAGGCCCAGTGGCGGTATCCAGCGCCAGGGTGCCCTGTGACGCGATGCCAGCCGCCATGACGAGGCGACGTGGTGCTTGCCTCTCCGCGTCTCGGTCACGACCTCTGCGCAGACCAGGAGCGCGACCTTGATGCCGACGCCGGCGAACCCGATACCGGCGCCGCGAGTCTTGGCGCTGGTGGCTACGTCGTGGTACCGCGCCAGCTCGCGCCGCCGCATGCCTTCGCCGTCGTCCACGATGGTGAGTGCCGGCGCCGTCGGGTCGGTGGTGATCGTGATGGTCGTAGCGCCGGAGTCGAGGGAGTTGGCGACGATCTCGCTGACGATAGTCTCCTCGGTGGACCCAGGATAAGCATCGCGGAGGTCCTCGAGGAGGTGAAGGAGATCGACCCGCGTCTCACCCACGGATCGCCCTGCCTTCGAGAGGTGCGCGATTGGCCGCAGCCATGCGGCAATTATAGAATCAGATCGAGGATACGCCTCAGAAGGCCTGGCCCCAGCGATCGGCGAAGGCCACCTCGCGGAGGGGCCGGCGCGGCGGGCGCCCGAACTTCCCGAGCGGATAGCCCAGCGGGATCAGCGCGGCCGTCTCGACGTCCGACGGGATGCCGAGTAGCTCCTTCACCTGCGCGTCGCGGAACCGGTGAATGGTCGTGATGCAGCTCCCGATGCCGAGCGCGCGCGCGGCCAGCATGATGTTCTGGACGGCGGGATAGATGGAGGCACCGGTCGTCAGCGTCGGTTTGATGCCGGACTCGAGCGCGATGCACGCCAGGACGAGCACGGGCGCCTCGCCGAGATGTTCACCGAGATGCCGCGCCGATACCAGCATCTTCGCCGCCGGGCTGTCGGGCGGCTCCTTCGCCACGCCGGCATAGTACGGGACCTTCAGCAGCTCGTCCCAAGCCTCGCGGTAGAGCTCGCCCAGCCGCTTCCGTCGGGCCGCGTCACGGATGACGAGGAAGCTCCAGCCCTGGCGGTTGCCGCCGCTCGGCGCGCAGATGGCCGCGTCCATGATCTGACGGAGCGCGGCGTCGGGGATCGGATCGGTCTTGAGGCGCCGAATAGCCCGCTGCGTGGTCACGACATCGAAGAAGTCCATGGGCCCTCCAGGGTATATATTCAAGACCCTATTAATAGGAGAGGACCATGACCGACTACAAGTGCCTACTTTACGAAGTCAAGGACGCCATCGCGACGCTGACGCTGAACCGCCCCGAGCGGCTCAACGCGCTCGGCGGCACGCTGCGCGATGATCTCTACGCCGCGGTGCTGCGGGCGAGCCAGGACGCCGACGTCCGCGTGATCGTGGTGACCGGCGCCGGCAAGGGGTTCTGCGCGGGCGGCGACGTGAAGGCCATGAACGAGGTGCAGGAGGGCCGCGCCGAGCGGCCGCTGATCGACAAGGTCGCGCCCCTGCGCGACCGCGTGCTGCTCGCGATGCGCGATGCTCCCCAACCGGTGATCGCCGCGGTGAACGGCGCCGCGGCCGGCGCCGGCATGAACCTGGCGCTCGGCTGCGATATCCGCCTGGCCTCGACGGCCGCGAAGTTCACCCAGGCGTTCGTCAAGCGGGGGCTCCATCCGGACTGGGGCGGGACGTACTTTCTGCCGCGATTCGTCGGCATCGCCAAGGCATGCGAGCTCATCTTCACCGGCGACATCATCGACGCCGGGGAGGCGCTCCGGCTCGGGCTGGTGAGCGCCGTCTATCCGCCCGAGGAGCTGCTGCCGGCCACCTACGAGCTGGCGCAGAAGATCGCCACCGGGCCGCCGATCGCCATCCGGCTCGCGAAACGCGCGTTGTATCACAGCCTGGACGTCGATCTCCGCGCTGCACTCGAGTTCGAGACGTTCGCCCAGAACATCGCTTCCGAGACCGAGGACGCGCGCGAGGGAATCCGCGCGTTCGTCGAGAAGCGCCCGGCGGCGTTCAAAGGGCGCTGACGGGGTCAGGGCATGGCCGCGATGAGGTCGATCTCGACCAGGGTGCCCGGAACCAGCAGGCCCGTCGTGCCCATGGTGGTGCGCGGCGGCGGCGTGGCGAAGAATTCCTGCCACACCTCGTCGAAGCCGGCGAAGTTCGCGAGATCCGTGTGGAACACCTGCGCCTTGACCACGTGGTCCAGCGACGTGCCGGCCGCGTTCAGCGTCTTCGCCAGATTTTCGAGCACGTACCGCGTCTGGCGCTTGATGTCCGAGCCGTAGTAAGGGAACGCCGGGTCGACCCGCACAGCGCGTGGCACGCCGGTCTCGTAGTCACTGGCGATCTGGCCGGCGGCGAATACGAAATCTCCCACCCGCGTCGCGGGCGTGTAGTGCGCCAGCGGCACCGGAATGTCGGGCACCGAGACCTGTTGCACCCGGGCCGAGGGCAGCGCCGCGATCAGGTCGATCTCCACCAGCGTGTCCGTCACGAGCAGGCCGGTCGTGCCGACGGTCGTGCGCGGTGGCGGCGTGGGAAAGAATTCCCGCCAGACCTCGTCGAAGGCGAAGAAGTTGTTCAGGTCCGTGTGGAATACCTGCGCTTTCACCACGCGGTCCAACGATGTGCCCGCGCTCTTGAACGTTCGCGCCAGATTCTCGAGCACGTACCGCGTCTGACGCTTGATGTCCGAGCCGTAGTAGGGAAAGGCCAGATCCCCGCGCGCCTCGCGCGGCACGCCCGTCTTGAAGTCACTGGCGAGCTGGCCGGCGGCAAAGACGAGATCGCCGACCACGACAGCCTCTGAGTAATTCGCCCGAGGCCGCGGGGCGTCCGACTGGATCGCGCGGCCGGCGACCGTGGGCACGGTGGCGATCAGGTCGATCTCGACAAGGGTGCCGGGGACGAGGAGCCCGGTCGTGCCGATCGTCGTCCGCGGTGGCGGTTCCGGAAAGAACTCCTTCCACACCTCGTCGAAGCCGCTGAAGTTCGCGAGATCCGTGTGAAACACCTGCGCCTTCACCACGTTTCTTGATCGCGGAGCCGTGGTACGGAAACGCGGGATCGATGCGCGCCTCGGCGGCCACGCCCTCGTTGAAGTCGCTCGCGAGCTGACCGGCCGCGAAGACGAGATGGCCGGCGCGGGCGGCCGGCGTGTAGTTCGCCAGCGGCCGCGGGATGCCGGGGACGGAGATGTTCACCCTGGGCACGTGGGCGCTCCTCTCGAGCTGACGCGTCGTGAGCATAGCCGGTCCGCCGCGAGTTTTCTAGAAGATGACCCGTGCCGTAGGATCGCAGTATGGCACCCGGGCCCGGACATGCACTTGCCGTCGGATTCGACGGGACGGCGATTCCCGACGATCTCGCCGCGCTGGCCGAGCAGTCGGGGCTCGGTGGCGTCATCCTGTTCGCGCGCAACTGTCCGACCCTCGAGACGGTGCTGGCGCTCACGGCGGCCGCGCGACGGCTCAGCCCTGACGTCCTCGTCATGGTCGATCACGAGGGCGGACGGGTGCATCGCCTCCCCCCTCCGTTTACCCGGTTTCCGCCTCCGGCAACGGTTGGACGCTCCGGCGACCTGCGCCTGGCCGCGGCTGTGGCGCGAGCCATGGCCCGTGAGCTCCGTGCCGCCGGGTTCGACTCCGGGCTGGCGCCGGTACTCGACTGCCTGGTCAATTCGGCGAGCGCGGTGATCGGTGACCGGGCATTCGGGACGGCTCCGGATGCCGTCGCCGGGTACGGCGTCGCCTTCGTCGAGGCGATGCTCGGTGAGGGGCTCCTCCCTGTCGCCAAGCACTTCCCCGGGCACGGACGCGCGGCGGTCGACTCGCATGAGGAGTTGCCGGAGATCGACGCCACCCTGGACGACCTGAAGCGCGGGGACCTCATCCCGTTCCTCGCAGCGCTCGGAGCCGGCTGCCCGGCGGTGCTGGTCGCCCACGTGCGATACCGTGCGCTCGACCCCGAGCTTCCCGCGTCACTCTCGCCCGAAGTCATCGGCAGCCTGCTCCGACGGCATCTCAACTTCTCCGGCCTCGTCCTCAGCGACGATCTCGAGATGGCCGCCGTCGCCGGCACCTGGGGTATCCCCGGCGCGGCTCGCCGGTTCCTGAGCGCGGGCGGCGATCTCGCGCTCGTCTGCCGGCGTGCCGATGCTCGACGCGAGACGCTGACGGCGATCGGTCAGGACATCGACCGGGGCGCCCTCGATCTCGCCCCGGCACTACGACGCCGCCAGGCGGTCCGGCGCCTCATCGACACCGCCGGACCCCGGCCCGACGCCTCGGTGATCGGCTGCGCCGAACATCGCGCCCTCGCCGAAGAAGTGGCTCGGCGCTCGGCCGCGCGGGCCTGACCATGCGATTCTATAGACGCGATGAATGACGCGACGCTGGGCCGGCGAGCGTTTCTTACCCTCGTGTCCAGGGCGCTCCTCGGCGCCGGGGCGCTCGCGAGCGCGCATCCGGACCGCGTGCCCGGGGGTGAGGGCGACGCAGCCGTCGTCACCGGCCGGGAGACGTTCGACCGGCTCGTGACGCAGGCGCGCGAGCACAGGTGGGCCGAGCGGCCGATCGGCGAGCGGTCCGGCGCCATCGGCATGGCACTCCGCGACACGCCGTACGTCGACGGCACCCTGGAGCTCTACGAGGATCGCGAGGTCTGCTCGGTCAACCTCCGTGGCCTCGACTGTGTCACGTTCTTTGAGAGCACGCTCGCGTTCGCGCGCATGCTGGGGCGCGGCGAGCACACACCGGAGGCGCTGCTGGCGGAAGTCACCTTCACCAGATACCGGCGCGGCCAGCTGACCGACTACGCCTCGCGGCTCCACTACATGAGCGACTGGTTCGTCGACAACGAAGACAAGCGCGTGGTCCGCCTGATCACGCGTGAGCTACCGGGCTCGGCTCGCTTCACCAAGCGCGTCAGCTTCATGAGCGCGCATCCCGAGGCCTATCGGCAGCTCAAGGCCAATCCAGCGCTGGTTCGGAAGATCGCGCGCGTGGAGGCCGACATCAATGCGCGCGAGATGCACTATCTGCCGAAGGAGAAGATCGCGGCGGCCCGACCCCTCCTGATGACGGGCGACATCATCGGCATCACCACGACGATCGACGGTCTGGACTGCGCGCACGCGGGGCTGTGCTACCGGGAGACGGCCGGAGCGCTGCGGCTGCTCCATGCGTCGACCACGCGGAAGGCGGTCACCCTCGACGAGGATCTCGCGACGTACCTCGCGGGCGTGTCGACGCACACCGGCATCATGGTGGCGCGCCCACTGGAGGCGACGGAGCGATCCCCGGGAGGCGACGGGCGGGGGCGGTAGGGGGCGACGGGATCCGTTCCCGCCTCGCCCCATGCGGACGCGATGCGCCCGGATGGAGCCCAGCCGCAACCGAGCAGCGAGCGCGTGCCGCGTGGTCCCATAGCCCCCTACCGCACCCGCCCGTCGCCTCCGCCTGCGGCGAAGGCCTTGACATGACTTTCCGGGACGGAACGCTAGCCCGCGCGACTCCTGCGTTTTCCCTTGTGCCGCGGCGCCTGCGGGGACTCGAGGGCGCGGACGCGCCGTTCGAGGTCGCGAACCTGCTGGCGAAGCTCGGGGAGGTGGGGGAGCACGCTGTAGGCCCTCAGCGCAACCGTATGAGGAATCGCCGGATTGCCGGAGACGATCTGGCCGGTCTCGGTGTGGCGGCTCACCCCGGACCGCGCCGCGATCATGGTCATATCGCCGATCGTCAGATGGTCGCCGATGCCCGCCTGTCCTCCCATCACCACGTGGTGCCCCAAGGACGAGCTGCCGGCGATCCCGGACTGCGCCACGAGGAGGCTGTCCTCTCCAACCGTGACGTTATGGGCGATCTGCACGAGGTTATCGACCTTCGTGCCGCGCTTGACGACGGTCCGGCCGAACGTGGCGCGATCGACGGTCACGTTGGCGCCCAGGTCCACGTCATCCTCGATGACCACGATGCCCAGCTGCGGCATCCGGTAGTGGCGCCCGCCGTGCTGGACGTAGCCGAATCCGTCGCTCCCGATCACGCTCCCGCTGTGAACGCGTACGCGGCTCCCGATCTGGCAGCGGTCGAGGACCGTCACGTTGGGGGAGAGCACGGTGTCGTCGCCGACCGTGACGTCATCGCCGATGAATACACCGGAGTAGAGCGTCACCCTCGCGCCCAGCGTGACCCGGTCGCCGAGGGTGACGAAGGGCCAGATGGACGGGTCCGCACCGATGCGGACGTCGACCCCGCGAGCGATCTGCTCGGCGATCCCGCGGGGCTTGAACGGGGCGGTGAAAAACCGATGGATCACCGTCACGACGGCATGGGCAGGGAGCGGCACGACGATGTGGGGCCGCTTCAGCCCCGGGAGCGGGCGGTGGGTGATGAAGGCGCCGGCCCTGGATTTGAGGGCCGCGGGAATATAACGGTCAGCGGTGACATAGGCCAGGTCCCGTGGGCCGGCCTCTTCCAGGCTGGACACCCCCGAAAAGCTCTCCTCCCCGGATCCGGCGAGCTCTCCTCCGATGAATCGCTGTATGTCGCCCAGACGGACAACGGGAAGCTCCTCAACCATGACGGCGCGATGCTTTGGCTTTGGCCTTCTTGGCGGGGGCCTTCGGCGCGGGCGTCGGGCGCGGCGGCGCGGCAGCCGGGGTCGCGCGCGCCGCCGTGGCAGCTGGGGCCAATCGACGTTCCAGGTACTCGATCAGGTCCCCGACCTTGACCAACCCTTGTATGTCGTCGTCGGGAATGGACAGATCGAATTCCTCCTCGATCCTGAACATCAGCTCGATCGCATCCAGAGAGTTCAACCCAAGGTCGCCGCGAAGCGTGTGTTCGGGGGTGATCGACGTGACGTCCTGCTTCAGCTCCTTCGCCAGCGTGGCGCGAAGTCGCCGGGCAATCTCGGTGTTGGCCGTCATACGATGGCGCCCTTTCTCGGTTAATCGTACCGTTTCAGCACGAGCGAGGAGTTGTTGCTGCCGAACCCGAACGCGTTGACGAGGGCCACCTTGATGCGGCGCTCCTGGGGCTTGGCGGCGATGCCCGAAAGCTGGCACTCGGGATCGGGATCTTCGTAGTTGATCGTGGGGTGGACCAGGCCGCTCTGAATCGCCATCGTCGTCGCGACAGCCCCGATGGAACCTGCAGCGCCCAGGGTGTGGCCGATCATGGACTTCGTGGCGCTGACCACCACCTTGCTCGCTCGTGTCTTCAGAAGGCGTCGGATTCCCCGGATTTCAACCTCATCGCCGCGGATCGTGGAGGTGGCATGGGCGTTCACGTAATCCACCTGGGCGGGAGCGAGCCGCGCGTCCCGAAGCGCCAGGGACATCGTGGCGGCCATCTCCGCCCCGTCCTCGCGCGGAATCACCATGTTGTAGGCTTCGCTCGTGGCGGCGTACCCGGCGACCTCGGCATAGATCCGCGCGCGACGCTTTCGGGCGTGGGGGAGAGACTCCAGGATCAACGCGCCGGCGCCCTCGCCCAGTACGAATCCATCGCGCCCGCGATCGAACGGCCGGGACGCCCGGCCCGGGTCATCGTTGTAGCGTGTCGACAGCGCGCGGAGGGAGCCGAAGCCCGCAAGCACCAGCGGGGTGATGCTCGCGTCCGCCCCCACGACGATCACCACGTCCGCTTGCGCGGTCCGGATGGCAACCAGGGCCTGGCCGATCGCGTGAGCGCTCGAGGAGCAGGCGGTGGAGATCGTA
>Ga0137368_10001957_pt1 | contig 22051 bp, 28 predicted proteins | sample SagtaG_13_FD_104917 | JGI IMG/M metagenome (GOLD analysis project Ga0137368, IMG submission 104917) | Vadose zone soil microbial communities from Sagehorn Ranch, Mendocino, California, USA - Sage1_L_100_16 metaG | ecosystem: Environmental > Terrestrial > Soil > Vadose zone | place: USA...
AGGTCCACTCCCTCCCACCGCCGCCGCGCGGCGGCGGATGAGCGGCAGCTATGCTTGTGGTAGCGGAGAGCGGGTCCGATGGTAGGCGTCAGCATGCAGGAGGTCCCCGACGCTGTCGTCGCGCACGGCATCGGGGGTATGGCAGGTTTGGTCCACGAAGGAGTGATCATCCATGTCCATCGACATCTCTACCATCTCCACCCCAGACCCCACGGCCGCCCGGCGCCAGGCCCGTATGGAGGCCCTCAAGCAGCAGGTCAGCTGTGAGGCGGTCATGGCGGTGCTGCCACAACTCGTGCTCGACACCATGTGCGAGCGCACCAATGCCCTGACGCGGGCGGTGCATGATCTGATGGCGCAACCGCCGGAGGATCGCTGGGAGCTCGACGCCCAGGTGAAATATCACCCCTACCGCTACCTGGTCGAGGTCGGCCGCGCCTTTGTCCGGCTGGCGGGTGAAGCCTGGCTCACGGTCGCGGACACGCATGTCCAGCCGTGTTGACCCGAGGGAGGACCTGACCATGCCACAGGTAGGCATCATCTGGTGACAGGCGCGGGCGTCAGTCGTGGCGCGGCAGTATCGCGCCGCGGTGGTCCGCGTGGCGGAGACCGCGGGCGAGGTCATTGGGAAGGTGACCGTTGAGGAAACCGATGTCCGCCGCGTCGAGCGGGCGGCGGACATGCGGGCGGCCTATGAGCGGTTTGCGGAGCTCCGGGACCTCATCAAGGTGCACGGGACGGATGACCATGACGACCGCGCACGTTGATCCGCCCCTGGCCTCCACCCGCCAGGTGCAGGACGCCCTTTTCCGCTGGTCGCATGCCTAGACCGAGCCCGGCATGCGCGTCGAGAGCACCATCATGGGGACCTGGGATGTCCTCTGGAACCCCGAGCGCTTGACGGGTCCCGAGAAAGAGGGCGAGCGATGCGCTTCCTCCGGTCTCTGAGATACACGCCTCGATCTGCATGAAAGGACGTGACGCCATGCCCGAGTCCTCACCCACACCCTCGACCTCCACGCCCGTGCGCCGGTCACGCCTCGCGAAAGCCGACCGCCCGCTCTATGACGCCCTCCACCGCCAGCCAGGTGCCGACATCCGCTGGCAGCTCCGCCGCGATCACGGCCTCAGCGATGCCGAGCTCCGCGCCGCCATGGCTGAAGAAGGCCCCTACGATGGTCTGATCTCCGACACCACCCTCGCCCGCGTGCGCCGCGTGCTGAAAATCCCCTGTGCTCCCGGGACCTCAGCGCCACCCGCACCACCCGCATCGCCGCCGGCACCATCTGCAGCCTTGTCAACCCCTCCCCCTCGCCCGCCGAGAGCAGGCCACCGGACGACCCGAACGACCACCCCCGCCACCCATCCGCCCCCCGTCCTGGAGATCCACCGGCAGGTCTTCACGCCCCCGACGCAACTCGGCGCCGAGCTCTGGGGCGTCTTCTGCGTCGACCGCGACCATCCCGATGAGGCCCACCGCCAGCCCCGTGCCATCCGCTGGGAGCGCACTGAGGCCCGGGCGAAGGGCAGCATCGAGTTCTCCCAACGCGTTGACCGGCCCTGCCAGGCCTGCCATCGCCCCCTGAACATCCACCGCTGCGACAGGTGGTAAGGCGACCCCCATGCTCACAGGGTGGCCTCTCGACCACGAGGAGGACGTGTGCACCTCCATCTGCAGGGAGGGATGGCTGTGGCCATGCCGGCTTCGGCTTGGCTCGGATGGCAAGGTCTGGCCCACGGCTATCATCTGGCACCACGGTGGAACGGCCTGCCATGGAGGCGGTGCGGCTGGAGCGAGCCATGCGTCGCGCACTGGTGGCTGAGGCCATCAAGGCGTTGTTGGAGGATGTGGAGCATGATGACACCCCATTCTCACACTCCCGCCGAAGATTACGAGGCGTTCCTGGATGCCACAGTGGGCCTCGAGTCGGCGCTGATCGAGGCCGAGCCCCGCCAGGCGCCGGCCGACCGCTTCGTGGTGGACGATGATCACAAAGCCGATTGGGCGCTCAGAAAGCTCGCGCAGCTCGATGCCCACAAGCGCGAGCGTGGCGCCTTTGCGGCGGCGGAGATCGAGCGCCTGCCAGGCCTGGAGGCGCTCGAAGACCGCCAGACCGAGCGTTTCGCCGAATACCTCACCACCCTCCTGCGGCCATACTACGACCAGCTCAAGGCAGAGGGCAAGGTCAGCGCCCGCCACAAGGGCTATCGGCTGCCACATGGCACGCTGACCGCGCGTCAGGCGCCGATTGAATGGGAGGTGGATGAGACGAAGCTCCTGGCGTGGGCCGAGGCCACGGACCCAGAGACACTGGTGCGGGTCAAGAAAGCGCCAGCCTGGCACGTCATCAAGCCGAAGCTCATCCCGGCGAGTGACGATCCGCTGGCCGAGGCGACGATGGAGGTGATCGACACGCGAACGGGGGAGGTCCGGGTGGTCCCCGTGCCTGGGGTGCGGGTGAAGGCAGGCCCGCGCGAGGTGTTCACCCCGAAGCCGGCGCTGGCCCCATGACATCACCCTGATCGCCATCGAGGTGCGTGTTCGGCTCGTATCTGAAGCGAGCCGGGGCACCCACCCCGGCAAGACCGGACCGCCGGTGATCGAGACCACCACGGGGGACGTGCTGGCGTGGATCCGCGTTGACCGCCTCCCCTACGACATCATGACCATCGAGGCCCTCGACGAGGGGCTGACAGGAGGTGACCCATGACGACGAGCATCAACCCGCGCCCGGCCAAGCGCATGCAGCGTAAAGTCCGCATCCTCCTGTGGGGGAAACCAGGATCAGGGAAAACGTTGACAGCCTTGAAGCTCGCCCGCGACCTGGCCGGCCCGGGGGGCACCATCTGCGTCATCGATACGGACTTCGAGGCCTCGACGCTGTATGCCGACGCGCACCGCTTCGACATCCAGCCCCTGGACCCGCCCTTCGAGCCCGATCGCTTCACCGAGGTCCTCAGGCAGCTGAGCCCGCACTACGACGTCGTAGTGCTCGATACCGGCACGCACGAGTGGACCGGCGAGGGCGGCTGCCTGGAGATCCGGGACCGCGAGGCCCTCCGGCTCAAGGACAATAGCTGGGCGGCCTGGGCCAAGGTGACCCCGGCCCACCAGCGCTTTCTCGAGGCCCTCATGCGCTGCCCGGCGCATCTCATCGTCACGCTCAGGGCGAGGACCGTGACGGAGCCGGTCAAGAACGAGAAGACGGGCAAGATGGAGATCGTCGACCTGGGGCTCTTCCCGCAGCAGCGCTATGATGGCGAAGAGTTTGTCTATGGCTTGGACATCAGCGGCCGCCTCGATCCCGAGGGCGACGGCGTACGCCTCACGATCACCAACACGCGTTATGGGCACTGGCAGGGGGCGAGCTTCCTCAACCCGGACGAGGCCCTGGGCGTGGAGCTGGCGACCTGGCTCAACCAGGGCGTGGCACCCACCGCGCCAGGGTTCCCAGCGGGACGCGAGATCCCGCTGGGAACCCGGCCGCCGCCATCGGTCGAGCCCCACGAGTCGCCTGGGGTCATCGATGACCAGGAGCGGACCGGCGTCGATGCGCGTCTGTTCCTGCCCACGAGACAACCTCCAGGGGCACCCCCAGGCGAGCGGCCACGGCGAGCGCCCCAGCGCGAGGACCCGCCCCCGGACCCTGGTCGCCGGACGCCCCCTCAGACCCGTGGTGAGGTGCTCGGCGCCATCACCACCGAGCTCTTTCGCCTGGTGCCCGGGCGTGGCGACGACGGGCGTCAGCAACGCATAGCGCTCCTGGAGGAGTGCTTCGGCAAGCCGACCATGCGCGAGGTGGCCACGCTCGCCGACGATGTCTTGGAGGCGGGGCTCCAGCGACTGCTGGCCAAGGGGGAGGGCCGTCCCATGACCACCCGGCGCCGGCGGGAGCGTGAACCGGGGGAGGAGGGGTGAAACCATGCCGCTGGTGACCCTCGGCGGTGAGGTCGGCGCTCGCGATGTCGGCTGCGCGGGGCTCGACGACCCCCTGCTGGCCCATGGGGTCTGGGACCTGGAGGAGGCTCCCGTCGACTGGCCGCCAGAGGCCTGGCTGGTAGAGCAGGCCCGTCGGCACATCCGCCGCTCCCGCGTCGCCCTCCTGGCCGTGGAGGTGTTCCACTGGCGGCCCGCATCCGGGCCCGTGAGCGGATGTGGCCCCCATGCTCGGCCGGGTCGATCAGGGCGGCAGCGAGCCCGCCCCCCTGTGCCACGGCCACGGGCGTGGGGACGGCTCGCGTGATCCAGGGGCCGTTCCGTCACGCGGCCTCGTCGAGGAGGACACTATGCCACGCCGATTGCGGCACACCATTCGCCACACTGAGCAGATCTGTCGCGGCTGCTGGGAGGTCCGGACGCAGACGGAGGACGGGCATCGGTTCACCGCCTTCGGCGTCACGCGCCAGCAGGCCATCTTCCGTGTCCACCACAAAGCCAAGGCGTACGGTCGGTATGCCTACCCGACCGCCGCCGCACGCGAGGGGAGAGACGACGTGGCCCACCGCATCGTGACGTTCGTCCAGGATGGCTCGCGCGCCTATCACCAGCCCTGTGCGGCGTCTATGGCGCTGAGCCGCGAGGCGATGTATTGCGACGTCTGGAGCGTCGAATCCCTCCCGCCGGACCTCCGCTGCGCGGCGTGCGGCCGCGCCATCGCCCCGCCTCTGCCGGCGTCCTCGGACAAGGCTGAGCCGCCCAGCGGGGCGTGAAGGCACGCCGCAGAGCCCCATGTCGATCGCCATGAGGTGACGGCGCCGTGGTTCCTGGAATGCCGCACGGGCTGACAGCGGTGGCGGCCGGCACCGACCACCCCGGCGGGTGCTCCTGGCCGGCCGCGATGGGCGCCGCCGACGCCGCTCCGCGACCGAGAGCCCCTCCGCGGCGTTCGCGGCATCATCCCCCCTGCCGTGGTCCTCCGCACCGCTCCGGAACGCCCCCCAAGGGCTCCACAGCGTGGCCTCACGACCTCCCAATGCCGGACGAAGTGGGGTTCCAGGAGCAACCGCCGTCATGTTGTGCTCGACATGACGGCGGTTGCTCCCGGAACCCCACCCTGGTGCAGCGTTCATGTCGCGGGGGTGGCAGGTCTCATCCACCTGCGACCCCCTTTGTTGTGTGTCACCACCATGGACGGTGGCGTCTAGGGGGCTCAATGGCGCTGATCCCCTTCGCTTCACGCTGGAGAGGTCCGCCCCGGATCACACAGGGCCGGCAGAGGCGCCGACCGTCGAGCCATATCCACTTTTCCTTCGAGCCACAATCCGGGCAGGGGTCGCCCAGCTCCTCAGGGGGATCACGGTCGGCCACAGACTGTTCAGGGTGGTCGCGGAGGCGATCGCGGTCTTTCATCCTGATGGCTCGTGATGTGCCAAACCGCTCCGCGCTCGGGCTCTTGCCGGGCTGCGCGCTGGCGTCGTGCCTCCAGAGGAACACGCGCGTGACGCCTCACCGGGTCAGGCGAGGCATTGCGATGTCGCGCCTATCCGACCAGCGATGGGGGAATGGTCGCGCAATCAGGCGCTTCGCGCGGCTCAAACGCGTCGCCCACCGTCCACGGCTTCCCCTGGCGCTTCTCGACAAAGAAGCTCAGCCCTGACACCTTCGGGAGCATCGCTTGCCAGGCCGTCCAGGTGGCGGGTCGCGACCTCCCCACGCTGGAGCCAGACGTGAATTGCCGCTTCGCGGATGCCTTGACCGTCAGCCATCCCTGCCATTCAAGACCATTCCGGGTGTCGGCCGTGGTGAGGGGTTGAGGCGTGAGGGCCGTGGTGAACTCATGATCCTGTTCGATCACGTAGGCGTGTGGTTGGTCCGGGATGATGCGCCTTGAAACATAGTCAAACATCGTGCGCTTCGAAAAATCGTCGGTGCCACAGCGGGTAAAAGCCGCGTGTCAGAATTTCAGCACGGCGGCCTCGGCTTCTTGCTCGAGCGATGCGGCGTCGGCACGCACGGAGGCCGTGAGGATCGTCGTTTCGAGCCACACCGCGGCGAGACGGACGATCGGCATCAGTCGCACAGCTGTCCTCCGGTCTTTCCTGGCCGTCCTTGGCTGCCCCAGGGCGATGACGTGGGCCTCGGCGGCGGGCTTGCCTGTCGAGCCAGCGCACCACATCCTGGCGGATCGTGATCGTCGGCGAGTCCATGCCGACTCTCATGCCCTACGGCTTCGGTGGCGTGGCCTCAGGTGTCCCCTCTGGCGGCTGCCCGGCGCCGGCCTTGGCTTTGTCCTTCGCCGCCGCCGAGGTGGCCGAATAGACGCCAAACCCCCCATACGCCGCAGGGAGCAAGATGCACCCCCCACAATTCAGGCCGACCGCCAGCACGAGTACGACGACTCCTAGCGCTTTCCACATGGTTATTCTCCCATGGCCTGTAGGGTCAACGGTTTCGTGAGCAGCACGGTACAGAGGCTGCCACTCGCGACCTCAATCGTCGGTCGCGTATCCATCGCTCGCCCCGCCCGCTGTTGCGCCACCTGGTTCGCAATCCCGGCGATCCCACTGCCCACCTGTCCGGCCGGCCCCAGGCCTGCGGCCCCCGTCTGCACGGCCTGGACGCCGCCACGTAAGGCCCCCCCGATGAACACCGCGCCGAACAACCGCCACCAGTGTTGATTGACCTTCCCCGTGAGCCCCGCCACACCCTGTTGATCCGTGATGAGCGCTTGCCCGAGGTCGACGGAGCGGCCATCGGGCAGCGCCAGGGTGAGTGAGATGGTCGGCAACCGTTCGTTGCCGTAGAGCAGGGCGCTACTCTGATCGTGGCCAAGGATCGTGCTGTTCTGCGGGATCAAGAGATGATGCCCGGTGGCGGTGTCATAGATATTCGTGCGCACCTTCGCGGTCAAATAGCCTTCGACATCCGAATTGATCGCCGTTTCCACCACACACGGAATTTTCGTCGCGCCTGGCGCGAGTGTATACGTATGGGCCGCGGGATGCTCCTCCGGCTTCACCTCATGACTGATGAACAGCATGTCGCCATGCTTTGGCTTGGGGGCTGGCGCGACGGTCGGCTTCGTGGTTCCCGGTGGTGGCGTTTGCGGGCGATTCTTCAGGGCTGCGATCTCTGCGCGTTGCTGTGCCAGTTCAGCTTGGACCAGAGCCCAGCGTTCGGCATTGAGATCGCGCACGGGGGGCAGTGATTTGTGATCTTGTTCCTCGACGGGATAGCGGATCTGCTGCTTCAGCCACGGCGGGCCGGTCAGGCTGTCCCGGTCAACAAACGATTGCACGCGCTGAAACCCGCCCTGTTTCACGAAGATGTAAGCCCCTGCGGTCAGACCGGCGAGGAGGAGCAGGAGCATCCAGATCAACCCCAGTCGAATGCGGGTGACCCGCGGGTAGGGCACGTCATCGAGCTGCGGGCCGCGCATCGCTCACTCCTTTCCGGCCATCGTCCCAGCGGTCGGAGGCCATACGGGACACGCCTCGCTGCCCGGACAATCAATGGTGATGGGGCTTCTCCGCGTAATGCGGACGACCTCCGCTGATTTCCCAATGCCCATCCGCAATTCAGCGACGGAGAAGATCCGGTCGACGACCAGGACATTCTTATACTGCCGACTGTTGGTCAGCTCTGGGCCATTCGCCCCCATGAGCCGTAGCATAGGCGCATCGGCATACTGGCTTTGGACCGGTAAGAGGATATACACTTTGCGTCCGTCGTCGACCACCTGGCGCGGCTTCCAGACGGGCCCCCCCTCCTGAGGATCGATCTGATAGCCCACGTGATACCGCTGCGGTTGCGAGGCGTCAGGCAGGATCATGGGCTTGGTGGCGAGTTTCGCTGGCTTCGGTTCGGCCGGGTAGGTGAAGCGCACGGCGCGGATGGGGGTGCTCTGCACACTCTGACAGGTGAGGTAGTAGGTACGCTTCGTCGTGGTGACCACGAGCCCCATCATGAGGCCTGGCTGTGTGGCGGTGAGAAACACATGCGGCCTCGCCTGGGCGTCACTTCCAGAGCCTCCCTCTTTGACTTCCCAGCCTGGCCCCTCTTGCCCTTCCACGGGCGCGCGATCCCCACCAACCACATTGCGCACCACCTCGCCCACCCCGAGGACGACATCCGCAGGCACACCCATGGGCACCAGGACCTTATAGGCCACCCCCTCTGTATAGGCGTAGACTTTCTCCGCTGGAGACGCGGGACGGTCGCCCGTCGGCGCGAGGTCTGTCGACTCATCGGGCGTCGGGGATTCAGCCACGGGTGTCGGGGCGGACCACGTGGTGAGATCGTCAGGCAGTGGAGGGTTGGCCCCCTGTGGGGGGGTCACCTCCGCACAGCCGGCGAGCAGGCATAGGATCACGAGAGCGAGCATCCATCGGGACATAACCGCTCCTTACGGCTGCATGGTAATGTCGAAGGCGTTGATGCAGAGCCCGAGGCGGTTCTCCAGCAACGCCGCCTGCGTGGCAGGTGTGGTGCGTTGCACCGTGAATGTCCCCGTCCACAGCTGTGCTTTTTGGGGCTGTGCGGGCTCGGTGGTGGTCTCGCTCCACAGCACCTGGAAACTCAGGGGTGACGGGGTCTTCGTGAGACTTTTAATGTCCACGGCGACGAGCTTCTTTGATCCGGGGGCAAACGGCTTCTCATGGTCCTCATAGCCCTGCAACGCGTGGCGGGCGAGCCCGCAGGTATGGGCATACGCCCAGCGCCACTCCGCTTTCGCCAACACCGGATCAGTGCCCCGCCAGCGCACCTTGCGCACCCATTCCGCGAGCATGTCCATCCAGTGGCCCTCCTGGGGCTCATAGCTCATCAGGTCTTGGGGCAACCCCAGATTCACCACCTTGCCGTCCTCGTTGACCTGCACCACCTGCACGAAGGCCCGCACCTGCGTGCGCTGGTACGCGAACCAGAGCAGGCCCCCGAGCAAGAGGATGATCAGGCCGATGAGCGCCCAGGCCAGGCACTGCCAGTGCCAGGCGCGGCGCTCGGCGGTGCCATCGCGTTGCTGAATAATCTCATAGGCGGCCTGGATCTGCGCGAACTCCGAGGCCGGCCCGTCGGGAGCTGTGGTCATGGTCCTTCCCCTCCTTACGTGATTGACTTCTGGGCCTCGCGGGTCGCGACGCGCTCGGCCCGATAGGCTTGCACCATGTTCACGGCCGAACGGCCCGCGCCGTACAGCTCTCGCGCGGCGGCCGTCCCCGCCCAGCGCCAGCGCCATCCCACGCCCGCCAATCGTGGCCGCCCGCTTGGGAATTTCCCAGGCCAGGATGGCGAAGATGATGGCGACGATGACCATCATGATCGAGGAGTACTGCGTGGGATCCCCGCCAGGTGTGGTATTCGGCGTGAAGATGCCAAAGAGCGGCACGCCGATGCCGACGACCGCCGTGGTGAGCATCACTCGGACCAGGCTCGCCGTGATCCACGCGATGGACAGCTCGGAGATGAAGGCGACATGGGTGAGCACGCCCCAGGGCAGGAGCACGGCTGAGGCCATGACGGCCAGCTTGAATTCGATGAGGGTCAGGATCATCGCCACGGCCACGAAGGCAAAGGCGAGCACCACGAGCCAATAGACGGCGAGATAGGTGTCCACGGTCCAGAAGTGAATCCCGCGATTGAGGGCGCCGCTGATCCCACTGCCATAGGCCGCGATGAATTGTTGGATGGGATAGGCGGCGGCGAACCCGGCATCGATGATCGTGGAGGGGTGGAGCATGTCCGCCACGGTGAGCGTCTGCCCCCCGGTGCCCGCCAGCCCCCACTGAATGAACGTCAGGAACGCCGCGAACGTTAAGCCGTAGAGATTATAGACGAGCCAGTAAAACACGCTGATGCGCAGGACCGCCCAGAGGAAGGACGCCAGGGTATCGCCAACCTGGGCCCCTCCCATGACGACGGCAGGCATGTGGGTGTAGAAGTAGATGATGCCGAACACGCTCAGCAGCGCGAGCGATGAGGCGGCGAGGGCGACAAATCCGCCATCAATGGCGGCAGCGAAGGTGGCGACGATCTGATCTAAGACGGCAGAATTCATCGCACCCCTCTCCGTTCCCCGCAGCGAGCGACCAGCGCCGTGGCCAACGAGACGAGCGGCCAGACGAAGAAGACATGCGCGAGGGCCACGGCCAGCGCGATCATGGTCATGACCAGCGCGAACGCCGCTGATGATGGCCTCATCGCGCCTTGGAGGCGAGCGACGATCATAGGCCAGAGCAGATACGACCACGCGACCGCGAGCTCAACGGCATCGCAGACCAGGGATTTCCTGCTCAACATCGCTCACATCTCCTTGGACGTGTCCTCATTGCGGTTGTGGGTGGTCGGCGAGAATCTCCTGGTCGATGTTCTCCAGACTTTGCTCGATGAGGGGACCACTGATGCCCTCAATCGAACGGGCCCGGTCAAACGTGGCGTTCTGCGCCTGCAGATTGGCGAGGACCTGGGCGATCTTCGCCTGCGCTTGCCCGGCCGCCTGCGCCCCCTGCAGATTCCCCACCAGGTTCTGGATCGTGCCATAGATGCCGACGATATGGTCGACGGTATGGGCCACCGTCGTCAGGAGCGTTTGCGTGCGCAACGCGTCGGCATGCGCCTGCCAGACATACCTCCGAATGGTCTGGATGGTGACGACGAGGTCGGTGCTATTATGAGGGGCGCTGTCGAGTGAGAAGAGGGTCGTGATCTGCCCCTCGAGGCTTTCCAGATCCCAGGCCAAACCCTGCGCGTTGCTGGCGAGCCCCTGCAGCGTGGCCAGGTCATCCATAAAGGTGCCATCATCCAGGACAAAGGCATCGACCGCCAGGAGATCGAGGAGCTGGTTGGCCACGATGAGGATCGACTGCACCGCCGAAATCGTATTCTGGGTCAGATTGGCGGCGTCGATGACCGGCAGCTGGGCCTGCGCAGCCGTCGCCACCGCCAGGCTAATCAGCCACGTCAATATCAGCCGTTTCATCCACATGCGAAGCCCCCTCTTCGATCTGTGCTGCTGCCTCAGGGAAGCCTTGCGCCCGAAGCCACGCGGCGGCGAAGCCTTCCCATCCTTCGCGCTGCAAGATCTCGTCCATGCGCTGATGATCCTCCGCCCGATTCCGCCCGATCATGGCGAGGGTGAGCGGGGAGAGATGCAGGCTCAACAGGCGCTTGCCGATCTGTTCCACGGTGTAGTAACACTCCCGTTGTGGCCGCGCGGTGGAGATGAGCTGGAGTTCCTCCGCATTGAGCCCCATACGGTGATAGATCTCCGCCAGCTGCGGCGTGCGGGCGGCCGGATTCGGCAGAATGAAGCGCGTCGGGCAACTCTCAAGCAGGAGTGACCCTAGTTTGATGCTAAACACCTGCACCAGCGAATGCGTGAAGAAGCCCATGGAGACGCCCTTCTTGGCCTTCGTGACGATCCACTCCTTGCCCTTCTCCTCATAGTCCGGCAACGCCCAGGTCACGGCGGCATCATCCATCAAGAGGAGGGTCGGATGACTGGTGTCAAAGCGTTCCTCCAGGCGATGAAAGACATAGCTCATGACGGGCGTCACCGCCGCCGGCATGGTGAGCAAGGTTTCCTGCTCAAAGGTCTGGATCGGTCCGTCCTGGATGTTGTCATGATCGGCATCGAGGAGGTGGCCGAATTTCCCCCCCGCCGTAAAGGGCTCAAGCGCCTGCAGCACTTGCAGATGGAGTGCCAGGATGTGCTCTTGCCATTCCGGACGTTTGGTGGGGGCGACGTTGACGCGATTGCTTTGCGCCTTCAGCGCATACCAAAGCTGCGTCATGGTCCGCTGCGAGGCCGGCAGGGCGGCCAGCTTGTCGAGCCCGGTGTCGAGATAGGCCGTCACGCCGGGATGCTTCTCCACCCCGGCCGGCGTCAGGATCGTGGTCGTGAGCCACTCCGCCCGCCAGCTCCGCTTGATCGGAACCTCGATATCACGCAGGGGTTGGAGCCCGACGCGGGCGGAGCCGAGGTCATACCAGTGCCCGCCCAAACAGAGTGTCAGGCAGCGGTCAGTCTTCCCGACATCCAGGCAGAAGGCTTGCTTCCGTGGACTCTTCAGCCACTGCACCTGCTGCACGCCCAACAAGGTACTCTTGCCGGAGCGCGTGGGTCCGAGAACCATAAAGTGGCCATTATCCAGGACGTGGTTCACCACCCGCACCAGCGTCGAGCCCTCGGTATGGGCGAGAAACCACGGACCTTCCTGGAGATACTCATCGCGCGCCGGGCCAGGCCAGGCGGCATTCAGCCCTGGACAGAGATGCGCCAGGGTGAGGCTATGCTGCGGCGTGCGGCGCACGCTATCGATGCGATTGCCGGGATGGCTGGAGAGCCAGGCCGCGGTGGCGTGCTGGCGTTCGGGCGTGGTCACAAAGCCCTGCCCATCCAGCACCTGCATCACGTCCCGGAGCTTGGCATCGGCCATCTGGGGATCCGTGTCCCACACGGTCACCGTGGCGGTGAACTCGCCGAAGGCGACGATGTCGGCGCCGATCTCCTGCCGCGCCGCGTCCGCTTCAGCGGCCTTGTTCGTCGCGTCGGTATTCAACACCCGGGTCGGTTCCTTGGAGATCGTTTCGGCGATGCGTGCAAAGAGCGAGCGCTCCTGGCCCACCCACGCGCCCTGCGTCTTGCGCAAGAGCCCCGCCTGGATATGTTTGTCGAGCGCGATCCAGCGGGTACACCACCGGAAATCAAGATCTTTGTGCTCCAGCGCCCGCACCACCCCCGCAAACGACATCGGCGGGTAGGCCATGACGGAGCAGGTGCGCAGATGCCAGTCGCCGAGCTGCGGATACCAGCCCCCGAGAAAGGGCGTGTCACACAGCCGGACATCGAGATCGATGGGCAGCCACGGGCACCTGACTGGATGCCAGCGATCGGAGACGCAGTTGTGGAGGTAGGTCAGCATCTCCTCCGTGGTGAGTGGCCGCGCCATGGCCAGCATGCCCTTCAGGAGGTCCACCAGGTAATCTGACTGGTGGAGAAAGGTGAGGACAGCGGCTTCCTGCCTGGCATCGTCTGGCGCCTCGGCCGCAGCCCCGGATCGCTTCAATCCGGGGCTGCTGACCACCAGGCGTTGCAAGCGCTGTGAGCTCGAGGAGGGGGGCTGCCAGGTCAACGTCAAAAAGTAGTGGGTTTCCCGCGCGCCAGGGTCCTCGAGGATGGCGTGTCGGCGGTCTTGATCGATGAGCGCCGCGGCCGGATGCGGCCACCGCGTCTCGGGGTACGTCGTCACCCGCACGCGTTGCGCCTCGCTGTGAATCGTCCACGAGCCCCCAAGCCGCTTGAACACATTGTTGGCCTGGAGCATACGGGCGCCCTGGACCTCTTTGGTTTCACCGGCCAGATCTGGCCCACGAATGGCGTAGGTCCGCTGCAGGGCATTCGTCTGCTTGTGGAGCATGACGCCGGGGGCGGCAAGGACCCGCCAGGGGATCTTGTCCGACAGATGGGCTGCCCGCCAGCGCAGGCGTCGGCTGAATTCTTCATAGACGCTCATGGCTTACCCCGCATCGTAGAACGAGCGATATTTCACCGAGGCCAGCAAGACATCGTCAAATTGCACGTCCCACATCGTGAGCCACACCATGATCCCCTGCCCGACGGGCCACAGCCCCAGGGGCGCCAGCGCCCACCGGGCCGAAAAGGCCGTGAGCAGCACCAAGGCCGCATACAGGCAGACCACCACCCATAGCGCCGACCAGAGCCGTGGGGCGCCCCAGGTGAGAATGCGTTCCCAGAGCGCTCGATGGATCGGCGATTCATACCCCTCGATCAGCTCTCTGCCGGCGGTCATCGGCCCTCTCCTCTCCTATGGCAGCAAGCCTCCCCCAACGAGACCGAGGGCCCCCAGCATGGTTACGCCCCCGCCCAGGAGCCCCGCCTTGACGAAGAACGAGACGCTCCCGGCCAGGATGTGGCTGAAGGGGTTATCGAACAAGGAGCCGACATAGCCCGCCAGGCCCACGAGGCCGATGATCAGCCCGAGCCCCACTACAAAGGTCTGAAAGGTCGCGAGGAAGCCATCAAGGGGAATTCCTAAGCCACCAGCATGGGCCTTTGGCACCATCACGAGGCTCATCACCGCCACCATTCCGAGGATACGAAGCATGGACTTCATCGCTTATGCCCTCCGATCTCGTATGTGAGCTGCACCATGCCCGTGATGAGCCCAAGCACGAGCAGCACCGCCATCACCACCTCGCCGACAACCATCAGCACGTAGCCCAGGATGCGTAGCCCCACCCTGGCGACGCGCCTGAGTCGCGTACGTCGCCTTGCCGTCATGGCACCACCCTCGCGTCATGCCTCCGACGCACCCATGGCGCGCAAGAGCATGGCAGCGCCCAAGATCCAGCCGACGCTAGAGCCCCCGAAGATCACCCAGATCCAGACCTCGTCGGGACGCCACCAGTCCAGCAGACACCCGAGACCCATCGCTCCCAGGAGCCCGATCAGCAGGGGGAACTCCAAAGCCTATCTCCCTATGACACGGGCAACAGCCGTGCGGCAAAATTCCGGTCGGTGCGATAGTCGCATTTCTGGGCGAGAATCGGCTTGATCCCCCCAATCCGCACGATCTCTTGATCCGCTGGCAGGTCCATCAGCTCATCCGTGGTCATGAGCGGCCGTCCATGATGCTGCAGGGACACTGACCGCCGCGTCGCCAGGATGGGTGAGCGCTGCTCCACGGGATTCTCGACGGTCCCGCTGCCCATCAGGTTCTCCGAGATGCGCTTCGCCGTGAGATCGTTGTCCGGGGTATGGAACACCTTCACGTGGCAATTCCCCCAGATCGCCGTGTGGGCGCCGTACACCTCCCACAACGACTCCAGGTCCTGCACCACGAGCAGATCCTTCTGCCCATCCCCCGCCTGCACGGCGATGCCCTTATCCACCGCCCGGGTGTAGCCGTACCAGGGCAGCTCGTCGAAACAATTGAGGAGCCGGTACTTCCAGGTCCGGACCTTGTGCTCCATCAGCCGCGTCATCGCCACATCGAGGATCACGCGATACAAGGGATGTAATCGCTCAAGCTCGAGCGGCGAGGGCGCAATCAGGTACAGCGACACCGGCCGCTCCCCATATTGAAGGTCATCGATGGCCATGTCTGACGCATCCGTACTGGCCGCCACCAAGGGATCACTATAGAGCACGAGCGGGCGTATCGTCGTCGTCCACACGCTGCTCAGCTCACGGTCCCCCGTGATGTTTTGAATCGCCCGAGTCATCGAGGTAATCGCCTGATGGATGCCTTGCGACCGGTGCGCGGTCGATGCCATCGCCTTGAGACACTCCCCGAGGCTTTTATGCTGTCGTGTCAGGAAGTCCCACACACCCGCCAGGGATTTCCGTATCGAGGTATAGAGCACATGGAGGATCGCGGTGGCCCGCAGCAGGTTTGCCAGTTCGCGAAAGTGCAAGGATGTTGAGTTCTCCCGCGCCATCTTCTCCGGGGCTCCAAGGCTCTCGCTAATGAGTTGCACATCTCCAAACTCCATCGGGGTGCCGAGGCGCACGGCATCGAGCACATTCATCCGCGTCGAGGGTTGACGTCGTGGCGTAAACCGATGCACGTCGCTAAACTGTGCGCGCCAGCCTGCCGTCACGTCGTAATTCTCCCCATCCTTCGGGTCCAGGACCAACGCACTTTCCCGCCAGGTGAGCAAGGTGGGGATGATGGTCGAGACGCCCTTCCCTGACCGTGTCGGGCCGATCAGGAGCACATGCTCAGGGCCATCATGCTGCAGATAGTGGTGGCCGTATTGGCCCAAGATCACGCCACGGCGCTCGAAGAGGCCCGCGCGCTTGATCTCGCGAGACGTGGCCCAGCGCGCACTGCCGTAGGTCGTCGGAGAGGACTGCCGCCGTCGCCCGGCGAGCAGCCTCACGGTGCCCAGGAGCGTCGGAATGCCGCCCATCACGCCCATCACCTGCCACGGATGCGCTTGCGCCCAGCCGCCCAGCCGCATGACGCCGTCGAACAGGGGCTGTCCTACCACCAGCTCCACCTCCATCGTCGGGCTTTCGCGGGTGACCGATGGGGCTGCCCGTCGTGCTGCGGGAACGTCGCATCCCGCGCTTCCTGCTCGCGCCGCAGCTGCGCGCCCATCTCGTCCGCGGTGCCGTACATCTGCTCGTAGGTGGCGATCGGGAGCGGTGGCGCGGGCTCTGCCACCGCAGGTGTCTGCTGCTGGACCACGGTTTCCAGCAGCCCCACCAGCTGGGTGATCGCCTCACGCATCGCCGCGATCTGGCCGTTGAGCTGTGTCACCCTCGCATCGATCCGCGCTTCCCAGTGCTCGCGGTCCTGTTTGGCTTGGGTGATGTACCCGACAATCACCTCTGAGAGGGTGAGCCTGTCTCTCTCGGCTTCTTGGGAGAGCTCGGCGGCCAGCATTTTGGGCAACGTGATCGGCTTGCGAACGTTCTCAGGCGCGATCGCCATCAGGGCTCCTGTGGGCGCTGCCATCCCCGGCGGCAGGTGTGGCTGTCCGGCTGGGAGGGCTCACCCCCTGCTCCGTGCCACCCAGACACAGGGGTGGGGCAGCGGTCGGTGTCTCACGATGCAGGATCGCGTGACGCACCTCACGGACACCAGGACCAGCCAACCTGTTGATCATGCACGCGGTTGTTGCTGTACACCCGGGACACACCGGCCTGAGATGTCCCAGGCAGGTGTTACATGGCCGCAGTCGGTGAGAGCGCCTGTGGAGCGTGTGGGCAGCCACGCGTTGAGACCCTCGGCCGGTCGGCATCTGGTGGTCATGGGAGCGGGCTATGCACACATCCATCAGGTCCTCACGTCACGGAGCGGGATGCCCCAGCGATCCCTCGGAGTCGTCTCGCCGTTGTCCACAGGGTTACAGCGCCATCCCATGGTCCTGCTCCTGGGTCTTCTCCCGCGACATCTGCGCCGCCTTCTCCTTGAGCGCGGCGATGCGTTCGGATAACGTGAGGGGGGCAAGCGTCTCGACGTGGATGATGCGGTTCCGGTCCTCAGCGGGCGCCGCGGCCTCATCCCGGAGGGCCTCCTCATACTCTACCGGCGAGAGCGTGCGTTGCGTACCATCGGCAAAGGTCACCTGGTCGCGCGTGCGAGGATCGTCCGGTCGTTCGAGCCGATCAGGGTCTTCCATCCCATCCTCCTTCTTGGCCTCACGCGCATGCACGTTGACGACATGCGCCACCTCATGCGTGCGCTGCCGGTCCTGCTGCCGTTCTGCGGGTGGAAGAGGTCCAAGCGTATCAGTCGCCAAGGTACGGGCCCGCGCGCGCATCCCTTGCCGCAAATACCGGGGGTGGATGTAGAGATCGTTGCCGGCCGGATCGCGACCGCGGATGATCAGATGGGTGTGCACATGGCTGGTATCGCGGTGCGTCGCCCCGATCCAGTCGACCGGCCCCAGCAGATCCCGCTCCACTTGGCGCATGAGCCGCTGGGTGTAGGCTGTCAAGTCCATCCGATCGCCATCGACCAGGCTGATGATGAGGCGGTACTGGTGGGGATCGTCGGCGGCGTCGCGGGCAAAGGTGCGGCGATCGACGGAGACGCCCTCACGGGTGAACAGGTCGGCCTCCTGACCGTCGAGGCCTTTGCCGTGTTGGAGATAGCGCAGGTGTGCCCCCGTGGTTGATGGCTTCGCCAGCCAGGACTTGATGACCGCCCCGCGACTGCCGGCCGGCGGCAACGGCACGACCACCCCACGAGCGCCAAGCTGCCGAACATTGCCAGGAAGCCGGGGACGCATGCCCTGGGCTCGCCGCATGAACCATGTGCGGAGGTCTGGATGGAGGTCATCGTCTCGATCCACAAATCGTCCCATCACGCACGCCCTCCCCGCAGGAGCTCTGGCGGTCGATGCCATGATGCTGGGCACAGCATCCCCAACCGCGTACCATCACAGGTGACCTTTGCGTGCGGATAGGGCCGCTGGAAGACCTCATCGGCGTCTCGCGCCAACACATCGGCAAACAAGGTGCCGACGTGGCGGCGTGGGCCATCGTCGACCGTCACGGTGTCATCGCCATGGACAACCAAGAGGAGGAGCCAAACGCTCATGGCCATCATGCAGGTGCCGGCGATGGTCAAACCCAGCAGATCGAGTCCAGACCGGGGCGGCGACTGATCCTCCGATCGTGACGGCCACGCGGGTGGTGGCAAGGGCTGAGACCTCATCATCGCTCCTCTATTCTCGCCAGATGAGCCATGGCGTCGCCATAGCCGAGAGGTCCGCGGTCGGCACGGGCCCAAAGTACCGCGAATCGAGCGAGCGGGGCGCTGCACTGGCGAGCACCACCTCCGACGGCCCCACGGTGAAGCAGCCACGCAGCCTGGGCAATGCGCGACCGTTCGACTCGCTCAGCACGGGGCCATACCAGTGTGCATTGATCCAGAGCCCATCATCCGTGATGCAGACGGCATCGCCAGGGAGCCCTGCGACGGGTTTCAACAGGGGCAGCCAGCGCCACTGCCAGGCGCGGACCGACGCCGGCACCGGGAGCACCACCACCATGCCTCGCTCAAGCGACGCCGGCACCCGATGCAGGCGATAGAGGCCGAGCGGCACGCTGGCGCTCACATTCAGCCGCAGCCAACCCAGACTCAGGACCATGAGCAGCAGCACGCCCACGTGGCTCACCCTCCGGGGCCATGGGCGCCAGGGCGGTGATCCATGGGGGCGGGGCGTCCCGACGTGGACCGGCCATTGACGCGGGCCGCACCCTCCCGCCTCGCCTGCGATCGTGGCCAGGCGGCGCTTCCAGGCCCTCATCGCTCGCCTCCATCGGGGTGGCCGCGGGGGGCCACGCGCGGTCGCGCCCGAGGCCCCGGTCCCTGAGACGGGCCATGGATCGTGCACCCCTCATCCGCGACGCCAGCCCCGGCCCCGGCCAGCGTCCCCCAGATCGTCTCGCCACCCTCGAGGCGTCACCGGCAACACGTCACGCGCACTGCATCTCCCGGCACGCTGGCCACTGGCTTCAAGAACGGCGTCCCTGCCCGTGCATGCCCCAGCGCATCACACGCGGGCGGCACCGGCACCACCACGAGCCTGCCACGAGCGACGTGACGCTCCGGCCACCGGAGGGACAGCCTACCAGGGACGCTGGCGGATGGATTGAAGAGCAGGACGTGGCTCATCACGAGCCGACGCCGGGGCACGCTCAGGACGTGCTGACCTCCAGCAGCGGCGTCGGACGCTCGGCGTGCAGCCGCACGACAACGTCCCGCAACGACTTGACCTGGGCCGCCAGACAGTGCGCGACCGTGGGATCATACTAGGCCGCGTCGATGAGCTGGACCTGGATCGCATCGTTCACCATGGGCCTCCTTCATCGCCACGCCGCTCGTGGCACCAGCGTGACCGACCGCGGCTCCGGCTGCAAGATGATGGGCGCACCGGTTGCCCGCCCATGTGGGGCGCGACGGTGTCCAGCCGATCCATGATCCGGTGCGTCCAGTGGGGCATGAGACGCTCCCTTTGCCTCGCCACGCGCCGTCACCCGCTCCGCAGCCGCCACCGCTGACGCCTCACCGCAGGGCTCGGCATCGCCGCCAGGACCGCGATGCCGAGAGCGAACGTGCTGCCGATGACGAGGACACCGGCCAGCAGCCGCCAAAGGAACCGCCACAGGAGCATGCTGGTGCTGTGGAGAGCAGGCATGCCACCGCCATCGCCCGCCGCCGAAAGACCATGACTCCGGGTCAGACGTCCCACGAGCCCCACCGGCGGCGAAATCCGCACCCCTTCCCATTCAAGCGAATGTAGTTCATATGCACTACAATTGTCAAGAAACAATTGCTCGTGGCACGCCGACGCGCTACACTGGCGCCATGCCGCCACCACCGACGCCGCCGCTGCGAAGGCATCCAACGTCGTTTCGCTTGAGTGAGGAAGCCTTGTCCCTCCTGGACCTCCTCGTGCGGCAGCTCGGGATCAAGCGGGCGGCCGTCCTCGAGCTCATCATTCGGGAAAAAGCCACCGCGCTCGGGTTGCGGCCCTCTCCTCCAGCCCCACCCCGCGAATCCGACTCTGACCAGGTCTGACCGACCTCTACCCGAAGCCATGCGGAAGGTATCGCCGAGCCCCTCGGCGGGATGCGTGGTGCCGCCGACGCCGCCCTAGAGGCACCCTCAGCGCTCGTCCCATCCTGTCCCCATCCCTGGAGACGTCTCCCGCGCCCCTCTGGTCCCTGGTCGAGGGGATGCTCGGAGTCCCACCTCCCCCGGGCCAGCCGCGACACGGTCGCCTCGCCCGCTGGTCCTCGCGCGAGGGACCCTCTGGGAGCCCCGCTCCCAGCGCCCGTAGACTGCGGCAGGGTGCGGGGGGGTCGTTTCCCTTACACACACTGGTCATACTGTATCAGTGCGCAAAAAAAAAGACCTCAGCCGAGCACCCGGTACTCGTAGTGCTCGCGCCCGGCCGGCGAGCGGCGGGTCTCGCGGCGAATCACCCCGCCCGCCTCGCACCTGGCAAATAGCGCCAAAAGTTCCGCACGATGGCCCAGGCATTGGCCGTCGCTCGAGCACTGATACCCGCACGTAGGGTTTGCATGCTGAACAGCTTTCGGTCCAGCCACTTGAAGAGCTGATCCAGGGCGGTCGTGGTCGTGGGCAGTGGCTTCGTCGTCCAGGCCGTCAACCGCTGCTTCTTGCGCTGCAGCGACGCAGAGCGCTTCCGGAGCCCAGGATCCGTGCGGAAGACCTCGGGCACTCGCCGCAGCCGCTGGGCGAAGGTGAATAGCCGGGGGGCCGCCAGCACATGGTCGTGTTGCGCCGGCAACGCCTGCCATTCGGCGGGGGACCCTTGTGGGTGCTGCTTGTGGTACTGCACCAGGGCTTGAGACATCCGACGTTTGGCATGGAGATGGCACGCGCCCAAGACGACGCGAGGACAGACGGCTTGCAGGGCCTTGTGGGCCGGCTGCCAGCCATCTTGCAGGGCCCCGCGTCGGCGATCGTCTGGAGAGATCGCGTGGACCTCCGTCAGGAAGGCCTGATAGAAGGCTTTGAGGGTCTCCTCGTCGCTCTGCGCCACGTCATCAATCGCCCACAGGAGCTCCTGCTGGACCATCGCGGGCACGTATGTGCGGCGCCCGGTCTCGTGCGTGAATTTCTCATCGGTGATCATGGAGCGTGGTGGAGTCAGTCCCAAGCGCCGCAACACCCGCGTGACCGGGATGAGCTGGCCCCGCCAGCGCATGAACCGCCAGTAGACCGCAGGGGCAAAGGTCGTGGGGGAGGCAGAGCTCAGCATGAGGTTGGTATGCCGAGAGCTGACGTTCATCACCAAGGCGATTTCCAGCAGGTGTTGGGCGCAGCCTGCATCGAACCGCTGGTAGCGGAGGATGAAGCTGGGCAGCACCGTAAAGACCACCTGGCAGTCGAGACAGCGCACCTGCCAGATGGGCCGTTCGTAGAGACCAGTCTGATCGCTACGGGCCGTGCGTGTATCGTGGTGGTGTCGGGTAAAGCGGCCGGTGCCGGCGCAGTTGGGATGATGCTGGAGGGTGGCATACTCCAGCAACGCCTTGGCCACCACCGCCATGGAGCGGACCCGATCCGCGGCTGCTTGGAGATACTCCTGGACCGTGAGCCCGAAGAAGATGATGGCGGTGCGGTGCTCATGTGTCCGTCGCGGCTGCTTCCTGGTAGCTTGGGTGTCTGACATCGGGCGTCCTCCCCGGTGAAGGTAGGATCTTGTGTGGAGCTATGGTCTGATCCCAACTTCCTGGGTGGATCCCCGATGTTAATGCAAGCATAAAATTCAGTACTGTGTGGGTTTTTCAACAGGCGATGTTCAGACATGCGCCCCACCATGGACAGGTGCCACGACGACAGATCCGATGCATCAGCCTAGGATAAGGATTGGTCCAGGGCTCAAGGGGGCCCATACCAACCGGAAACACGTCACCTCAGGAGGCCTTCACGGTGGGGCGGACCGTGGGGACGGTCAGTCCATGGCGGCGATCACCTGACCTGAAAGACGTGATACTCCTCCACGAGCACCTGCCAGAGCCGCGGCGGCAGGCGCTCCTGCCTGTCGGCGAGTTCGTGGAGGGGGCGCTCCAGGAGAGCGCCCTCTGCCGTCTCGCCC
>Ga0137368_10001990_pt1 | contig 21844 bp, 19 predicted proteins | sample SagtaG_13_FD_104917 | JGI IMG/M metagenome (GOLD analysis project Ga0137368, IMG submission 104917) | Vadose zone soil microbial communities from Sagehorn Ranch, Mendocino, California, USA - Sage1_L_100_16 metaG | ecosystem: Environmental > Terrestrial > Soil > Vadose zone | place: USA...
AAATCAGAACACGTGAGATTGGTACAGTACCGCGCGCGTAAGCAAGCGGCCGTCTCATAAGTCAGCCGCTTGCTTACGCGCGCGGTACTGTACCAGCGTCCCGATGTAGCGTGTTTCGATTTAGTCTCACCTGCTTGTTCCGACTTAAAAGATTAGTTTGAGAGCCAACTGTCCGATGCGCGGGTCGAAAGCTCCGCGCGGGTTTCCGAAATCGGCGCGTCGCGTGAGGCTCGCGCCGGATGCGCTCGCCACAGTAACGTTGTACAGCTGGCCGTTGAAGCTGGAGACGTTCACCCGGTTGAAGAGGTTGAAGAACTCGGCGATGAATTGCAGCCGGCGCCTCTCGGTAAAGTAGAAGGTCTTCGTCGTGCGGAAGTCGAAGCTGACGAAGTGGCCCGTGTAAAACGAGTTGCGCCCGAAGCCCGGCGCGCGATCCGAGTTGCGGTTGCCGTCGTTGTTGAGGTCGACGTTGGCGGCGAGCCTTGCCGAGTAGGGCAGATTGCTGCTCGCCTGGAAGATGCCGCCCAACTCCCAGCCGCCGACGATCACGCGGGCAGGGCCATGCAAGCCCTTGAAATAATCCAGGTCCCACAGGCCGCTCACCACCACGCGCTGCGGGACGTTGGCGGCGCCAGGGCCTCGCTCGTCGCTGAGCAGCAAGCCCTGCTGCGCCTGTTTCGCGTCGTCGCCAGCGTTGGCGGTCACCACCGAGGTCGCGTCCGGCGCGTCGTCAATCACCTTCGAGAAGGTGTAAGAGAAGAGGAATTGGTAATGCTGCGCGAATCGCTTGTTAACCTGCAGGATGAGCGCGTTATAGCTGGAATTGGCGTTGCTCTCGAACTGACTGATGCGGCCGAAGAGATCGCCGATTCTGCCGATGGGCCGGGTCGGGCTGGTCGGGCCCGGGCGCCGCAGGAAGGTCGGGACGATGGCGCCCGCAATCGGCGTCGCTACGGGCGGCAGCAGGTTGATGTCGCCCGTCCGCTGCAAGTGGCGGCCCTGGACTGATAAATACGAAACGCCGACCGAAAGATCGTTGGTTAGTCCGTACTCGACGCCGAAATTGCCCTGCGTCGTGTATGGCTGCTGATAGTCGGGCTCGAAGACGAACAGGTTCACCGCCGGCCGCTGTCCGCCACCTAAAATATCGGCGATGCTGCTGTAGCGGAACGGGTAGACCAACTTAGGGTCGGTAGGATTGGTCAGCGTGACGCTGATCGAGTTGAGACCATTGTTGGAGTGCGCCGTGCCGATCGCGATCGCCGGCGTGCGACCATAAAACAGGCCGTAGCCGCCGCGCCCATAATCCTCGCACGCAAGCCAGATATTTACCATCGCGCGACCAGTCGAATCCGAAGATGCGGTCGGTTTCAAACTCAGTTCAATTCTCACAATCTCCCCACAATTTGCGCGCTTATCCGCAGGTCGTTTGTCATTTCTCGAACCACCTCGGCGCCTTAGTTCGCTCACGTACCGACAGAGAGAGCGACAGGGCTTATTTTCCTCCTTCGGAGCGCTTCGAATAACGCCCCAATCTCCAAGTTCAGCAAGGAGGCGAGTGATGGAAGTCTACGAGGCCGTGCGGACAGTACTGGCAGTGCGAAGTTACCAGGAAAAGGCTGTCCCGCCGGACGTCATCCGGCGCATTGTCGAAGCGGGACGTCTGACTGGAAGCGCTATGAACAGCCAACCCTGAGATTTCATCGTCGTCGAAGACCGCGATGCGTTGCGCCGATTGGGCGCGTTGGCGCGAACCGGGCCTTATGTCGCGCAGGCGCCGCTGGCGATCGTGGTGGCGATCGAGAGGACGAGATTTTCGGTCTCCGATGCGAGCCGGGCGATTCAATCTATGATCTTGATGGCGTGGTCAGAAGGGGTCGGCTCGAACTGGGTGGGCTTCCTGAATTTGAACGAGGTCAAGCCGTTTCTGAGAATCCCGGAAGATCTGGACGTGCTGGCGATTGTTTCATTCGGCTATCCGGCTCAGGCCGTAGGCAAGGGCCAGAAGCGGCGCAAGCCGCTCTCCGAGGTGGCCCACCGCGAGCAGTTCGGACAGCCCTTCGAATAATGAGGCGTATTTCAATGCTACTCGCGGGGGACGTTGGCGGTACAAAAACAGACCTGGCGATCTTCTCGAATGAAGCCGGGCCGCATGCGCCGCTCGCTCGGGCGGAAGTCCGTAGCGCCGACTACCCCAGCCTGCAGGCTCTGGCGAGAGAGTTTCTTACGAAAGCGCCCATGCCGGTCGACCGAGCCTGTTTCGCCGTCGCCGGCCCGGTCATCGACGGGCGAGCCAAGACCACCAACTTGCCCTGGGTGATGGATGAAGTTTCGCTCGCAAAGGAATTGAATCTCAGATCCGTACATCTGATGAACGATCTGGAGGCGATCGCCGAGGCAATCCCCATTTTACGAGAAAGCGACGTGCGCACGTTGAATGCAGGGCGCCCAGTACCGAAAGGCGCCATCGGCGTCATCGCGCCGGGTACCGGTCTGGGCGAATCATTTCTCACCTGGGACGGATCACGTTATGTCGCTCACAGCTCTGAGGGCGGTCATGCGGATTTTGCGCCGACGGAAGAGCGACAGATCGGCCTGCTCCGGCGCATGCTCAAGCGATTCGACCACGTGAGCGTCGAACATGTCTGCTCCGGAATTGGAATCCCAAACATTTATGAATATCTTCGCGACATCGAGCAGGTCCCGGAGACGCCCGAAGTCGCTCAATTAATCGCTTCCGCAAGAGATCCCTCGGTGGTAATCATCGCTTCCGCCTACGACCCACACAGCACAAGCAAATTATGCGCGGCGACATTAGACATGTTTGTTTCAATTCTTGCGAGTGAGGCGGCCAATCTGGCGCTGAAGATCTTTGCGACCGGCGGCGTCTACCTGGCGGGCGGCGTCCCTATGCGCGCGCTGAAAGCGCTGCAGACTCCTCGCTTCATGGAATCCTTTAAGCGGAAGGGACGCCTCAGTGAACTGATGGAGCGCATCCCGATCCATGTAGTCATCATTCGCGCCGCATTGATCGGGGCCGCGGCGTATGGGCTTGAGAGATTCAAGGACGGATCGGTATGAACGGTCGCACGGGCAAACAACTTGGCGTCATTATTTGCTGGCGTCAAACAAGCAAGGAGCCGGCGCTAACAATTTGGCGCCAAAGGAGGGGCCACAATGAAAGCCACGCAACTACTTCACGACTTGGGCCAGAGCCTCTGGCTGGACTACATCACGCGCGACTTGCTGGATAGCGGCGCGCTCAAACGATACATCGACGAGCTTTCGGTCACGGGGCTCACCTCGAATCCGACGATTTTCGACCACGCGATCAAGAACAGCGCGGCGTATGACTCGGCGATCATCGATAAGTTAAGACAGGGCAAGTCGGGCGAGGCGCTCTTCTTCGAGTTGGCGCTGGAAGACATCACTCGGGCGGCCGATCTCTTTCGGCCTATTTACGAAGAGACGAACGGCGTGGACGGGTGGGTGTCGTTGGAAGTGTCGCCGCTTCTGGCCTACGACACGGCCAGCACTATCGCCGAAGCGAAGGATTTGTTCGCGCGGGCCGCGCGTCCCAACGTGTTGATCAAGATTCCCGGGACGAAGGAAGGCCTTCCCGCGATCGAGGAGGCGATCTTTTCCGGCGTGCCCGTCAATGTCACTCTCTTGTTCTCTCGCGAGCAATACCTGGCGGCGGCCGAGGCGTTCCTGCGCGGCATCGAGCGACGCATCGCCGACGGACTCAATCCCGATGTCGGCTCCGTGGCGTCGCTCTTCGTCAGCCGCTGGGACGTCGCCGTCGCGGGAAAGACGCCCGGGGCGCTCCGCGACCAACTCGGCATCGCAATCGCTAAACGTACCTACAAGGCGGCACACGATCTTCTTAACTCTCCGCGCTGGGAGCGCGTCTACAACCTCGGCGCCCGTCCGCAACGCCTGTTGTGGGCCAGCACGGGAACTAAGGATCCCAAGGCCTCCGACATTCTTTACGTCAAGGCCATCGCGGCGCCTTTCACCGTGAACACCATGCCTGAGGGCACATTGAAAGCCCTTGCCGCCCACACCGAGATTGGCGAATTGCTGCCGGCGGGCGGCGGTGATTGCGAAGAAGTGGTGGCGCAGTTCGCCAAGGCAGGCATCGACGTCGATGCCCTGGCGGCTCAGCTTCAGGAGGAAGGAGACAAGTCCTTCGTGAAGTCGTGGAACGATCTGATGTCAGTGATCTCCTCCAAGTGCGCCTTGCTTGATAAGAGCGGCGCTATGAAATCCGCAGGTTAGAGCGGTTTTCAGATGTATGAAGGTTGTTAGCCACAGAGCACACAGAGAGCACAGAGAAATGATTATATTCTCTGTGCTCTCTGTGTGCTCTGTGGCTAACAACCTTCATACATCTGAAAACCGGAATAAGGAGTACGAATAATGACAAATCCCGAACAACCAAACGCGAAACGGCCGGCGATCAAACGCCAGGCGTGGGATGCGCTCGATGCGCACTACAAAAAGGCGTCGAAGCCGCATCTGCGACAGCTCTTCGCGGAAGATCCGATGCGCGGCGAGCGGATGGCGATAGAGGCCGTGGGCATCTATTTGGACTACTCCAAGAATCGCATTACCTACGAGACGCTCAAGCTTCTTCTTCGACTCGCCGAGCAGTCCGGCCTGCAATCACGAATCGAGGCGATGTTTCGTGGGGAGAAAATCAACGTCACAGAGAAGCGTGCTGTGTCGCATGTGGCGCTACGCGCCCCGAAAGGGGCGTCCATCATTGTGGACGGAGAGAACGTCGTGCCGAAGGTCCACTCCGTGCTCGACAAGATGGCCGATTTTTCAGTCCGCCTGCGGATCGGCGCCTGGAAAGGACACACCGGAAAGCGCATTCGCAACGTCATTAACATAGGGATAGGCGGCTCCGATCTCGGGCCGGTCATGGCCTACGAGGCGTTGAAAGCTTACAGCGATCGCGCTATGACGTTCAGGTTCGTTTCCAACGTTGACGGCGCGGACTTCGCTGACGCGGTTCATGATCTAGACCCGGCGGAGACCCTCTTCATCATCTGTTCAAAGACTTTCAAGACGCTCGAGACCATGACGAACGCCCACACGGCTCGCGCCTGGTCGCTCGCGGGGCTGGGAGGCGACGAAAAGTCGATCGAGAAGCACTTCGTCGCTGTTTCGACTAATGCGGCGGAAGTGTCGAAGTTCGGCATTGACACCGCCAACATGTTCGAGTTCTGGGATTGGGTCGGCGGCCGCTACTCGATGGATTCAGCCATTGGCCTTTCGACGATGATCGCCATCGGCCCGGATAACTTCCGCGCCATGCTGGACGGCTTCCACCAGATGGATGAGCATTTCCGGACCACTCCGTCCGAGCGCAACATGCCAGTGCTGATGGCTCTGCTCTCTATTTGGTACAACGACTTTTTCGGCGCGGAAACTGTCGCCGTCCTGCCTTACAGCCAATATTTGAAGCGGTTCCCGGCGTACCTGCAGCAGTTGACGATGGAGAGCAACGGCAAGCATGTCACGCTCGACGGAACCGAAGTCAACCGCCAAACCGGCCCCGTCTACTGGGGAGAGCCCGGAACGAACGGGCAGCACTCGTTCTACCAGTTGCTCCATCAAGGAACCAGGCTCGTCCCTTGCGACTTCATCGCATTCGCCAAACCGCTCAATCCGCTCGACCGGCATCACGACATACTCATGGCGAATGTCTTTGCTCAGGCCGAGGCGCTCGCTTTCGGTAAGACGCTAGAGGAGGTGAAGGCCGAGGGCACGCCGGATTGGCTCGCGCCACACCGGGTCTGCGAAGGCAATCGGCCCTCGAACACGATTCTTGTTGAGCGGCTCACGCCGGAAACCTTAGGCAAACTCGTCGCCCTTTACGAGCATTACGTCTTCACCCAGGGCGTCATCTGGAACATCAATTCGTTCGACCAATGGGGCGTCGAACTCGGCAAGGTTCTCGCGCAGCGCATTATTCCAGAACTCGAGAGCGAAGCCGAACCCGACCTCGCCCACGACAGTTCGACAAACAGCCTGATACGTCGCTACAGGAAGCTGAAGGAGACCTTGTGAAGAATCTTAGCCACAGAGAGCACAGAGAACACAGAGAGATCATTATGCTCTCTGTGTTCTCTGTGCTCTCTGTGGCTAAGATTCTTCTTACATTTGAAAACCGCTGTAATAGGAAACCAGAGAAGGAGGACTTATGAGCAGCACAACTGCCAGGCATCGCGACAGCCGGGCGAGCGAGCGCGTTTTGTACAAGACCGCCAAGGTTAAAGGGCTCGACATCTTCTACCGCGAGGCCGGTTCGCCCACGAACCCGACCCTGCTGTTGTTACATGGCTTCCCGACTTCGTCGCAGATGTTCCGCAATCTAATCCCGCAACTCGCCGATCGTTACCACCTCGTCGCTCCCGATTACCCGGGCTTCGGCAATAGCTCCGCCCCGCCGGTCGACAAGTTCAATTACACGTTCGACAACCTGGCGGACGTGATCGACGAATTCGCGCAGACTTTGAAGCTCGAACGCTACAGCCTCTACGTTCAGGACTACGGCGCGCCTGTCGGCTATCGCCTCGCGGTAAAACACCCGGAGCGAGTGCAAGCCCTGATCGTGCAAAACGGCAACGCCTACGAAGAGGGGCTGCGCGACTTCTGGACTCCGTTCAAGGCGTACTGGAAGGACCGGTCGGCTCAGAAGGCCGAGCCGCTGAGAAAGCTTCTCACGTACGAATCGACGAAGTCGCAGTACACGAACGGCGTACGAAACGTCGAGTACATCAGCCCCGACGCGTGGACGGCCGACCAGTATCTGCTCGATCGCCCCGGCAACGAGGAGATTCAAATGCAACTCTTTTACGATTACAGCTCGAACCCGCCGCTCTACCCGCAGTGGCAGGCTTACTTCCGTAAGTATCAACCGCCGACGCTGGTCGTGTGGGGAAAAAACGATTTCATTTTTCCGGCGGAGGGGGCCGAAACCTACAAACGTGATTTGAAGAACCTGGAGTTCCACCTGCTCGACACCGGTCACTTCGCGCTCGAAGAGGACGGCGACTTGATCGCAAGATACATCGGCGACTTCCTCGCAAAACACGTCCGCGGAGCGTGATCGATTGACTACTCCTTCTCCTGAGTATCGAACAGCTTGCGGTAGACGCCGTAGCCCTCGCTCTCGAGCTTATCGAGGGGAATGAATAGTAGGGAGGCGGAATTGATGCAATAACGTAGGCCGCCTTCCTCGGATGGGCCGTCGGGGAAGACATGGCCAAGATGGCTGTCGCCATGACTGGAGCGAACCTCAGTCCGAATCAGGCCATGGCTGGTGTCAGCCTTCTCGACCACATTTTCAGGCTCGATCGGCCTGGTGAAGCTCGGCCAGCCGGAGTTGCTGTCAAACTTGTTGACCGAAGCAAACAGCGGCTCGCCAGACACGACATCCACGTAAATACCCGGCTCTTTGTTGTCCCAATAGGCGTTATCAAACGGCGGTTCTGTTCCGTCACACTGCGTCACCTGGTATTGCTCGGGAGAAAGATGAGATACGGTTTCCGGATCCTTGTGATATTGCGACATATGCTTACCTACACTCTCAGACCTAAATCAGGCCAAGTAACATTGGGACACCGGTACTGTACCGATCCTGCGTGGCTCGAATTAGGCTCGATGCATACAAAGAGATGACATCTGCAAAAAAATAGCGAACGAACACGGTCACACTACCATTTCTCCAGCAGTATATACGGTACGGCAATGGACCAATAGGTTATGCGCCGTAGAGGGGAAGGGATTCTTCTGCGAACAAAAAGGCCGCCGGGTTGCGGCGGTTCGTCATCTCAGTTCGTTCGCGTACCGACAGGGAAAGCAATGGGGCTTATTTTCCTTATTCGGAGCGCGCCGAACCAATGCGCTGATCCGTCGGTTCAGGAAGCTAAAGGAGTCCCTATGAAGAATCTCGGCTATGTCAATCCCTTGTACATCCTGCCCTTTGATCATCGCTCCTCGTTCGAGCTGAAGATGTTCGGATGGGGGGAGGATCTGACCCCGGGGCAGACGGCGGAGATCGCCGGCGCCAAGCAGGTCATCTATGACGGCTTCAAGGTAGCGGTCGAAGCCGGCGTGCCCAAGGAGAAGGCAGGCATCCTGGTGGACGAGCAGTTCGGCGCCGCCATCCTTCGCGACGCGGCCGCGCGCGGTTACACGTTCGCGTACCCCGTCGAGAAGAGCGGACTGGAGGAGTTCGAGTTCGAATACGGCGATGACTTCGCCAAACACATCGAGGCCTTCAATCCAACCTTCTGCAAGGTGTTGGTTCGCTACAACCCCGAGGGCGATGGGGCTTTGAACCTGCGACAACTGGCCCGCCTGAAGCGTTTGTCTGAATACCTGCACACCGAGAGTCGCAGCCTATTCATGTTTGAACTGCTGGTCCCGGCGGAGAAGGCGCAGCTCGATCGGGTCAAGGGAGATAAGAAAAAGTACGACCTGGAGCTTCGCCCTCGACTGATGGTCCGGGCCATTCACGAGTTGCAGGACGCGGGGGTTGAACCGGACGTGTGGAAGGTAGAGGGGCTCGACCGCCGTGAGGACTGCGAAAAGGTTGTGGCCGCAGCGCGGCGTGGAGACAGGAATAAAGTGAGTTGCATCGTTCTGGGCAGAGGCGAAGATGACGAAAAGGTACGCGAATGGCTGACGACTGCGGCCGGCGTTCCAGGGTTCATCGGTTTTGCCGTGGGCCGGACGAGTTTCTGGAATCCGCTCGTTGACTTGCGGGCAAAGAAGATAACGCGCGAGGACGCCGTGGCCGAGATTGCGCGCCGATACCGCGAGTTTGTGGACATTTTTGAGAGCGCCCGCGCCCAGACTCGCGCGGCGTGAAGGAGAGATTAGCGGAATGGGAAACGATGGCGTGAAGCTGGCCCCTTCGATCCTCGACGCCGACTTCGCTCGGTTGGGAGAGCAGGTGGCCGAAGCGGAGCGGGCCGGGGCCGATCGCATCCATGTCGATGTGATGGATGGTCACTTCGTGCGCAACATTTCGATGGGCGCGCCGATTGTCCAGTCACTCAGGCGGATCACGCGTCTGGCATTGGTGACGCACATGATGATCTCGGACCCGGACTTTTTCCTGGAAGAATTCGTCGATGCCGGCTCTGACTCGTTCCTTGTACACTGGGAAGGCAACAATAATCTGCATCGCACCGTGCGTCGCATCAAGGCGCTGGGGAAAGGCGCCGGAGTGGTCATCAATCCGGCGACCCCGGCGGCTGTGCTGGAAGAAATCCTGCCGGATGTAGACCAGGTGCTGGTGATGACTGTTGATCCGGGTTTCGGGCGCCAGACTTTCCTTCACACGACACTGCCGAAGATCCGGCGTGTTTGCCAGATGATCGAGCAGATCAAGCACGGATGCGACTTGGTGGTAGACGGAGGTATCAATGAAGCGACAGCCCCGTTAGCGGTGGCTGCAGGAGCGAACGTGCTCGTGGCCGGATCGGCGATCTTTGCCGCAAGCGATGGGATAAGCGCAGCCATGGATCGGCTGCGCGCAGCGATCACCCACAAAGCGCATTGAACCAGATGGGTTCGAAGATTTTTTTCCGGGAGAGGAGCCTTCATGCCGCGTTGCGACGCCCTGAAAGAATGAAAACGCGCCCTGGGTACGCATCGCTTCCAGCGTGCAGTCTCGGTGGAAGACGAATTTATAGGAACCAGACCTGGGTACGCATCGCTCAGGTTTGGGGGCGACTGATTCCGATCAATAGGTCTCTAGCCGAGACTGCACGCTGGAAGCGATGCGTACCCAGGGATTTTCCGAGGAGTTCTTATGCAAATTGGAATTGTAGGTCTTGGCAGGATGGGCGCCAACATGGCGCGCCGGCTTCTCAAGGGAGGACACCGCGTTGTGGTCTTCAACAGATCGCCGAAGCCGGTGGAAGAGCTGGTCAAAGAGAATGCGATAGCATCCGCCGACCTGCGGGATCTGGCGAGCAAGCTGGAGAAACCGCGGGCGATCTGGTTAATGGTTCCTGCGGCGGCAGTGGACAATGTCATTGCCGATCTCGTACCGCATATGGAGTCAGGCGACATCTTGATCGACGGCGGCAATTCCTACTACGTCGATGACATCCGGCGCTCAAAGGAACTCGCGCCGAAGGGGATTCACTATGTGGACGTAGGGACGAGCGGCGGTGTCTGGGGTCTGGAACGTGGCTACTGCATGATGATCGGGGGCGAGGCTGACGCGGTCAAGCGCCTCGATCCGATCTTCAAGAGCCTGGCTCCGGGGCGAGGCGACATTCCGCGCACCCCTGGACGCGAAAAGCTCGACGGTACCGCCGAATTGGGTTATCTGCACTGTGGCCAACACGGCGCCGGCCACTTCGTCAAGATGGTCCACAACGGTATCGAATACGGCGTCATGGCCGCCTACGCCGAGGGGCTGGGCGTCCTGCGCAATGCCAACATCGGCAAACAAGGTCACGCCAGCGACGCGGAAACGACGCCGCTGCGTGACCACGAGCATTACCAATATGACTTGAATCTACGCGACATCGCGGAAGTGTGGCGGCGCGGCAGCGTGATCGCATCCTGGTTGCTGGACCTGACGGCGACCGCGCTGGTTAAGGACCCCGAGCTCTCGACGTTCGCGGGCCGTGTCTCCGATTCGGGCGAGGGCCGATGGACGATCAAGGCCGCCATCGACGAGACCGTGCCGGTCCCTGTTCTCTCCGCCGCGCTCTACCAGCGGTTTAGCTCTCGCGGAGAGGCCGATTTTCAGGACAAGCTGCTCTCGGCGATGCGTTACCAGTTCGGCGGACACCTGGAGAAAGTCGCCGGCAAATAACCGCGCGAGAAAAGGAGTAAGCCATGAGTGATTCCTACTCCGACGCCCTGGTCTTCTTCGGCGCGACCGGAGATCTGGCCTACAAGATGATTTTCCCGGCGCTGCAGGCGATGGTGAAGCGTGGCCGTCTTAACGCGCCGGTGATCGGCGTCGCTAAGTCCGGCTGGACTCTGGACCAGCTTCGGGCGCGGGCGCGCGACAGCCTTGAGAAACACGGCGGTGTCGATCCCGCGGCATTTGGCAAGTTGTCCGGTTTGCTGCGTTATGTGGACGGCGACTATCAAGACCCCGCGACTTTCCAAAAGCTCCGCAAAGAGCTCGGCGCGGCCGAGCGTCCTGCGCACTACCTCGCCATTCCGCCTACGTTGTTCGCGACGGTCGTCGAACAGCTAGGGAAGTCGGGGTGCGCGAAGAACGCCCGCGTCATAATCGAAAAGCCCTTCGGGACGGACCTCAACTCGGCCCGGAAACTCAACCAGACCTTGCTGTCGACTTTTCAAGAGTCGGCGATCTTCCGCATCGACCATTATCTCGGGAAGCTGCCGGTCCATAACATTAGCTACTTCCGCTTTGCGAATTTGTTCCTGGAGCCGTTCTGGAATCGCAACCATGTCGAGAGCATGCAAATCACCATGGCGGAAGATTTCGGGATCCAAGGCCGCGGCGCCTTTTACGATCAGACGGGCGCGATTCGCGATGTGGCGCAGAACCATCTGTTTCAGGTTCTGACCAACCTGGCCATGGAGCCGCCTGCCCGAACCGACAGCGAATCCATTCGGGATGAAAAGGTCAAGGTCCTCAAGGCAATGCCGCCACTGGACGTGAAAAACGTCGTCCGCGGCCAGTTCCGCGGCTACCGAACCGAAAAGGGCGTGGCGCCGGACTCGAAGGTGGAGACATTTGCGGCCTTGCGGCTGGAGATCAACTCCTGGCGCTGGCAAGGGGCGCCTTTCTACATTCGCGCCGGGAAGCGCCTGCCGTTGACATGCACGGAAGTTCTCGTTCGCCTCCGCCGGCCACCAACGATATATCCCTCTCAGGCTCTGAAGCCTAATCACCTGCGCTTGCGGATTAGTCCGGACGTGACAATCGCCCTGGGTATGATGACCCTGACTCCTGGAGCTGAGATGGCCGGCCAGGCGGTGGAAATGCTAGTGAGCCACCATCCGCAGGCCGGTGAGATGGACGCGTACGAACGGCTACTGGGCGACGCAATGGCGGGAGACGCGACTCTGTTTGCCCGCGAGGATTATGTGGAAGAAGCATGGCGAATCGTCGATCCGGCGTTGAAGGCAGACACGCCGGTCTATGTGTACGAGCCAGGCTCCTGGGGGCCGGATGAAGTCGATCAACACGTTTCGCCCGCGGGAGGGTGGCACAATCCGGCGCCAGACGAAACGATGAAAGTGGGCAGTGGATAGTGGGCAGTGGGCAGTGGACAGTGGATGGTTCGCAGAAACGGCGCCGCTAATGTTCACGAACTGCCCACTATCCACTGCCCACTATTCACTATTTTCTTGGGAGGGTATATGCGTGTCGGAATCGCGACCGATCACGGTGGGTTTTGGTTGAAAGAAGATCTGCTTGCGCGCCTGGCGGCGGCGGGTCACGAGGTGGTCGACTTCGGGGCTAATCGTTTGGATTCGGGGGACGACTATCCAGATTTTGTCACCCCGCTCGCCCGGGCGGTGGCGGCGGGCAAGGTGGAGCGCGGGATAGCCGTTTGCGGCAGCGGCGTGGGCGCGTCAGTCTGCGCAAATAAAGTTCCGGGCGTTCGAGCCGGCCTGATCAGCGATCACTTTTCCGCCAGACAAGGGGTCGAAGATGATCACATGAACATAATTTGCCTTGGCGCTCGGACCTTGGGGCCGTTCCTCGCCTGGGACTTCGTCGAAGCGTTCCTGGCGGCCGAGTTCAGTCAAGCCGAGCGACACCTGCGTCGCCTGGCCAAAGTCGCTTCACTGGAAACAAAAACCAACAGCGAAAGGAGTCGCCCATGAGCGCGGCAGGAACTGTGAGCCATTTGACGGACACGGAACTCGATCAACTGTGCGTCAACACCATTCGCACACTTTCGATCGACGCGGTGCAGCAGGCCAAATCCGGACACCCAGGCACGCCGATGGCGCTCGCGCCGCTGGTCTATACGATCTGGAATCGCGTCTTGCGCTTCGATCCGGAGAATCCGATCTGGCCCAATCGTGATCGATTTGTACTCTCGAACGGCCATGCTTCGATGTTACTCTGGTCGGCGCTTCATCTCAGCCGCACACGGGCCGTGAACGCCGACTATGAAACGCTGGGGCGGCCCTCGGTCACGATAGACGACATCCGCCACTTCCGCCAGCTCGACAGCAAGGCGCCCGGACACCCCGAGTACCATTGGACGTCGGGCGTAGAGGCCACTACAGGTCCCTTGGGACAGGGCGTCGCAACGAGTGTTGGCATGGCCATCGCAGAGAAGTGGCTCGCCAGTCATTTCAACCGGCCAGACTTCGAAATCTTCGATTACAACGTTTATGTAGTTTGCAGTGACGGCTGCCTGATGGAGGGAGTGGGATCGGAAGCGGCTTCGCTGGCCGGCCACCTTGGTCTCGACAACCTCTGCTGGGTCTACGACAACAACCACATCACGATCGAGGGCAGCACGCGTATCACGTTCACTGAAGACGTCGTGACGCGCTTCCTGGCCTATGGTTGGAATGTGCTGCGGGTCGGCGACGCCAACGGCCTTGATCGCATCGAACAAGCTCTCGATGCCTTCCAGAATACGAAGGGACGTCCCACGTTAATTGTTTTGGACACCCACATTGGCTACGGAGCGCCGCACAAGCAGGACACCGCCGAAGCGCATGGCGAGCCGCTCGGCGACGAAGAAGTCAGGCTAGCGAAACGCTTCTACGGCTGGCCCGAGGACGCGAAATTTCTGGTCCCCGACAGCGCGTACGAGCATTTCGCTGCCGGCATTGGCGCGCGCGGCGCGCGTTTACGGCGCGAATGGACAGGGCTGTTTGAGTCATACCGGGCCCATTATCCCGAACTTGCAAACGAAATCGAATTGATGCAGCGGCGCGAACTCCCCGAGGGGTGGGACCGTAACCTGCCTGTTTTTCCGCCCGACGCAAAGGGCATCGCCGGGAGGGACGCCTCGGGCAAGACGCTGAACGCGCTCGCGCAAAACATCCCATGGTTCCTCGGAGGATCCGCAGACCTCGGTCCCTCAAACAGGACGGCTCTGACCTTCGCTGGCGCGGGAGATATTCAGGCCGAGACTCCTGGCGCCAAGAATCTGCATTTCGGCGTTCGCGAGCACGCGATGATGGCGATTGTGAACGGGCTTTCGTTGTCCAAAATCCGGGCCTTCGGCGCGACCTTTTTTATCTTCAGCGACTACGCGCGGCCCGCGATCCGGCTCGCGGCGCTGATGGAACTGCCCGCCATCTTCGTGTTCACGCACGACGCCATGGGCGACGGAGAAGACGGCCCTACTCACCAGCCGGTCGAGCACCTTGCGTCCATGCGCGCAATACCCGGGCTGATCACGCTGCGGCCCTGCGACGCCAACGAGGTCGTCGAGGCTTACCGCTACGTCATGCAATTACGCCACCAGCCCGCGGCGCTGGCGTTGTCGCGCCAGCCGCTGCCTACGTTAGATCGCAGCAAATACGCGCCGGCGTCCGGCCTCGCGCGCGGCGCCTATGTGCTCGCCGACTCGCCGGCCAACTCGCCGGGAGGAAACCCCGAAGTGATCATCATCGCCACAGGGAGCGAAGTCATCCTCGCGGTCGAAGCCCACGAGAAGTTGCTCGCCGAAGGCATCCGTTCGCGGGTCGTGTCCATGCCTTCCTGGGAGATTTTCGACCACCAGACCGAGGAATACCGGAACAGCGTGCTGCCGCCGAACGTGACGGCGCGAGTCGCCGTAGAACAGGCCTCCACATTGGGGTGGGAGCGATACATCGGCCCCTCCGGTCACGTCATCGGCATGAAAACGTTCGGGGCTTCGGCGCCGCTCAAGGAATTGCAGCGGAAGTACGGGTTCGAACCCGACCAGGTGATTGCGGCCGCAAAGAAGCAACTGGGCTGGAAGTGAGGACCGGCGCGGCTTATGCTTTGTCATAGCCACAGAGCACACAGAGGACACAGAGGACATAATGATCTCTCTGTGTGCTCTGTGTGCTCTGTGGCTAATAGTCTTCGTAAACTTGAAAACCGACATAACAAGGAGAAGCTATGTTGACGCGTCCTCCATTACCTCCATTCACTTACGAAACCGCCATTCAGAAGGTCCGTCTGGCGGAAGATGCCTGGAATTCCCGTGATCCTGAAAAAGTGGCTCTGGCCTACAGCGAGCAGAGCCGGTGGCGCAACAGATCCGAATTCATCGTCGGCAGGGAGCAAATTATCGCTTTTCTCCGGCGCAAATGGGCGCGGGAACTGGACTACCGACTGATCAAGGAACTGTGGGCCTTTCAAGACAATCGGATCGCCGTTCGCTTCGCTTATGAAAGTCATGACGATTCGGGAAACTGGTTTCGATCCTACGGCAATGAAAATTGGGAGTTCGATGAACACGGACTGATGACAGTGCGTCACGCATCCATCAATGATCTGCCGATTCGTGAGGAAGACCGAAGGTATCACTGGCCATTAGGCCGCAGGCCTGACGATCACCCTGGGTTGAGCAGTTTCGGATTCTGACCAAGGCCTAATAACGAAGCAGCGAGGCCAGCGATCGGGGGCGATGATCAGTGTGGATGTTGCATTAGGTCGCTAGACACAAAACGAGGGTAATGATGAAAGAAACTTCTATGAATCAGGCTGCGTCCTCAGATCTCGCCAAAGTGTCCGTTGATTCCCGGCCTCTTTCTCTGGAAGAACTGCGCAAAATGAACGCCTACTGGCGCGCGGCGAATTATCTTTCTGTCGGACAGATTTACCTCTACGCCAATCCTCTGTTGCGCGAGCCGCTTAAACTCGAAGACGTCAAGCCCCGTCTGCTGGGGCATTGGGGAACGACTCCCGGACTCAATTTCATTTATGTTCACTTCAACCGCGTGATCAATAAGTATGACCTGAACGTGATCTATATTTGCGGCCCCGGCCACGGGGGGCCAGGTATGGTGGCGAACACCTACTTGGAGGGAACCTACACGGAGCTTTATCCCAACATTCAACAAAATGAAGAGGGCATGAGAAGGCTGTTCAAGCAATTCTCCTTTCCCGGGGGAATCCCCAGCCATGCAGCTCCAGAAACCCCGGGCTCAATCCACGAGGGCGGGGAACTCGGCTACTCCCTAGCGCATGCCTACGGCGCGGTCTTCGACAATCCCGACTTGTTGGCCTGCTGCGTTGTCGGCGACGGCGAGAGCGAGACTGGTCCGCTCGCCACAAGTTGGCATTCCAACAAGTTTCTGAATCCCGCGCGGGATGGGGCCGTGCTTCCCATTCTTCACCTGAACGGCTACAAGATTGCTAACCCGACGGTTCTGGGCCGCCTCAGCGACGACAAATTGATTCAGCTTTTCACTGGATACGGGTACAAGCCTTATTTTGTGGAAGGAGACGAACCGGAAGACATGCATCAAGCGATGGCGGCGACGCTTGATGTGGTCATCGAAGATATCCACGCCATCCAGAACGAAGCCCGCTCAAAAGGATCGAGTATGCTTCCCGTTTGGCCCATGATCATTCTGCGTAGCCCGAAGGGTTGGACGGGGCCGAAATTCGTGGACGGCAAACCGGTCGAGGGGACGTGGCGCGCCCATCAAGTGCCGGTCGCCGACCTCGCGCTCAAGCCGGAGCATCTGAAGATTCTCGAAGAATGGATGAAGAGCTACCGGCCCGAAGAGTTGTTCGACGAGAGCGGAAAGCTGATTCCTGAACTGGCGGAGCTCGCGCCCAAAGGCGCCAGGCGAATGGGGGCGAATCCCCACGCGAATGGCGGCCTGCTGCTGAACAATCTGGTGATGCCGGACTTCCGGGCCTACGCCGTTCCGGCGCCTAAGCCGGGCGTGAAAACGGCGGAATCCACCAGGATACTTGGCGCGTTTTTGCGCGACGTGATGAAACTGAACCAGGACGCCGGAAACTTCCGGGTCTTCGGTCCCGACGAGACCGCGTCCAACCGGCTCGATGCTTTGTATCAAGCCACGGACAAGGTATGGATGGAGCCGCTTCTGCCCACGGATGAGAACCTCTCGCCGGACGGGCGCGTCATGGAAGTCTTGAGCGAGCACATGTGCCAGGGCTGGCTGGAAGGTTATCTGCTGACCGGGCGTCATGGATTTTTTTCCTGCTACGAGGCTTTCATTCACATCGTAGACTCGATGTTCAATCAGCATGCGAAATGGCTCAAGGTTACGCGCGACATTCCATGGCGGCGCCCCATCGCGTCGTTGAATTATCTTTTGACCTCTCACGTCTGGCGGCAGGACCACAACGGCTTCAGTCATCAGGACCCCGGTTTCATTGATTTCGTGATGAACAAGAAGGCGGACATCATCCGCGTCTACTTGCCGCCGGACGCGAATTGTTTGCTTTCGGTCGCCGACCACTGTTTGCGCAGTCGCCATTATGTGAATGTGATAGTCGCCGGCAAGCAGCCGGAGCTGCAGTGGCTCGATATGGAAGCGGCCATCGAGCACTGCACGCAGGGGATCGGCGTCTGGTCCTGGGCCAGCACTGACCAGGGCGCTGAGCCGGACGTGGTGATGGCGTGCGCCGGCGATGTTCCCACACTGGAAACCCTGGCCGCCGTTGACCTTCTCCGCCGGCATTTCCCGGACATCAAGATTCGAGTCATCAACGTGGTGGACCTGATGACGCTTCAACCCTCCACCGAGCATCCGCACGGCCTCTCGGATCGCGATTTCGATTCGATGTTCGGCGCCGACACGCCGATCATCTTCGCTTATCACGGATATCCATGGCTGATTCACCGGTTGACTTATCGCCGCGCAGGTCACGATAACTTACACGTCCGCGGCTACAAGGAAGAGGGCACGACCACGACCCCGTTCGACATGACTGTGATGAACGACCTCGACCGATACCATCTGGCGGGTGACGTTGTGGATCGCACGCCGCGATTGCAGCGCGTGGGCGCACACTTCAAGCAGTTTCTGCGCGACAAGTTGGTCGAGCACAAGCAATACGTGCACGAGCATGGCGACGACATGCCTGAAGTGAAGAACTGGAGCTGGCCGTACTGACCGATGAAGATCCTCACGCTCAATTCGGGTTCCAGCAGTCAGAAGATCTGCCTCTACGAGATCGGCGAGGCTCTTCCTGCAGACCCGCCGGATTGCCTGTGGGAAGGCAAGATCGAATGGAATGGCGCCGACGCGGTAGCTGTGATCAAGAATGCGCGCGGCGTCAGGCGCCAAGATAGGGTCAAGGTCTCGTCGCGCGCGCAAGCGGTGGAGCATTTGCTGATCGCCGTCTGGAGCGGCAAGACACAGGCCCTCGTTTCCGCCTCGGAGATCGACGTCGTGGGACATCGTGTTGTTCATGGCGGCCCGCGCTTTGAAGAGCCGGTTCTGATCACGCCCGAGGTGAAGTTGGCGATCGCCGCCGCTTCCGAGTTCGCGCCGCTGCACACCGGCGCCGAGTTGGAGGGCATGGAGATCGTTCAGAAGCTGCTGGGCCCTATCCCTCAGGTGGCGGTTTTCGACACTGGGTTTCATCGGAACATGCCGCTGCGCGCGGCCGTCTATCCAGGCCCCTATGAATGGTTCGAGGACGGCATTCGCCGCTACGGATTCCACGGCATCAATCATCAGTATTGCGCCACGCGCGCCGCCAAACTCCTGCGCCGCGACTTAGCGTCCCTCAAATTGGTGACTTGCCATCTGGGAAACGGCTGCTCTTTGGCGGCGATTTCTGAAGGCCGCAGCGTCGACACCACGATGGGGTTCACGCCTCTCGAAGGCCTGATGATGGGCTCCCGCTCGGGTTCTGTGGATCCGGGAATCCTCACCTACCTGATGCGCCATGGCCGGCTTCAAGCCCACGAAATCGATGAAATGCTGAACCAGAAGTCGGGGCTGCTTGGAATCTCTGGCGTTTCGGGCGACATGCGCGAAATTCTGGCCGCCATGAAACGAGGCCATCCGCGAGCCAGGCTGGCGTTCGACATTTATGCGCATCGCCTGCAGGCGGGCATCGGCGCGATGGTCGCCGTGTTGGGAGGAATCGACGGGCTCGTGTTCACCGCGGGAGTCGGGGAGAATTCGCCTGAAGTGCGAAGCGCGGCTTGCGGCAAATTGGAGTTTCTCGGTCTCAAACTCGATGAGGCGGCAAATGCGCGAGTTTCCGCTGACGAGGATGTCACCGCTCAGGATTCGCGGGTCCGCGTCCTAGTGATTCGGGCGCAAGAAGAATGGGCCATCGCGGGAGAATGTTGGAAGCTCACACATCTAACCGCAAACTCCTGATGTCGGGAGTGTATTTCCATCACATGAATGCTCCGATTTCCTTAGAAATTGAGGAAGTTGTAAAAATTCCGGAGGCGGGAACTAACCGAAGGCTTCCGGCGTCCAATAGGGGCGCGCCCGAAGCGTTATTTTTGGATCAAGATCAGGGATGGCGAGCCGGGCGCCCCAACGTAGCTTGCAAGCCCTAACAAACCTGGAAGAATCTTTAAAGAAGATTGTGGAGGATCAATTCATGAAGAATATTATTCTCATCACCACGCTAGCGATGCTCACTGGCACGATTGTGCTTAAACCTCTAAACGCCCATGCGCAATCTTCCCCTGCGCAAGACGCGCCTACACAAGACCCGAAACAGATCGCGTTCCTCCAAACATGGCATGATGCCTGTTCGAAGAATGACGCCGAAAATGTCGAGAAATGCTGTCAGCTTTCGAAAGAGCTGACGGATAAATACCCTGATGCTGGAAAACAATTCATCGATTATGCGAAGAAAGTGATCGGTAGATGCGCATTGAGCAAGGCCAAACAGAAATTCGCCAGCGCCTTAGAAGCCTTCTACGCATCGGCGCCGGAAGCGAACAAGCTCGACGTTCTCTTCACAGCCGGTGATGATTACCTGGAGATTGATAAGGACCCACAAAGCCCCGCTCACCTCTTCATAGTGGCGCAGCAGCCCCTGGCCGGGAAGCAGGCAGTGGCCGCGGGTGTCTATAAGAACCTCGACAGGGTGAAGACTTATGCCGAGGGGGCGCTACAAGCTTTTGAGACGCTCAACCCGCCTGAAAAGTACAAAAAGGAATATACCGAATACAACCTGTTTAATCTGCGAGATGAGGCGCTGGCCAGTTTGAACTATTATCTGGGCTACTATCTGATTGAGACCAAAGGCGATCAACCTGAGGCGCAAGATCAGGCGCTGGCTTACGTCAACAAAGCGATACAGGTAAAGGGCAAAGACATCAAGGCATTATTCGGATGGAAAGACCCGAACAATTATAGTCTGCGAAGCTTTATCTATAGCAAGCGATACATGGAGTTGAGAAAGAAGCATGATGCGCTGACCGAAGAGCAGAGGAACGGTGATACGGGTAAGGAACTAATCAAGCAAATCAATCAGCTCCTCGACACCAAAATGATCCCGGAATTAGCGCGTATAATTGCAACGGCGACCGATCCGGCATTTAAGGATACGATGAATGATGCAGTGGGTGAATTCAACAAGTTCTGGAAATTCCGAGTTGACGACCCGTCGAAGGCTTCGGCATATCTCAAGAGTTTTGAGGCCGACCCAGCCATTGAAGGACCGCCGGTTCCGGCTAAGGCCGATGATGGTACGGGCGTTGCAGCGCCGAATGTCACCGGCGGTCCGGCCAAACTGAGCGCCGGCGCGGCTGCCGTTCCCGGAACAGCTACGGGCAAGGGCGCCAACGGAACCAAGGTGAGCGGCAAGACCTCGACGCAAGGCAAGACAACTACCAAAGGTGGCCGTAAGAGAAAGCCGTAGAAGATAAGTGAGGCGTGTGCAAATAAAAGTTGAATACAGTCAACTACATGAAATGGCGCCAGCCTTTGGAGTGCGGGCGCTTGGGACCGCTTTGGTAGTCCACATTGATACTTTGGCAATGTTGGAAAGGAAGCCCACCGCATTTCTTGTCTCTGAAGTCTATAGAATCCGGAGATGACTACCAAAGCGGTCCCAAGCGCCCGCACTCCAAAGGCTCCGCCGATCTGATTTATGCACACGTTTCAGAGTACTTGACTTCGGTATGGATCTGAAAAAGTCGATCGATACTCCCAATTTCATGGGGCCGTTTTTTGGACCGCCGGTCCTACAGTTGTACATGGAATTGTTGGCCGAAGGCGAGTTTGATGCAAACCTGGTTAAAGCCGTCATCGCCAAGGGACAGGCCATCAAGCTTCTTCCGAAGGATCAGACGCGAGGCCAGTGCGGTTATTGGGTCGCGATTCAGATCGATCCGAAAACGGGGAAACGGATCGGAGTCACGACCACATTGCTCAATGGAGAGGTCGCAAGTAACTGACGCCCATCCAAATGTTTGATCTGAACCGGAAAAATCGCTCCTCCGCGCAAACTAGCTGACTCCGCGCCGGTCGCGCCGTCCGGCGCTCACTGCGTCCCAGTCTATCCTCGATGAAAATGGGCTCAAGTCGTCCCCGAAACCTTCGTGAGCGAGTCGGTCGGCTTAAATAACTCAGCGTGACGCGCAACGAAGTCGCGGCAGCTTGTCGCGTGCCTTCCCGTGATCGCTTCGACATTATGCGTGAGACGATCATATCGATTGGCGGCATGGAGGCGGGCCATAGTGAGCAGGTGCTCAAAAACATGGTCGGGCAAATTGCGGCTGCGAAGTTCCTGGTCCCGCCATTGTTCCAATGGGACATCAACATAGGTGATGGTTCGACCGAGCGCGGCGGAATATTCAGCCGCCATGGCATGCATGTCCTGGGACCGCGGACCGGTCAGTTCATAGACCTTGCCGATGTGAGCGGTCGGATTCGCCAGGATGGTCGCGATTACCTCCGCCAC